>Ga0209471_1001070_pt1 | contig 16805 bp, 34 predicted proteins | sample GraSoiAngelo_128_FD_185885 | JGI IMG/M metagenome (GOLD analysis project Ga0209471, IMG submission 185885) | Grasslands soil microbial communities from the Angelo Coastal Reserve, California, USA - 14_0927_12_20cm (SPAdes) (version 2) | ecosystem: Environmental > Terrestrial > Soil > Grasslands ...
AGCGGCGGCAGACGGAACCGAGCCCGACCACCGGCTCAGCGGCAAGATCGACGCCGTTGTCCTGGTAGCGGCCGATGCAGCGGTCATAGTCGCGCGGGCCGTATCCCTGAATGACCGGGATCACGAGCCCGCCGAGCTCAGCGCGTAGCTGTAGGAAGTTGTCCACCGTGCGCGCCTGATGCTCTAAGACGGTAAGCCCCGTTTTGGCGACGATCCACGGCTCGCACATCCAGTCTTGCGACGCGACCCACGCGAGTTGTCCGATTCCCGCTTCAAGCCGACGCACGGCCGCGACGTACTCGGCCGGGGTCGTTGTCCAACGATGCGGCGGCGACGACAGTTCCGTGAAGCCGCCAGAGTCGAGCGCCCACGGAGCGAGAGCGCGAGGGAAGCGTTTTCGCTGCCCGAGGACGCGAACGCTCGCAAAGAGGGGAACCCCGAGGGCGAACCACCGCGCCGAAGCGTGGTGAGAGCCTAGGTAGAAGCGGGCTGCCACGCGCGCCGCCGAAGGGCGGTGAGCGCGACCCCGAGCGCGATCATTTCCCCCTTGCCGATGATCTGGCCTCTCAGGAAGGCGAGCGAGCCGAAGGCGAGCCAGAGAAACAGCGCGGAGTCGATCGCGTTTCCGACCGTTGCGGAGAGGGCGACGCCGGCCGTGAGGCTGCGACGGCGAAGGGGCGTGAAGATCGCGGCCTCGATTGTCTCGCTGACCACGAAGGCCGCAACCGAAGCGAGCGCGATTCGTTGCAGCGCCGTCCATCCCGCCGCCGTTCCGACCGCCCACGAAACCGCGCCCGCGACGGGCACGAGCGCAAGCGTCCACCGCAGGCCGTAGAGGGCTTGCAGCCAGTCGCGCATGACGAGAATCGCTCCGATGGCGAACACACCGCCAGGGGCAACGTAGGACGTAAACGGCACGCCGACGAGGTAGGCGCTCGCAAGCCAGTTGGCAAGCACCACGAGCCCGACGTAGCCAAGTGAAAGTGCGACCCTCACGGCAGGCGCGGGTCGTCGGGGAGAGGCAGCGGGGTCGTCACGCGGGCCACCTCGTGCGCTTGCCGAGCTCCTCTGCCCTTCGCTTGCGATCTTCGCGCGTCTTGCTCGGCATCTTCCTCACGTAGTCAAGCGCGGCGATGAGCGATTCAGCGGAGCCCGCATCCCCGCGCGGTGCTGGGCCACGGCTGCCAACCCCGGCGCTGCCAAAGCCGAAAGGCGCGGTAGTCCTGCTCAGGCTCGCCCGCGTCGGCGGGATCGCCCGCGCCTCCGACGCTGGCCCAGGTCGTGCGGTCGAACTGCCATTTACCCCGGTAGGTAGCGTTGGCGCGGTCGTGTACCTGCGAATGGCTCTCAGCCTCCGCGATGCAAGCCGCTTGCCGCTGCCACCAGGCGGGCGGGGTCGGAAACTCGCGGCCCGTGCGAGCCCGAGCGCCAGCGGGAGCGCCGCCAAGGGCGAAAGCCAGCCCGACAGATACCAGACGTACCAGGGCACTCAGGCTCCCGTCTCCCGCGTCGCTTGCGCGGCCTTGCGCTCGCGCGCGGCTGCCATATGCGCCCGGCCCTGGCGGCGGGTGTACTCGGCGCAGTCGTAGCAGCGGCAACGAAGGTTCACGTAGCAAGAGTACGTCCCGTGCCGAAGCTTCGAGCCGGGCGGGATCGGCTTCGGCGGCTCCCCCGTAACGAGGTGCTCGAACCGGGCCGCCGCCTTCTCTGCCAGCTGCCGCGCACGGCTGCCGTGGTAGACCGCCTCGATCCGGTGGTTGCGGGCGCGGTCGTAAACGTAGGAGACCGGCGAGCAGACCGGGTTATCATCGTCGCCGTAGCCGCCTTCCATCACTGCCACCTTGAAGCGCGGCAACCCGTCAGTTGGCCACATCGCGCCCTCTTACCACCGCGTGCAGCTCGTCACGGATAGTCGGCAGGCCGTCGCCCTTCGGCAACTCCCACACGGCGCGCTCTGCGCGCTCCAAGTCCTGGCAGTAGCGGCAGGTGCGGCCGTGGCAGCGGTGCCCGCAGTAGGCGCAGCGGCGCGGGCCTGCCAGCGTGGTGGCAGTTCCGCGCTCGGTCACGACCACTGCTTCAGCCCGTCCAGCGCGTCTCTGAGCCTCTGAACCGCCTCGTAATCGTCGCGGGGCGTGCCGTACTGCTCCATCTTCCACAGCGGCAAGTCCTGAGACGCCGACGCCACCCGAACGAGTCTCTCGATCCAGTCAGCAGCCTCTCTGCGGACGATGAGCGCGTTCACTTCGTCCACGTCGCGGAGACGCTGGACGAGCGAAGGAGCGCCCGTGAACAGCGGCCCGCCTCCCGGCGCATTCCCCGTCCGCAGATGGCAGTTTGGGTTCGCGCAGGGCTTCTCCATTCTCGCCCCACAGGGGCACTGTACCGCCTGCGCCGCGAGCAGCGCCACGAGCGCGCCCGTCACGTCACGAGCAGCACTTCGCTGCCGGGTTGCAGGTACTCAATCGCCGCGATCAGCCAGCGGTCATCCACCCACGTCGGGAGCGCGCGGTTGCAGCGGTGGCAGAGCAAGCCGCGTACTTCTCCCGTCGCGTGGTCGTGATCGACGTCCAGCCGCCGCGTCTTCGGCTTCGTGCCGCAAAGTGCGCAGCCGCCGCCTTGCGCTTCGAGCCGCGCAGCGTAGTCGTCGGCACTCAGGCGCGGCGTTGCGGCGTTGCTTCGGCGACGGCGGCAAACAGTCCCGTTCGTGCAGACGGTCGCCCCGTCGCGATTTATGCGGTAGTGAAGCGAGCCCGCCCGGCCGCACTTCGCGCAGACCTTCGCCGCCGCGCCCTTGTCGCGTTGCGCGGCGCTCACTCGCGCTCTCCCGGTTCGTCTGCTGCGGCGTCTGGCTTCGTGACCCATGCCACGCCTGGGTGAATCGCGCGTCTAACGTTCCGCCGCTTCGGTTCGTCTGCTGCGGGCTCAGCCGCCAACGCCGCACGGGAGTCCTCAAGGACAGTCTCTAGCGCCTGATTGAATCCGCAGTCGCACGGAACCTCGCCATCGCCACCGCGCCCGATGTCGTACGTGACGGCGCAGCGAATCTTGTGGACGCCGTATTCAAGTAAGTCGCTGTGCAACCGTTGTTCTCGTGCGCGGGCATCGCGCCAGCGCCGCTCCATCGCATTGTAGTTCGCCACGGTCTGGGCGCAGTCGTCGCAGCTCACGGCCGCTCGTACCTGACGCCGTAGGCCCGCTCGAAGTAGCCCGCGCCGCCGCGCTGGATCACGTAGGCGTACTCCGCGTCCGTCAGCGACGCGAGCAGCGACTTGCAAGCCCACTTCACGCGGCGCGTCACGAGGTCATGGCAGTTGCCGAACCCGCCTTCGCCGCCCGCGTGCAGCGGAACGATGTTGTCCGCAACATCGTCGCCGTGGTCTTCGCGCGAGACGACGTGATGCAGTTGGACAATGCCCCAGTCGCCGCCGTTCGCGGTCGGCGCGGTGCAGACGCGGCACGGCCCGAGCTTCGCAGCCTGGATCGCCTGCCACTGCTTCGGGCTCGCCACCTTGCGCCGATACCTCCGCTCGCCGCGTGCGAGCGTGCGCGCCTTCGGGTCGGGCAGCGGAGGGCCGTCAGTCGGCATGCTTCGCCTCGATCGCCTGCAAGATGCGCGCGGTGTGATCCTCCATCACCGCGAGCATGAGCGCGGTCAGCCGTTGCTCCTTGCTCGAAAACAGCCGGTCGCGCAACGAAAGGCCCGTGCCGTTCGCCGCATCTACGGTCAGCTCTGCTAGGACGCGGTTGCGTTCCGTGTCGCGCACGAACTTCGTCCCGTCGCGGTCAGGAATGAGCGGCATCTTCGCTCGCTTCCCTCGCCCCGCCCGCGCCGCGCGCCGCTTCGTCCGTCTCCACGCGCACATCGGGCACCGCCTCTCCCTCGATCCAGACCACTTCGCTGTCTGAGATTTGCGGGTACAGCGTCTCCCACGCCTGCTGCAAGGCGCAGTCGCGCGCCGTCTCTTCGTCCTCGGCCTCGACCGTCACATCAACATAGACGTCCATCGTCACGCGGGCGTTGAAGCGCGGCACTAGCCCGGCCTCAGCGTGTCGGGCAGGTCGGCGTTCGCGCGGTAACGCTCCGGGTCGTAGCGGCCCGTCCGCATCGCGTCGATGATCTCCGTGGCCTCCTGCTTCGAGTAGACGACGGGCTGCGGCACGCCGTGCTCGCGGCAGAGGCTCGCGATGTAGCCGAGCTGCGCGTCTGTCGGGGCGACGACGGTAAGCGCGGTCACGCCTCGCCCGCTTCGTACTCGGCATCCATCTGCCTCAGCTTCGCCCGCAGGCCGACCACTTGCGCGTGCTGCTTCTCGATCACGGCCGCCGCGTCTTTCAGCAGCGCGCCATTGCCCCAGCCCTGCTCGGTCTGGTAGTCACCGTTGCGTCGCAACCGCTCGACCAGTTCGGCGTAGTCACTCATTCCCCGCCGCCGTTCTCACTCGGGTAGGGGTACTTCGTGGCGAGCGCATCCGTGATGACCTCGGCGCTTCGCTTGCACATGAGCACATCGGCACCGCGGACGGTGACCTCAAACTGAAACGCGCCTTTCGCGTTGCGGCTCAGCGTGACCGATGACTCCGGCTCGCTCGGCTTGCGCTGCATGGCAAGCACCGTGACCTCGTGCAGCCGTTCGGTCGGCGTCAGCCGGCGCGGGGTTTCCTCGGTAGCGCTCACGGATCTCTCGTGATCCAAACCAGGGCGAGTGCCACCGGCAGCGACCAGCACCACGTAACCAGGATCGACCACAGCGGTGTCGGCACAACGACGGTGGCAATCGCAAAGCCGAACGCGACAAGCGCATAGACGCGCGTGAACCACGGGAAGCCGTAGTAGAGCCAGTCGCTCACGGCTGCCTCAGTACCCGGACGGACTCGCCCGCGTGAATCTCGCCGGACTCATTCGCGTAGAACTCGCGCACCGCGTCACGCTCGCCCGCCTCGGCGCGCATCCACTGCTGCGCCGCCTTCACTGCTTCTTCGGCGGTCGAGCCCCAGCGGGTGACGGCGTGTGAGTCGTCGGCGAGCCTGTAGACCATCGCCGAGTAGGGCAGCATTGGGTCAGTCGGCTCGTGCCAGACGCGGATCAGGTAGGTGGGCTCGCTCACGCGCACCTCGTATGTGTCGCATCGCCGGGGTTGAGCCCGCCGCAGACGGGGCAGCGCTGCATGCGCGCTTCGTCCTTGGCAACGGCTTCGTTGTGCACCCTGCGATGCCGCTCTTGTGCGGCCGCGCAAGCGCTCTTAAAGCCCTTCCTCTCGTGTAGCGGCTTGCGATCCATACAAACATCTTCCCACGCGCGGCCACAGCCGCGCACCCCCCGAAGGTCTAGAAAAGCCTAGCCTTTCGGGTATGGCGCCTGTGGGCGCCATCTGCTAGTGCAGCAGTTGCAGCACGACCGACACGACCGCCGCCACGCCGACCGCGAGCCCGCCCAGCTTCTCCCCCGTCGTCAACAGCCCCCGCCTGGCGGAGCGCATGTGCTCGGTCACGGCGTCGGCAATCTCGTCGGCCTTCGCCATCCGTTCCACCTGCGGCTCTAGCTCGTTCACTTTCGCCTCCGCGGCCGTGAGGCGACCCCGCAGGGATGCTAGCTCAGGCATCACTACATCGTGGCGCCAGTCGCGTAGTTTCAGAATCTCGGCGTGGTCGTAGTCCCCGTCAGCCACCGGGCCACGGTAGCGTCAGAGCGCGGCTATTGACAGGAACGTGACCGGGGGCCGCTGGTAGCGCCGCTCGACACTCAGCGGCAGCTTGAGCGGGCCGCGCTCGGAGCCGTGCGAGAACAGGATCGGATCCTCGCCGGGGGTGAGCACCATGCAGACGTGATCGCCGGGCGCCGGGCCGAAAACCACGAGCGCGCCGATACCTGCGACGGCCGGCCGGGTGTAGTGGGGCAGGTGCGCGAGCAGCGTCCCAGTGAAGCCGGAGCCGTCGTAGCCAAGCCCGTTCGGGTCGTGCAGCCCGGCCCAGCGGCAGAGCACCGTGACGCTCTCCGAGCAGTCCATTGTCAGCCCGTGCCCGTTCGCGAGCAGCGTGTTCGCCTCGGCTTCGCTGAGGTGGATGGTTCGCATCGGCCGTACCTGCGCGTAGTGGATTTGCAGCTCGTGCGCGAGCAGGAAGCGCATCGAGGCGGCCAGGTGCGTACGTTGCGCGGCGGTGGCCATTCCCGATTCCTATGTCACAGGTAGCGGAGGTCGATACGGACTTGGGCGGATGGATGATTCGCCCCGGCGTAAACGTCTCCGGTGTTGTTCGAAACAATCGCCATTGGCACTTTCAGATAGCGGCCTACAACGCCCACGGCCTTTGTGGTAACGCCCGAGGACTGGATCTCGAACGTTGCGCTTCCATCGCCAGCGGCTTGCGGGCCGATCGCGGTTTCGTTTTCTTTCCCGAAGACCAGGCCGTCTGCCGACGTCTCAAGAAAACTCGTAGTGCTGTTCGGGCCAACGTAGAGCGTGCCAGGAGCGTTGCCGAACGTTTCGCCGTCGCCCGTCAACGCCAAGGCGGTCAACGTGAGTTGGACGGGGTGCGGCCCTTCGCTGCCAAGGTCGAAGGTGTGCGATGTGCTGTAGCCGTTGCCCTGGTTCGCGGTAACGGTCGCAGTCGCGGTGGAGGGACTGGAACTGCCACCCCCGCCCCCGCCTGAGATGATCGGGCTCACGGCTTAGTAGTACGTCGTCAGGCCAAGCACGGCCTGAGCATTCGCCGTTAGTTTCAGATACCAGCCTGCCGGCACGCGCACCTTAACGGGAAGGATCGTGCCGTCAAGGGCAACCCCGGCTGGCTCGGTTACCACTGCGAGCGTGCTGTAGGTCACGTTGTCCGGCGAGAGCGCGACCGTCACCGTGGCTATCGTCGCCGCACCCGGATTGAACGTGCAAGGCGTGACCGTCTCCGCGTCCCTCGTCGTAAGGATTTGCGCGCCCGCGCCCGACACAAGCGCGACAGTCGGTAGCGCGCCGGATGTGATCGTGAACAGTGGCGAGAGCTGGCCAACTTGTGGGACGCCGATCGCCTGCGTGGCCGCCTGGGTGGCCGTGGGCTTCTGTAGCTGGATGGCGGACGCGTTGCCTCCGAGCCTCAGCACGGTGTTACTCCCCGAGATACTCGGGCCATTCGTAGGTTCGGCCGAACCGTCGCCGATAACCAGGCCGTAATCAGAAATATCCGAAGACAGTATGAAGCGCGGGAAAGCATCGCCCGCTATCGCGATAGCCAAGGCGCCCTGTTCGCCCGGAAACACCAGCGTCGTCAGTTTGCCGCTGCCTTTGATCGTGTCGTTATACGTCGTCGTATCCACGGTGACGCCTGTTGGCGCCGCAACAGGCAGCACCTTCCCGGACGCAACAACTTGCGCCGTCGTGTTGCCGCCCCCACCTCCCGATATGATCGGCACGGCTAGTAGACGTACTGCACGTCAAAGAGGGTGTCGGCGGCGCCGATCGTCAACGTGCCCTGCGTCGTGCTATTACAAAGCACGATACCGTGATCGAACGAGCGGCCAACGCTACCGAAGTAGACACTCCCCGGTGAGGCTGCCGCGACGTTGACGGTAAACAGCGGCAACGCGCCCGCCGCAGGAACCGCGTTCGTGTCGAAGCAGAGAATGAACTGCGCCGCGACGTTCGTGCTCGTCGCCGTGAAACCGTAGAGCCGACAGACGCCGCTCGCCGCAATGATGCTGTTGGCAAGCTTCGGCGACGTCGCGTTCGCCGGGATCCTGTACGGCGGCGGAAACCAGCCGCCGCGCAGTGAACGTTCGCCCTGCTCGAAGTCCTGCGCGCTCGTGCTCACCGCTAGTAGTAGATCGAAGCGGCCACGGTGCCCTGCGCAAACGTCAGCTTGATCCACCAAGCCGCAGGCAGGTGAACGGGCACAACGAACTTAACCGCGCCGAGGTTGTTCAGCGCCGCCGCGAGCGTCGCCGTGCCGATCGTCGTGTAGGTGCTGTTGTCCGGGCTGATCGCGATCGCGCACGACGCCAGCGCATTTGTCGCGTCGGTGACGAACTCGACATTGATCGTCACCTGACGGGCCGGGGTCGTAACCGTGGTCGGGTTTTGCTTCGCCGTGGTTGACGCCCAGGCGCCCGTATTCGGCAGCGTGCTCGCCGTGATTGTCAACGCGCTTGTCAGCTGGTCAAGCTGAGGCGCGGACGTAGCAGCAGCAGCAGCCGGAACCGCGACAGTCCCGGTGAAAGTCGGCGAGGCGAGCGGCGCGAACGTAAGCGAAGCCGGCTCAACCCAGGTTCCGGGCGAGCCCGCAACCGTGCAGACGAAGACCTTGCCGTTGCGGGAGATCACGTAGTCGCCGATCGCGAACGTGCCCGTCGTCGGCGCGACCGTGGCGACGCCGCCGACGTAACGTGTTACCTGAGTCGCGCCTGTCAGGCCAGTGGGCGCGAAAGCTGATGCTACGCCGATGTTGCTTCCGCCCGGTGACGGCTGGTTGGTCGAGTCGTTGAAAACGAGGTTGCCGTCTTCGCGCACAACGCCGTCAAGCGTCTGTATGCGGGCCGGGTAGGTATTGCCGTCAGCCATGCGCTCGGAGGTTAGGGGTTCGTCCGTTGCACGTCAAGCGCTTCGCGCTCGAGCCACTTCAAGTAACCGTGCAGACGCCGACGGTGCGCCGGGCCGCGCTTCTGCGAGATTTGCAGGTTGCTCTCCACGAGGATTTGGACGGAGTGCTCCGCGCAGAGCCCCGACCAGGAAAGCGGGCCGACCTCGTCACGGTGCCGTTTGCAGACGACGCAACGGGCTCGGCGGCTATCAGGCATCCGAAGCGCAAGGATACGCGATTTCGCACTAAAGCCCCTCGCCGCGGCGGGCGGGTATTCCCCTCCTGAAATCTTGACCGCCGCCGCCGCCGCTCCTACGTTCCAGGTCAAACGTCCAAGGAGGGAACGTGAAGTCGCAAGCGACGGCACTAGCGAACTACACCCAGTCGGCGCCGCGCGCTGCGACCGCCTGGGCGGAAGGGATTCAGAGCACGACGAAGGATCAGGCGGCGCTCGCCGTTGCCGCGATCCCGCGCATGGTCACCGGCTTCAACGAGGCTGCGAACTCGGGCCGGATCGCCGCTGGGCTCAACCGGGGCGGCACGTCCTACTGGAAGTCGCAGTCGCAGGCCAAGTCCAGCGCGTTCTCGCTCGGGATCCAGAACGGTGCCGGTAACTTCGGGATCGCGATCGGGAAGATCCTTTCCGCCGAGGCGCAGATCGTCAACTCGCTGGGCCCGCGCGGCGACATCATGACCAACCTTCAGCGCTCGCAGCAGTTCGCCCTCGGGCTTCACCAGCTCAAGGGTCAGCTCGGGGCGCGGTAGCCCGTCATGGGTCGCGCACTGGTCTGCAACTCAGCGGGCAAGCTGAACACGGGCGGCGGCACGTTCGCGGACACGCTCGCGGCCGTCTCGCCGGACTCGCTCTCGGTCGCCAACTACGACGCGCCGGCCGACGTCGCGGGGGCGCGGGTGCTGGAAATGTGGGGGATCGACTCCGCCTCGGTTGCGGAGATCGCGGTCACGCTCTCGCGTCAGCAGTCGGTCAACGATCAGACGCGCGGCGTCCGCTTCAACATTCCGGCGCTGATCCCCGGCGGCGCGGGCACGGTCGGCAGCCACAACATGCTGCCGGGGCTGGCAACGATCCCGCTCTACAAGTCGGACACCTTCGCCTTTACCGTCACTTCGACGGCGAACGACGAGGTTTGCGTCACCTGGAACACGCTCTACGACGACCTGCCCGGCGTGAATGCCGTGCTCGCCTCCTGGGATCAGGTGCAGGCGCTCCGCTACACGACGATCGGGCTCGCCTGCAACGCCGTCGCCTCGGGAACGGCGGGCTCAACCTATGGGACGGCACGGGCGTTGAACGCCGACGACACGCGCCTGATCGCCAACACTTGGTACGCGATCCTCGGGATCACGGTGCAGACAATCGTCTGTAGCGTCACCTTCACGGGGCCGGATTGGGGCGGCCAGCGGCTCGGTCTTCCGGCCGGTGCGCTCACGACCGACTCAGCAACCTACTTCGTGGATCAGTCGGTCAAGTGGGGGAAGCCGCTGATCCCGTGCTTCAACTCGAACAACCAGGGCAACATCAATGTCCAGGTGCTCGACTCGATCGCCTCCACCTCGCCGAAGATCGACTTCCTGATGTACGGCCTGACCGGAAAGCCGGGGTTCTAGATGAGCGAGAACAAGACACTGACCGGGTCGCTCGAAGTCCGCTACGTGCCCGACACCTACACGGAGACGGAGCGGCAGGAGGGCGCGTCATGGCCGCTCGGCTCCGGCTTCTACGATGTCGGCGTGGTGGTCGAAGGCGCGTTCCTGCCGCTGCACCGGATCAAGGCGGGTGCGGTGGACAAGCTGCTCGCGCTGGCGAAGGAACAGCAGTCGCAGCAGCCGTCCGAGTCGGGCACGCCGGCGACGGAATAGCCTCCTGAGCGGGGCGCGGGGACTGAGCGCAGATGGCTGACGTTCTCGTACCCGCGCCCGGCTCATCGGCGGCACCGCTCGACTACCTGATCCCCGGCGCCCAGGAGATCATCCTCAAGGCACTCGCGGCCCGCTTCGACGGCTCGGCGGCGGCGGCGGCGTTCTACCCGGCCGTGCAGTTGATTGCGCCGGGGAACATCACCGGGCCGACGTTCAAGACACGGAGTTCGGTTGCGGCCGGTGGCAGCGCCGACGTCACGTTCGGCCCCTTTCTAGACGAGGACGCGGCTGCGACCCCGGCGAGTCCGGCCTCGCTGCCCATCGCACTCGGGATCGACTTCTCGACCACGATCACCGCCGGTGTCAATAACACAATGAACTTGTCCGATGGCTTCGGCACGAATGACACCTCAGTCTTCGGAACGCAAACAGTTGGCGGTCGAACGTACCTGCAAGTAAAGACGGCTGGCTACTACCGGGCGATGATGGGCTGTCAACCGGAAGACGTTGCCGACACCGGCATCATCACGTCGTCGTGGTTTTGGAACTTCGGCGCCGGGCGCGTAGATCAGTCAGCGCTTGACACGGGTCAGTTCGACGGCGGACAGTTCGCCTTCGGCGGGCTCAATCGCTGGCTCATCGCCTCGGACACCTTCTTCGCTATCGACCATCCGGCCAGCACTGCCGTCATCGTAAAGATCAACGGCGCGAACCTGACCGGCAACCTCTCATCGCAACAAACGATCGTCGCACTTCAAAGACAGGGCGACTACTTCGATAACATCTTCCCTGCCTAATGGCCGCGCCGATGAATACAGGGATGCCGGTCGGGATCGACCTCGCGGACGGCTGGCGGATCCGCTTCACCGCCCTGACCGCAACCACGGGCGTCGTGGATACGTCCGTGGTCGTGTCGCAAGCGTCGCTGCTCGTGGACAATCTCGGCGGTGGCGACCTGAGCACGGGCTTCACGCTCGGCGAGATCGAGTGGCTGAACCTGCCGGACAATCTGGTCGCACCGGCCGGGGGCGGCTAGATGGCGCAGACCCTCACCCAGCTCGGTGCCTACGTGCTCGGGCTCGCTGCCATCGTCGGCGCGACCGTTGCCGTCAGTCTCGGCAAGATCGACGCGCCCACCTACGTCTCGATCGTCGTCGCGTTCGGCGGGGTCGGCGTCGGCGCCGGTGTCCACGCAGCAGGCACGGCGGTACCAACCGCGAACAGCAGCCCCAAGAGTCAGCCGCCGCCGTGAGCGCTGGCCCGCCCCGTCCCCGGCCGCTCTCGCTCGGCGTCCCACCCGCGCCCGACTCGGCGGACGCACGTCGCCTGACCGCCAGGGAGGCGTATGACATCTACTGCGGCGTGATCGGCTACCGGCTGCCGCATCACCTGAACCAGGCGCTCCGACGCTCCGACGCTCTACGGCAGATGCCCTAGATGGCTGAGACGTACACGATCGTCACGCAGTACCCGGACGTCGATACGAACGGCGGCCAGTTCGCGCGCGACGTGATCACGGTCGGCGTGCTGACGGCCGCGCACGGCATCTACTTCGAGTTCCGCGTCCCGAAAAAGGAGTTTACGACCAGCGTCGCTCAAGGCGGCGCCAACGCGCTCACGATCACCTACGAATCATTTTTCGACTACCCCGGAGTCGAAGCGGTCGTGCCCGGCCAACGTTTGAACGCTGCGAATCAACTTGAGGACGTGGTCACGCTCTACATCGTCAGCACGAGCGGCGAGTCGAGCGACTTCATCGTCATCTCGTATCGGAATATGACGACCGAGTACATCACGCCGCGCGTCAAGGGTGTTCGCACGGTGCTCGACGCGAACGAGAAGGCGTAGCGGATGGTCAGCACGCCCGCTTTCCGTGAGAACCCGCAGTTCGGCATCGGCCAGTTCGGCGCCAACGCCGCGTTCGACGGTCTGCTCGGGCTCCGCTTCGCGTGGGGGACGACGTTCCGGCTCGTGTTGCCCGATATCGACAAGGAGCTGCAACGCCTGAACCGTGGCGGCGGGGTGGGCAACGGCAACCTGTTCGGAACGAACTTCAACCTGTTCAACAGCGCCAGCCTGAAGATGCTGGAAGAGATCGGGCACGGGCTGACGCACACGCAGGCGGCAGCGGCTGAGAAGTACGTCACCGAGGCGTGGGCATTCGAGGGGATCGGGGCCGTGATCGAGCGGGTCGCCGACGACGCGATCCACACCCGGAAACTGATCCGGCAGCGTGCAACGCCGCGCGAAGTGATCCGGGTTGTGAAGCCGAACACCCGCGCCCAGCTCCGGCCGCTGCTCAAGCGGGTCGCCGAAGCAGAGGCGAAGGCGAGCGAAGCCGACAAGCAAGTGGTCGAGCTGACCGAGCGGGTCGCGCTGCTCGAACGGAAAACCGGCAAGCACCGCGCGGTCGCCTATCCGGGCATCGGCGGCCGGGTCGGCGACATCGAACGTGACGTGGAGCGGATCAAGAAGGGCACCGGCAAACTGTGGAAGCTGGCCGGGCTCGCGGCGTTCCTGCTCCTGCTCGCCAAAGCGCTGGAAAAGATGGGCCTTAACTGGATGCGCTGCGGCAATGTGAAGCGTTACGGGCGCTCCATCTGTGGCATGAATCCCAGCATCCTCGACTCGCTGCTCGCCGACGCGCTGCTCGTGGTCGGCGCGATCTCCGTCGTGGAGTTCGCGAAGGAGTTGCAGGCGATCGAGTCGGCGACCGTCTCGGCGATGCGCGGCTTCGTGCGTGAGATCTAGCCGCGTAGGCTAGGCCCGTGGCGATCTTCTCCAAGTTCTTCGGCCGCACGATCGGCGAGGCGGCAGCGTTCGCGCTCGGCGGCGCAATGCGCTCACCGCTCGAACCGCCACTCGTCGAGCTCACCAACGAAACGTGGTCGAAGTTCGTTGACCAGGGGATCACCGTCCCGACCGACCCCGGCGACGCCGCAGAAATCGCGGCTGAACGAGTGTCCGACCGCCCATGGGCGAAGGAGCAGGCGAAGCAGCGCGGCTACGGCGGCGAGCAGATGGACAAGCTGATCGACGCGGTCATGAACGCCCCCGGCATCGGCGAGCTGTTCCAGCTTTGGCGCCGCCGCCTAATCACGGACGCGCAGTTCGAGCACGGGCTCCGCAAGGCGCGGCTCGAAGACCTGTGGGACGGCCCGCTGGCCGGCCTGCACGACACGCTGTTGTCGTCCGAGGAGTTGGCGATGTTGCAGCAGCAGGGTTTCGTGGACGAAAGCCGCGCGAACGCTGAGGGTGAGCTGCAAGGCGTCACGAGCGAGCGGCAGCAGCTCCGCTTCGAGGCGTCCGGCCTGCCGCCCGGTATCGAGACCGCTTTGCAGATGCTTCGGCGCTCGATCATCGACGGCGGCACCTTCGCGCAGATTGTCCGCGAGGGTCACACGAAGACGAAGTACACGGACGAGCTCGCACAGCTCAAGGACGTGGTGCTACCGGCGCTGAACTACGTCGAAGGTCATCTGCGCGCCTGGATCACTGAGGGCGAGATGAACGCGGGCGGCGCGTTGACCGGCCACACGCCCGAGCAGATGGATCTTCTGTTCAAGATCCACGGCCGGCCGATCTCCTTTCACCAGACCTGGATCGGCCTGCAACGGGGCGGGACGCTGGACGGGCCGATCGGCGACATTCACCCAGCCTTCCTCGCCTCGCTGCGTCGCTCGAACGTGCAGCCGCCGTTCTACAACCTCGCCTGGGCTCAGCGCTACAACTACCCGTCCGCGTTCGTGCTCCGCGCACTGACGCAGTCCGGCGACCTGACCGAGGCGCAGACCGAGGAGATCCTCAAGTTCGAAGGCTGGGAGCCGACACTCCGCGCCACGGTTGCGAAGAAGTGGGCGACCGCCAAGGGTGCCGCCGCGAAGGAAGCGTCCGCGTCCGACCTGCTCGCGCTGTACGACGGCGAAAAGGCCACCCGCGCCGAGACACTAACCGGGCTCGAGGCGCTCGGCTACCCGGCCAACGAAGCCGCCGCCAAACTCGCCACGCTCGACGCGCGCCGGGTCACCTCAGCGCGCAACGCCGCGATCTCCGACCTGCACGCCGCGTTCAAAAAGGGCAGCCTGACCGCCGCGATGGTCGAGCCGGCGCTCGCCAAGCTCGTCAACGAGCCGGGCTCGGCGCCGCAGATCCTCGCCGCCTGGCAGGCGTACATGGACGCGTTCCCGCCGCCGAGCGCGCCCGTCGTCTAAGGAGGTGATGCCCATCCCATTCGGCTACCCGACCTCCGTGTTAGCAGGGGGAGCTGCGCGTCCTGTGGCTGACGCCGCTCCCCCCTTGCAATCGTAAGCACGCGGCGTATACTCCGCGACGCGTGGCAAACGGCATGGATCGCACTCTCAGGCCCCGCCGTCATAGCCCGGCGGGGCCGACCCCTTCCAAGACCGGCCAGTTCGATATGGCCGCGCACCGCAAGTGGTTCGGCGAGGTGTGCGGTGCGAACGGGAAGGCGATTGCCGCGATGATCCGAGGGGAGACGCGCTAGATGAGCGAGCCCGTACAGCCCGACGTAGACGTACCGCCTGAGCCCGCGCCTGAGCCCGTGCCTGAGCCCGGCGAGCCTGAGCCGACCCCGGAGCCCGAACCCGAGCCCGGCGAGCCCACAGAGCCGCAGGAGCCCGAGCCCGAGCCGTCGAGTGAGGCCATGATGGAGGAGATCGGCAAGAAACTCGACTCGCTCACGAAGACGGTTGCCACGAGGATCGGCTCGATTCTCGGCGAGCAGGCGACCGACTTCGAGGTTTGCGACCTCTGCTCCTACTGGAACACGCCCGGATGGCGCCACACAGGGCCGCTGCCGCAAGACCTGCGGGATCAGATCGCCTACCTGATCGGACAGCGCCCGCAGAGCGACCTCGAGCCCGACCCACACTCACGGGTCTGCACGACCTGCAAAGGCGAGGGCTTCGTCAGCACCGGCTCGAAGGCGATCGGCCAGGAACAGCTTTCGTGTGTCGAGTGCAACGGCATGGGCTGGCAGGCGACCGACGACAAGCGCCGGCCGGGCTTTCTCTCGACCCCGAACGGGCCGACCGCGCAGGCGCTCGGCGTCACGGCGCAGGATGCCGCGATGCAGCCCGCGCCGCTCGAGGAGCCGCCCGAAGTCGCGGCGCTCCGCCAGCAGGGCTACCTCGTCGTCGCCCCGATCGCCGCCGGCGTATGACCGACACACAAACCTGGATTCTGCTCGTGGAGCTCGCCGCCGTCGCCCTCGCCTGCGTCAAGTACCTGATCCGGTGACATGAGCGGCGACGTGGTCGCGCCCACCGCTTCGAGCCTGCGGATGCGTGCCGTGGATTGGGCCTCGAGCGCCGCAAGTGCAGCGCCACGAGTAGCCGATCCCCCGGAGACGATCACAGCGCAGTTCGGGCGAGTGCTCTCGCAGCCGCACGGGCCGTACGGTGACGTGGTGGCTCCCGCCGTTGTCCGTCAAGAGTGTGGCGAATGGTACGTGTGGTGCGACTGCGGCTTCACGACCGGCTATTGCGAGTCGCAGGTTCAGGCGTCGCGGATCGCGGCGCACCACTCGCGCGAAGCGCACGACCTCTAGCCTGTATGGACAAGTACGACCGCTGGGCGCAGACGTGGGCTCAAGGGATGCGGTGCTCTCAGGCGAAGACCGACGCTCGGCGCGAAGCCGCCAAGCCGAAGGCCATTGCCAACCGCGCAGCCGGGGCCGCGCGGCCGTGCGGGATCAAGGGGTGCAAGCGCCACACGTACAAGCACCGCCTCTGCCGGATGCACTACGACATGGTTCCTCACGACCTGCGGCGCGGCGTGATGATGGCCTGCATGGAGGCGACAATGCGAGCTGCCAAGCGCTTCGATGCGCGCTACGTGCGCGAGGTGCAGGCGCTCGTGAACGCCGACGCGCGGTGAGTGCGTGATGCTCTCACCGACAGGCGAGGCGATCCGCTCAAGCGCCGAGCGCGTACTCCGCGCGCGCTACCAAGTTTTGCTCGACCGCTCGAAGCGTCGCTCTCTGACCGTAGTCGAGAGACGGGAGATCGACGGCCTCGGGACTGCGCTGAACGAGCTCCTCGAGCTCGAGACGGCGACGACGGGAGTGCCAACGCCTGCCCCTTAACGGCACAAGGCCCGACGTGTCAGCGACGGGCCTCGAGCGCAAGCGGTACCACGGCCGATTCTACCGCTTGCGAGGAGTAGGAAACGTGGGCGTGTCAGCGCCGCGGGCGAGCGCCGTTAGAGGGTCAGTCATGGGGCTGCCATCCGGCCGGCGCTGAACGAACTCGAGAGAGGGGCGCCACCAGCCGGCGACGGCAGCACGTCAAGAGCGGGCGTCAATCGCGGAGATCAGTCGGCGGGGGGACTAAGCACGACCGA
>Ga0209471_1001073_pt1 | contig 16779 bp, 13 predicted proteins | sample GraSoiAngelo_128_FD_185885 | JGI IMG/M metagenome (GOLD analysis project Ga0209471, IMG submission 185885) | Grasslands soil microbial communities from the Angelo Coastal Reserve, California, USA - 14_0927_12_20cm (SPAdes) (version 2) | ecosystem: Environmental > Terrestrial > Soil > Grasslands ...
GAACGAATTTTCTCCAGTTCATAGCGTATAGGTTTCTAAAGATTCAAACCCTCGGGGCTCGAAAGTTGCGGCACTGGAAAAGCTAATAGGTAACGAGCGCGTTATCTTTAGTCAGCGAAAACTACGGCGCTTGGGCAATAGAATCAAATCCAACCCACGATCCATGCACATTCTAGAGACAGTGTAGGGGTCAGGGCTTACTATCCACACTTCGCGATTGGCTTACTGTAGATGCGATACGTCTTGTAGCGCTCGGCGCCGATCGCTTCGAGAAAACGATTGATCACAAAATTATCTTCCAGCGTGAGACTGAGTTCTCCCGTGAATCCACGTTTGATCATCGCGTCTTCGACGATCCGCAACACAAGCATTTCGGCAATGCCGCTACGGCGATACTCTTCGATCACGCCAAGCGCGATAAGCCGGGCGGTTCGCGTGCGGCTCTTGTAGTAAAGAAGCTTAGCAAGGCCGATTGGCAACCCGAAGGTCGTAAGCCGGCCATTGATATAACGCAAGGCGCTGTTGATGTTGGGCACACATAGGATAAAGCCAGCCGGCTCGTCGCCGACTTCTGCGATGAGCGCGAACTCCGGGATAAGGAGCGGCTTTAGTTCGTGCGTCATGAACTCGATCTCCGCCTCGGTGAACGGTACAAATCCCCAATTCTTTTCCCACGCCTGATTGTAAATCTGGCGGAGCCGCCTGCTTTCTTCGCGAATGTTCTTGAGGTTTCCAGTCCGGATGGTGACCGAGCAGCGCTTCCGGAAACGTTCGGCCAGTGGTCGCAAACGCGCCGCGGCTTTTGCCGGATCGGCAAACCACCACGCGTACCAGTCCTTCGCTTTGGTAAAACCGCAGCTCTCGATCAGGTCGCGGTAGTACGGCGGATTATGCGCGGTCAATATGGTGGGCGGAAACTGGAATTCATCGATCAACAGGCCGCAGACGTAATTGGTCGAATAATCGATCGGCCCCATCATCTCAGTACGCCCTTTTTTCCGAAGCCAGCTTGCCACAGCTTCAAACAGCGCAGTCGCTACGTGGTGGTCATCGATAGATTCGAACAGCCCAAAACAGCCGACGTTAGTTTGGTGCAGCGAATTGTAGTTCGGATCGTCGCTTGCCATGATGCGGCCGACGATGTTCCCGTTCCTCCGCGCTAGAAATAACGCAGCGTCGCCGTGGCGGTAAAATGGATGCCGCTTGCGATTGAGGAAAGCCTTTCGTTCGACGATCAGCGGCGGAACCCACGCCGGGTCATTGGAATAAATTTGCCACTGAAATTTGATGAACGCATCACGCTCACGGCGCGAGTTAACTTCTGAAATTTCAATATCCGACACGAACTCAGATGACGGTTCAGGCCAAGTCTCTCCATTTCTGGGCAACTTCTTGCATCGACTCGGCCATGGTTTCCTCGCGGAAAATTAGATAAACGAACAGCAAATTAAGCGGGATCAACTCGAACCAGAAAAAGTAAATCGGCCAGCCTGTGAGCAAGAGCGCAAATAAGACCAGCATTCGCGTGTTCGTCATGAGTAACCGCCACCACTTTAGCATGGGACCTGCGAGGTTTTGATAACGCGCTCGTAACCAGCCAGGGATTTGGCCTTGGAATAGTTCGCTGGCTCTGTCACGCAGTTTTTTCAGATGAGGCGCGAGGATTTCCTGTTGGCGAGTGAAATTCAAATACAGCGCGAGGAGAAGTTTGTCCCACGCGCTCTGGCGCCATGTGAGTTTTCGGTATTCCGAAAGCAGCCTGGAGGAGGAATCGATTTCGGAGCGTCCTCCGTTTGCGACGAAGTAAAGATACGTGTTGCGATAATAATCAGCCGCTGCGCCTTGCAACGCGTGACTGATTCCAGCAGCAAAAGCTAGCAACCAAATCGCCGGCGATGAGCCTTCCACCAGATAGCGCAGAGTCAGATGCAGATAAATGCTTACGAACACCAGATGATCCGCGATGCTATCGACGATACGGCCTTTGCGGCTTTCTGTCCGAGTTAAGCGAGCAAGTTGGCCGTCTGCGTTATCCAGCGCGTTAGAGCAAACATGGAGCGCCATGCCAACGATGTTGACGCCGAGATAACGATAGTAATAAAGGTGTCCCGCAACTACGCCGCAGATACCGGCAAGCAGGGTCACAGCTCCCGGCGTCATCTTCAGCTGCGCGAAAAACTCGGCCAGCCGAAATCCTATCGGCCTGTAAAAGTAGAGGTCGAGAACACCTTCTACCTCACGCGCCTTATAAGTGCTTTGGACGCGCGAATGCGGCGCCTCTTTTAGTTCGGCCATCAGATTTGCTAGCACGCTCAGGCGCTTTGCTTTTGCAGCAAGGCCGGAACGAGTGTGTCTGCGAGGATATTGAGTGCTTCGTCCAAGTCCGCGCGCGTATGCATGGCGGTCACGCAGGCACGGAAGCAAATCCGGCTCTGCGTCACAGCCGGATAATCCACTGGTGCAACCCAAAGACCACGCCGCCGCAGTTCGTGACCGAGCCGATACATGCGCTCACGATCGGCGATGACGATGGGCATCACGTACGTTGTAGATTCTCCGGTGTCGAGCCCCAGGCTTCGAAGTTGCGCATGGAAGTAATCGGCATTCTCCCAAAGTTGCGCACGCAGTTCGGGCTGGCTGGTGCCAAGCTCAAGCGCCTTTAGAATGGCCGCAATCACCACTGGCGGCAGCGCACACGAGTAAACATAAGGATGCGCGTAGAACCGCAGGTATTGCAGTGTCTCTTTGGAACCGGCGACGAAGCCTCCCAGCGCGCCAAAAGCCTTCGAGAAAGTTCCGTAAAGCAGCGGGACACGGTCTTCGACCCCAAACTTCTCGGCTGCACCGCGACCGTGTTCGCCGCATGCCAGCATCGAGTGAGCTTCATCAATAAACACGCTCGCCCCGTGAGACTCCGCCACAGCAATCAATTCCTTAAGGTTGCCAAAATCGCCGTCCATCGAGTAAATGCCCTCGACAATCACCAACTGGCGTCGGCCTTTGTGGCGACTCAACGCGGCGTCAAGTGACGCTGGATCGTTGTGCTCGAATTTTTCTGTGCGGCACCGGGACAGCACAGCCCCATCGCGAAGGCTAAGATGAGAGCGGTTGTCCAAAAGCGCCACGTCGGTTTTGCGAAGGAGCCCCGAGATGGTGCCCAGCGCGCCGCCAAACCCGCTGTTGAAAAGCATCGCATCCTCGCGTTTGAGAAATTTTGCCACGCGCCGTTCGAGTTCGCGATGCAGATCGGTCATTCCCGAGAGCATCGGCGAACCGCACGCGCCCATTCCGTGCGTTCGGAGCGCCTCGTGTGCGGCGGCCAGCACTTCAGGGTGATTTGCGAGCCCGAGATAATTGTATGAGCAGAGATTGATCACCGGCCTCGGCTTGCCGCCATAATTGATCACCGTGCGCGCATCTGCGCTCGCGAGGAGCTCGGGCTCATACAATTGAACCGCCCACGCGCCGAGGCGCATCCAATTTGTGAAGCTCGCTGGAGCTTGCAGCGGGTCGTCGCTTTCGCCCGCCAGAAAATTACTCAGGCTGAGCTTTGCCGGGTCGTCGTTCATCAAACTGTTAAATCTATCGCTCGCTCGCGTCTCCATAGTCGGCGTCCCCCAGCAAAGTTGATTATTTTATGGTTCACTAGATTCCTTACGAAGTGGTCCGCTGCATCTGTATACCGCGGAGTTCCGTCTCGGGGCAGCCAATGTAGCGGGTGTCCTAATTCAGGACAAGATTTTAGTACAGGCGCAAATTGTTCGATTTGCAGGAATACGCCCGCCTACACGGCCGTCGCGTGATTACCTTCGTGTGGTCCGAAAGACGTAGTCCCAAAGCGGCGAGCTGATGCCGTACCCCACGTGATCGTCCTTATAATGATGGCGAAGATGATACTGCTTCAGCCAGAGCCACGCGCCGCGCTTCATCGGAAAATGATGCGTCGCGTAATGAAGCATGTCGTAACAGATATAGCCGAAAACCAGCCCGGCAAAGACGGCCGGCGTCAGCTGCCAGAAAATCAGAAGGAAGATACCGTAAAAAAGAAAGGCCAGTGGAACGCTGATGCTGGGCGGCATCACGAGCCTGCGCGCGTCGCTTGGGTAATCGTGATGAACGCCGTGGACGATGTAGTGCAGACGCTTCCCAATTCGCGTCTTCGGTTCGTAGTGAAAGATATACCGGTGAATGAGGTACTCGGTCAGCGTCCACAGTAAAATGCCTAACAAGAAGAGCGCCGCCACCGCCACGAGCGAGAATTGGCGCTGCCAAACTGATACGTAGAGCATGTAGCCGACCACCGGCAGGTAAAGCACCAATGGCGTCATCGGGTGCACCCGCGAAAAAAATTCCATGAAATCGCTCTCGAACATTCGGACCGTTTCGTTCTTGTTCGAGACGTAAAGGGGCGGCCTGGAGAACGCCCTTCCTTGGTGTAATGGCTCCGCCATGGCTAAAACCTAATGGGCCGGGCACTGAGATCAAGGTTGTCAGTCTCGCCGTTCGCCGTTTCCCGAGTTGCTTGCGGTCGGGCGTTTTGTTTCATCCGTTCAACCCGCGAATAAAGGCTATACCGCCTGTCAAAAATGAACTGTAAAACCAAGCGGCTCCACGACGAGTGATACTTCAAATTGCCGTAAAATTCCGGCGCGATTGTGCGCAGCTTCGGCAAATTGTTCCACGGGATCGACGGCAGATCATGGTGCTCGTTGTGATAGCCCATGTTCAGTGCCAGACGATTGATCGGCCCGTAATAGCTAAAGGTTTCCTGGTCGAAATCGTACGTGTAATGCTCCTGAATCCAGCGCGCGCCGACGGGATGCAGCCCGATGGAAAACAAAAATGCGAACACGAGATAAAGAAATCCGGCCCAGCCGAAGAAATAAACGATCGCGACATCGTACAAGATCGCGCATAGCAGATTGGTGGAGAACCAGCGGTCCCACATCTTGATCGCCTTGAGTCGCGGAGGGCGTGTCACTTGGAAAAACGGAAAGAGCATTAACCAGATGGCCTTGCGATACCACTTGTTGCCCACGAGACGTGCCTCCCAGTGATTCGCCAAGTCTGCGTCCCATTCGTAATCGCCTTGATGCGAATGATGTTTCAAATGATAAACACGAAAACCCATCGCACCCGGCGTCAGATTCGGCAGATCGGCGATGACGGCCACCATTTTGTTCCAGCCTGGATTGCGGAAAATCAAGTTATGCGTTGCGTCATGAATGATCACGTAATTGGCATGATTGGCGAACGCTCCGATGCAAAACGCCAGGAGCAGACTGAGCCACCAATAGCTGAATCCCAACGCGCCCATTGTGCACGCGATCGCTGTTTGTAGAACTACGATCGAGACCGCAATCAACGCAGTCCACGGATTGCGCACCATCAACTCGCGAACCTCCGGATGCGCTTTGATGAGCGCGCGCGCCCGCCCGGGATGCGGCTGATCAGATTCCGATTGATAAAATGCCACCTCCATCACTTTCAAATTATGCATTGCAGTAGCCGCATCCTCAAACGCGCTTTTTCAATCATGCACTCAAAGCAGCTGCGACCCTAACGGGATTCGAACCCGTGTTACCGCCGTGAAAGGGCGGTGTCCTGGGCCTCTAGACGATAGGGTCATCCGGCGGCTGCCGGACGGCCAATATCGGAATTCCATTCTTCCACGCAAGGTAAATTGCCGAACTGTTGCAAACCTTGCGCCCAGAGCGAATTGAGACGGCGCACCCGCCTTCGCTGCGCTTCGGCGTGGCGGGCAGCGCCGTGGCTACGGAATCGAATGAACTTTGTGCACCAGCGCCGCTGCGCGCTCGGTTGCGCCTTTGTGCGTGCTCAAAACTTCGAGCGCATTTTGGACAAGGCGCTGCCGGGCTTCTGTATCTTGCAGAAGTTCAACAATTGCTCGTTCGAGTGAATCGGCGTCGTGAACCTGAATCGCGGCCTTTCTTGAGACAAGGGTCCTAGCAAGCATGCCGAAGTTTTCCATGTGCGGACCAAACACGACTGGCTTGCCAGCCAAAATCGGTTCGACGGGGTTCTGTCCGCCGTGCGCAGTAAGACTTTTCCCCATGAAAACAACAGTGGCTATGTGGTACCAGCGCTGAAGTTCACCCGTTGTGTCGAGAAGCACGCAATCCGCATCGTTGATTTCCTGGCGACCGCGCAGCTCGCTGGCGAGCCTGACGTGCAATCGCAACGCATCCAAGCGCGTGCGGATTTCCCGCATGCGTTCGACGTGTCGCGGCGCAATGAACAAGCGCAATGACGAAAATTGCTGACGCAATCGCACAAAAACTGTGGCCAGAATTTCCTCTTCACCATGATGCGTGCTTCCGCCGAAAAGCACGAGGTGGTTCTTTGGGTCGAATCGAGGAAGAGGAACCTCGTCTGTGCTTTCTTGAACTTCCGCGCTCGGAGTTCGGAGTTCCGGCTTTAGCCGGCCCGGCGACCCGGCTAACGAATCATCTGCAGAACCGCCTGAAGGCGGAACTCCAAACAACCCTACCGCAGGGTTTATCCGTCCAAGGCCCACAGGATCGTATTTTATGCTGCCAGTCACACGGATTCGATCGCGCGAGACACGGAGCGCTGCCCAGCGGTCGGCATCTTCGTTTTCTGGTACGCAAACTAAATCAAGAAGCCGAAACGTTGGCGCGACGATAAATCGAACCCGGCGAAACCTTTTTTCCGATCTCGGTGACAAACGCGCGTTCACCAGCGCGGTCGGAATTCGATATCCACGCGCGATTGCAACAAGGTTTGGCCAAACTTCAGCTTCGATCAGTAAAATTCGGGCAGGCCTAATTACAGAAAACGCGCGTCGCATCACGGGCCAGTAGTCGAGCGGCGTGTACATGACCTCGATCCATGGCGGAGCGTTTTTGCGCGCCAAAGCGAATCCGGTTGTGGTAGTCGTGGTCAGAACGCAGCGCAAATCAGCCTCCAGCGTACGCAACGCGTTCGCCAGTTTCAGCGCAACATTGACTTCTCCCACGCTGACGGCGTGCAGCCATGTCGATCTTTGCTTCGACAGCCGCGCGCGCACGTCGCAGTCATAAATCCCAAGGCGTTGCCCGAATTTTTCGCGGTAACCGCCGCGACGAATCATTTTTAAAAAATATCCTGGCAGAAAGAACAAGAATGCGATCGGCCAGAGCAGGTTGTAAATGAAACGGATCACGCTTTCTGAACACTAAACGGCAATTCTGAAAAAGACGCGAGGACGCGTCGCACTCCAAAAGCTTCGCGAAACAAAATTCACTGCCTCAAGAATTTCGCGCGCAGCGCCTTTGGAGTGCGGTGAGTCCCCGCACCGCTTTGGGACAAAAAGAGAACTTCGGTCGCGCCGTATCGCTTCTCGCGCAGCAAATGCCACTGTTTCATTTCCGGAAGAGTTTTGCCGGGTCGTTTTTCTAAAACGAAAACGCCGGTCGAGTCCAGCAATTGAGGCAACGCTTCGTTTGTCAGCAATTTTTCCGTGAAGCTCTCGCCAGCTTCTGTCTTTTCATACGGCGGATCGGCAAAAATGATTGTGAATTTCTCGATGATTTGCTGTTGTGGGGGCGCTTGTGCCAAGCGCCCGGCGGCTGGCACAGCTGCCTGTACACCGGCAGCATAGCGGAGAAAATCGAAAACGTCCTGCTGTCGAACGCGTCCATTTAATTTTGTTTTGGCTAGATTGGCGTCGATGGCTTCGGCCGATTGCCGATCATTCTCGACAAATACGGCCGACGACGCGCCTCGACTCAGTGCTTCAATTCCCAGACCGCCGCTTCCGGCGAAAAGATCAAGGACGCGCGCGCCGATGACCGCGTCGCCCAAGCTGGAAAAAATAGCGGCTTTCACGCGGTCCATTGTGGGTCGCACACCTCGCTTTGGAACTGCCAGGCGGATCCCGCCGGCGCTGCCGGCGATCACCCTCATGGCGAAACGATTGGCGTTGGCGTCGCGGTGGCTTGAGGTTGCGCTTCCTCTGCTGACGCAGAAGGCGATGCAACGGACGGCATCGCGCTGACCGCATTGCCACCTGCGCCGCCAGCATTGTCGGCAGGGCTACGCCCAGGCGCTACGGGCGCGGCCTCTTCGATCTGTTTCTTTTTCTTCTTTGGCTTGTCTCTTTTTCCGCCAAAAAAACTGTTAAGCATACTGCTGAGATCTCGGCCGACGAGTCGATCCATTAAATTTGTGGTCGGTCGCTGAATCGTACCGCCAACTTGAAAGTCGATCGCCGTATAACCCGGTTCGTCAATCGGTTGAAAATTGTTGCGAATGGCTTTGAAAAGTTGGCCACGGATTCTGTCGTTGATTGCGAGCCGGGAATCGAGTTTCAATCTGCCGTCAAACGCGACTGTCCCCGATGCACTGAGCCGAATATTTGGCGAACGCAAAACGAGTTCGTCAATCGTGACCAAACCTGGACCTAAATGATATTTTGCCTGGGCTTGCTCCAGATGAAGTTCTTGTAGCTCCTCGATCTGGAGAACCTGCCCGAGCAGGACGAGTAAGCTGTATTGTTGGACCCGGCCATCACGCAGGAAAATTTCACCGCTGCCAACGAGCGCACCCGGATCGGCAGTTTTCCCGGAAGCCTGGAAACTGCCCTCCAATTTACCGTTCACGATTCCCTTGGGACCACCGGCGTTTTCGACGATCTGATCCGCAAGCACATCATGGAACTTTACGCTCGTGGTGAATGGAGAATCCTCTGCTTCTGGTTGCATGGCGAAGTAGCCTTTGATCTCGCCGTTTGCTGCGCGGGCAGAAATTTTCGAAAGCTCCAGCACGTCGGGTTCGTACCGGAGCGGCGACCGGAGTTGCTCCAGAAAAAAACGGTCCTGCAGCGAAATTTGCGCCACCTGCGCATCGCCGTGAAGTGCTGACGCGCTGCGGATGTTGGTACGAAAATCGAGACCTTTAAAGCTCGCGAGCAGCGCGCCCTTCCGATCGAGAAAACTAAAAGTGCCGTTTTTGATGCTGACTCGGCGAACTTCTGGAGCCACTGCGAACCCGGGCTCTCGTCTGGGTGGCTTATTGTGGAGAGCATCCTCCGCTGGAGGGGAAACATTGGTTGATGTCGCGGGAACAACGGGCACGGGGTTCGTAGTGATGGGCGCGTTCTCTGTGTCCAAGTGGCCGACTGTGGCGGCCGATTGCGTAGAAATAGGAGGCGATTGTGCTTCTTGTGAACCTGGTAATCTCCATTTTCCTTCCGCGTTTTGTGGCCATACAACCGTCGGTTTCACGAGCGCCACTTCCTTGATCACGAGCCTTTTGGAAAAAAGCGAGAGTAAGCGAACCCGGAGCCGAAATGTTTTTGCTTCGAGGAAATTCCCCGGTCCCCCTGAGGAGCTTTGCGCAATCGTAATACCACTGAGTTCGAGTCCGCCCCACGGAGTTAAGCTCATGTTACGAATTCGAAGACTGGTGCCAAGCCGCCGGCTCAGTTCCTGCTGAATCTTTGCTTGTGTGCCTTGTGATTGCACATACAGGTTTACGCCGAGCAAGAAAACTGCGCCGAGCGCGACCGTCGCGCCTAACAAAATGAACGTAATCCGGAGCAATTTTTGCACCCTGTAGACGTTACGCAGCGCGAGTTTGAAGAAAAGACTAAAGCCTAAATGTCATTCCGAGCGAAGCGAGGAACCTCGGATCAATTTTGGATCGATGCCAAACCGAAAAAGACCAGAGATGTTTCGCTTCGCTCAACATGATATCAGAGGCTGTGACCGAGGATGTAACTTACCTTTTCCGGTGTGACTAACACAGTTGTCATTCTCAATCCCGTCGCAGGCGGTCCCGAAACTCTTCGAGATTGGCAGGAACGCGTGGAATCGATTGCACACAATTGCCCGATTCGTGTGATTGCGCATCCGGGCGAGGCGGAAGCGCTGGCCCGAAACGCGGTTGAGGAGGGCTTCGTGCGAATTGTAGCAGCCGGTGGCGATGGAACGGTCAATCACGTGGCAAATGGCATTGCCGGCACAAATGCCGCATTGGGTCTTCTTCCCCTCGGAACGGTAAATGTCTTTGCGATGGAGCTTGGCCTTCCTGCGCACAATCTGCAGGTTTGCTGGAGTATCATCGAAGACGGGAACGTGCGTCTGGTGGATCTACCTAGCGCCAATGGAAAACATTTCGTGCAGCTTGCCGGCGTCGGACTCGACGCACAAGTCGTAAAGGAAACCAGCCTCGCCTTTAAGCGCAGTTTCGGGCCGCTAAGCTACCTCATCTCTGCGGCGCAGATTGCAGCGCGAAAACCGCCGAAGCTGTTTATTGAATCGGAGAACGCTCCAGTGGAGGAAGCATCGTTCGTACTAATCGGAAACGGCCGCCTTTATGGAGGGCCGTTCCCATTTTTCAAGCACGCCGTTTTAGATGACGGGCTATTTGATGTCGTTGTTTTCAAGCGGCTCGGCTACCTCGAAATCATGAAGTATCTGCAGGATGTGGTGTTCAGCTCCGACATTCGCGCTCCCGAGGTTGAATATTTTCAGACACAACGCCTGCGCGTAACGAGCGAGCAGGATGTGCCCGTGGAACTCGACGGTGAATTGGCCGGCAACTGTCCGGTTGAGGTTCGAATTCAGAAAAAAGCGTTGCAGGTTCTTGCGCCACCTTCGGCGCAGTAGTGCAATAGGGCGCGATAACTGGTCTTTCGATCAAAACCGCGTGATGTTTCGCGCAATGCGTCGTGGGAACGGCTGGATTGCAAAAAAATCGGCGGCATCGCTGAACCCTTCGCAGGTTGAGACAACTTTGGTTCAGCTCAGCGAGCGATGGCCGGCAAAGGCCGCACCGTTGGCTGACGTGGTCGAACAGTTTCCTCTCGGCGAATCCGCATTGCTGCATCTGCTCGCAGTTTCGAGCAGTTGCGCCACGAGATTGACGCAAAATCCCGAAACACTCTTGTGGCTTTCCCAACCGAAAGTGTGTCTTGCCGCCCGCGGATACACGGAAATGCTGAGCGAACTACACGCTCTGGCGGGTGACTCTGTAGCAACGCAAGATTTTGCAGCGCTTCGTTTCTGGAAAGGCCGCGAGATGACGCGCGTTGCACTGCGCGAACTGGCAAACGTAGCGCCACTGGAAGAAACCACCGGCGAGCTTTCACAGATCGCGGAGATTTGCATCCGTCGAGTGTTCGAACATTGGGACGCCGAACTTCGCCGACGGTACGGCTCTCCCAAGGCGGAGTTTGCCATTCTCGCGCTGGGAAAACTCGGCGGGGGCGAGCTGAATCACAGCTCAGATGTTGATCTTCTTTTTCTCTACAGCGACGAAGGCGAGCTTACGCCGCACATTTCCTATCACGAGTTCTTTAATCGATTGGGAAAAAGAATCCTCGAAACCTTTTCGACTCCGCATGGGGCCGGTTCACTTTTTCGAGTCGATCTGCGCCTGCGCCCGGAGGGCTCGGCAGGCCCGTTGGCCCGGTCGCTTGAGAGCATGGAAAATTACTATGCCGGCTTTGGCGAAACATGGGAACGGATCGCTCTAATCAAGGCACGCGGAATCGCTGGTGGCCGTGAGCTGGCCTACGAATTCTCGCGGCAACATCAGCCCTTTATTTATCCAAAAAGCACGACACGCGATTTGCTGGATGAAATTGCGCACATCAAGCACCGCATCGAGCGCGACATTGTTGGAACGGCAAACCTGGAACGCGACGTGAAACTTGGACGCGGCGGTATTCGCGACATCGAATTCATCGTACAGACGCTGCAGTTGATCCATGCAGCGCGGCATCCGTTTCTGCAGGAACCCAGTATGCTCAAGGCGCTGCGAGCGCTTCGTGAATTGGACCTTCTTCCGACCAACGACGTGCTGACGTTGGACAAGACGTACCGGTTTCTGCGGCGAGTAGAACATCGTTTGCAAATTGAGGCCGAACAACAGACGCACGTTGTCCCTCGAGAACCCGAAGCTTTGCGACGCCTCGCACTTAGTCTTCGTTTTTCGTCCAGCGAAGATTTCACGGCAGCACTGCATGAAAAAATGCGCGCGGTTCGGCCAATTTTTGAACGCATCATCTCCAAAACGCCCGCGGCTCCGGCCGAAACGCATGCGGTCAATGATTTGGCAATTTTCAATGAGCAGAAACGCGCCGCCAAGGCGTTCATCGATCTCGAGAAAAGCGCTGCAGGTTTTCACATCGCACCTCGCACACGACAGATATTTGGCAAACTGCGTCCGGTTCTAATCGAATGGCTGGCAAAGTCTGCTGATCCGGATGCAACTCTGAATCAATTCGTCCGGTTCGTACAAGCGTATGGTTTGCGCAGCTTGCTCTTTGAGCTCCTGGTGGCAAATCCTCGGTTGCTCGAGTTACTGGTGAAAACTTTCGACGCTAGTCGCTTTGCCGGCGAGCTTTTGATCCGCCGGCCACAACTTCTGGAAGATATCACCCGGGACCCGGCCTTTCATCAGCCGCGATCCGTTGCGGAGAATCTGCGGCGTCTCGATTCGCTGGGCGCCGATGCGAACAATCTCGATCCGATTCGCGCTTATCGGCAGCGGCAGCTGGTGCGCATCATTCTGCGCGAGGTCCTGGGGCTTGCCAGTCCGACAACCACATTCGCCGATCTTTCCGATCTGGCCGAAGCCTGTTTGCATTTTACAGTCAGACTTCTTGGTAGCGAGCATTTAACCGTCATCGCCCTCGGTAAATTCGGCGGACACGAGATCAGCTATGGTGCGGACTTGGACGTTTTGTTTGTCGGCGATGACACCCGGGCCACGCAGAATCTCATGATCGCCATGGCGCAGCCAACTGCCGAGGGAAACATTTGGCCACTTGATCCAAGGCTGCGCCCCGAAGGCGAAAAGGGCCCGATTATTTGTTCCGTTGAAACGTATCGATGGTATTACGGAAACCGCGCGCAGCCGTGGGAGCTGCAGGCGTTGACTCGCGCTCGTGCCGTTACCGGGCCGATGCAAGATGACTTTATCGAGCTTGCAAAAGGCGTGTGGCGTCAAGCCGGTCAGCATTCTGATCTTCCGGCAAGAATCGATAACATGCTCGAGCGCATTCGGCGCGACCGGGGAAGCGGATCGGATTTGCTCGATCTAAAGACCGGACGCGGCGGAATCATAGAGGCGGAATTTCTCGCTCAAGCCCTGCAGATGCGGGAAAATATTTGGGAACAAAATTTCGAGCGGGCCATCGATCGACTTCACCGGTACAGGCACATGACCGATTCCGAAGTTGCCAAACTTAAGAATGCGTACGGATTGCTGCGTCGCTGCGAGCTTGTGCTGCGGCGTTTTGATAACCGAAGCGTCTCAACGCTTCCAGACGACCCGGTCGAACAACGCAAGTTTGCAGTTCGCCTTGGCTACAATGAACTCGACGCCTTCCGTCATGATTACATCAATGCTCGCGATGCGATTCACGCCCTGTACGAACATCACATCATGGCGGCTTCACTGCCGTGACAATCAAAGTTCGGCCGAGCAGTAAATTCGGCGAATTCATCGCTCGAACAGCCGAGGCATTCTTTTCGTCGAGCGTGCCGTAGGTGTTCTTGTCGCGACGGTAAACGATCCAGTTGGCGACGCGAACCGGGCCAATGATCAACGGAAATATCAAAAGAGACCGGCGTTGATACTTATCGATGGTTACCTTCAAATCGCGGAATCGCGCGCTTAGAAGAGTATGCGCCAGATAGAACCAGCTCACTGGATTAATGTGGCCTCGCGTGCTGTGAATATTGGGATCGTCTGGCACGAGAGGGCCAAATAAGTTGTAAAAGCCAGACGACAGATAGCGCAAACGGGAGCGCAGATTCAGAATGTTCGGGGTGGAGAAAACCGCAACGCCACCCGGCTGTAGGACGCGATAGATCTCGCGAACAACCTGGCGATAGTTTTCGAGGTGCTCGATTGTTTCGATGCAGGTCACCAGCGTGAAGCGATTTTCGCCGTACGGAAGCATCTGCCGGTTTAAATCAACAATATCGATCTCCAAACCGGCAACCTCGGCAAGCTTATCGGTGTAATCGCAGGCAAAGGAACGGAAAGGATAATGGGCCCGAACCAGTCGCAACAATTCCCCAGTGCCGCTGCCAACGTCGAGGTGATCTCCAGTGACGTGCCCGGGAAAAGCGGCCCCGATTGCGCGAAGCACCGCTTGATGAATCGCAGACGTGCTCAGTTCGGAAATCTCACGCGATCGCCGCTTCTTCCTCCCAAAGATCTTTCGGTAAACCTTTTTCGAAAGCCTTCGAGTGCGCAAAAAATCGAGATGAGGGTATCGGTGCGTTACAGACAACTGCCCGCCAGCGGATCAGCCGGGAATGCCCTTGAGCATTTCGGTGTTCGTTGGGAATTTTTTCACAAACATCAAGAGACGCTGGATGGCTTCCTCTGGTTTGTGACCGGCCAGACCGCGCCGGATGAGATTGACCTTCTCAAGCTCCCACGGTTGCAGCAGCAGCTCTTCGCGACGCGTGCCGGAGAGAAAAATGTCGATCGCCGGATAAATGCGCTGGTCGCTGATCTTTCGATCGAGCACCATTTCCATGTTTCCGGTGCCTTTGAACTCCTGAAAGATCAGCTCGTCCATGCGGCTGCCGGTTTCAATTAGCGCCGTGGCGACAATCGTGAGCGAACCTGCTTCCTCCGTGTTGCGTGCGGCAGCGAAAATTTTCCTTGGAATTTCCATCGCGCGCGCATCGATACCGCCGCTCATGGTGCGACCACCACCGGACATTGCATTATTAAATGCGCGTGCGGTGCGCGTAATGGAGTCGAGCAGGATAAAAACGTGTTTACCTGCTTCGACCAGCCGCTTCGCGCGCTCGATCGCCAACTGCGAAATGCGCGTGTGACTCTTGATGTCGGCATCATTGGAACTGGCCATGAGCTGTGCCGTCGGATGCGAACGGCGAAAATCAGTCACCTCTTCCGGGCGCTCATCGACCAGAAGAATGATGAGTTCCACTTCCGGATGATTCTTGGTGACCGCATCTGCGATATGATGCAGAAGCGTCGTTTTACCTGTGCGCGGCGGCGCGACGATCAGCCCGCGCTGACCCATTCCGAGCGGCGTCATCAGGTCCATGATCCGTGTCGTGTAACGGTCCGGCACCGTCTCGAGCTTGATTTTTTTGTTCGGGTTGATCGTGGTTAATTCTTCAAATGGGCGTAGCCCTTGATATTTTGGCGGCTCTTCTCCATTGATCGTGAGCAGCTTGACCAATTGGGGGCCACGGCTGCCGCGCCGGGTCTCACCATAAATCCACATCCCGTCGCGCAAGGCGAAGCGGCGGACAATTTCAGGAGTGACAAAAATATCCTGCGGAGTCTGCACAAAATTGCGTTTCTGATCGCGCAGGAATCCGAAGCCTTTACCGGAAATTTCAATAATGCCGTCGCCAAATTCGGGCTCGCCCTGAGTCTGTTCGCCGGTCTCACCACTGCCCTCAACCGTTTCGCGTCCGCCTGAAGCCGCTCGATCGAGAGTCTCGACACCGACGTCTCCACTCGCAGAACCAACGTCCCTTGAAGAGGAATTTGACGATTCTTGTGAATCACCGCGCCTGAATCGATCGCCCCGGTCGCGGTAACGTCTCCGCGGGAATCGACGCCGCGAATGATGCTGGCGTTGCTCCGGCAAGGCGGACTCAGATTCCGGCGGCGCAGGCTCGCCATCGCGAGTCTGTCCTGTGGCGGATTGGTTCTCGTTTTCTTCGTTCATAAGCTAAGATTCTTTAATGCGGCGGGGCAGCGCCTTAACGCGCGTTTGTTGGAAGCAATACTTTTTCAGGCCGGCAATCTGGCCAGCAATTCGTCGGGAATATCTAGATTTGAATAGACGTTTTGCACGTCGTCGTCCTCTTCGAGCGCATCACATAATCGAAGCACCTGATGCGCCACGGCCTCGTCCCTGACCGCAACTGTGGTATCCGGAATAAACGTAAACTTTTGCCCATCGGTAGTGACGCCTGCTTTCTTGAGCGCCTCAGCTACGGCGTAGAGCCGATCGTGGGAAGTGAGAATAACATACTGATCCTCCTCGGTTGTCAACTCCTCTGCTCCGGCCTCCAGGGCAATTTCCAGCAGCCGATCCTCATCAATGCTCGATCGCGGCACGGTGATCTGGCCTTTTCTGTGGAACATGTACGAAACGCTTCCGCTCCCGGCGAGGTTGCCGTTGTTCTGGGTGAAAATTCTGCGAACTTCCGCCCCTGTGCGATTCCTGTTGTCCGTCGCAGTCTCTACCATCAACGCCACGCCGCCCGGGCCGTAGCCTTCGTAAACAATCTCAGCGAGCTGTTCGCCATCCCGGTCCTCGCCGGTGCCACGTTTGATCGCACGCTCGATATTATCGTTGGGCATGCTTTGCGCTCGCGCTGCCTGGATCGCGCTGCGCAGACGCGGATTGGCACTCGGGTCGCCCCCGCCTGTTTTTGCCGCGATGGTAATCTCTTTCGATAATTTGCTAAAGATCTTGCCGCGTTTCGCGTCGATCGCTCCTTTAAACCGCTTGACCTTCGACCACTTACTATGTCCCGCCATACGTGCGGATTATGTGCAATTGCTGATTGAAACTGCGAATTTCCGAACAACAGCTCGCCCAGAGAATGGCTAGCGAGAAGGGAAACTAACGCGCAATATTCAATCCTACTACGCGCCGTTTGTCAACACTCGGCACAGAACTGCTCGAAGCAATTTTGGTCGTGTTCCTTCCGGCGCAAACGCGCATTGCGAGCTTTGCCGGGCGGGTCAGTTTCGTGCTCATTGCCGGAATCCTTGCCGCGATCGCGACCAATG
>Ga0209471_1001074_pt1 | contig 16762 bp, 22 predicted proteins | sample GraSoiAngelo_128_FD_185885 | JGI IMG/M metagenome (GOLD analysis project Ga0209471, IMG submission 185885) | Grasslands soil microbial communities from the Angelo Coastal Reserve, California, USA - 14_0927_12_20cm (SPAdes) (version 2) | ecosystem: Environmental > Terrestrial > Soil > Grasslands ...
AAGCCGATGAAGAGCGAAAACCCGATGAAGAAGAGCATCAACACAGTCGTGCTTGCGAATTGCGAGTTCTTTGCAAACGTCAAGAACTTGGCCGGATCGTCGACGGGCGGCGCAGACCCGGCCGCCGAGGCGACGATGACCCCCAAGACCTGCGCAAGGATCGCGGCGAGCCCCAGGACGCCGGTCCAGCGAACGACACCAGAGCGACTCATCTACAGATTCCTCCGCCCGGATTGAACCACGGTCCCGCGCCGTTTGTGCCGCCCGCGCCGCCTCTCGACACCTTGCCCTTAGCATCCGCGCGTGCCGATCGATCGCGCTTTTTCGCGGCGAGCCGGATTCCAGGCGTACCTGATTGCGGCGTTCTCACTTGTGTATGCGGTCGTGTCTCTCGGGTTCGTCCGGAATCATCCTGAAAACATTCAGGCGGCAGCCCTCGGGTGGGCTCTCATCGCTGGGGCGGGACTTTCGGCCACGATCGCGACGACGTCCGCGGCCGCGCGCATCGGTGGCGATGCGCGATGGTGGCTCACCGCGCTCGGCGTCGGGTACGGCCTGCTCTCGGCGGCGCATGGCACATTCGCGGCGATCGCGGTCGAGCAAGGCATCAACGTGACCGACCTCTCGCCGACCGATCCGCGCGGCCTCGCGACATTCGGGCTCGCCGGACTCTGGGCGCTCACGCTCGGCCTTGAGATCGTCGCGGGGAACGCGGTGTGGCCACGCAATCTCGGCTGGCTCGCGATCGTCAGCGGACTCGACCTCGTCGTCCTGTTCTTTGCGACGGTCGCGGCTTACGACGGCCTCATCCTTGTCAGCGGGGGACTCGCGTCCGTCATCCTCGTCCCGGCGTTCTGGATCTGGACAGGCCGGCTGCTTCGCGCATAGGCCCATTCGAGCGGGCCGTGCTCGCGCTTCCGGTCGTGGGCTCGCTCGCCCTGGGCCTGCCGCTCTACATATTCCCCAGACCGTTGGCGCGCTTGGCGGATCTCAGCGGCGACGACACTTTCATCTACGAGCTCGGCGGAGCGGCGATGATCGGCTACGCGGTCGGCCTCGCGCTCGGCGTTCGGAACGGGCTCTGGGCGCCGATCCGCTTCGTGGTCCTCGCGACGTACGCGTTCGTCGCGATTGCCTTTCTCGCGGGATTCGTTTCGCTCGCCGGCGGCCAGGTCATCGGGCTCGTCATGGTCGCTTCGCTCTGGGCGGTCGTGACAGCTTGGGCCGTCGCGCAAATCCTCGTCGCGCACCGCGGCGCGGTGGCGGGTCCGCGCGACGTCGCGACGTGGGTGGCGGTCGTCCTCGCACTCGCGACGCTCTCGGCGGCCGCGTTCGGCCTAGGGCCTCAGGCGCCGGGGCCGTTCGCCGCACTGATGGGCTACAAGGGGACCGACGATTACATCTACCGGCTCGCGGGCGCGGCGTGTTTTGGCTACGCGGTCATGGGGATCCAGGAGCTCCGGTCGCTCCACTGGGACGACATGCGCCTGCCCAACGTAATGGGCCTGGTGTTCAACGGGCTCGCGTTTGTCGCCGCGATCTTCGAGATCGTCGCCGGTCGCGCGACGCTCCTGGCCATCCTGGTCGCGCTCGCGGCTGGTTTCTTCACGATCGCGATCGCCGCGATCCTTCGTCGCCGCGGGCGGTGAAACGACTCTCCCGCCTCTCGCGGGTCGCGTCATCGCGTCCGCGTTAGCAAGTGGGTCACGATCCAGGTGAAGACCCATAGCAGCGGCATTCCCAGGAACAGGATCAGGATGACGGTCGGCCCCCAAGTGTCGTTCTTGATTCCACCGAAGAAGAGAAACGCCCAGCCGGCGAGCCACAGGCCGATGACGAATACCCCGATGCTGTTGAGAAAGCTCCCGATCCTGGCGCGGGGCGATCCCACCGAGCCGAGGATGTATGCGTCCGCTGGCCGCTCTGGGTCGATGAGCAAACGCAGCGACTCGGGGTGCGGCGTCTTGATCGCGCTCCAGCTCGCGCTCCGGGTAACCACGGCTGGGGTTCCGAGGTAGGAATAGGCGTAGCTGGCGGTCCAGAACCGGCTGCCTTCCGAATCTTCCGTCCATTCTTCGCGCTCGCGCTGGGCGTCGAGGACGACGCCGTGATGCGCGAGCCGGCGTAGGACGGCGAGTCGTTTCCCCATCGAACCAATCAGTCGTTGGAGGAAAAAACCGATGACGAGACCGGGGATCACGACGATCACCGGCACGAGAACGGTCTTCACCCAAATGTCGTCGGCGACCAGCAAGCGGATAACTGTCGCGAGGATCGCCGCCCCGACGATGGCAAGGAGCGCGAACCCCAAGACGATCGCCATGAGGGGTCCGTCGCGCGCAATCAGCTTGCCGAGCGGCGGTGGACTCTCCGGCACGCTCAGTCGGCGATCCGTGTATCCGCAGGTCCGAGGATCGACCAGTGGGTCATGTCTTTGCCGGGCTTCGCACCGTGCCAGTGGCGCGTGTTCCTCGGGATCAGCACGATCACGCCGGGCACAAGGTCATGCTGCTCCGCGTCCGTGGCGATGATCCCGTCGCCATGGGTGCACATGAGGATCTGATCGGTTGTGTGCATGTGCCAGCGGTTGCGCGCGCCGGACCTGAAGTGGATCTCTGAGAGCCGCAGGTCGGCGCTGTGCTCCCCTCCGACGGCGGTGAAGGAGTCGACATCGCCGGAGAAGATGTCCGCGACGCTCCTCGTCGGTTTCCGCATCTCGGGCTTGATCACCCGCACGAGAGGATGGTCGCACCTGTCGGGCAGACTTGACCACAGTGAACGCTCCACTCGCGGTCGAGGCGGTCGGCCTCGAACGCAGCTACGCATCGGGCCACGCGACCGTCGCCGCCCTGGCGGGCGTCACGCTCGGCATACGACGCGGCGAGTTCGTTGCCGTGATGGGTCCTTCCGGTTCCGGCAAGTCCACGTTGCTGAACGTCGTCGCCGGGCTCGAACGACCGACCGGCGGCTCGGTTCTCGTCGACGGTGAGAACCTCGCCAAGCTGGACGAGGAAGCCCTCGCGCGCCACCGCAGCAAGCGCGTAGGCATGGTGTTCCAAGCGTTCAACCTGCTCCCCCGCTTCCGCGTCGTCGAGAACGTCGCGCTGCCGCTCGCTTTCTCGGGTGTGCCAAAGGCCGAGCGGCTCCGGCGAGCCCGCGCGATGCTCGAGCGCCTCGGCATGAGCGCGCGCGCCGACCATCGCTCGAACGAGCTGTCCGGTGGCGAGCTGCAGCGCGCCGCGGTTGCGCGCGCGCTCATCGGCGATCCGGCGATCCTGCTCGCGGACGAGCCGACCGGAAACCTCGATAGCGTCAACGGTGCCGCGCTGATCGCGCTCTTCGAGGAGCTCCACCACCAAGGCCAGACGGTGCTGCTTGTGACGCACGACGCGCAGATCGCCTCGCACGCGGAGCGCACCATTCACATGCGCGACGGCCGCGTGGTGCCCGAATGAGCTTCAGGGATCTGCTCGGGATGTCGCTCGGCAACTATGGCCGGGCGCGACTTCGCTCAGGTCTCACCACGGCCGGCGTCGCGATCGGCACGGCGCTGGTAGTCCTGTTGATCGCGCTCGCGACCGGCGCGGAGGACAACGTGCGCCGCTCGATCTTCTCGATCGGGGATCTGCGCTTGGTGACGGTCCAGCCGTTCCAGCCAGGCGCGAACGGCCTCTCGGCTGTGCCTCGCACGATCACCGACGACACCGTGGCCAAGCTGAAGGGCGTCGCGCACGTCGACGGGGTGTACCGGCAATTCGACGCGCCGCTCGGCATGGTGGTGGAAGGCGGCGACGATGCCACCATCCGGCCGCAGGGCATCGAGCCGGACGCCCCGATCGATCGAGGCGACCTCCTCGCCGGACGGCACATCGAAGCCGGGGACCGCGCCGTCGCGGTGATCCCGGGGAACATCGCGCGCCTCGTCGCCCCCAGCGTCGGCTCGGCGGTCGGGAAGACCGTCACGATGCGGGTGGGAGGAGCGGTGAAGCTCGGCAGCACGCGCATCGGCGGGAGCGGGACGCCGCGCGATTACGCCGTGAAGATCGTCGGCGTCTTCGACGAGCAGGCATCGCAAACGTCGTTCCGCATCCCGCTCGAGGACGCACTGCTTGCAGGCGCGGAGAACCGCGGGCTCACGCCCGCCGCCATCCGCGAGACGACGGGATACAGCGGCCTCGCCGTCGAAGCGGACGATTCGACGAACGTGGCGGAGATCGTGAAGGCCGTGCAGGAGCTCGGCTTTTCTTCGTTCTCGCTCAAGCAGGTCGTCGAGCAGATCGATCAGGGCTTCGGCGTGTTCAAGGGGATCCTCGGCGGTATCGGCGGGGTCGCCCTGCTCGTCGCGGCGATCGGTATCGCGAACACGATGGTGATGTCGGTGCTCGAGCGGACGCGCGAGATCGGCATCATGAAGGCGGTCGGTGCGTCGCCGCGCGACATACGAGCGCTGTTCCTGGCCGAGGCCGCGTACGTCGGGGTGTTCGGTGGGATCCTCGGACTCGCGCTCGGCCTCGCCGGCGGTCAGCTCATCGACCGCATCATCCGACAGCTGAATCCGCGCACGAATCCCGCCGCGATCTTTGTGGTCGGCCCGGATCTGGCGCTCGGCGCGCTGGCGCTCGCGCTAGGGGTCGCGTTACTCGCCGGATTCCTGCCCGCGCGCCGAGCGATGCGGATGTCGGCGCTGAGCGCCCTTCGGTACGAGTAAGCACCTACGAGCAAATAGAGAACGGCCCCGTGATGGATTCCATCACGGGGCCTCGTTTTTAGAGATCGGCTGGACTACGCAGCGAGGCCGCGCGCCTTGGCCGTCGCTTCGTCGACCGCCTCGAGGTCGATCTCGATCTTCACTTTCTCGCCCACGAGCACGCCATTCGGGATCGGCATGTTCCACGTGAGGTCGAAGTCGCCCCGGTCGATGGTGAGAGTCGCGGCCGCACCGAGGTGCCTACCGCCCTGACCGTTCTCGACGACACCGATCAGCTCGATGTCGAAGCTCACGGGGCGCGTGATCGCGCGGATGGTCAGGTCGCCGCTCGCCGTGTAGCGGCCGTCGCCCTTGGGGAAGATCGCGTTGCTCTTGAACGTGACCTCCGGGTACTTCTCCGCGTCGAAGAAGTCGGCCGACCGGAGATGGCCGTCGCGCCTCTCGTCGCCGGTGTTGATCCCCTTCACCGCCGCCGTGACCTCGAAGTCACCCTTCTCGGGCTGGGCGGGGTCGAGCTCGATACGGCCGCTGACCTTGCCCAGACTGCCGCGAACGGTGCTCAGCATCATGTGCCTGACCGAAAAGTTCACCGCGGTATGCGATGGGTCGATGTACCAGAACATTTGTTTCCTCTCACCGGTTTGTAGCCGGTTTTAGTTGCTGATACAATCAACTAGTTGCCTACGCAAGTTATTCCGGTTGCCCGGAAACGACGCCTCCAGCCCAATGAGTTTCGGGCCTGGCGGGCGTTCATGCTCGCTTCCGTTGTGGTCTCTCGGGCACTCGACCGCGATCTCCAGCGCCAGGCGGGTCTGACCCTCGCGGAGCACCACCTGCTCGCGATCGTCAACGAGTCCGACCCGCAGGGCATCCGGCCGACCGACCTCCAGCTCCTATCCACGCTTACAAAGAGCGGACTCACGCGGGCCGTCGATCGCCTCGAGGCACTCGGCTTGATCGCAAGCCGGGTCTGTCCGACGGACGGTCGCGGGCAGCTGCTCGTGCTCACAGCCAAGGGACGGCAGAAGCTTCGCAGGGCCGCGCCCGAGTTCTTCCGATCGGTCGCCCGTTACTTCGCCGATCATCTGACCGATCGCGACACCGAAACACTCACGGTCGCTCTGGAGCGCGTCGCCTCGGCTGATCGCGCCTAGAAGGGCCCGGCGAGCTCCGGCGGCGCGAACAGCAGCGTCGGCTGCTGCCACCACATATCGACAAGGGTTCCGCGCGCCTGGCCCATAAGCGCGGCGATCGTGTCGGGTGGCTGATCGCCGGCCGCCGCGACGACCACGACCTGTCCCGACCGCAGCGCCTTCGCGTAGCGGCGGGTCACGTCCTTCGGCAGGCCCCCGTTCATCAGCTTCTGGAGCCGGACCATGAGCCCGGTCCAGCCTTTGCCGGGAAGCCACGCGCGGTCGCCGGCCACGAGCTCGGCGCGGCGCCGGTCGCGTGCGATCACCGAGATGTCCTGCTCGTGTACTCCGGATTCGCGCAGCAGCGTCACCGCCGCAACGGCCGCATCGTCGTCCTCGAACGCCGCGGCCGCGACCATCCCGCCCGCGAGCTCTTGCAAGTACGAGGTCGTCGCCATCGAATGAATCCTAGCTACAGGAAGGCCGAGACCCGAGCGAACGCTTTTGCCTGACTCACAGGGCGTGTGACTATCCAGGGCCATGAGGCGATGGGCGGGTGCGCTCTCTACCTTGGCCGTGCTTGGGCTTGCCGTCGCGGTCGTGGAAGCGGTCGCACCACGTCTCCGCCCTGACTTTCCCGCGTTCGTCATGACGATCGAGCAGTGGGACAAAGTGCGCGTCTCTTACGGCGATGGCCGGACCGTTGGAGGCACGTCGGTGTATCGGGTCGAGTACCACCGCCGGGACGACTGGACTTGGACCCTGGTGAAAGACGATGTTGCTTCACTGGAGCCGGGGCAGGGCGTTGCATGCCGTAACGGGAGATATGGCCAGCTCGATGCGGCCGGCAACTTTACGGCAACGAGCACCGATCCAGCCATGTGCAACGGAGTCGGTCGCTGGATCCACTACGGCATCGCATCGTTCTTCCCGTGGAAGAGGGAGGTGGCAGATGGGCTCGTCACCTACACCGATCCAGGCGAGCGGGTCGTGTTCGATCTCGCGACCGGCCTCCCCCTGCTGTACGAGGCAGGACTGACCACCGGCTCGGTGGGACATCGCGAGGTGTTTCGGGTTCAGCGGTAAGGAGGAATCGCCGGAATCACGCTCGCCACGCCAGGACAGGAATCCGCATCTCCTCCGGACTCATGCCGCCGTGAGAGCCGCGGTGGCGGAAGGTCTGGCCCTCCACTTTGACGATGCTCGCGGCGCGATCGCCGCCGAGCATCGCGAGGACATCGCCGATCCGTTGTCTCGCGGTTTCGGGGTCGCCGCGTCCGAAGAGACCCGCCGCGATGGCTTCGTCGCGATCGAGAAAGAAGAACGTCTCGGGGTAGCGGCGCTCGAGATGCTGCTTCACTCGGTCGGCCTGATCGGTGTGCAGGAACGCAAGACGCGGCTCTCCGGCGATCGGGTTCCGCAGAAGGGAACGCAGCTGCTCGTCGCCGACGAGGTCGATGAGCTTTTCGGGGTCCGTGAACGCGTGGCCGTGATCGGCCGTGAGCAGCACGAGCGTGTCACCCGGCGGTCGTGACCCGATCGCGCGTTCGAGGGCCCTATCGAAGAGCGCCGCCTCTGTGGCGTGGTCCGCCGACTGCGGGCCTGAAACGTGCGCGACGGAGTCGATGCCGGCCCAGTACGCGTATACGTACGCGGGAGCGTCGCCCCAAGGCCGCCGCTCGAGTAGGTCGTGAAGCCGCACGCTCATCGAGGACGGCAGGTAGTACGCGGCGAAATTGGCTTCGGCTGCGTGCATGCGGGTCATCGCCTCATTGCGGAAGATCTCGGGCTCGATGACCCAGGACTCGCCCCCGCGCTGCCGAAGGCGCCGGTGGACGCTCGGAACCTTTGCGTACTCGCGCGGGTCGATGCGCTGATCGTCGAAATACGAGCCGCGCCGGTTCACGCCCGGCCCCCAGCGGAGCATCTGGGTGACCTGCGCGAATTCCTCGAGCCAGACGAAGTACGCGAGGTTGCCGTGCTCCTGCGGCGTTCGCGCGGTGTTGAGCGTCGTGATCGCGGCGGCCGTGGTCGAGGGAAAGATGGTCGTCGCCTCGATGAGCTGCGCACGATCGTGACGCCGCGCGCGTTCCACGATCGAGGCCACGAACGGCATGTCGCCCGCGGCGGTGAGCGCCCGCAGCTGCGCCAGGCCGAGCCCATCCGCCAGAACGAGAACGACCTGCTGAACTCCCTCGCAGAGCGCCGGCTCCAGCGCGCGAAGTGGCGGTGGGTCGGTCTCATCGCGCACCCCGAGGACGTCGAGGACGGTGGCCGCAACATTGAGGAGGCCCCCGCCGCCGTAGTCCGGTGGAACGAAGCCGCGCGCGCGGAGACGCTCGATGAGCGCTTCGGGCATCGGCGGACGATACTGCCTGGACCGTGAGGACAGTCTTCGAGGTCGATGGCCTCTTTGACGGGGCGCGGACGATGACGAACGCCGCGATCGTCGTCGACGGTAGCGACGTCGCGTGGGTCGGTCCGCGGAACGCGATCCCAAAGACGCCCCCGGGCGAGCGCACCGAGATCGCCCCGTCCCCGGGCCGCTTCGTGCTGCCCGGGATGATCAACTGCCATTGCCATCTCACGCTTGACGGCGACCCGAACTTCGGCATGGAGGTCCGGCAGTCCGACGCGCTCGCGACGCTGAAGGCATTTCGCAACGCGCGCTCGGCGTTGCACGCCGGAGTCACCACCGTGCGCGACCTCAGCGCGAACGGGTCGATGGTGATCGACCTCGGCCGCGCAATCGATAGGGGCTTCCTCGAAGGCCCCCGGATCGTCGCATGCGGCCGGGGCATCACGACGACCGGTGGGCACGGCTTCGAGGTCGGGCGCGTCGCGGACGGTCCCGACGAGGTGCGCAAGGCCGTCCGCGAGCAGGTCGCGGCCGGCGCCAAGGTGATCAAGCTCTTCTCGACCGGCGGCATCCTTGGCGACGGCGCGCCACCCGAGGTGTCCCAGTACACGCCGGAAGAGACGGTGGCAGCGGTGAGCGAAGCGCACAACGCCGGGCTTCGCATCACGACGCACGCGCACGGGTCGGGTGGGATGCGCGTCGCGGCCGTGGCGGGGATCGATTCGATCGAGCACGCGACGCTCCTCGACGAGAAGACCGTGCGCGTCATAAAGGAGCGCGACGTGGCGATCGTGCCCACGCTTCTCGTGGTGCATTCGCTTCTCGAACACGCGGACGCGCTCGATCCGATCATCGTCGCGCGCACCCGCGCGGTCTCCGAACGGCACCGCGAGGGCGTGCGGATGGCCCACAAGGCGGGCGTGCGCATCGCGACCGGCACCGACGCCGGTGCGCCCTTCACCCGGCACGACCGCTACGCGATGGAGCCGGTACTCCTCACGGAATGTGGTCTGTCGACCGAGGAGGCCCTCGTCGCCGCGACGAGCCGCGCCGCCGACGTTGTCGGCCTCGAGAAGGCCGGCCACATCGGTGCGGGCTGCTGGGCCGATTTCGTCTTCGTGGATGGCGATCCGCTCAAAGACTTGCGCGTGCTCGGCTCTCCGAAGGGTGTCTACGTGAGAGGAGTGGCCGCCGTCTAGATCGCTTCGCCGGTCTCCTCGCGCCGGATGCGGACCGCACCGTGCTCCTCGAGGATGCGGCGAGCGCGCTCAAGAAGGTCTGGCGATCCGCTGACGGTCACGAGCGCTTCGCCCCGGTCGATCGCACGCTCGTAGCTCTCGTACTCTCCGCTCTGGAAGAGCTTTGCGCGACCGACCAGCGCGCCGATCGCTGCGAACGCGAAGACCAGGGCCGGGGCTCCGATGACGATCCCGACGAGGCTCTGCCGGATCGCGTCCCCTCCGACGAGCACGAAGGTGAGAGCGACGAAGGCGCCCACGATGGCGCCGGCGATCGCACCCGCCCCGCTAAACGAACCCGCCGCCTCGCGCGCCTGGCGCACGTTGTCGGCAACGACGCCGACATGGTCCGGCGGGATCCCCGCCGCATCGAGCGCGGTCGCGGCGGCGACCGCCGTCTCGTGATCGGGGAACGCCGCGACCAGGGATTTTTCCTTGAGCTCCTCTTTGAGGTCTCGCATCAACCATCGAAGTGCGCAGAACTCGTGCCTAGTCCGGGTGGGTGTGTCTCCGGCCAGCCTCCTCGAGCGACAGGCCAAGCGACGCCTCGTCTGAGATCGGCGCGGAGCAGACGGTACCGATGCAGACGTAAGCGGCGACGCGATCCGTCGGGAATCCGAGCCGCCTCAGCATGTCATCGTCGCGCCGTGCCCCACGATCATCCGCGCGCCCGGGCACGAGTCGGTGAAGGGCGCGCGCCGGGTCGGTCGCCGCGCGAGCGCGTCGCCAGAGGGCGGATGCGACCGCGTCGTCAGCAGGCCCGACCACGGTAACGACGAGCGGCTCGGCGAGCGCCCGCGCGACCGCGTTCGCATAGCTCGCCGCGAACTGGCCCCACTGGCGGTACTCGCCGACGAACCCGCGTAGGGCACGCACCGCGAGCTCGCGCCACTCATCCTCCCCGGTCAGCGCCGCCAGACGCAGGAGCCCCTCGGCAGCAAGGGCGTTCTCCTCGATCGGCCGCTCGCGGCGCGCGAGCCGCCCCGGTTCTGCGCCCCGACCGGCGGGGGCATCGAAGAAACCACCGGCCTCGGGGTCGGCGAGCCGGTCGCGCAGCGTCATCGCCATCCTCGCCGCCCCGCCGAGCGCACCGGAATGCAGCCCGGTCTCGTAGGCGTCGAGATTCGCCGCCAAATTCGCCGCGACGTCTCCGAGAAGGTCGACGACCTTCGACCCATCGTCCGAATCGGAGTGCTGAAGAGATTTGGCCTGTGCGTCCCACAAGCCACGCGCCATGGCCCCCATCGCGTCGTGCGCACGCTCGTCGAACGCGGCGTCGCCGAGCGCGGACCATGCGGCCCAATACGCGGAGGCCGCGAGCGCGTTCCAGCCCGTGTACGCCGTGCGGTCCACGAACGGCGCGACGTGCTTTGCACGTTCCTCGACGGAATCCAGCGTGTAGTAGTGCTCGTCGGCGTCCTGCGAGCCGGCCCAGAGCTTCTTCTCGGGCTGCCATAGGGTTGCGTCCATCCAGCGGATCACGTCGCGCACCACGCGGTCATATCCCGCCGTCGGAAACGAGCGGTGCGCTTCCGCGTAGATCGAGAGAAGCTCGGCGTTGTCTTCGAGCATCTTCTCGTAGTGCGGGATCTCCCACTGCCGTGTCGTCGAGTAGCGGAAGAAACCGCCTTCGACGTGGTCGTACATCCCGCCGGCGGCCATCGCGCTGAGCGTCCGATGGAGCATCGTCGTGATCTCCGGATAGCCGAACCGGCGATGCTCGTCGAGGAGGAAACGGAGAAGCTTCGGCTGGGGGAACTTCGGCTCGCGCCCGAACCCTCCGAACTGCGGGTCGTACTGACCACGCACGAGCGAACCGACCTGATCGACGATCTGAGCGCTGATGTCGCCCGACTTCGGCGCGCGGGCCTCGTTCTCTTTCTCACGTAGCTCGGCCACGCGCTGCGCGAGATCCACGCGTTGCGAAGACCACAGCTCCGCGACCTGCGCGAGGGATGACCGCATCGCATCGGGCGGGACGTATGTGCCACCGTGCACGATCTCGCCATCCGGCGTGAGGAACGCCGTCGTCGGCCAGCCGCCCATGTTGTAGCGCCGGTTCACGTCCGGTCGCTCGTCGTTGTCGACGCGGATCGGCACGTAGCGCTCGTTGATCAGCCGGATTACCTCGGGGTCGCTGTAGCTCGTCTCGTCCATGACGTGACACCAATGGCACCACACCGCGCTGATCGCGAGGAGAACCGGCTTGTTCGCGACCTGCGCTTCCTGGAAGGCCTTCTCGCCCCACGGCCGCCATCCGATCTCCGCGGCGCGGTTCGGTCGCGGCGAGAAACGGAAGGTCATTCCGGAATCTCATCCAGCTCGATCTTGTTGTCGAACGGATCGAACACGTAGATGCGACGCCAGCCAGGAATGGGCTCTGCCTCTTCGAAGCGCGCGCCGCTCGCGCCCAAGGTCTTCACCGTCGCGTCGAGGTCGTCCACGCGGAGCGCGAAATGCCGGCGCGGGTGAAGGCCGAGCTCGCGATCCGCTGAGAGATGGACGTGGCCGGGTGGCGCCGCATACCAGATGCCTGCGCGGTCGCGCAGCGTCACCGGCCGCTCCAGCTCGGTAAGCCCGAGGGTCCCTCCGTAGAACTCTCGAGCTCGGGCTTCCTCGCCAGGCGGGTAGAACACTTGCGCGTGATGCAAGGAAATCCCCACAAATCCGAGTTTAGGCGTGCGGAAATCAGGTGTTTTTCGCTCATTTCGTGGGCTATCATTTGTTTCAACGCGACGGAGGTGCTGACTTGGCGATCGAGCAGAGCCCGACGACAACCGAGATCCCACTCGTTTCACTCACGGCGAAGGCGACGGACAAGCTTCGCGAGGTGCTCTCGAAGCAGGAACGGCAAGACCTCGCCCTTCGCGTGTACGTCACACCGGGTGGATGCTCAGGGTTCTCGTATGGGATGACGTTCGCCGACGGCACCGAAGAGGATGACGCGATCGTGGAGCAGGGCGGCGTTCGCGTCGTCGTGGACCCGATGAGCGCGATGTACCTCAAGGGCTCGGAGATCGACTTCGTCGACGCCCTCATGGGCGGCGGCTTCGCGCTCCGCAACCCGAACGCGGTCTCGAGCTGCGGCTGCGGTCAGTCGTTCCGCACGGCCGAGCAGTCCGGCACCGCGAAGGCCTGCGCCCACTAGCACCCTCGCGGGCCAGTCGCGTTCTCGCGCGATCGGTATCTAGCGGATGAATCGCGCCCTCCTCGTCGTCGACATGATCGAGGACTTCGTGCACGAGGGTGGCGCGCTGTACTGCGGCCCGTCCATGGCCCGGATCGTCCCGGTGATCCAAAAAGAGCTCGCCCGCGCGCGCGCAGCGTCCGAGCCGATCATCTACCTCACCGACAACCATGTGCCGGGCGATGCCGAGTTCCAGATGTTCCCGCCGCACGCGCTCGCCGGGACGAAGGGCACGCAGATCGTTCCTGAGCTCGCGCCGCTCAAGGACGATGTCGTCATACCGAAGCGGCGGTTTTCCGGATTCTTCGGGACAGACCTCGATATCACGCTGCGCGAGCGTCGCGTCGACACAGTCCGGCTCGTCGGTGACTGCACCAACATCTGCGTGCTCTACACAGCGGCCGACGCGCGGAACCTCGGCTACGCCGTCGAGGTCGTGGAGAAAGGCGTGACCTCGTTCGACGAGGAAGCGCACCGCGACGCGCTACGCGAGCTTGAGAAGACGCTCGGGGCGAAGATCCTGCGCTAGCCGAACGCGACCCGCGCGGCGAGCGCGAGGATGATGAGCGAGCTGACCACCGCGGTGATGCGCTGCAGGCGGGGCGTCAGGCGTCCGTGAAGCATCGCTCCCACGAGCGCGAGGAATTCCTGCCACGAGAGCGACGACAGGACCGCACCGGCCACGAACGCGCCGCGGCTCGCGAAATCGGCCGACACCTCGGGCAGCGCGATCGCGAGCGAAGCGAAGTAGATGACCGTCGGTGGGTTGAGCATCGTGAGCCCAAGGAACAAGAGGTACGTGCCGCCCGTGCTGGTCGAGCCAGACTCGCGGTCGATCGGCTGCGGCACGGCGAGCAGACCGCGCAGCGCGATGATCGCGAGTGCGGCACCCGCGACGAGGCGAGCCGCCGGCAGGACCGGCGCGAGGAGGGCGGACGCCGCCGCGCCGAACAGCATGGCGATCGTCGCGAAGATCAAGTCGGCTGTTGCCGTACCCGCGCCCGCCGCGGCGGCCGCTCGCAGCCCGCGACGCACGCCCGTGCGCACGATGAGGATCGCGATCGGCCCGAATGGGATGGCGATCGCGTAACCGGCCGCCACGCCGAGAAGGAACGCTTGTCCCACTAGACGTTCGTCTTGCTGAAGCGCCTTGCCTTCATCTCGAAGCGCGGGAGGGTTCCCGGAGCGACCGCTTCGACCGCGCAGCGGATGCCAAGCTCGCGATGGATCGCGCCGGCCACGAGCTCGGCGACGTCCGCCGGCGCCTCGATGGTGCATCGGAGCTCATCCATCTCGCGCACACGCGCCAGCGCGACGCGATACTCGCCGACATGATCGAAGCGGCGGACGATCGCTTCGATCGCGCTCGGAAACACGTTCACGCCGCGCACCGTGACCATGTCGTCGACGCGGCCGGCGATCCCTCCGGCGAGCTTCACCAGCGTCCGCCCGCAGGAGCACGCCCCGCGCACCGCATTCACCCGATCGCCGGTGCGATAGCGGATCACGGGCATCCCCCATCGACCGAGGTTTGTCAGGACGAGCTCGCCCTCTCCCTCGTCCCTCGCTTCGCCGGTCGCGGTATCGAGAATCTCCGCGATGAACTCCGACTCGTTTATGTGGACGCCGTCACGGGCCGAACACGAGAAGCCGTACGCGCCGACCTCGGTCGCGCCGGTGTGATCGAACGTCACCACCCCCAGCTCTTTCTCGATCCGATCGCGCGTCGCCGGTATCGAAGCGCCCGGCTCGCCCGCGTGGATCGAGACACGCAGAGCCGATCGCGCGAGATCGATGCCCTCCTCCCGCGCCGCCTCGGCCAAGCGGAGGGCGTACGTGGGTGTGCACATGAGAACGGTCGCCTCGGTGGCTACGATCGCCGCCACACGCTCGGTCGTCGTCATCGCTCCACCAGTCAGGCACATCGCGCCCAGACGCTCGGCTCCCGCGAACGCCGACCAGAAACCTACGAAGGGCCCGAACGAGAACGCGAAGAAGATGCGGTCAGCTGCGCTGACGCCGGCTGCGCGATAGATCGGCTGCCAGCACTCGCGCCACCATTCCCAGGACTCGGCGTCATCGAGGATTCGGAGCGGCCTGCCGGTCGTACCGCTCGTCTGGTGGAGCCGGACGTACTTCTCGATCGGATAGGTCAGGTTCGTGCCAAACGGCGGGTGCGCCGCCGCGTCATCAGAGAGCTCGGTCTTCGTGGTGAAGACAGACAGATCGCGGGTGTCAGCGATGCCGGCGACGTCGAGCTTCCGTCGATAGAAGGCATTGTTCAGCTGCAGGGCCGGGAGCCTCCCCGCGAGGCGCCGCCACTGGGCTTGTCGGCGGGCCTCCCGGGTCCAGGTCTCGAAGGGCTCGAGTGGGGTCATCGGTGCGCGGAGTCTACCGACGAAAGGGTCGAGGATCGGTCTGACCTTTGCATTGCAGAGCACTCTGTGATACAAACCACACGTCCACGTCAACAAGCGGAGGTGTGCCGGATGAACGCCGACGAAGCGCGCGAGAGCCTGGCCTTCTCGGAGTACGCGAGAAAGCGAGCGCGCGACGACATGGGACGCCCGTGGCTCGCGCTCGTGCTGCTGGCAAGCCTTTCCGTCGTCAGTCTTTCGCTCACCGACGCCGCGACCTCGCCGACGGCTCTCTTTTGGGTTTTCGTCGGGCCGCTCGGCGCCGGCGCGATTGCCCTCTACGCGTACCGGCGCAATCGCTCGAGCGGGATCGAGAGCAGCCCGCTCGCGTACGTCGCGATCACGCTGGGACTGCTCATCCTCGCGTACACGGCCGGGAAGATCGGCTTCGCGTTCCAGGTCCCGGCGGCCGCGCGCTTCGGTCCGGCATTCGTCGCCGCCGCGGGCTACTTCGCCCTGGCATGGATCGAGCGCAGCTGGATGGTCGCGACGATCTCCTTCGCGCTCCTCGCGGTCACCGTGGTCATCATCGGCTTCGACCTCAGCTCGCAGCAGAGCAAGGCCCTGGTGTTCGGCCTCTACGGGATCACGCTCCTCGCGGTCGGATTCAGCCTGCGGGTTGCTCGGAAGCCGGTCCTGTGACCCACCCGAGCTCGGCGCTCGACGACACGATCCATCAGCGCGTCCGGCTGGGGATCCTGGCCGTGCTCTCCGAGTCGCGTCGCGCGGATTTCGGGTACCTCCAGGATGTGCTCGAGGTCACGGCCGGGAACCTCTCGCAGCACCTCGCGATCCTCGAAGACGCGGGCCACGTCCAGATCACCAAGGCGTTCGAGGACAAGCGGTCGCGGACGTGGGTCACCGTGACGCGTAAGGGACGCGCCGCCCTCGCCACAGAGGTCGCGACGATGCACGCCCTGCTGGATGGGATCGGGAGCGGCCAGCGCCCCTGATCTAGCCTTCGTGTACCATCCGCCGTACGCGTATGGCAGAGAGTACGGCGGCAACGCGACCTGTCCCAGCGGTCGACAAGGCCGCGCGCGTCCTGCGTGCCCTCGCGGAAGGCGGACGGCCCATGGGGATCAGCGAGCTGGCTCGCGCGCTGGACGTTTCGAAGGGAACCCTCCGCGACGTGCTCCTCACCCTCGCTCACTTCGGTTTCGTCGTGCGTGACCCCGACACACGCTTCCGCCTCGGCCCGGAGCTGCGCGCGCTCGCCAACGCGTCCGCGCCGGATCTTCGTTCCCTCGCGCAGCCCTACCTGGTCTCGCTCATGGAGAGCTTCGGCGAGACGGCCATCCTCGGCGTCGTCGTCGATGGCAAGCTCGAGATCGCGGCGCGCGCCGAGCCCGCCACCGACCTGCACATGACGGCCCCGCTCGGACGAAGGCTCCCGCTCGACAAGGGCGCGCATGGAAAGGTTCTCGCGGGACGTGCGGAGGTCGGCTACGACGACCAGGAGCTCTTCGCGGGGGTGCGCGCGGTCGCCGCGCCGATCGTTGATGCGAAGGACAACCGGGTCGCCGTCGTGATGGTCGTCGGCTTCAAGGAGCGCGTCGACCTTCGCACCTTGCGGCGCATCGGCGAGCGCTGCGTCTCCGCGGCGCGCGCCGTCTCTCAGAGGATCGGGGCGAAGGCGGCGTGACCAAGCAGCTCCTCACCCTTCGCGTGAACGGCGAGCCGCGAACGGTCGCAGCCGATCCACACCACACGCTCCTCG
>Ga0209471_1001077_pt1 | contig 16727 bp, 15 predicted proteins | sample GraSoiAngelo_128_FD_185885 | JGI IMG/M metagenome (GOLD analysis project Ga0209471, IMG submission 185885) | Grasslands soil microbial communities from the Angelo Coastal Reserve, California, USA - 14_0927_12_20cm (SPAdes) (version 2) | ecosystem: Environmental > Terrestrial > Soil > Grasslands ...
GGCTCGCGTCCGCCACGTCCTCGCCGAACACCACGATGCGGGGATCGCGCGCCATTTCGTCCTTCAGACAGGCGTTGAGCAGGTCCACCATGGTCGTGGGATCGCCCCCGAACTGCGGGTCGTCCTCCGTATCGAACTGCTCGGACGTGGGATCGACTTCGGGCGAGTAGACGTACAGGAGCGCCGTCTCCGGCTCGGGCTGAGGCGAGGCCAGGGCCATGTCGGCGGCGACGCCGACTTCCTCCTCCACCTGACGCTTGATGGCTTCGATCTCGGCTGCGCTGGCCACGCCGTCGGCGATGAGTCGCTTGGGGAACAGGGTGAGGCAGTCGCGGCGTGCCTCCTCCTCCCGCTCTTTGGGCGGCTTGTACAGCACCTCATCGTCCGAGAGGGAGTGCGAGTAGGGCCTCGTCACGTGCGCATGCACGAGCGCGGGCCCCTTGCGCTGGCGGACGTATTCCGAGGCCCGCAACAGCACCTCGTAGGAGACGACCGGATCGCAGCCGTCCACCTCCTCGACCAGGAGGCCGGGGAAGTTCCGCACGAGCTTCGACACGGAGCCGCCCGCGGTCTGCACCTCGACGGGCACCGAGATCGCGTACTTGTTGTCCTCGATGAGGAACAGCACCGGCAGCTTCAGATTGGTAGCGGTGTTGAGCGCCTCCCAGAACTCTCCTTCGCTGGTCGTGCCGTCCCCCGCCGAGACGTACACGAGCTCGTCGCCCTGGATCGGTTTGTCGACGATCGCGGCGATGCGATCGTAGCGAAGCCACGCTTCCGCACAGCCCACGGCCTGGAGCAGCTGCGTACCCGTGGGGCTCGACTGGCTGACGATGTTGAGCGCCTTGTGGCCCCAGTGGGAAGGCATCTGGCGGCCCCCCGAGTTGGGATCCTCGGCCGCACCGACCGCAGAGAGGAGCATCTCCGTGGGGGTCATGCCGAGGCTGAGACAGAGCGCGCGGTCGCGATAGTAGGGATAGAACCAATCGTATGCGGGGCGGAGCACTCTCCCAGCGGCCACCAGCACGCCCTCGTGTCCCGCGCCGGAGATCTGGAAGAAGATCTTGTTCTGCCGCTTGAGCTGAATCTCCTTGTCGTCGATGCGCCGCGACAGGAGCATCAGCCGGTACATATCGAGCAGATCGGCCTTGGACAGGGATTTGGCGGCCCGGGGCCGGGGTTGAGCGCGCGTCGCCATGGGACAAAGATAGTACCATATTCCCTGGCCATGAACGCGGCCGCGAAGCAGACGGTCCTCCGACATTTCACCTACGGCCTGTACGCGCTCACCGTGAAACGTGAGGGCGATGAGCACGGCATCACCGCCAACTGGGTCAGCCAAGCCTCGTTCGATCCCCCGATGGTGGTAGTGGCGGTAGAAAGCACGTCCAAGATGATCGAGATGATCCGCGACGCGCATCACTTTGCCATCAGCGTGTTTCACGAGGGGCAACGCGACGTTGCCGACAAGCTGGGACGCGGGCCGGCGAGCGCCTCGCCGAAGCTGAAAGGAATTAAGACAAAGCCGGGGCCGATCTCCGGTGCGCCAGTGCTCGCCGATGCGCTCGGGTGGGTGGAATGTCGTGTCGTCGCAACACTACCAAGCGGAGACCATACTCTGGTTCTGGGTGAGGTGGTCGAGGCGGGCGTTGAGCACGAGGGAGCGCGGCCCCTCACGCTTCAAGCGTCGGGCCTCAAGTACTCGGACTAGCGCCGGTAGACCACGCTACCCCCCGCGATCGTATAGCGCACTCGGGCCCGATCAAGGGAATCGGGCGGCAGGGTAAAGAGGTTGCGGTCCAGCACGACGACGTCCGCGTCCGCGCCGGGTGCGAGCGTGCCCCGCTTGGCCTCATCGAACGTTGCATAGGCGTTGCCCGCCGTATACGCACGAAGCGCCTCTCCCACGGAGATCTTCTGCTCCGGCACCCAGCCTTCTGGGTTCTTGCCGTCGAGGGTGCGGCGCGTGACCGCCGCGTACACGCCGAGGATCGGGTCGAGCGGCGCGACCGTCCAGTCAGACCCAAATCCGAGCCGGCTCCCCGTCTCGAGCAGTGTACGGAACGCGTAGGTCGTCTTGATGCGGACCGGTCCGATGCGCCGCTCCACCCAGCGGCCGTCGTCGATGGCGTGGTACGGCTGCATCGAGGCGATCACGCCGAGCTTCCCGAACAGGGGGATGTCCTGCGGGCGCAGGTGTTGGGCGTGCTCGACCCGGAAGCGCCGGTCGCGCGGCCCGTGCGCCCGTGCGACGCTGTCGTAGATCGACAGGAGGATGGCGTTGGCGCGGTCGCCAATCGCATGCACGGCAATCTGCAGTCCCGCCGAGTCGGCGCTGCCGATCCAGCGGCGCATGTCCGCCTCCGGGTGCTGCATCAGCCCATGATAGCCTGCCGAGTCGCCGTAGGGCTCGAAGAAGTACGCGGTGCGCGACCCCGCCGAGCCGTCCATGTACCCCTTGAGCCCGCCGATTTTTACCCAGTCGTCGCCGCGGCCCGAATGGCTCAACGTTTCGGCGACCGCGCGCCAGGAATCGAGCGGGAAATAGAGGGTGGCCCGCATCGTGAGCCGGCCCGCTCGCTCGAGGCGGCGGTAGCTCTCGAGATCGGCCCACGACGCGGACACGTGGGAGGTGGCGGTGACGCCCAGCGAGGCGGCGTAAGCAAGCGCGCGAGCGAGGGCGGAGTCACGCTGGACCGGCGACGGGTCGGGGATCGCTCGGCCGATGAGGTCGAGCGCCCGGTCTTTGAAGATGCCGAGGGGGTCGCCCGTCTTCGGGTCGCGCAGGATCTCGCCGCCGGAGGGGGTAGGGGTGTCCTTCGTGATCGCCGCCGCGCGCATCGCGGCGGCGTTGGCCAGCGCCTCATGGCCATCTACTCGACTCACGAATACCGGATTGCTCGGCGTGACCGAATCGATCCAATCATGGCGCGGGAGCGGTTGGCCGGCCCAGAGCGTGTGGTCCCAGTCACCCCCGGTGATCCACTCGCCGGGCGTCAGGGTCTTCGCGTACTCTTTCACGCGCCGGATGAACTCTTGCGGGGTCGCGGCGTCCCGCAGGCTCACCGACCTGAGCTGGAACCCGCCGTCGACGAAGTGGGTGTGTCCGTCGGTGAAGCCGGGCAGCACAAGGCCGCCGTTGGCTTGAATCCACTCGGTCTTGGGGCCCGCATAGCGCCCGACCTGCGCGCTGTCGCCGATCGCGAGGATCCTGCCGCCGGCGATGGCCACCGCTCCCGCGTGGGGCGCCCCGGTCGACAGGCCCGTCCAGACCAGCCCGCCGGAGATGATCAAATCCGCTTTCCGGGCGCAGGCGCCAAGCGCCAGGCAGAGGAGTCCCACAGTCAAGTGCAAGCGCATGCGGTTCCCTCAGCGCAGCCTGGTGATGCGGTGGATGGTCTCGAGCGCGGCGATCGGGTCGGGTCCGGAGGTCTTCCCCGAGCCCGGCTCGGCAGAGGCCGGAAGAGACGTGAGCGCATCGCGGATGTCGAGGAGCACCTCGAGCAGCAGCTGTTCCCGCTGGTAGGCGGCGTCGAGATCCGCCATGCGCACCTGGTCGCTCGCCGCCTTGGCGCGCTCGTACGCCTCGCGGTAGATGGACTCGAGGTTGCCGAGGATGCGGTCGCGGGGCCGAGGGGATGACATGGGGAGAAAATATAGAGGCGACGGCTCCCGGCCGCCGTCTAGACCGCCCGCATCACCAGGCCACTCGGTACCTTGGGTACGAAGTACGTCGACTTGGGCGGCATGACGTCGCCCGCGTCGGCCACGGCGAACACGTCCCGCACCTTCGTAGGATTGAGGAGAACCGCGGCGGCGGCGCGACCGTTCCGGACCGCATCGAAGGCGGCGCGCGGGTCGGGCGTGTACGCGAGCGAGGGCGTCGCCGTGCCCGCCCCGAGGATGCGCTGCACCACGAGCACCTCGATCCTGCTCACGTCCAGCGCACGGACCGCGGGGGTCTTGCCCAGGTCGGGGACTTTGTCGAGCGGCGCATCCTTCCGCAGGATCAGGGTAACGTCATAGGCGTCGGGGAACGCCACGATGCACGCCGTGCGCTCGCGTCCGAGCTCGGCCAGCCGCTCGACCCGGTCCATACACGGCGCCACCCGCCCGATCTCGAACCAATCCCGCCAGACCTCGATCAGCTTGGTCGCATCGCGTCCCGAGCCGAAGACGATGCGGTGTGTGGGGAGGATCGCGAGACCGGGATCGCCCGCTGACACGATCAAGGAGAGCACGCGGTCGGCGCGCGGCTGCTCCTGCGCATACGCCACCGCGGTCTCGTAGCGGTGGTGGCCGTCGGCGATATAGAGCTGAGCCCGGCCCGCCAGCCGGGCGAGCTCCACGGCCGCATCGCCCGACACGATCCAGAGACGTATGCCCACGCCGTCGAGCTGTGCGCGCGCCGCCGGCACGCCGGAGGCCCGTTTCACGAGGGCCTGCGCCAGCATCCGGTCGGGGTCCGGCGCGAGCAGGAAGATCGACTCGAGGTTCGCCGCGGTGGCGCGCAGTAGGGCCAGCCGGTCGGCCTTGGGCGCCGAGTGCGTCTGCTCGTGCGGCCGCACGCGCCGCGCTTCGAACGGCTCGGCGCGCACGGCGGCCAGCATCCCGATGCGCGTGCGCCGCTCACCCGACGGCACGGTGTAGTCCTGTGCGACGACGTACACCGACTCCCCGGGATCGGGTTGCACCACCCCTGCCTCTCGCCACGTCGCGAGCAGCGTCGCGGCCTGCGCGTAGCGGTCCCCGCCCCCGCTCCTGCCTCCACCCGACGGCGCTTCCGGCAGCATGAGATGCACGATATTGTGGGGATCGCGTGCCGCGTAGCGTGTGCGGTCCTCGCTGGAAATGACGTCGTAAGGGGGCGCGATGAGGGCGCTCAGCTCTTTCGCGGCGTACCGCTCTCCGCGGAACGGCGCGACCAGCGGCGGCAGCTCGGCATTCACGATTGCCCGGAGCCTCCCGTGTCCCTGCGCGAAGCCCAGCAGACGGTCGATCGGTGGATCGGCCAATATAAAGAAGGATACTTCCCGCCGCTGACCAATCTCGCGCGGCTCACGGAAGAAGTCGGTGAGCTGGCGCGGGAAGTGAACCACCGGTTCGGCGAGAAAACGAAGAAGGCCGAGGAGCCGGAGGGCTCGATCGCGATGGAGCTCGCCGACATCCTGTTCGTCGTCATCTGCCTCGCCAACTCGCAGGGGATCGACTTGGACGACGCGTTCGCCCAGATGATGCGAAAGGTCACCTCCCGCGACGCCGATCGCTGGACCAGGAAGGCACGCTGACCTCCTCGTAAATGCGCTGGTAGGACAGGAGGCGATCCGGGTCGAACGCGCCTCGCTCCGCCGCCTGCCGTACGCCGCAGCCCGGCTCAGCGAGATGCCGGCAGTTGTCGAAGCGACACTGGTCGAGGAAGGGCCGGAACTCGGCGAAATAGACGCCCAAGCGCTCGGCATCGATCCCCCACGTGCCCACCTCGCGTAACCCCGGCGTGTCCACGACGTAGCCCCCCGTGGCGACCGGCACGACGAGTGCGGCGCGGGTCGTGTGCTTCCCCGTGCCCCATTTCTCGCTGATCTCGCCGATGCGGAGGTTCAGGCCCGGATCGAGTGCGTTCAGCAGGCTGGACTTCCCGACGCCCGACTGACCGGCGAGCACCGACTCCCGCCCGCGGAGGAGATCGCGCAGCGCGGCCAGCCCCTCCGGCTGCTTCACGGAAGTCCCGAGGACCTGATACCCCGCCGGTCCGTAGCGACGGCGCAGGGCGTCGAGCGCGCTCCGGTCGAGGTCGATCTTGTTGAGGACGAGCACGGCGGGGATGCGGTTCGCGGCCGCGATCACCAGGAATCGATCGAGCAAGCGTGGGCTCGGCTCCGGACTCCGAGCCGACGCAACGACCACGACCTGGTCGACGTTGGCGGCGATCGGCTGGGCCCGGGGGCTGCGCTCACCGGCGGCGCGGCGCGCGAGCACGCTCCTGCGCGGCCGCACGCCCGATATGGTGGCGCGGCCCTCGGCGTGCAGCTCGAGCTCCACGACGTCTCCCGCCACTACCCGGTCATCGTCCCGGTGTTTGAGCTTGCCGCGGAGCGTGGCGACAACGTCGCCACCACTGGTATGCACGCGATAGGCCGAGCCGGTGCGTGCGAGGACGACGCCGGTGGTCATCACACCCGTCCCCCTCCCCCAACCCCGCCGTGTTTTTCGATACACTGGTCGAGGTGCCGCTTCACGTCCTGCAGGGTCAAGGCGAGCAGCGGGGCGAGGGCGTCGGCGGGCGTCGCACCCCGGAACAGGTAATCCGTTTCGAGGTGGCCGACCGCCCGATCGCCCGCGACGGACCAGCGCACGAACAACAGCGCCGCTCCGTAGCGCCCCTGGGCGTCCGGGGAGTCATCCACGTACGTCCCGACCGAGTAGGACTCGCCGTCAACCCCGGAGAACGCGGGCGCGCGCTCGTGCACTCGCTGATAGCCGCCCAGGGTACCGTCTGTCAGCTCCGCCGTAAGGACTCCCGCAGCATGTTCCCGACCAGGAACGCCACGTTCGCCGGCCGCTCGGCGAGCCGGCGCATGAGATAGGGATACCATTGAGTACCGAACGGGACGTAGACGCGCACGTTGTATCCCTGACGCCGCAGCCCGAGCTGGAGGTCGCGCCGCACGCCGTACAGCATCTGGAACTCGAAGCGCGGGGGCTGGATACCCTTATCGCGCGCGAACGCCCTGGCATGCTCGATGATGCGCGCATCGTGCGTCGCGATGCCGGGATAGTTTCCTTTGAGCATGAGGCGCTCCATACAGCGCACGTAGGTTGCATCCACATCGCGTTTATCGGGAAAAGCGATCGTGGCCGGCTCCTGATACGCACCTTTGCACAACCGCACACGGGCGCCGAGCGCGATCATTTGCTCCACATCCTGGTCCGTGCGCCGCAGGTACGACTGCAGCACCACGCCCACCGCGTTCCCGAACTCCGGGTACAGCGTGCGCTTGAAGAGCTGCAGGGTGCGCTCGGTGTAGTCGGACTGCTCCATGTCGATCCGCACGAAGGAGCCGTGCGCCTTCGCCCGGGCGATGACGGCACGCATGTTCTCGACGCACTCCGCCTCGTCGATGTCGAGGCCCATCTGGGTGAGCTTCACCGAGACGTTGGCATCGGCCCCGACGGCCCTGATCCGGTCGAGCGTTTCGAGATAGGTGTCTCGCGCGGACCGCGCCTCGGCGGCGTTGTGCACCGACTCGCCCAGCAGGTCGAGGCTGGCGGTGAGCCCGGCAACGTTCAGGTCTTTCAGCGCGTCCACTCCCGTGTCCACCGTCTCTCCCGCGACGAAACGCGCGGCGAAGCGGCGCGCCAACCCGTTGCCGCGGATGAACCGGAAGATCCGGGATTGCTCGCTGAGCCACAGCAGACCGGCGCGGAGCATCAGGGGCTAGACGTCGGGTCCCAGGGATTAGGGATAGAACTTCGCGTTCCGCTGCGCCTGGTCGCGCAGCACGTCGGACGGCGCGAAACGGGACCCGTAGCGCTCGGCGAGCCGCTCGAGCTCGCCCACGACGCGCGCCGCACCGAGGTCATCGGCGTGCCGGAGCGGACCGCCGCGGAACGGGGGGAACCCGAAGCCGAAGATGGCACCGACGTCGCCGTCACGGGGCGTGCGCACGATCCCCTCTCCCACCCCGCGCGCTGCTTCGTTCAGCATGACGAGGACGAGCCGCTGGATGATCTCCGCCGGTCTGGGGCCCCCGTTCGGATGGGTGCCGATCACTTCGTACACGGCGGAATCGACGCTCCCCTTCTTGCCACCGTCGTACTTGTAGAAGCCTTTCCCCGCCTTGCGGCCCAGCCGGCCGCTCTTGACCATGCCGGCGAACGCGGGGACCGGCGCAAACCGCTCCCCGAACGCCTCGTGCATCACCCCGACCACCTTCTCCCCCACGTCCATCCCCACCTCGTCCAGCAGCGTGATCGGCCCGACGGGGAAGCCGAACTCGACCATCAGCCGGTCGATCTCTTCGATCGCGACACCTTCGACCAGCAGATGGCCTGCCTCGTTCATATAGGGTGTGAGAATTCGGTTGATCCAGAACCCTGGACTGTCCTTCACGACGATCGCGGTCTTGCCCATGCGGCGGCCGAACCCGACAGCGGTGCTGACGACCTGGGCCGCCGTGCGCGCCGAAGGAATCACCTCGAGCAACGGCATCCGGGCGACGGGCGAGAAAAAGTGCATCCCGATGACCTGCTCCGGCCGGCTTGCGGCTTCGGCGATCCGGTGTATCGGGATGGTCGACGTGTTCGATGCGAACACCGCGTCCGGCGCGGTCGCCGTTTCGACTTCACGCAACACCTGCTGCTTGACCTGGAGATCCTCGAACACCGCCTCGATGACCAGCTCGGCGCGGCCAAAGCCGGCGTAGCGATCGCCCCCCGAGAGCAGCGCGACCAGCCGGGCGTGCTCGTAGGGCGTGATGCGGCGTCGCTTGAGCCGGTCGTCGAGGATCTCGCGCGCGGCGGCGAGCCCCTTCGCGACCCGCGGAAGATCGGCGTCCTTCATGCGGACGTCCACACCGGCTTGAGCGATCGCGGTGCCCGCAATGCCCGACCCCATGAACCCCGCGCCCACGACGCCGAGCCGGCTGACGACGGCGGGAGGCGGTGGGTTGGCGATCCCGAAGTCCTTCTTGAGCGCGGTGGTGGCGAAGAAGATCTGGACCAGCTTGCGCGAGACGTCGGTGACGGCGAGCTGGCCGAACAGCTGCGCCTCGCGCTTCAGCCCCTCCACCATGCCGTGCTTGAGCCCGTGCTCGACCGCCTCCAGCGCCGCGAGCGGCGCCGGGTAGTTGCCACGCGTCTGCGCGAGGACTTGCTTCCGGGCCGCCCGGAAGACCAAGCGCCGGCCCAGCGGGTTGCCGTCGAGCAGCCACCCCCGGAAGCCACCCGGCCGCTTGCGCCGCGGGCGCCAACCGCCCGCCATGCGCTGCGCGGCGGCGATGGTCACGTCCTGGAGGATGGCGGGGTGCACCAGCTCATCCACGATGCCCAGCCGGAACGCCTTCCGGGCGTTCTCGACTTTGCCCGCGAGGATGATGTCGAGCGCCGCCCGGGCACCGATCAACCGGGGGAGCCGCTGGCAGCCGCCGGCCCCAGGGAGAATGCCGAGCTGCACTTCCGGGAGGCCGAGCTGGGTCCGGGGGTGATCGGAGGCCACGCGGTAGCCGCAGGCGAGAGCGAACTCAAGCCCTCCGCCCAGACATGCTCCGTGGATCCCGACGGCGATCGGCTTGGGGAAACGGGCCACACGCCCCAGCATGTCCTGCCCCTCGGCCGAGAGCCGCTCGGCTTCCGCGGCCGTGGCGAGCCGGACGAACTCCTCGATATCGGCCCCGGCGATGAAGTTCTCGGGCTTCCCCGAGAAGAAGGCGACGGCCCGCACGGCGGCGTCCTGCTGCAACGCCTCGAACGTGGCGAGCAGATCCTGCTTCACCGCGGCCGAGATCTTGTTGACCGGCTCGTTTTTCAAATCGAAAGTGACGACGGCGACGCCGTCGTCGCCGAGCTCCCAGGTGAGCGCCGCCCCCGGCGCCATCAGCGGCGCTCCAGCACCATGGCGAACCCCATCCCGCCCTGCGCGCAGATCGACAGGAGGCCGAACTGCACGTCCCGCCGGGTCATTTCGTTCGCGAGCGTGGTGACGAGCCGGGTGCCCGTCGCGCCGAACGGATGGCCGATGGCGATTGAGCCGCCCATCACGTTGATGATGTCCTCGTTGATCTCCCAGCTCTTCGCGGCCCACCCTTGCAGGTTCGAGAGCACCTGTGCAGCGAACGCTTCGTGGACCTCGACCAGGCCCAGGTCCTTCCACTCGATTCCCGCGCGCTCGAGCGCCTTGGGCACGGCGAAGATGGGAGCCTGGAGCAGCTGCCACCCCGGGTCCACCGCCGCGACCGCGTAGGAGCGGACGTAGGCGAGCGAAGTGTAGCCGAGCGCGCGCGCCGCCGAGTCGCTCATGAGGAGAACCGCGGACGCTCCGTCGGTGAGCGGCGAAGAGTTGGCGGCCGTGACGCTGCCGTAGCGGCGATCGAAGACCGGCTTGAGCTTGGCCATTTGCTCGAGCGACGTGTCACGGCGGATCCCGTTGTCGTGGGTGACCACGCCGTCGCCCGCGCGGGCGCCGGGCGCAAACCACGGCACGACCTCCCCCGGGATGCGACCGTCGTCGGTCCCCCGGGCCGCGAGCTCGTGGCTCCGAAGCGCCCAGCGATCCTGCGCGGCGCGTGAAATGTGGTTCTCCTTGGCCATCTTCTCCGCCGACTGGCCCATCGACTCGCCCGTCGAGGGCTCGGCGATGGCGGGTGACACCGGAACGAGGTCACGCGGCCGGATGTGACTGAGCGTGCGGAGGCGCGCGCCGAGTGACTTCGCCTTGCTCGCCTCCACCAGGATGTCGGCGAGGCGGCGCGAGGCGAGGATCGGGATGTCGGAGAGCGATTCTACGCCGCCCGCGAGCACCACCTCCGCATCCCCCAGCACGATCTCATCATACGCGTTGGCGACGGCTTGCCCGGAGGACGCGCACGCGCGATTGAGGGAGTACGCGGGGATCTCTTTGGGGAACTGCGGGAGGAGGCTCACCTCGCGGGCGACGTTCGGGACGAGCGCCGACGAGACCACCTGCCCGAAGATCACGGCATTCACGTCGGCGCCGGCCAGGTTGGTGCGCTCGAGGAGCTCGCGCGCCACGAACCGGGCCAGATCCACGGCCCGGGCGTCCTTCAGCACCGTCCCCGACTTGCAGAACGGCGTGCGGCAGCCGGCGATCACCGCCACGCGCCGTCCGTTGGCAACCGGCATTACATTCTCCTCCCGTTGGACGTCACCCCTGTCCGGGCGGTGAAGTCTCGAAACCTACCCCGAGCCTGCTGCCGGGCCAAGCTGGAGAACGCCGACGAGCGAGACGCCCTTTTCCCATCGCACGCGCGCCGCCGCGCTCGCCTCGATGGCGTCCGAGCCGGTCGACGTGCTCGTCATCGGCGGCGGGATCACGGGCGCCGGGATCGCCCGCGACGCGGCGCTGCGCGGCTTCCGCACTGCGGTGGTGGACAAGGGCGACCTCGGGGGCGGCACCTCTTCGCTGTCATCGCGGCTCATCCACGGCGGGATCCGCTATCTCGAGCAGGGTGCGTTTCGGCTGGTGTTCGAGGCGAGCCGAGAGCGTCGCGTACTGCTCGGCATCGCGCCGCACTTGGTGCACCCCCTTCCCTTCCTGTTCCCGGTGTACCGCGGAGCGCGGGTTCCCGCCTGGAAGCTGCGGGCCGGGATGTGGTTGTACGATCTGCTCGCGGCCTTCAACAACGTGAAGGCGCACCGCTGGCTGGGACCCAAGGCCACCAAGCGCCTCGAGCCCGGGCTGCGGGACAGGGAGTTGAAGGGCGCGGCCCTGTACTACGACGCGCAGGCCGACGACGCCCGTCTCGTGATCGCCACCATACGCAGCGCCGCGCAGGCAGGTGCCCTGGTCGCGAACTACGCCGAAGTCGCGGCGCTCCTCAAGCCGGATGGGCGAGTGGGCGGCGCGACGGTGCGCGACTGCCTGACCGGAATCACCACGACCGTACGAGCGCTCGTGGTCGTGAACGCGACCGGGCCGTGGGTCGACCGCGTGCGACGCCTGGACGACGCCGGGGCGGAGCTGCTGCTGCGACCCACCAAAGGCGCGCACGTCGCGGTGCCCCGCAAGCGGCTCGGGCACACGCGGGCGGTCACGCTCACGTCACCGATCGACGGGCGCGTGATGTTCGTGCTGCCGTGGGGCGACCTGAGCTATATCGGGACGACGGACACCGACGAGGACGCGTCACCCGACGAGGTGCGCGCAACGGCGCAGGACGTCGTCTACCTGCTGCGGTCGGCCAACGCCTTCTTCCCGCACGCGCGCCTTTCGCCGGCCGACGTCATCGCCAGCTGGGCCGGCCTGCGACCCCTGCTCCGTCCGCTGCGTGACGTCGCGCCGTCGGCGGCCTCACGCGAGCACCGCGTGGTCGAGAGCCCGAGTGGCTTGCTGACCATCGCCGGCGGGAAGCTCACCACCTACCGTGTCATGGCCCGCGATCTGGTGGATCGCGTCGCGGCGCGGCTGAGCGAGCTGGACGGCCGTCCCCGTGCCGCCCGCGTGCCGACCGACCGGCTGCCGCTCCCGGGAGGCGAGACGGCCGACCTGGAAGGACTCGTCAAGGCGGCCGTGGCGCGCGGGGCGTCGGAGGGGACGGCCCGTCATCTCGTCGGGGCCTACGGCAGCGAATCGGCCGCGGTTCTCAACCTGGTGGACCACGACCGGGCGTTGGGACGACCCATCGTCGCGGGGCGGGCGGCGCTGTGGGCCGAGGTGGCGCACGCGGTGGAGCGGGAGATGGCGGTGCGCCTCTCGGACGTGCTGGTGCGGCGGCTGCATCTGTTCTACGCGACCCGCGACCAGGCCGTCCCGGCGATGAACCCGGTCGCCGATTGGCTGTCGGAGGCGCTCGGCTGGGACGCCACGCGCCGCGCGGACGAGGTGGAGGCGTATCTGGGGCTGGTGGAGCGATCCCGCGCGTTCGCCCGGGACGTGGCGAGCGCCGACAAAGCGTGATACTCTCTCTCCCGATGCGCCCCCCTCGCACGTTGGGATGGCTGGCCGCCGTCACGCTCGCGCTCGGGTGCGGTCGCTCCGCGGCGACGCGCACCGCCAACCCGCAGGCGACGCTGCCCGGACCCGCCGATTCGCTGATCCCCGACGGCCCCCTCGGTGCATCGATCCGGCGCGGCCGCGGCCTGCTCACGGCCACGCGCGACAGTCTCCCGGCGCACGTGGGCAACGGGCTCCGCTGCGTGAGCTGCCATCTGGATGGCGGCCGCCGCCAGAGCGGCTCGTGGGTCGGTGTGTTCGCGCGCTATCCGCAGTACCGGCCGCGCAGCGCGACCGTCGAGACGATCGAGTACCGCGTCAACGACTGCTTCCGGCGCAGCATGAACGGGACGGCGCTCCCGAGCGACGGACCCGACATGCGGGACATCGTCGCGTACCTCTGGTTCCTCTCGCGCGACGTACCCATCGCCCCAGCGACGCCGTCGAACCGCCTCGCCAAATGGGCGGCGCTGACCGCCGACACCGGCGCCGGCGCGCGTGTGTATGGCGCGACCTGCGCCAAGTGTCACGGACCGGATGGTCAGGGCACCGCGGTCGCGCCGCCGGTGTGGGGGCCGCAGGCGTACAACCTCGGCGCGGGGATGACGCGGGTCCGCACCGCCGCGGCGTTCATCCGCGACAACATGCCGTTCGACCAGCCTGGCAGCCTGAGCGACCAGCAGGCGCTCGACGTGGCCGCGTACGTGAACGCGCACCCCCGTCCCGACTTTCCCGACAAGATTCACGACTGGCCAAACGGCGACGCGCCGCCCGACGTCGCCTACCCGACGCTGGCCGGGCCGCGCAGAGAGACCCCCGCGCCCGCTGCCGGGCGCACCCCATAGCCCGCCGTTCCATCACCCGACAGGAGGATCAGCATGCCGGAGCTCACAACCTTCACCACCCACCGCCGCGGATTCCTGGGTCGCCTGGCCGCGGGCGCCGCCGCTTTCGGCCTCGGCGGCGTCGTTTCCCCGCTGCGCGCCGCCCAGCCGCGGTCCCATGAGGTGTCAGCCAATCCCGAGTTCGAGGCGTGGCTCAACAAGATCACCGGGAAGCACAAGATGATCTTCGACGTCCCGGAGCCGAACAAGGGGTTCGCCTTCGCGTGGGCCCGCGTCTTCTTGAATACCACGAACGAAGCCTATGGGACCACCGACGCGGAGAACAGCGTCGTCGTCGTACTGCGCCATTCCGGCATTCCGTTCGCGATGAAGGACTCGATGTGGGCCAAGTATCCATTCGGGGAGGTATTCAAGATCACTGACCCGAAGACCCAGGCGCCGGCCGTGCGCAACCCGGTTGCGAACATGCAACCAGGGGACTTCCCGATCGCAGGCGTGGGGATCGACGAGCTGCTCGCGAAGGGCGCCCTCGTGGGTGTGTGTAGCATCGCACTCACGTTGAACGCAGGCATGGTCGCGAAGAAGTTGGGGACGGACGGCGCGGCGGTGAAGCAGGACTGGGTCGCGAGCCTGTTCCCGGGTGTCCAGATCGTGCCGTCGGGCGTGATTGCCGTGAACCGCGCCCAGGAGAAGGGCTGCGCGTACTGCTTTGCGGGGTGAGTGACGCGCTGAAACGTGGGGTTGGAGCATGCTGCGCTCCACAAACCCCTTACCGCCGGCTGCGCGCCTTGGCCAGCAGCCGGAGGATCTCCAGGTACAGCCAGATCAGTGTGACCATCAAGCCGAAGGCACCGTACCACTCCATGTACTTGGGCGCCCCACCGGCTGCGCCGGTCTCGATGAAATCGAAGTCGAGGATCAAATTCAGCGCCGCGACCACGACGATGATCCCGCTGACCACGATGCTGGCTGTGCTGTTCCCCTGAAGGAACGGCATCGCGATCCCGAAGAAGGACAGGCCAAGCCCGACGAGGTAATAGAGGGCGATCGCGCCCGTCGCCGCGACGACGCCGAGCTTGAATTTCTCGGTCGCCTTGATGAGCCCCGAGCGATAAGCCAGGAGCATCGCCGCCAGCGTCGCGAACGTGAGGCCCACGGACTGCATGGCGATCCCCGGATACTTGGTCTCGAGCAGCGCCGACAGGCCGCCCAGCGCCAATCCCTCGAGCGCCGCGTAGATAGGAGCGGTGACCGGTGACCATTCCTTTTTGAAGATCGTGACGAGCGCGACCACCAAACCGCCGATCGCGCCGACCATGATCCAGGGGCCGGCAACCGACGGTTGGAGCGCCGCTCGGACCTGCGCCCAGACCCACGCCGCGGGCACGACGACGAGCAACAGCAGGAACGCCGTGCGGTTCACGGTGCCCTCGACCGTCATCGCCGGTGCGGTGGGGTCACGCCGAACATCGACAAACGTCTTCGCGTTCAGGGCCGGATTCGACGTACGCATCAAGGCCATGGCTCCTCTGCTTAGCTCCATCCCCTGAGGCTCCGGATGTAGTCGTGCAGCACGAGGAACTTCTCGAACACCGGCACGCCCTTGCGCTTCCGGCCGAACTCGGCGAACAGCTCACGCAGCCGGCCACGCCGCGAGACGTAGAACCGGAACGTCTCGGCGAAATCTTCCTGCGGGTGGGTCGCGGCGTAGGCGGTGACGAAATTCGGGAGGGTGGTGGTGACGCCCCGGCGCTCGAAATCCACCCACTTCGAGTCGGCGACACGGTACGCCTTGCGGACTTCCCCGAACGCGCGCCGGAACCGCCCGGTCCGGGTGAACGACCAATTGTGATAAAGGAAGGAATGCCCCAGCTCGTGCAGAATCAGCCCGCTCAACATGTTCCATGAGATCTCGTCGCGCCGCCGCCGCTTGCCGGTCACGTAGCGGCGCTCGATCTCGATGATCTTGGGCGTCCGGTGCGTCACGCCGGAAACGCCCGGCCGCAGCAGCACCCGGTAGTTCCAGTCCTTGAGGCGGCCGACGACCAGGAGCTGCCGTACCCGGCGCAGCGCCTGGCGGATCAAGTCTCGCCCGGTAGCGTCCTTGCCGCACCACGGGCAGACGTCCATCCAGTCGTTCACGCCCTTGTTGCAGTGCGGGCAGATGTTCTGGAACTCCTGGTAGCGCCATTTCTGGGGGCGCCCGCACCAGGGGCACGAGCGCATCGGGTACATCACTCCGCCGCCGCAACCCCACTGGCAGCGCCGGTGGTACTTGAAGCCCTTTGGGGCCTTGAGAGGCTCGGAGCTCGAGTCCCGGTCGGCAATGTCGCGACCGCACCAAGGGCAGAACGAGAAGCTGTCCGACACGACCCAGCCGCAGTAGTAGCACTCCGCGCCGGTCACCTTGGTGGTGTCCTTCCACTCGAGCCGGCGGCCGCAGTTCGAGCAGTTCGCCCAGAAGCGCTGTACTTCCGCCGCGCACGTGGGACAGCGCAGCTCGGGCGTCGGGGTCTCGCGCCTACGCGGTGCCACGGCCCAGTGCCTCTTCCACGATCCGCTGGATGAAGGCGTCGTAGGTCATCCCCGCCTTTTCCGCCGCGTCCGCCATCTCGTTCTCCTGCGCGAGAAACGGGTTGGGGTTCACCTCCAGGACGTACACCGCGTCGTCGTGCGTCAGCCGTAGGTCCACACGTCCGTAATCGTGAAGCCACAGGGCGTGGAACGCCGTGGTGCAGGTGTCCGCGATCTTGGCGGCGACTTCGTCCGACAGTCCCTTCGCGAACACATTCTTGATCTTCTTCCGCTTGCGGTACTCTTCGTCCCACTTGGCCTTGTACGTCGCGATGCGATGCTCGCCGTCGGACTCGCCGAACGTCAACTCGACGATGGGCAGGACCTGAAGGGTGTGGTTGCCGATCAGTCCGACGTACAGCTCCCGGCCTTCGATCAGCTCCTCGACGATCGCCGCCTGGTGGAACTTCTCATGAATGAACTTCACCCGCACTCCGAGGTCCTCGTCGTCCTTCACCACCGAAGCCTGCGCGATGCCCACGGAAGCGTCCTCCAGGAGCGGCTTCACGATGAGTGGAAACCGCAGCTCCGACGGACGGATCGGCTTCTCCCCCGGGCGAAACTCGGCGAACGCCGGCACCCGGATCTCGTGGTGCGCGAGGATCTTCTTGGTGAGCGACTTGTTGCGCGCAACGAGCAGT
>Ga0209471_1001078_pt1 | contig 16727 bp, 15 predicted proteins | sample GraSoiAngelo_128_FD_185885 | JGI IMG/M metagenome (GOLD analysis project Ga0209471, IMG submission 185885) | Grasslands soil microbial communities from the Angelo Coastal Reserve, California, USA - 14_0927_12_20cm (SPAdes) (version 2) | ecosystem: Environmental > Terrestrial > Soil > Grasslands ...
TTTCCGCAAAAACATGAATTCCGCAATATTCTGATGCAAGATAAAAGATTACACAATTTCATTATTATCACGATTATAGTGCTATTGGAGCACGATACTGGTATTCGTCGGGAGAACGTTTTAGGAGACCCCTTGCTCGATGATTTACGCGCCCTCGTAGAGTTCGCCCGTGCCGGGTCCACGCGCGACTAACGCATGCTGCATCCGATGGTGAAGCTGCCTGGCTTCTCGGAACTCGGCCGGTCTTTGAACAACTGCCCAAGAAGACTTCCCCGAGGCTGCACAAGCGCGCGAGCGCGCGTGAATTTCCCGTGATTCTCCTGTGCCCAGCTGTGCTCTTTGGTGCCCAAATGGCTGCTACGCCGTCCCGTCCAGCAGATCTGTCGTAAAAGATGTGCCTACAATCAGGTACCTACCCCTAAGCGGCGAGAGCCCGATCCTGGGTCGAGGGTTCGAGTCCCTCCCTTTCCACCAATTCAATTCAGCGCGTTAGCGATCGGCTCCTCGACTGCCGATTGGTCGTAAGCGCACGGTAAGCGCAGAAAGTCGACCTTCTTCCGTTCTCGATCAGGAAATCCAGGTGTTCGGTGCTGCGCTTATAAGCGCGCAAAAGGTTGCAGTTGAGATTGTGGGCCCGGTGCCAAAGTGCCTCAGCCGAGGGAGCAACTCCTTGTGCCGCTTTTGCCGCCGTTCATTGGCCGCCGTGCGCCGATTCTGCATTTCCTCATCGCGCGCCTTCAGTGCGTCCCGAAGCCGCGATTCCTCGGCTTGATCAAGAAAGCGCACCCTGCCTCTGCGATCGAACGCGCGGCTTATCGACGCGTCTCACCGGATTTTCCGTCAGTTCACCCGCTCTCACCGCGCGCCCGAGCACGCTTGAAAGCGTGAAGAGATCGCGCAAGACAGTTGCGGCACTGCGACCCGCATTCAGACGCCGTGCCTTCCACGATTCGATGCGCTCAAGCGTAATGGCCGTGAGGGGTTCCGGCTCAGGACTTCCGGCGGATCAATGAGGGTAACATTGCTCGATACCGGATCCGGCTCGCGGACTACTGGGCGTGGCTTAACGCGCTCAAGGCGAACGCTGGGCGCTGAAACTTTCATCGCGCAGCCGGGTACCGCGGCTTGAGATCACCCCAGAGCTTCGGCGGCTTGTGACTGAAGAAGCGCCAGGCCGAGGCGACGAGACCCGCGAGTCCGGCCGATCGCAGAAGCGATCGGCCGGACCATTCTCCTTAGGGCACCTCGACCTTGATCTTGCGCGTACGGAACTCTACCCGCTTCGGAATGCGCACCGTCAGTAAGCCGTCCTTGAGACTGGCTGCAATCTGGGCGGTTTCGAGTTCGCCACTAAGGGTGAAGCTTCTCCGATACTTGGTGGACCGGAAATCTGCGTAAAGGGCGGACATCCCCGTCGGCAGGTCGAGCGCGACGTCGCCCTCGATCAACAGGCTGTTCCGATCGGCTTGGACGTTGAGCCCCTCCTTCGAGACGCCCGGCATCTCCGCCTGCACCGTAATCTGATGCGCGTCCTCGAAGATGTCCACCGCAGGAATCAGTACCACGTCTCTTTGGCGCGTCCTGCTTTCGACCGCGGTAGAGGATTCCCCACTTTCTTTCTCGACGGCGGTGGATCCGCGCCTCGCAACGTTCTGCGTCGCTGTCATGGACTGGCCCTCCTTTCAATTAACAGTGATCTGCCGCGGCCTTGCGGACTCGTGGCGCTGAATGGTGATCTGGAGTACGCCGTCGCGGTACTTGGCCTCGACGCGCTCCGGGTCGACGTCATCCGGCAGCGTGATCACGCGCCGGAATTCGCCATCGAAGCGCTCGCGCCGGTAGTACTGGGCTTTCTCGTTCACCTCCACGTTCCGGGTTCCGGAGACCGTTAGCAGGTTCTGCTGAATCGATAGATCCAGGCTCTTTGGCTCCAAGTTCGCGGCGAAGAGGTAGACATCGACCCGCTCGGGCGTTGCGCCGACATTGAGGGGCGGAAACGTGCCTCGCTCCAACGCGCGAATCCCCGCCGGCCACGGCGAATGGCCAAAGAGCTGGACCATCTCGTTTTCCAGGCGCCGGAATTCGTCAAAAAGGTTATCGGTGTCGTAACTCGAGAACAGACTTTCGAACATGGCAAATACCTCCCGTGCCAGTGGTTTTCCGGCGTGACCAAATAGGTCCTCCCAGTGCAGATTCAAGGGGTACTGCCCCGGCCGGCCCCTGCGGCAACCGACAGTGGAATGTAGCCCTCAGACCCGCATTTTCGGATCGCGGTCACCCCCCTTGAAAGACGCTGGCGCGCCTCTAGTAAGCGAATTTTGAGCACCGTGCTGGGAGGCACGGAGGGTGTGCGTATCTCATTGATTTTCGAAGGAGGAGACTGTCATGGACATTCGTCCACTTCATGACCGCGTGGTGTTGAAACGGGACGAGCGCCAGCGTCATTCACCCGGGGGCATCCTGATTCCGGATACGGCGGGCGAGAAGCCGACCGAAGGCCGCGTGATGGCCGTCGGCAAGGGCAAGATCCTCGAGAACGGGAAGGTCCGCCCGATGGACCTCAGGGCGGGTGATCGGGTGCTCTTCGGAAAATACAGCGGCACCGAGGTCAAAGTCGCCGGCGAAGAGCTGATCGTCGCGCGTGAGGAAGACATCATGGCCGTCATCGACGAGCCGTCGGCCGAACGACAGAATTAGTGGAGGACCAGATATGGCTGTCAAAGAAGTGAGATTCAGTGAAGACGCCCGTCTCCACATGGTGCGCGGCGTGAACATCCTGGCGGATGCGGTCAAGGTGACGCTAGGCCCTAAAGGTCGCAATGCGTTGCTCGAGAAGAGCTTCGGGGCACCGATCGTGACCAAGGACGGGGTGACGGTTGCGAAGGAGATCGAGCTCAAGGACAAGCTTCAGAACATGGGCGCGCAGCTCGTCAAGGAGGTGGCCTCGAAAACCGCCGATGAAGCGGGAGATGGCACCACGACCGCGACCGTGCTCGCCCAGGCGATCGTGCGGGAGGGGCTCAAGTCCGTCGCGGCCGGCATGAATCCCATGGACCTGAAGCGTGGAATCGATCTGGCGGCCAACACGGCCGTGGCCGAGCTCGAACGCCTGTCGAAGCCCTGCACGGATTCCGAAACCATCGCCCAAGTGGGCACCATATCGTCCAACGGCGATACCGCCATCGGCAAGATGATCGCCAAAGCGATGGGGAAAGTGGGCAAGGAAGGAGCCATCACCGTCGAGGACGGGTCGGGTGTTGAGAATGAGCTCGAGACGGTGGAAGGCATGAAGTTTGATCGCGGCTACCTGTCGCCCTATTTCATCAACAAGCCGGAGATTCAGGTGGCAGAGCTGGAAGAGCCGCTGATCCTGCTGTACGAGAAGAAGATCACAGCGCTGCGCGAGCTGCTGCCGCTGCTCGAAGCCGTGGCGAAAGCCGGCAAACCCTTGTTCGTCGTCGCGGAAGAGGTCGAGGGCGAAGCGCTCGCGACGCTCGTGATCAATAATCTCAAGGGCGTCCTCAAGGCCGCGGCGGTCAAGGCGCCGGAATTCGGCGATCGACGCAAGGCCCTGCTCCAGGACATCGCCATCCTGACCGGTGGTCAGGTGATCTCGGACGAGGTTGGCCTCACGCTTGAGAAAGCATCGATCACGGATCTCGGCAAGGCCAAGAAGGTGGTGATCGAGAAAGAGAGCACGACGGTGATCCACGGCGCCGGCAAGCCCGCCGACATCCGCGCGCGCATTGAGACGCTGCGCAAGGAGGCTGACGACACCAAGTCGGACTACGATCGGGAAAAACTCGAGGGTCGCATCGCCAAGCTCTCCGGCGGGGTGGCGATCATCAAGGTGGGCGCAGCGACCGAGATCGAGATGAAGGAGAAGAAAGCCCGCGTGGAGGATGCGCTCCACGCCACGCGGGCTGCGGTCGAAGAAGGCGTGGTGGCCGGTGGTGGAGTGGCGTACTTGCGGGCCACCAAGGCGCTCGAGAAGCTCGAAGCTGCGAACGAAGACCAAAGAGTCGGCATCCGCATCGTGGCACGCGCGTTCGAGGAACCGCTACGCCAGATCGCGAGCAATGCCGGAGATCACGCGGAGATTGTCTTGAATCGCGTCAAGGAGCATAAGGGGAGCTACGGTTACAATGCCGCAACGGGCGAATACGGGGACCTAGTGGAGGAAGGAATCATCGACCCCGCCAAGGTCACGCGGCTCGCGCTGCAGCACGCGGCATCCGTTGCCGGACTTCTGCTCACGACCGAGGTGACGGCGGTCGAGGCCCTGAAGAAAAAGGCTCCGCCCGCGCCTCCGGCTTCGCCGGACATGGACGACGACTTCTAGGCGCGGTCGCCGCTATCGATCGGACGTTACCCGGCAACACCCCGGCCCGAGCGGGCCGCGGTCACCGGGGGAAAGCGGTCGCGCCTATGTGACGCTACGCGTCAACATCCCTGTCGAGGAGGTCGCGCGCCGAGTCACGTTCGCGCAGCCGCCTCCCCCGGTGGACAACGAGCCCACTCGTCCTGAGCTTACGTCGCGGGGCTCCACCAACCTCCGATGTCCTTGTCCGTTGCCAGCGCCCACAGTGCCAGCGCCGCGACGACAATACCGATGATTACGGTGTTTGAGGTCGCCACGACGGACTCGCTGAAGCGCAGGATCCACGGAGACGCGATCGCAGCAAGGCCAAGTGCGACGTTAGCCCATTCTTCCCAAGCCTTGACCCGGACGAGTGTGGCGATCGCGCTGGCCGCGACGAGAACTCCGAGGCCAACAGCACTCCACAGGGCGTACGTTTCGCTCTGGTATCTCAGGATCCAGGGGGAGGCAATCAACCACAGCCCGAGGATCAGGTTCACCGGGTCTTGCCAGTGTTTGACTGTCGGATTAGCCATAGTCTGCCCTCCAAAGAAAATTGGGGCACCAAATGATCGAGGGAAGACGTCGCGGACGCTTTGGAGGGTTGCCTGCTGAGAGCCGCCGAGCGGCTCGGTCGGTCCGGGCTTCGCCTCGGATCATCCGGTGCCTTGGCGGCATTGACTCCAGCGTGCCCGCGAAAGTTCCAGTCTCAAGTCTGCGTCCCCCGCGCTCGAGTAAGGGGCAGCGGCCCTGGGGGACACAGACGAACTCCAGCCTCGCGCCCCGCCAGGGCAGGCACCCACCGATGAGGAGATTCGCTACCAGCGGGAGGGCGGCGGCGTGCCTGCCCTCGGTTCCGGTTGCCCACCTACGCCGCCAGGCACCGCTGCGCTTTTGGGGCCAATTGCGCCAGCTTGAGCGGAGGCACGAGGATTTCAACAATGGTGGCCACACGTTTCCTGATTCAACCCCTTACCCTACCCGGGTCGAGCGCAGTCGGGCTCATCGGGCCGTCCGCTGGCGCTAGATGCGGCGGTCTTGAAAGCGCACCTCGTAACCCCACTTGCGACGCAAGGTGTTCCTAGACGGTAATGGGAGCTCGCGATGGATCCCATCAGAAAGCTGCGGTCGGACCTGGGACGCGGTATCTCGCGTGCATGGGGAAGCCTTACCGAGGGCTGGCGCGAGGTGCTTACCCGCAGTAGCGGTGCGCTTACTCAGTACGTTCGCGCAGCAAAGCAAGGAGGCGACGAGGAGTCAAACAAAACCTTCCCGACATGGGCTCTCCTGGCTGGCGAATGTTGGGAAACCGCCCAGTCGGTCATCGTACGCATCGAGCTGCCGGGGATGCGCAAGGAAGACATCGATGTCTCAGTTGATCACGGCCGCCTTCGCATCCGCGGAATTAAGCGATCCTCGGGAGAGGATGAGCCACGGTTCTACCATTTGATGGAGCGAGCCTTCGGCTCATTTGAGCGAAGCGTTCCCTTGCCGCCCAATGTTGATGCGGGGCACCCAGAAGTCGCCTACGAGGAGGGAGTCATTACCGTGATTTTGCCCAAGACCGAGGCTACTCCCCCAACGCAATTGTCCATTCGATGAAACGTCTCGCGGCTCTCGCGGACTGGTTGACTTCCTCTAGTTTGCTGTCGGTCAGGATTTGACGGCTGGCGCGCGCGCAGTTCCGCGATCACCCGTTCGACGCTGGACCGACACCAGCGAATGCGTGACTTTTAATCCGATGGTGAAGCTGCCTGGGCTCTCGGAAGTCGGCCGGTGTTTGAACAACTGCCGAAGAAGACTTCCCGGGCTGCACGAGCGCGCGTGAATTTCGCGTGATTCTCCCGTGCCCACCCGTGCTCTTTGGTGCCCAAATGGCTGCTACGCCGTCCCGCCCAGCAGATCCGTAGTAAAAAGATGTGCCTACAATCAGGCACCTAACACTAAGCGGCGAGAGCCCGATTCTTCGGCCCGGCACTCATAATGCCGGGGTCGAGGGTTCGAGTCCCTCCCTTTCCACCAATCATCGACAACTTGCGAATCGGCCCTCGACCTCGGCATTCGCCTAACTGCGTCAGAGTTACCGCGGTGCCGTCGCCCTCCGTTGCCACTGCGCTCGTGGGCGTCCGTGTATCGGCGGCGAGGGCCCGTGCACCCGGCGAATTCCATGGTGCGGAGCCGTGCCGCCCTGAGCCGGTACGACCGCACATGGGACACCGCCTTCAGTGCACAGCGCGTCGAGTCGGTCCAGGACTATCGCCCATCCGCGCTGGATGCGAGACTTGTCCGCGGGATTCGGCAAGCTAAGCTCGTGGGTCAAGACGAGCAGCGACTGCGCCGCGACCGGTGCGAGCTCCAGGATCACGCGGTCATCTCGTTGCGCGTATTCTTCGACGAATAGGCTGAACACGAGCCGGTGGGGTCGATCGATCTCGAGGTATTCGCCCGAGTACTCGACATCCTTTCCGTCCCGGTGTCGCACGATCAGGAACGCTCCGCCGATCCGGGCGTCGATCTCCGAGCGGATTGCGGCCCCGATCGGGCCCGCGAACAGAAGCGTCCGCGCCTCGTCGGCGTTAAGCCATGCATCAAAGATGCGCTCTGGCGCCGCGCTGACCTGACGGCTGAGGCGCACGCTGGCGGCACGGAGTGTCGGGCTCAGGGTATGGTCGATTGTGCTCGAGAGCTTCATGTCACGATCTCCCTCCTGGAAAAGGACGACGTGTAACTGGGGCACGCCGGCCGATCCGGATGCGGTAGTCGACCCCGGAATCGTAGAATGCATTGAGGACAGGATCTGTCCGCGGCTAGTCCAATACTCTGACCTAGTCATGCTCAAGACTTCCGCCCGCTTGCTCCGCCTTCTTTGGCTGCTTCAGTCGCGCCGCTACTGGTCGGGCGCCGAGCTCAGCGAACGCGTTGAAGTCGATGCGCGCACGGTCCGTCGCGACATCGATCGTCTGCGTGAGCTGGGCTATGCCGTGGAGGCCTCACCAGGGCTCGGTGGTGGTTACCAGCTCAAGGCAGGCTCCTCGCTACCGCCGGTGCTCCTAGACGATGAGGAGGCAGTGACGGTTGCAGTCGCTGTGCGCGCTGCTGCCAGTAGCATCGGTAAGATGGAGGAGGCAGCGATCAGACTGCTCGCGAAACTCGATCAGTTGCTCCCGTCAAGGCTACGCAAGCGCGCGAGCGCCCTGCACTCCGTTACCATCTCTCTCGCGCGTCCGGAGGCGGCCCCGTCGATCGATGTCCTCAAGCAAATCGCCTGTGCGTGCCGCGATCACATAAAACTACGTATCAACTATCGGGATCGTGCCGGCAACGTGACCTCGCGAGCGGTCGAGCCGATGCGGCTGGCGCACACCGGGCGCCTCTGGTATCTCGTCGCCTGGGACTCCCAGCGTAAAGATTGGCGCACATTTCGAATAGATCGCGTCCAACGTCTTGCGTCGACCGGGCCACAATTCACACCGCGCGACTTTCCCGGAGATATCACCGCGTACGTGTCTCACTCGATCAGACAGGTTCCTTACCGCTATCGCATGCGTATCAAGTTGAAAGGTTCGGTGGCGGAGCTTGCAAAGCGGATTCCGAGCTGGTGCGGGGTACTGGAAGTGCTGGATGAAGAGAGTTGCACTCTGAGCACGGGTGCCGATTCGATCGAAGCACTGGCGGCGCAAGTCGTGCTCACCGGCGCCGATTTCGACATTCTTGAGGCACCCGAGTGCGTCGCCGAATTCCGAGAGATTGCAGCACGACTCGAACGGGCGACGCGCGTGACGATGCTCCGCGTCGACCTCAATGCCGAGCCGACTTCAACCAGCAGGTGACCCCTCAGTGTGTCGCCGGGGCGGCCTGGCAAGTTGGTACTGCAGAGGGGTTGAGCACCGCCTTGGCCTGTGTGATCTCCTTGTCTAGTTCATCGAGGCGACTGGCGATTGCCGCATCGGCAATTTGTTCAGGAGGGGTTCGCAGGATGGTTCGCGCCACGTTGCAAATGTTAAGCAGGGCTGTGGCCATCGTTTTGGCGGTCTTGTCGTTGATCCAAGGCTCAAGCGTTGAATGGCCGTTCGAACTGTTGGGACGAGAGACGGCGGCGTAAATCCGGGCCATGGACACAGCCTCGGCAATCCGACCGTGAAGGATTACCAACAGCGGCCCATATGGTAGGTGAGAAATTCGATCAGCGGTGGCTTTGTACACAACAGCCTCAGGCATCTCCATGAGCGCTGGAAGATCCCGCATCGGAATTCTAACCCGATCCACCAACACGCGTTGGCAGAAGACAAAGATCCGGGAGATGGCCTGTCGCGAGAATTCGGCAACCTCCATGCGCAGCAATGCTTCGATCTTTGCCGCGTCATTCGTACGCTGACTCGTCAGGGTCAGGTAGACAGCGAGCGCTGTGCCCGCGACCACACTGAGGCTCCCGAAAACCACGACGACGGCGGTGAGCTGCCCGTCGCGCGTCGCGAGTGGGAAAAGAGTCAACAGCACGCCAGTAATGAATCCGAGCGCCAGCAGCCCCGTAAAAGTCGCGACCCAACCCGCCATTCCTCCTTTCGTGGATCGCGTTCTGACTCCGCCGTTGCGGGTCTTTGCAAGCCGCATTTTGCTTTCGGACGGACTCTCAGTCGGCGTAGTGGCGCCATTCCCGTTGACTCGCTGGATAACTGTGCTGTGTCCGTTGCGCCGCCCCAGAAAGCCGAAGCAAGCGAATCCGATCAGCGCGATGATCCAGGCGCGTTGCAACGCCCGATCCCCACCCAGGAGCACGTTTACAAACAGGACCGGCCCGGTAAAGATCAGCGCGAGAATGGGCCACAACTCCCTGGGGAGGGCGTGTGAACGCTCCGCGTTGTTTTTCACAGGATTCATCTGCACGTCTTGTTGAACACAGATACCAAGTCGGTCAGCGGCGCGAAATAAGGCGAAAGCGTTACCGCGTGCATGGGGCAAAGACTGGCGAGTCCGCGGGGACAATTGCTGTGCCCTGCCGGTCCTGCGCCCCAGGCTTAGCCCGTGACATGAAAACGCCGCCCGAACGCGGCGCTCTCGAACACCGCCAGATGGGATCAAATTGGACCTATCGGACCTGTCTAGCCACCCCCTTTGGAGGATACCCGTCGTGGTGGGGCATCGTTTGGAGCGGGTCCTAGTTCACGGCCGTCGGGTCGAACGGCACTGTTGCAGGCTCTGTCGATGGGATTTCGTGGACAGGAGGTTCGCGGATGAGGATGACGACAATGACACGCAAGTCACTGACTGAATTGCGGCAGGAAATGCGTGCTGTGGCACGGGGCGAGCAGAAGGCTGCGCCGCTTCCTGCAGCGCCGTTGCTTGCGGCTCTCTTGCGAGAGGCGCTCGAGCTCCTGGGCATCTTGCTCTGCGAGCATCCGGCCACCGTAACTGAGCTGGTGACGCTGACACGGCGATCACAGCCGAATATCTCCCGATCCCCCCAGCTACTGGGGAAATACCGCCTGATCCGGTTGGTGAAGGATGGGCGTGAAGTCCGGCCAGAACCGATCGCCAAGGGTTCTGCGAGTGGATTTGGCGACGGGTACGTATGAGACTACGCCGGCGGCAGCGGCGGCCTGAATTGTGGAGCACCGTGGTCGACCGAGACTAAGCGCAGGTCTCTCGAGCTGACGCGGGCGCAGGGCGCTTCGTCTCCAACATGCACGTTCCGCCGACCAGCTCGATCCTTCGGACCCCACTAGTCGCCACAGCGACGGGGGCAATACTAAGCGGCAGACGCTTGGGCGCAAACAGCGCAACAAGAAGTTGCTCCGTTCTCTGCCACACTTCGGAGACCACTTGACGCCAGCGGTGCTCGTCCCATGAACAACGGACTTCAACGCGGTGAGCTTCTCGCACTGCGTTGGCGATGCATCGTCTTCAACCGCCAGCTGGAGCCACGCGCAGGGGCGTCGCGAGAGAGAAAATCAAGCTGTACTGGAAAAAGTAGTCTCTCACCGGCGGTTCGGCCGGAGTGTAGGCAAGGGGCCCTTCCGCGGCCAGCCAGGGGACGAGATAGTTCGAGCCGACGATGGTGGACGTGGAAAATCGCGGGATTGTAGCTATGTCGGAGGTTCACCCTGCGCCTAGCAGTAATTGGATCGCACCGCGCGTTTCCGGACTCAACCCGGAGAACTCGTCCTCCGTTAACAATCCTGCCAAGCGAACCCTGGCCAGCATCGCCAGCGCATTCGAGCGCTTCGGGTCATCGAAGATGCCCGCCATCTCTCGGTCGCGCTGTTCGATGACTTTGAAGACATCGAGGTAGCGCTGATGAGCGCTCAGGGCGCTGTTCGTGCGTGACACGCTCGATCTCGGCAAGCACGCGTTCGCAGTAGCGTTCGAGCGCGAGCGGGTGCACGCGCCTCAGCACCTTCCAGTCGGCTTCCGCAATGGTGCGTGGCACGGCGCAGGCTCATTCATCGTCGAAGCCGAGCGCGAACGACACGGCTGCCGCTGTTTCTTTCATTTTCCGCGACGTCAATCGGGTAATGCGATCGCCGATATTGCTCTTGGGTACCGTCTGAAGATTGTCGAAGTTTGCTGCGCAGGCATGAGGCAAACCGTCCTGCTCCGTCAACACGACCTCTGTGGGAATGCTGCGGATTGTCGATGTGATGGGCGCAATGGTGACCGAGTGCAATATTGCTATTGCAGACTCGCGGGTAAGGATCAGCACTGGCCGCTTCTTGTCGGGTGCCTTGAACGTGTACCAGCGGACTTCACCTCGATTCACGATGCGCCCCAGTCTTGTTCGCTGAGCCAGACGTCGAACTCGCCTGGCGCGACTGGCTTGCGCGTGTAGCCCTCAACGTGACGGATCTCGTCCCCGCGAACTCGCTGTCGCCGGATCTCTGCCTCGAGTGCGTCGCGAATGAACGCAGATCGGCTAGTCTTTCGAGCCCGGCTCAGCTTGTCGACCAGCTTCAGGAGCCGCTCGTCGATGGTCATCTGGATCGTCTTTACCACTGTGGAGTCCGATATGGGTGTCAATCCACATTGTACACCACATCGGAGGGGTGAGCGCAGCATCGCTGCACACGGCTGGTGAACCGGGAACGGCTGGGCTCGACACCCAGGACTACAACCAATGTTGCCCGTGGCCCGAGGGAATTCGGGGACCGCGCTACGAACGCGGATCGCAGTGGCTCGACTCCACTCACCGGTGCCAATTCGTACCCACGCCGACGGAATTTCGGCGCCGGCCCTCCGAAGGCGGGTTGCGAGTGTTCAACTCACTCCGTGGGCGCCATTTTCGCCGTTGAAGCACATCGAGATGTGCAGCGCATTGGTAATGCGCAGGCAGCTGGTGCAAATCCAGCCATCGGCACCAGACCATGCCCTTCAAGCTCTGACAGCGGAGCGCCCGTCTCGTAAGCGGGAGGTGGATCGTGCAAGTCGATCGTGGGGCACCACTCACGGGTCGCTAACTCAGCGAGACAGAGACCCGCCTTTTAAGCGGAGTGATCCAGGTGCGATTCCTGGGCGGCCCACCAATTTGCCCGTCACGCACAGATAGCGGTGCGCCCGCCTTGTAAGCGGGAGACGTGAGGTGCAAGTCCTCAGTCGGGCTCCAATCTTGGAGAGTGAAGCAGGCGGGGTCCTGCACGCGGTTGAGATCACGGCTGAGGCCTTGGCGCGCCTGGTCGGCTGGTCAGCGACCCTCGAGGGGCTGGCGCAGCGGATGCGCTGTTCGCAGTGCGGCAAGAAAGCGGCGGAGGTCATCGCGGTGGCCGATCAGGGCGTCGTGCCCAAACTGGGCTCGCACGCATGATTTGGGTCCTGATTCACACCTTCAGCTTACAAGTCAGCGCTATTTGAGTAAGGGCTCACGGACAATGCGGGGCTGTTGAGTGTAGTACCACCTTATGGCTAATCAGCGCGGAATGGAGGGCCGACCAGGCGGCGAACGGTAGAGATGAAGGACACGACCTCGGTGCCTCCGACGGTCGATGGAGGGGCGCTTGCCGCTGACTGGCTGACCGGTGGCGGCGAGATGGGTCGGCTCGTGCGCTCGATGGACTGGTCCAAAACCCCGCTCGGCTCGATTGAATCCTGGCCGCAGAGCCTGCGCACGACGGTAAGTCTATGCCTCGCCTCCAACTTTCCGATCTCCCTCGCCTGGGGCCCTCACCACGTTCAGATCTATAACGATGGTTACTGGCCTATCTGCGGCGGCAAGCATCCGGGTGCCATGGGCCAGGACTTCAGTGTGTGCTGGGCCTCAGCGTGGCCGGTCATCGGTAAGGCGTTTGAACGCGCGCTCGCGGGTGAGACGTCCTATCTCGAGAATCAGCGCATGTTTCTCGATCGCCATGGGTATCTCGAGGAAACGTTCTTCACCTTCTCATTCAGTCCCATTCGCGACGAGACGGGTGGGGTCGGTGGGCTCTTTCATCCGGTCACGGAAACGACCGCCAAGATGCTCGGTGAACGTCGCGCGCGTGCGCTGCGCGATCTGGCGGGTCGGACGGGCAAGGCGCGCACGAGTGAGGAGGCGCTCGAGTTTGCCGCTCAAGCACTCTCTGAGCACAACTTGGATGTCCCGTTCGCGCTCTTCTATCTTCTCGATGCCAACAGTGCGAGCGCCGAACTGATTGCCGGAACAGCCTCGCTACCGGAGGCGCTTGCGATCAGGGCCACCAATTTGGAAGAGCGGGAGTCTGCGGTATGGCCGCTGCTCGATGTCGTACGCTCCCAGCAGGTGGTGCAGGCGGACGATCTCACGGTGCGCTGCGGCAAATTCTCCTGCGGGCCCTATCCTGAGCCGCTCCAAACGGCGTTGCTGCTACCGATCACGCCTCCAGGTAGCGCCCACCCGATCGGAATCATGGTTGCTGGGGTCAGTGCCCGGCTTCCGCTCACCGATCTCTACCGCTCCTTCTACGATCTAGCGGTAGCCGCGGTGACCGCCGCGGTGGCGAACGCGCGCGCTTATGAGGAAGAGCGCCGGCGCGCGGAAGCGCTGGCCGAAATCGACCGAGCCAAAACAGAGTTCTTCTCCAATGTCAGTCATGAATTCCGCACCCCGCTAACCCTGATGCTCGGGCCCCTGGAGGACGCGCTGGCTGAGCGCGAGCACCCGCTCCCACAAGCTCAGCGTGAGCGCATCGACACCGCACAGCGCAACGGCCTGCGGCTCCTGAAACTGGTCAACGCGTTGCTGGACTTCGCACGCATTGAAGGGGGCCGCGTGCAGGCGCACTACCAGCCTACCGACCTTGCGGCTCTTACCGTTGACCTCGCCAATACCTTCCGCTCCGCGATGCAGCGTGCGGGCCTCACGCTGACGCTTGACTGCCCAAGCCTTCCCGAACCGCTGTACGTAGATCGCGAGATGTGGGCAAAGATCGTCCTGAACCTTCTTTCGAACGCGTTCAAGCACACCTTCCAGGGTGGCATCACCGTTCGCCTGGCCTGGCTCGATGGCGCGGCTCAGTTGACCGTCGAGGACAGCGGAGTGGGCATCCCAACCGATGAAATCCCGCAACTGTTCAAGCGCTTTCACCGCGTCAAGGGCGCGCAGTCCCGCACGCATGAAGGTACTGGCATTGGATTGTCGCTCGTGCAGGAGCTCGTACATTCGCATTCAGGCCTCATACGGGTGGAAAGCGAGCTCGGCAAGGGCAGCCGCTTCATCATTACCCTCAAGACGGGCAGTGCGCACTTGCCCGCAGACCAAATCGGCCCTGCGGATGGCGACATCACCGGTGGCCGGGCTGCGGCGGCATACGTCGAGGAGGCCCTGCAGTGGCTGCCTACACAGCCCGGTGCCGGGGCGGAAGAGCCGTACTTTCTTGAAGCCGAAGCACCCAAGGCGCCTTCCTCGCCGGCTGGTTCGCGACCGCGCATTCTTTGGGCTGACGATAACGCCGACATGCGGCACTACGTGACGCGACTCCTAGGTGGCTCCTACGAGGTGCTGGCCGTCCCCGACGGCCGCGCGGCACTTGAAGCTGCCCTCAGCGCACCGCCCGATCTAGTGCTCTCCGATGTGATGATGCCTGGGCTTGATGGCTTTGGGCTCCTTAAGGCGCTGCGTGCCGATGAGCGCACCCGACAGCTGCCCGTCATCCTGCTGTCGGCGCGTGCGGGTGAGGAAGCGTCGGTAGAAGGGTTGGACGCGGGCGCTGACGACTATCTTGTCAAGCCGTTCTCCGCCCGCGAGCTGAAAGCAAGAGTACGCGCCCACCTGCAGCTGGCACGGCAGCGCCGCGGACTGGAGCGCGAGCTGGAACAACGGGTTCAGGAACGCACCGCAGAAGTCGCCCGCCTGACTGGTGTGCTACAGATGCTGTCGGGAATCAACACGGCGTTGGTGCGCATCCAGAACCGGGATGAGGTCATGGCTGAGGCTTGCCGGCTCGCACACGGCGTTGGCGGCTATGCGCTGGCGATGGTGGCCCTGATCGATCCGACGACACGCATGGCGCGCCCGGTCGCCTGGGCGGGCCACGAGTTTCTCGAGCAGCCGGAGCAGGAGTTTCCGGTCGCGGATCAGGAAAGCGGCGATTCGAGTCTAATGGGACGCGTCATGCGCACAGGCGTTGCCATGCTCTGCGAGGACATCGAGCACTTCCCCTACGTCATCGATCAACGGGACAAGGTCATCGCCGCGGGGGTTCAGTGCCTCGCCTGCTTGCCACTGCGGGTCGACAACACGCCGGTCGGGGCTTTCCTCTTCGGTACCCGCAGGAGCGATGTCATTGGACCCGACGAGCTGCTGCTACTGGAGGAGGTGGCTTCCAACCTGTCCTTCGTCCTGCAGTATCTCAACAAGCAGGACGCCGTCCACTTCCTGTCGTACTTCGAGCCGCTCACGGGGCTTGCCAAGCGCGCGCTGTTCTGTGAGCGCCTCAGCCGCTTGCTGACCCGCGGCACTGAGAGCCTGCCGCGCCTGGCGGTGACGGTATTTGATATTGCGCACTTAGGCGTCATCAATGATTCCTTTGGGCGGCACGCGGGCGATCGCCTGTTGCAGTGTATCGCTGATCGGCTGAAGGAACGCTTCCCGGACACCGAGCAGCTTGCGCACCTGGGCGGTGGGACTTTTGTGTGCGTGAATGCGCTGCGCGAACCCACCGCGGGCGATCTGCGCACCTCGCACGAGGACATCACACGGCTGTTCGCCCAACCGTTTAGCGTCGACGGGCGCGAGATTGCCGCAGAGGCCAAGTGCGGGGTGGCCTGCTATCCGGATGACGGGCAGGAGCCGAACGAACTGGTGCACAACGCGGAGGCCGCGCTCAAGGAGGCCAAGACCTCGGGCGAACAATACCTGCATCACCGCATAGAAATGAATTCAGAGCTCGCACGGCGCGTCGGGATGGAACAGCGGCTGCGCACCGCCCTCGACGACGGGCAATTCCTGCTCCATTACCAGCCGAAGATCAGTCTGCGCACGGGTAGAGTCGCGAGCGTCGAAGCGCTGCTGCGCTGGCACGATCCGGAGCATGGCCTGACCTCCCCAGCAATCTTTCTGCCGCTGCTCGAATCAGCCGGTCTGATGGCGGCCACCGGCGCCTGGGTAGTCAGGCAGGCCGCAACCGATTGCCGCGATTGGCGTCGCAGAGGACTGCCGCCGGTCAGAGTGGCCGTCAACATTTCCCCGCCAGAGCTGCGCCGTCGAAATATTGCGCGCGAGATTCTCGACGCCGTCGGCGACCTGGCAGGTGCTTCAGACTGGGGGATCGACGTCGAGATCACCGAAGGAGCCCTGTCCGGCGACTCGTCATCCTGCGTCCACGCATTACGACTGCTGCGTGCCGCCGGTCTGGCCATCGCGATCGATGATTTCGGTGCGGGATTTTCCTCCCTCGGACGCCTCTCCGAACTGCCGATTGACACCCTGAAGATCGACCGGATGTTCATCAGCCGTCTGCCATCCGATCGCAAGAGCTGCACTCTGGTCTCGACGATCATCGATCTGGCGCATGCATTCGACATGACGGCCGTCGCCGAAGGCGTGGAGGATAAGCCGCAGCTGGATTACCTCGTGCACGCAGGCTGTGATGAATCACAGGGATACCTGCACAGCCGACCGCTGCCGAGATCGGAATTCGAGCGGTGGCTTATCCGTTCCAGGAACGCAGCAGCCGACGCGGGTGATCTCGGCAACGCGCGTGCCTGAACTGCTGGCAGAGAGTCTCGATCTCGGTTCATTCTTGGTGAACTACGGTTATGACGTGACGGCCTGGAACGAAAGGTTGGGGCACAAACGCTGACGCGGATCGCCGGGCCGCCCGCACCTCACAGCGGACGGTCTCGGCGTCCCAGGCGGTGCGCGAGTTGGGCTCCGGCGCTCAGGGGAACGAGGTAAACAGGTCACTCAAGTCCGTCTGGTTCG
>Ga0209471_1001081_pt1 | contig 16699 bp, 19 predicted proteins | sample GraSoiAngelo_128_FD_185885 | JGI IMG/M metagenome (GOLD analysis project Ga0209471, IMG submission 185885) | Grasslands soil microbial communities from the Angelo Coastal Reserve, California, USA - 14_0927_12_20cm (SPAdes) (version 2) | ecosystem: Environmental > Terrestrial > Soil > Grasslands ...
TCGCACATCTTTGACCTTGAGCAGGGTTTTGATCTTCTTGTAGCTGATCTTGTTTTTCGCTGGGAGTATTGCTAGGATGGGTTTCTTGTCTGAGCCTACGAGGACAATGGATTTGATGATCCTGTCTGCAGAGACTTTTCTCGCAGCTTCCTCGACGGTTCTGACTGGCTCGTCGAACTCTATGAAGCGGTGCCAGATGCCCTTGGATACAAGGATGGTCCGAAGGACTTCTGAATAGTTCGGCTTTGCCTGACTCAACTGAACTCTTCCAGCTGTGTGAGCTCGGAGAGAAATTCTGTGGCCTCTCTCGGTGATCTCAACCTTACGACTCTCAGGTGCAAATTCTCTGGTCTGCTGAGGAGAATGGGGTATTGTCTTCTGCGTCTTCGATAGGTTCGGAGAGCCCACATGAACACGGAATCCCGAGAAAACAACCCCCGAATGTGCTCCTGATTACCGTTCCATAATTGTTCATGAGTGAGGATTCTTCTCAGGGTCCTCATGGCTAGCCTACCAATGATGGTTCTGAAAGGATAGTCCAGCCAGACAACTGTGTCTGCTTGGCTCCAGACAATGTCCCGGACCTGATGATAGTTTCCGTCTACGACCCACGAGTTGCCTTGTAATGATTGCTTGACGCGTGCTCGGAAGAGATCGTTGGGCGCTTCTACCCAGTTGGGTTCCCAGTGGAGCGCATCGAGCTCGACGTTTGGAACACCTAGTAACGTGGATGTTTTGCGAGCGAACGTGGTCTTGCCAGAACCGATCGTTCCGACGACGGAGATTCGTTGGTGAGGGAGCTGGTGGCTTCTAGGAATCTGCTTAAATCCACTGGAAGGCGAGTCGATTGTGAGCACCTTTCATTTCCATGGAGGAGAGGGGTAGACCGTGTCGTCAATCGAGGATCCTCTGCTAAAAGAAGTATTGGCCGCTTTCAAGGAGGACGCGGCCCATATGGCTGACGACCTGCTGAGGACGATCACGACTCAGGCTTTGATTGCTGCCTTCGCCCTCTTGCTCGCCATATCCTCGCTTGTCAGGTTGCTATATTTCGAGTATTTTGCTTCGTCAGGGGGGTCTGGGTTTATGATGGGTCCGAGGCTGGACCCATCGGTTGTAGTGGAGACCGCTCTGACTGTGGTTCTGTTCTTGCTTTCTGTAATCTCCATCTACAGCCTATTAGGCCTACGAAGAAGATATTCCAGGCTGTTGGCCTTGGCTGAGAAACTCGGCCGATGAAAAGTGCCCCTTTCACCGGAAACAAGGAAAGAAGCAGAGAAGCGACTGACAGTCATGAAGATGATAGAGGTCTTTGCCGACAAATGTCCCAAGAGCACACTTCTCAACGGACCATTCGGTGGAGACGACAAGGCGTTTGACCGACTACTCGGACCCAGCGGCATACTCACTAGGACATCATTGATCCTAGCCAGCACCGATGGCAGAGTTACCCATTACTCTCGAACAGACGCTGGTAAAGTGTACCAGCAGGTCCTCGACATGCAACTGAACTTCTTGGATCCCTATACTGGCGGAGAGGTCTGGAAGAAATAACCAGACAGACATAGAGTCTGCCGGCGAGTGGCCCATCTGGGGGGCTGGAAAAGTAGAAGGGAAGAATTGGGGAGTTTGAAGGAGGAGCATAACCTGCTGACTAGGCGGTTGTTAGACCCAGTGAAGCCAGGGTGCAATTATGTGCGCCGGTTGTCGTGGCGCTAGTGGTGGTACTCTGCTGTGTCGTGCTAGAGGAACTAGCGTTCACTGCAAAGGCGGTGCTTATGGCGTAAGCTGTGGCACCAGCGCCAATGCCGACTAGAAGCACCAGGAGTAGTACTGACCGCAACGAGAACCCCCGTCGAGCCCCCGATTGATTTTCACTCTCCAATATTTTTTTCACCTCTACCGTAAGTCCCGTCGCCCCCCAGATCAAGATCATTCTCCTAGGAATCTGCTTAAATCCGGAAAACTCCTCATTCGAAGGAATCGTGCGATAGTAGCGGGAGGAAAACGGGGACTAGTCATGCCTTGACTTGTGCGAGTTAGGTGACGTGGCCCGAGACTATGTCAGGGAGGCTCGCCACGTTGAACCGCAGAGGTTGCAGTTGTGGAAACCATCGACAGTATAGCATCGGGCTATTTGCCCGCACACGGGGCAACAGTGAATCGGATCGTATGCAAGATCTCCAACTCGCCCCGATGATCCCAGTTCCATCGAATCCTTCTCTTCTGCGGTTTGCATTCTGATAGCCTCCTACCTAATCTGGTTCTTCACGCTATACAGGTACACCTGGTTCCGTCTCCGCTCGATCTCAAGCACTCTCGCATCCACTGTGCTTCTGATCCAGGGGATTGTCGGGAGGGCCCTTGAAGACTTTACAATGTTGTTGCAGCGTACTTCCATCGGTCCCCTGCCGGGGGATCTAAATGCTTGGAAGAAATTGTGAATGCTTTGCGCGATTCTCGTCCAATCGTCTCGAACTTCCATTTTTCTTCTCACCTAACGAGGAGAACGTTGTCCTGCCGGATTATCTTTGAGCCGTCCTGCGCTGGTAGTTGTTTCACCGTCGTCCGACTGCTATTAGTTGCTGGCGCACGCCGGCACATCGGTTATATGGAAGAAATGGCCCTCGTGTCTTGTTTAGAAATTGTTTGAGCTGTTCTTTCGATTTCAACCGACGGCAGGGCACGGAGATCACTACAACCTGTTGACTACGAAATTTCCGGATGCAAGATTCTCTTTGTGGTGTAATGGAAACACGGACGTTCTTGAGATAGAGGCCGCTGGGTTTGGCTCGCTCGAGGAGCTGCAGAACGAGATAACCACGAGTACAAAGGCGCATCTGGATGGGAAGATTATCTCAAAGACATACCTTCAGGACAAATTCCAGCTAGTAGCTCGAACATGTTGTTGCGGCTCCGACCACAAGGGGACTCCAATCAGTCCGATCATTCAGCGACACAATTTCATGCGTATACCTCCTCTGGTCTTGGCTGGAGGATGGGAATACCATCGTCTCGTTGGTTATGATGACAATGATCTGAAGGGATTGCTTAGAGGCTTAGACAAGATTGGTGCAACGGAGGTCTTGCACAAGAAGTCTGTCTCAGAAGGAATGACAGACGACGCGTTTCTGTTGTCTCTGAGTAGCTTGTTCGGCCAGCTAACTGAGAAACAGATGAAAGCGATGATCTCTGCGATAGAGGGTGGATATTACGAGATTCCGAAACGGATAACCGCTGACGAGCTTGCTCGGAAGCAAGGACAGCCAAGGAGTACCTTGGAGGAACATGTTCGGAAGGCTGAGAGCAAGATTGTGCTAGCGATGGCGCCGTACATGATGATGTATGCAAGGGTCCCTGAGAACCCTCTCATGAGCAAGACGAAAGCTGCCGGGGCAACTGTCGGTGCGAGAATCATGAAACAGGTAGCTATGCAACTAGCTGCGAAGAGCCGGAACGCATAGCACTGTTGTACCGCGGGCCATGTTGCGGTGAACACAAGATTCGCGGTTTCGAACATGCTCGGTAACTTTCATCGGATCTCCCCAGCTAAAATTACGACGGGGATCACCCGCTTAGTCCGACGTTGGTAGTTGTCAATGCCGGGTACATCTTCGTATTCTCCCCTGAAGAGACGGCAGAACGATACATGGGTCTTAATGACAAGTCGCTGACCGTTCGTTCGGACTCCATACGTGCCTAGAGGCCTTTGAATCCACTTTGAAGATCCTCAAGTAGATCTTCAACGTCTTCTATTCCCACGCTCATACGTATGAGAGTGTCTTTGATTCCCTGCTCCATTCTTCTCTGACGAGGGACGCTGGCATGCGTCATGCTAGCTGGATGTTCGATGAGAGATTCGACCCCTCCTAGACTCTCTGCCAGGGTGAAGACCCGAAGCTTCGTCAAGAGTTTTTCGCATTCTCCGAATCCCCCTTTGAGTTCGAAGCTGAGCATTCCTCCGTAGCCCCGCATCTGGCGTTTGACGACATCGCGTTGTGGATGGTCTGGCAGTCCAGGATAGTACACCTGTTCGACCTTTGGTTGTTTTAGGAGATACTCGCTGATCCGTTTGGCGTTAGAATTGTGACGATCCATCCTGACAGCCAGTGTCTTGATTCCTCGCAGCACGAGCCAGCAGTCTAATGGTCCGGGAACAGCCCCGACGGCGTTCTGGAGAAACTTGAGACGTTTGCCGACATCACCGTCGGTCGTGATGGCGGCACCGCCTATCAGGTCGCTGTGACCTCCAAGGTACTTGGTTGTACTGTGGACCACGACGTCGGCACCATGCTTCAACGGATTCTGGAGATAGGGGCTTGCAAAGGTATTGTCGACGACTAGCATTGCATGATTCTTCTTCGCGATCTTCGAGATGGCTCTAATGTCAACGACTCTCATCAACGGATTGGTAGGAGTCTCGATCCAGATCATCCTAGTGTTCTTTCGAACCGCCTTCTCCACCTTGTCAGGTAACCTCGGGTCAACATAGGAGAATTGTAGGCCGTAGTTTTGGAGAACTTGATCGAACAACCGGTAGGTTCCACCATAAATGTCGTCCCCAGCGATTACATGGTCTCCTTTTCGCAGAAGCATCAGGACTGTGGTCGTCGCGGCGAGACCTGAGCTGAACGCGAGGCCAACCTTGCCATCCTCTAGGGATGCTAAACTCTCTTCTAGAGCGTTACGGGTCGGATTTGACGTTCGTGAGTATACATACTTGCCTTCGCGGCCAGGTTTAAGCTGCATGTATGTTGAAGTGAGATAGACGGGGACCGTGACCGAGCCGGTTGCGGGATCTGGATCTTGTCCGGCATGGATGGCTTTGGTTGAAAACTTCATGATAAAATGCCACTCGGCGGGCGCTGATTTAACATATCTTTCTTAGAGCTAATGGGTCTTTATTCCCAGCTCTTTCAGTTTGTATTGGAGATGCCTCTCCATGGCCTTCGTCATGAGCAATCCGCTCTTCATGCTGCGATAGATGAAAAGCCAATAGTCCTTTTGAGCTATTCTTTCCTCTCCAATCCGGAGAACGTAGAGTTCAATCTGATCTAGCAGGTTCATCACGTCCCGATCTCTCAATTTTCCTCCACCTCTCGGGTCATTGGAAGCCCTGTTCTTTCATCCATTTGTCCGAGAATAACTTGCTCAGATAGTTCCGGCCGGTATCAGGGAGCAATGTGACAATCGTCTCGTGTTCATCCAAACGCTCTGCAACCCTCAAGGCTGCCTGCACTGCTGTTCCTCCGGACCCTCCCACCACAATCCCTTCTTCCCGGGCGAGTCGACGGGCCATTTGGAAAGCATCGGTGTCAGAGACCTGTATGACATCATCTATAATCGACATGTCCAGTGTTCCCGGCATGAAATCTTCCCCTATCCCTTCCACCTTGTACTGGTGGGCCTCTTCATTTTGTCCATGAAAACGCGGATAGAAAATGGACCCCTCCGGATCCGCGCCGACAACCTTCAAGCTTTTTTTCTTCTCCTTCAGAAACCGGCCTGTTCCCGTGATGGTCCCTCCGGTTCCCATGCCGCAGACAAAAACGTCGACCTTTCCCTCGGTCTGACGCCAAATCTCGGGCCCTGTTGTCCGATAATGAGCGTCTGGATTAGCCCGGTTCTCATATTGGTTAGGCATGTAGGAGTGCGGAGTCTCTCGTGCCAGCCTCTCCGCGACCTTGGTATAATGTTCAGCGGATTCTGGGGAAACGTTTGTAGGTGTCACCACCACTTTTGCCCCATATGCCCGTAGGATGCGCCTCTTTTCCTCGCTCATCTTGTCTGGCATGACGAAAATCATCTTGTAGCCCTTCACGGAGGCAACCATTGCCAATCCAACTCCGGTGTTTCCTGATGTCGGCTCTATGATCGTTCCACCGGGCTTTAGAAGCCCCGTTTGCTCCGCTTGTTCGACCATCGCGACTCCTATTCGATCCTTAACGCTTCCACCCGGGTTGAGGCTTTCCAGCTTTGCGAGAATAGTGGGTTTGAAACCCTTCGAGACCTTGTTCAACCGGACGAGAGGCGTGTTTCCAATGACATCTAGTATGGTCTTGTGAACTTCCATTGAGACAACTGCTTCCTTTCGTATCTTCAATCAAGGTGGTTTATCTGAATAATGCAGACCTACAGTCTTCTACCGCTCCAACCTACATTCAGTTCGTCCCTTTAGATCAAGCCAGGCGCGAAAACATGCAATTTCCCACGAGGATCCGTGAGATTACTCAGGACCCTAACGAGAAGTATCGCGACCCTTAACTTTCATGCTTTCCCAACAGACCTGATGCGTGATTGTAAGATTTGTCTCAACGGGTCTCCAATGGCACCCATGAGCTATTCGATGCCATAGAATGCGGACTCTCAAATCGAGCGGGTCCAGGTTTCCTGATATGACTACGGCAGTCAACTTATCTTTAGACCAGTCTCTGATAGAGTCCATTGATGCAGCCCTCAGTGCTCTCGGTACTAGCACACGGGACTCGATTCTGACATACCTTCGCAAGAAATATTCTATGTCCCTTCAGGATATACCCCAGAGGATGGACGAGTTTCTCCAAGCGCTTAATAGACTGCTTGGATACGGAGCGAGAGTCATCGAGAAACTCGTCATCGCCAGATTAGTCGAAACCCATGAAATCTCTCTCTCTGAGGCTAGAGGGAGAAGTTTGGCCGAGGTAGTATATCTCGCAAACATGAATCGCACAACCGATGACCGACAGCTCGTGAATTCGTCTTGACACATAACTGATTTTGTCTGTCACAGAATCACTTGCAGGCTCATCAAAAACTTAACGTTCCCCGCGCTCAGCTTTTTGGCGGATTCGTGTATTTCTACGGAGTTCACCTGGTTTTTCTTGGCAGCCTTCACGAATAATTTGAAGAACTTGTCCGCCCAGTTGGCGGAGCTTTCTTCTCTGGCTCAGGCTGACGGTTTTGCCTGACTTTCGAATCGTTTTGCAAGCCCGAAGACCCCAAGGAAGAGAAGCGCTCCTGCTACTGCTGTGACCATCGAGCTGAGGATGGTAGTGGTCTCTCCTACGGAACTTATCAGACTGGCTATTTGATCAGTTGGCAACGAAAGTGTCAGAACCAAGCCCACGACGCTTTGAATCGTCAGCAACGAAAACGCTACAATTATCAGTGTCCAAGCTCGAAACGAGCCCGTTATCCTCGTCACTTTGAATGCGTAGAATACTACGCCGGCTTGGAAGATGAGTTCTAGAACCGCTATGAAGTAGAGCGTTGGTAATACGATAGGGTCGAGCACTCTTCCTATCGCCTCACTTTCGTTTTTCCGCGGCGCCACGGAAGAGATCCATGAATTTCTCCGATGCAACCCTCCGAGGCGAGCCGGTGATGACCCCTTCATAGTTGGTGAAGGCGGATTCTATCTTGATTCCTGTCGAGGTAATCTGGAACTCTCTAAGCCGCTTGTCATGATCGCTACCCCTCATTTTCAGAATCACCAAGGCTTTTCGCATTGAGGACTCTATCTCGACCGGCTTGAGAGCAACGATACAGTCGACAAGGAAGCTCAATCCTACTTCAGTGACTGAGAACGACCCTCCCGCCATTTGCGGAGACTCCCAAACTAGCAAGGAGCTTATTCCCTTGGTCTTGAGGTGCATAATCAAGCGGTACGCTTCTCGCCTCAGCTCGCTTTCCTTAACGAACATGGCTAGATGGCTCAATGAGTCCACAACTATTCGTCTGGGTTGGATGTCTCGGAAGGATTCGTCAAGCAGACTGTCCCCCTCTGACTCTAGCAGCAGGTTTGGTGAGGTGCATACGATTCTGAACTTGTTTTCTTCCTCCAGCTTTCGAAGGTCCCATCCGAGGTTTTTCGCGTCTCGGTAGATCTGGTCAGGCAACTCTTCGAAGGTTACGTAGACCCCAGGTTCTCCAAGCTTGACCCCGTTAACCAAGTACTGGAGGGCTAGAGTCGTCTTTCCGCAGCCAGCACTCCCGGCCACCATCACGGCGTCGCCTTCCATGAATCCGCCATGTAGCATCTCGTCCAGCTCAGCTATTCCGGTCCGGACCCTGCCACCTTCCCCGACCTTCCTAGTTAGGAACTGGTCGAATCCAGAGACCCCCGTTCTAGAACTTGGTGTTGTCAATTTTCTCCACTCCCTCTAAATTCCTGAGATGTTTCGCGATAGCGTCCAAGACCTCCCGGTCCCTGGCACGGTCTAAGAGCAAGACCTCTGAACGACCAATCCTCCTCGTCTTCAGAATACCCAAGTTCACAAGACCCCGGACGTCTTCTTCAATCGAGTTTCCCGTTCTCCCAATACGACGCGCGACGCTGTCGAGCGTGTCGATGAGTCCAGGGTTGCGGTGGAACAAAACCAGTAAGTCTCCCGTAACCTCTGAAGCGAGAAGTGTTTCAAGCATCTGCGCAGCGCTCACTTTGTCCGCGCCTCCGCTGTGCAGGCTTCTCTTGCCTTCTCAAGGGCTTCCCCGTAGTTGAAGGGTCCTTGAGAAGTGTAGGGAATATTCAGCTTCCTGAACAAGTCTTTGATTATGACTTTTTCGATGACTGTCGCCCCGTTGCCGAATACTGACTGCAGTTTTACCTGAAACTCTTTTGGGTTGGAGGCTTTGTCGAACAGGCCCTGGTCAGTTAGAACTCCCAGGATAGCCTGGCCTAGCGCTCCTCTTATGCCATCTCCGATGCTGTCGTTGAGCAACGAGGAGAAAGTCTTCTCTTGCGCCAGCGCGGAGTTCGTCCTATTTGTATTCCAACTGGTTCGGAAATCGTTCTGTGGTATCGTAGAAACGGGTGAACCCATCGCTAGAGCTAGGCTCCTGCTCATTTGTTTCGTTGAGACCCGCTCAAGCGATAAACTCGTTGTAACCTAACCCTCTCAATTTTAGTTGCTACACTATCCGCGCCCATTGCCTGAAATCTTGATGGTGAATATAGGAAGTTAGGTTACAACAGGTGTCTTCGGCATGGTTCCGGGTTTATCGTGAGCTGGGCAGGATGCGGTCTCCTCTGGTAACCGTCTTCCATGAGACGCTGGGCTCATGTTTCGCTTCAACCCTCAAAGACATGCTTGGCTCTGCAGTTTGCGAATCCGTGTATGGGCTTCTAGAGAAACGGGATCCCGAGGGGGAGAGATTTGCAACAGATTTGATGACACCGTGACAGTGCTAACGAAAGTCTTGGGTACATCTTCGCGAGTGCTCGTTCATAGAACCGTTGTCGAGATGTTTCGTCAGTACTCGCAACGGGCCGACTTCTCCTACCAAGATTCTCTAAGAGATCGATTGATTGTCTTGAAGGAGGCAGTTGTCGCCAACCACTTGATCCCGAAGGGCCTGCATGACGGCATAGACTTTGACAGCGTGGAAAAAAACGAGACTTCCTAGCCCATGAGACACTGGCAAGGACAACAGTTCCAGTGATAATCTGAGACACGTCGAAAAAGGCGTCAACGCGCTGAGTGATAGATTATGGATCGCCCGTTGTATCCCGTGAGGGATGTTTCGAGTAAGCCGCGAATAGCTCGCTTTTCTTGCAAGAAATGCATAAATTAGCGCCACGGCCGCGGGTGCGAAGCCGGTCGAGTCAACATGGCCTCGCTAATCGCATTCGTTAGCATATTCGTGGAGTCGCCCTACATGGATGATGTAGTGCAGGCTCTATCCCGTCTCGACAAGGTAGTCGACCTCTACGAGGTCACTGGCGAGTTTGATATTGTCACCGTCGTCTCAGCCTCAGACATTGAGGAGTTTCGAGATGTCCTCAAGAACAAGATAATGAAGGTAAAGGGCGTCAAGAGCACTGTCAGCTCGATCGTTCTAAAAACCCACAAGGGCTCCGGGTCCAACGGCGATATCTTGAATGCGACTTCGGCAGTGTCGGCTTCTTTCAGTCATCGGAAATAGATTAACCTCCCTTGAACTCTGGGCCTGTTCCATGGAGGCTGTTAGAGGTTGATCGACTCAAGCAATCTATTCTTACTCATCACGATTCTGCTCATCGCCATTCTATCAGGTCGCCTCCTAGCTCCCTACGTTACTAGAGTTTTCACCCTAGCCCCCAGCCGACTGGACAAGGTCCTCAATCCCATCGAGAGAGGAATCTATCGACTCATCAGCGTAAATCCGGCTCGCGGCATGGGCTGGAAAGAATACTTCCTCGCCGCACTCTTTGTCAATATCTTCCAGATGGCAATCGCATTCGTAATATTCTCGTTTCAAGGTGTGCTTCCATTGAACCCTCAGGGGTTTCCAGGTCTCTCATGGGACTTGGCGTTCATGCAGGTCATCAGCTTCGGCACGAACACCAACCTGCAACACTACAACGGTGAAGGGCACTGTATCCAATTGCCGAATTGCACCGCACTCACGCCGGGCTTTCCGGGTCTTTCATATCTAAGCCAGATGATGGCCGTCCAGTTCCTACAATTCACAAGCGCAGCAACAGGAATCTCCGTTGCGGTCGCCATGATTCGAGGCTTCATCACCCACTCGAAAGACTTGGGTAACTTCTACGCTGACTTCACGAGATCTCTGACAAGAATACTGCTCCCTCTATGCTTCGCTGCTTCCCTGGTATTCGTTGGCCTTGGAGTTCCTCAAACCCTGACAGGATATCAAAGCATTACCCATACGGTTGAGGGTGCTACCCAGACTATCCTGGTTGGACCGGTTGCCTCTCTCGTTAGTATCATGCAACTTGGCACAAACGGAGGAGGATACTTTGGAGCAAACTCGGCTTATCCATTCCAGAACCCTAACCCGGCGTCTGACATCTTCCAGATCCTCCTCATGCTTCTCATTCCCACATCGCTATGTTTCGTATTCGGCCAACTGATTGGCAAGAAGCGAGAGACTCGTCCTATTCTCTGGGGTGCTTACGCCCTCTTTGCCCTTGATCTCTTGATCGCCTTCACACCTAACTTTCCGGTAGTGGGTCCAGGGATGGAGGTCCGGTTCGGAGGCTTCTTCTCAGTGTTCTGGACTGTCGTCACGACTGCAGTAACAACCGGCTCGCTCAACGTATCTCTATCAGGGCTAAACCCGCTTGTCATCCTCTCCGCCTTCAACGGAATGTTGATCCAGGCAACTCCCGGCGGGAAGGGAGTGGGAGTGATGTACATGGTCATGTTCATCGTCCTCACAGTCTTCATCGTCGGCCTAATGTCAGGGCGGACCCCTGAGTACTTGGGATTGAAAATAACCGCCCGAGATGTCAAGCTGGTAATGATCGCATTTCTCGTCCACCCGATAATCGTCCTCATTCCAACGGTCCTCGCCTACTCGACCGGGGCTGCCAGCGCTATCGGGGTCGGGACGAATTCTATCGGGTTCACCAAGATCTTCTACGAATTCACATCCGCCGCTGCGAACAACGGGAGCGACTTTCTCGGGGCAACAGCCAACACGCCATTCTTCAACATCTCAACAGCCATCGTCATGTTTCTGGGACGCTTCACACCGATCGGGCTATTGCTCGCGCTGGGCGGATCTATGATCAATAGAAAGAGGCTCACAACAGAAGCCGGCGTGAGGACGGACAGTCCCCTCTTCTCACTGATACTTGTAGGAAGCATACTTGTCCTTGTCCTCCTCACGTTCTTCCCGTTCCTCGCACTAGGCCCGATTCTAGGATTCTTCCAAGGACGCGTAAACGGATTCTAGGACAAGAACCATGTCAACAAGAATCAGCAAAATGATGTCTGTCCGGCGACCGACCCTGGTTTCTTGGAAGGTGCTCATCGACTCGTTGGTCCGCCTAAACCCGTTCAGGCTAATCGCCAACCCGGTGATGCTGATCGTGGAGATCACATTCTTCATCGCAGCAGCAATGGCGCTCGACCCGGATGGTTTTCCAAGACTTGCAAGCCCTTCCCTCCAACTATTCTACGTCGAAGTTGCCCTGATTCTCCTAATCACCGTCTGGTTCAGCACTTTATCCGACTCTCTCGCAGAGAGCCAGGCGAAGAACACTGCAAACAGCCTTCGAAGGCTGGAGATGGAGGTATCAAGCAAGAAGATCATCGTTGAAGCAGGTTCTAGACAAATCGTTCCAACTCCTTCCAGAGAACTTCGCAAAGGCGACCTAATTCTTCTGGAGAAAAACGACACCATTCCGATTGACGCACAGGTCCTGGAGGGAATAGCCATGGTTGACGAATCGCTCCTAACAGGAGAGTCAACCGCGGTTCGAAAAGCACCTGGAGACGATGTGATAGGCGGCTCGCAGGTTCTCAGCGACACACTTACGGCGAAGGTTACAGTCAACCCTGACGAGACTTTCATCAATCAGATGATTAGAATGGTGGAGTCGTCGAAGAGGCCGAAGACTCCGAACGAACAAGCCGTAACCATTGTGCTGATAGGGCTCACGGCGATCTTCACGATCCTCATCGGAGCTCTGCTAGGCATATCTCTGGTTCTGAGCCTCGCGGCGGACCTTTCAGTCCTGATAGCACTCTATGTCTGCCTCCTCCCCACGACGATAGGAGCACTGCTTCCCTCGATAGGATTGTCAGGCATCTCGAGACTTTACAAGGAAAAAATAGTTGCAAAATCTGGTCGAGCCGTCGAGACCGCAGGTGATACTGACGTCATTCTTCTCGACAAGACCGGAACCATAACAGTGGGCAATAGGCAAGCCGTAGAGTTCCTACCCTTTCCAGGGTTCGCTGAGAGAGATGTAGGCGAGGCCGCCTTCCTGGCCTCGTGGCACGACGACACACCAGAAGGCAGGAGTTTGATCAGGCTGGCGTACGAGGACGGTTTCGTGCCCAAGGAAATGAACTCCCTAGACGCCTCAGAGGTCTACGAGTTCAGTGCCAGCACCCGAACGAGCGGCGTCAAACTCGCTGGAGGAACTGGATTCATGCTTCCCAAGAGCGGCGGAACGGGCAGAGAGAGGGGAAGGCTGAGGAGAAAATTCGAACCTCACGTGGAGGGCGGCGTGCCGATCGGATCCGACGAGACAGAGATCATCAAGGGCGCCCCTGATGCCATCAAGAAAATTGTCAAGTCTGTTCCGGCTGACTACGACAAGATCGTTCAGAAAGTATCTGCTGCCGGAGACACTGCTATGGCTCTCTCAAGGAATCGGGAGGCAATCGGGATCGCGAGATTGAGAGATGTTCTCAAACCCGATATCAAGGAGAAGATAATGGCGGTTAAGGTGATGGGTATTAGACCAGTCATGATAACCGGCGACCAACCGCTCACCGCTAAGAGCATAGCCGCCGAAGTCGGAATTGACGAGTTCCAGCCGGAAGCGAAACCCGAGGACAAGTACGACATCGTCAAGCGGGAACAGGCCGAGACGAGAATCGTCGCGATGATAGGAGACGGGACCAACGATGCCCCCGCGCTAGCGATGGCCGACGTGGGATTAGCGATGAATTCTGGAACCCAGGCCGCGAAAGAGGCCGCGAACATGGTTGACCTAGAGTCTAACCCGGCCAAGATCATAGAAGTAGTGATGCTCGGCAAACAGTTGCTTATGACCCGCGGCGCTGTGACAACGTTCAGCATCGCGAACGATGTCGCGAAATATTTCGCTATAATGCCCGTGTTGTTCGCATCAACTGTTCCCGAGTTGAAGGCGTTGAACGTGCTCGGGCTTGGCCTGAACACGGCCGTGCTCTCGGCCCTTATCTTCAACGCCATCATCATTCCCCTCCTGATTCCCCTGGCAATGAGGGGAGTCACCTTCAAGCCTTCAGGGACAATGACTCTTTTCCTGAAGAACACGATGATCTATGGGATTGGCGGAGTAATCGTTCCCTTCGTTGGAATCAAGCTGATAGACTTGGCAATATCATTGATCTAGGAGAGAAAAACCATGTTGAACATAAAGCGAGAACTCCGTCAAAACTATGGTCCTGCGATAAGACTGGCAGTAATCTCGCTAGTACTATGCGGGCTAGTGTTTCCTCTTGTCATAACAGGCTTTGCCCAGTTGATCTTCCCATCCCAGGCGAATGGGAGCCTAGTCCAGTTTCACGGCAAGACGGTAGGCTCGAGTCTTATCGCTCAGAATTTCAGCCTGCCGATCTTTTTCCATGCCCGAAACGATTCTGCGTCGGGGGTTGACCCTGACATTACTGTCCAGGATGCGTATTCTCAGATTCCAAGGATAGCTTCTGCCACAGGCATTTCAGCTGACAGGCTTCAACAGATTGTTGACCAGAATCAGGAGGGCACGTTCTGGATCTTCGGCACGCCATACGTGAACGTTCTAAGGCTCAACCTAGCTCTCATCGATCAAACGGGTAACGCGGCCTACAAGGGTTTTCAATAGGCTCGTCTCGCGGACCCGGAAAAACAGTCGTGTGCTCGCAGTGACACTACATGAGTTTCTGGTATAGTACGAAATATGCGGTGGCCATGAAGACGAAGCTGAGAAGCATGCCGAACCCTAGAAACCCGTATGCCCTGTTGGGCCGGTAGGCGTTCCTTGTGCTCATGAACATCATGTACAATCCTACGACTCCCAGCCCATAGAGCAGGCCCACGAACACTCCTTCGGCAGGAGTCTGGTTGTTAATGTCGTGTGGATAGACGAAGCCGAGCCCTTGCTGTACGTTCAAGAGGCTGACGGATGTACCAGCGCCGACTAGAACGAACAGTCCACCCGCGAGAACAAAAACCGTGAAAGCGAGGATCAAAAACGAAGCCACAGGCAACAATGGCCTGCTCGATCCAGGAGCGAGCTTCACGAAACTCATTCTGAATGCCAGGTTGTTGAGGGATCTCTTCAGTTTGAAGAGTCCTGTTCTGAAACCCATCGCTGGTCCACGTTGTCAAGCTGATGATTGGCCATGGCCGATTATAAGCCCTGCTTTCCCAAGTGTACGCACGACTCTGAAACCGTTTTTATAGCGCGCTTGGTCATGAGACGTCACGAGGCTTCCGCACCGGTTTGTGTCCGCAGAGAATCTTATGCTCCAAGTGCGGCGAACTCCTCTACACAGGGCTTGAACTAGAGACCCCTGGCGAGATCATTCAGCGCAACGGGGGGTACTGCCCAAAGTGCGGCAAGAAGCTAGGGTTTGATACTGAGAACCTGAAGATTATTCCCGAGACTCCCGTCCCTGGGCCGTAGTTTCCTCGCATTCTTTTTTCTACCACCACTCAACCACCAGCGGATTACGAGTCGTTGACTTTTGGCGAGAAGAACCCATGTCTACGAGTACCACAAGAAGCATGGTAACATCGTCGGGTATGCGGGTTTCGACCTTCCGGTCTGGTTCGAGGGCATAATCCCGGAATGCCACAGCGTCAGAAACAACTGCGGAATATTCGATGTCTCCCACATGGGACGTGTTCTAGCGGAAGGAAAAGGCGCCGAGTCATTCCTCAACCAACTCACTACAAACGATGTGTCCAAGCTCACCGTTGGAAGGGGGCAGTATTCGCTCTTCTGCAATCCTATGGGTGGAATTATGGACGATCTCACTATCTTCAGAATCGGTAGCATGCGGTATCTTGTCGTCTATAATGCCGGTAACCGTGACAAGAACTGGACCTGGCTTCTCAAGCACAAGACGCGAAGCGATGTGACCATTTCCGATGTTTCGGATGATGTTGCCATGTTCGCGGTTCAGGGTCCTCGGGCCAGCACTGTCCTCCGGAACGTGTCTGGTGTCAAGCTCGAAGAGGTGGAAAGGTATGGCACCGGGGATGTGAAGGTTGCTGGGATTCCATGCCTCCTCACGCGGAGCGGGTATACGGGTGAGGATGGTTTCGAGATCTACGTCTGGAAAACCAGCGTGAAGGAACCATCAAATGCAGTGAAGGTCTGGGAGAAGATGTTGTCGGGTGGCAGAGAGTTAGGGATCTCTCCAGTCGGGTTGGGTGCTAGGGATGTTTTGAGACTTGAAGCAGGAATGTGCCTCTATGGGAATGATATTGACGAGAACACTTCTCCGGTTGAAGCGAGGCTTAACTGGGTTGTTCGTCTGGAGAAGCCTGATTTTGTGGGCAAGGATGCGATCATGCGCTTGAAGGAAAAAGGGCCTGGCCGGGTGCGGGTTGGTTTCAAGATGAAGGAGAAGGGGATCCCGCGTCAAAGCCAAGACATTTTCGCGGAGAGTGAAGCAATTGGAAAAGTGTCGAGTGGGACATTTTCTCCGACGCTGAGCGTTGGGATTGGAATGGGCTATGTTCCTCCGTCGCAATCCGGGACCGGAGAGACCTTTTACGTGGGAATCCGAGACCATAGGGTCCGGGCCGAGATCGTCAAGCTTCCCTTCTACCAGCGACGATCAGAAGATCAAATTGTCTTGTTCGGAGAAGAGATGGGGCTGAGGGATTTCAGGAACAAATACAGCCCGTCAGGTAAGCCCTCGGTCGCGACCGCGACCCATTGAGTCAAGAGTGCGAGCGATTCACTAGGCTGGAGAAAGTTCTTGTTCAATGTGTAACCGGTCCATGGCTAGCCGGCTACTTCGTAGTTTCGGGCTTTGAGCCGGTCGCATTCGTGCTGTGTGCTGTGCTTCTCGCACAGGTCTCTGCTGCAGTGGGGGCAGTTCTCTACTGCGAGTATTTGGCAGTCGGTGCATACTGCGCCCCATACGAGTGCCATTTTGTTTTTCATGTCTCCGGGAATTCTCAGCGTATTAGCAATTGTTACTAAAGCCGTTTGGACATTTCTTACTCAAAAAGATAAGTGAATTGGTACCGAGCCTACACGGACACATATTATGGA
>Ga0209471_1001083_pt1 | contig 16689 bp, 15 predicted proteins | sample GraSoiAngelo_128_FD_185885 | JGI IMG/M metagenome (GOLD analysis project Ga0209471, IMG submission 185885) | Grasslands soil microbial communities from the Angelo Coastal Reserve, California, USA - 14_0927_12_20cm (SPAdes) (version 2) | ecosystem: Environmental > Terrestrial > Soil > Grasslands ...
GGTCGGTGCCGAAGCATGGATCTTCCTATCTATCGGTGATGCCGAAAGGGAGGGACAAGCGACCCTCGATGGGGTTATCGGCGCAGCGGATGCGAACAACCACGCGATTCCGACGGTTGGCGAATTCGAGCGGGCTGTCGGCCAGCTTCTGGGTGCCGGCTTGATCACTGCCGCGCCCGACCAGTACTCGCTCACGCTCGAGGGATTGCAACAGTATCAAACGATCAATTCAGTGCATCGCGGGCACATCACCAGGTACTTCGAAACCGCTAAGGAGTGGCGTTCTCGGGCGCCCAGTAATGCTCCCGCCGCTGGTTGGTCGGTGGATCCGACTGCCTTCGACCAAGCGTACCGGGAATACACCCGACGGGCATCGGAAATCATCCGACGGCTCATGAAATCGAGGAAGAAGGGTTAAGGGAGTCGGGGGGCTAGTAGATGTCTTCTTTGCGGGTGTCTTCGTCGGCCTCGGGGACTTCCACCTCGTCGTCGGCCGATTCCACGGTGTGCATGCCGTCTAGCTCTTCCGCCGGTTCCTCGCCGTCCTCCTCGGTTTCCTCGGTGTCCACATTGCGAGTGAGCAGCGATTCCTTGGCGTAGGGACGGAACTCGCCGCGCCCTGACTTGATCGGGAACGACGGCCGCCCGAAGAACTTGGGGTCCTGGTAGGTCTCGCGGACGATGATCTTGACAGCGCCCCCGTCACAGGTCGCCACCGCCCCCGAGTAGCGGTTGCCGCCTTCGAGGAACTTGATCAGCCGGCGCCCCAGCGCGTGATCGAGGTGACCCAGGTAGACGCCGCGCGCCGTCTCGACGTTCATGGTGTCGCCCGCCACGATCAACTTGACCGGATCGCCACCGGCAACCTTGCTGCAGGGGTCACCCTCGCCGTGGACGTGGAGGGCCGTCAGCGAAGTCTTGCCGGTCTCCTCGATGAAGGCGTCCACGTCGACCTTGGCCTTCGAGGTGGGGACCAGCTGCCCGCCGCGCATGCTCTGGAGCTTGCCCAGGTTCTTGACCGCGATCGGGTTGACCGGGTTCATCTTCAAGGTGCCTTTGTAGGCTTCGGTCGCGTCGTTCAGCTGGCCGAGCTCGGTGTACGCCTTGCCCAGCCGGTTGAGGGTCTCCTCATCGGGTCCAAACCGGTCCATGATGCCCCGGTTGACCTGGACGGCCTCCGCCCACCGGTTCGCGAGGGCGAGCTCGATCGCCTCATCGACGTACTGGGCCCGAGGTTTGATGCGCTCTGCGAATTCGGCCAATCGGCTTTGCCCTCCTGATGCGTGCTATACCCTACGCGGGCTTGAAAAGCGTTGTCAAGCTTGGTATCGAGTTGCTGGGCATCACAACGGAGGCACTGCCGGATGCTTGTGGGAAACCGCCCTGATTATTAAGTGGTATTAGAAGCTTTGCCCCGATTGTTGCAGCGCTGTGGGCAAGGTTGTATAAAGAGCTACGCCTTGGGGCATCGGGGATAACACGCGCTCAGACCGTATATTCGGAAGGAGGAGCTCAATGAGATTGTCGAAGTTACTCGCCGGCCTGGCCGTAGCGAGCGTGGCGCTGGCAGCCTGCGGCACGAGTGGCGGCGGGACGGCCAACAAAGGAACCATCAAAATCGGTGTCGACCTACCGGAATCCGGAGCGGAAGCGTCGGACGGGATCCCGACCCTGAACGGCGTCAAGTACGCCGTGCAGACGGCGGGAACAGTCGAAGGCTTCACGATCGAGGTCTCGAACCTGGACGACTCCGTCAACGGCGTCCATGACCCGCAGAAGGGAGCGCAGAACCTCCAGCAGTTCGTCAACGATTCGAAAGTCCTGGGCGTCGTCGGTCCATTCAACTCGAGCGTGGCGCGGGCCGAGATCCCGATCAGCAACCGGGCACACCTGGCACAGATCAGCCCGGCCAACACCAACCAGTGTTTGACCAAGAACATCTATATCCCGACGACGCTCGGCGCCCCCAAGGACATCACTTGCAAGGACGCCGGCATCCTGGCCCCGGCCGACCTGCGGCCGACCGGCATCAACAACTACTTCCGCGTGGCGACAACCGACGACCTGCAGGGGCCGGCCATGGCCGACTACGCGGTCGACGTCCTCAAGGTGACCAAGCTGGGGGTCGCCTCTGACAACGAGGTGTACGGCAAGGGCATCGCCGACACCTTCTCCGCCGAGTTCAAGAACAAAGGTGGAACGGTCGTTCTGCGGAATGACTTCGACACGAAGAGCACCAATGACTTCCGGGGCTTCCTGCAGTCGGCGAAGAGCAAGGGCGCGCAGGGCATCTACTTCGGCGGAACGGACAGCAACAAGGGTTGCGTCGTGCGCTCGCAAGCCTCGGGCATCTTCGCTGTCGACACCCCGTACATGGGCGGTGACGGACTGCAGACCTCGCAGTGCCTGAAGGACGCCGGCCAGATGGCGTCGGGCATCTACGCCGCCGTGGCCGCGCCCAACGCCGAGCAGATCCCCGAGTCCGCGTCGATCATCAGTGGCTTCAAGACGGCCTTCAGCAAGAAGGACGACTTCGGCGCCTACACCATGCCCGCCTACGACTGCGCCAAAATCCTGATCGCCGCCATCAAGCGGGCGATCCAGGCGAACAACGGCAACATGCCATCGCGCGAGCAGGTCCGGGCGGAAGTCGCCAAGACCTCGGACTTCGTCGGCGCGCTGGGCAAGACCAGCTTCGATGCGAACGGCGACACCTCACAGAAGATCATCTCGATCTACCAGGCGAAGGGCACTCCCGTCGACTGGGTGTGGGTGAAGCAGATCAACTACGCGGCGAAGTAGCCGACCGGCAATAGAATCTGGAGGGGCTTAGGCCCCTCCAGATCCTTCGAAGGGAGAGAGGAAGCTGGTCGGAACACTCCGGAATACGCGCCGCGCCCTGTCCGGCCCCGCCGGTACTCGGGCCTTCGTTGGTGCAGTCGTGGCCATCCTCCTCGTCCTTTTCATCCCGCGAGCCGCCAACGACCCCTCGTTCTTCGTCCAGATCCTGGTCTACGGATTGGCCAACGGCGCGATCTACGCTCTGATCGCGCTCGGTTACACGATGGTCTACGGCATCATCGAGTTGATCAACTTCGCGCATGGGGACGTCTTCACCCTGGGCGCGTTCGTGTCGTTGCCGCTGATCGGCGCCTTCGGGCTGACCGAGGGGCAGTCAGCCAGCCTTGGTCTCTACGCGGCGCTACTGGTGATCGCGATCATCGTGATGCTGATCCTGGGCGGCGTCAACGTCCTGATCGAGCGGATCGCCTACCGGCCGCTCCGCCACGCGCCTCGCCTCGCTCCCCTGATCACCGCCGTCGGCATGTCGTTCATCCTCGAGGGGCTGATGTACATCTGGCGGGGCGCCAACAACATTCATTACCCTGACTTCCTTCCGGCCGGACGGATCTCGCTCGGCGGCTCGGCGTCGATCGGCTACAAGGACCTGATCGTCATCGCCCTGGCGGTGGTCTTCGTCATCGTGCTGACCACCTTCATCAACCGCTCCAAGCTGGGCAAGGCGATGCGGGCGACGGCCCAGGACCAAGACGCCGCGCAACTGATGGGCATCGATATCAACCGCACCATCGCGGCCACCTTCTTCATCGGCGCCATCCTCGCCGGAGCCGGCGGCATCATCTTCGGGCTGTACTTCAACACCGTCCGCTTCGACCTCGGTTTTCAGGCGGGACTCTTCGCCTTCACCGCAGCCGTCTTCGGTGGGATCGGGAACATCCAGGGCGCGGCGATCGGGGGCCTCTTCATTGGCCTGGTGAAGGCGTACAGCGACGGCTACTTCACCTCCCAACTCACCGACGTCTGGATCTTTAGCATCCTGATCCTGGTCCTCGTCTTCCGGCCGACCGGGCTGCTGGGCATGCGGGTACCCGAGAAATGAGCACAGCGAAGCGGCCCAGCCAACCGCGCCTGGCCGATCTCACGAGTGGCTGGTCCGACCGCGACCTGGTGATTTATCGCGTGCTCCTCCTAGGCGCCATTGCATTTCCCTTCTTCATCACCCTTGTTACCGGGGGAAGCGGCGGCGCGATCATCAACACGGCCGCCGACGCGGGTGTCTATGTCCTGCTCGCCATCGGGCTCAACATCGTGGTCGGCTACGCCGGCCTGCTCGACCTCGGCTACGCGGCCTTCTTCGCCATCGGCGCCTACACCGTCGGCATGCTCTCCTCGGGCCAGCTCTACGGCAGTCCGTTGCACCACGAGATCCACCTGCCCTTCTGGCTCTTGCTGTTTGTCGGCATGTTCGCCGCCGCCGGCTTCGGGGCCCTGCTCGGGGCACCGACGTTGCGGCTCCGCGGCGATTACCTCGCGATCGTGACGCTGGGGTTCGGTGAGATCGTGCCACGGGTCTTCCGCTACCTGGGGCCCGGATCGGTCCTTGGGAACTGGACCGGCGGAGTGAACGGGATCGCCGGCATCGATCCTCCCTCGCTACCCTTCGGGATCAGCGGGCCTTGGGAGAACGGCGCCGCCTTCGGCTTTCTGCCGCGGTTCGACTTCATCGACCCGCTGGCGTTCTACGTCCTGATGGTCATTCTGGTGATCATCTGCGTCATCGCTGCGAACAATCTCTATCGCTCGCGCCTCGGCCGTGCCTGGATGGCGGTGCGCGAAGACGAGGTGGCCGCCGCCGCGACGGGCGTGAACACCGTGGCGATCAAGCTGCTGGCTTTCGCGATCGGTGCCTCGTTCAGCGGCTTCGCCGGCACCTACTACGGCGCCAAGCTCTCGCTCGTCAGCTCGGAGAATTTCGCCTTCGTGGTATCCGTGACCGTCCTGATCATGGTCGTGCTCGGCGGCATGGGCAACATTCCGGGCGTCATCCTCGGCGCCCTGGGCATCTACTACGTCCTCTTCAACCTGCTGACCAACCTTCCGGACCTCGCCACGAACGCGGCCAACTCGATCGGTCTCGGCTTCCTCAACACCTCGAAGGGCGACTGGATCGGCCTGCACGACGAGGTGCAACGGCTCAACTTCCTCGTGTTCGGACTCATCCTTGTGCTTGTCATGCTCCTGCGCCCGCAGGGGCTGCTGCCCAGCCGTGTTCGCGAACAGGAGCTGGCCAAGGGCACCAGCGAAGAAGCGGTCTTCGATCTCCGCGAGGAGAGCTGAACCATGGGGCAGAACGGTCAGATCCTGACGGTGAGCGCGCTAACGAAACGTTTCGGAGGATTGACGGCGGTCGACCAGGTCAGCTTCGAGATCGGAAAGGGCGAGATCTTCTCGCTCATCGGGCCGAACGGCGCCGGCAAGACCACCCTCTTCAACTCGATCACCGGCATCTACTCGCCGACCTCGGGCACGGTCATTTTCGAGGGGAAGAACATCACCGGGCTCAAGCCCTACAAGGTCGCCGAGCTCGGCGTCGGACGGACGTTTCAGCAGATCCGGCTCTTCGCCTACATGACGGCCTTCGACAACGTGCGCGTCGGCCAGCACTCCCGCATGCACGCGAAAGTCTGGGACGCCCTCTTCAAAACGAAGCGCGAGCGAGATGAAGAGGCTCGGGTCACCGAGAAGGCGATGGAGCTCTTGACGTTCGTGGGCATCGAGCAGCACACGCACAACTACGCGCGCAACCTCCCCTATGGTCACCAGCGGCGGCTGGAGATCGCCCGCGCGCTCGCCAGCGACCCGCGGCTGCTGCTCCTCGACGAGCCCGCCGCCGGCGCCACGCCGCAGGAGAAGGTCGAGCTGATGGAACTGGTGGAGAAGGTCCGAGCCGAAGGCGTGACCGTCCTGTTGATCGAGCACGACATGAAAGTCGTGATGGGGATCTCTGATCGCATCGTCGTGCTCGACTATGGCCAGAAGATCGCCGAGGGCAAGCCCGCGGATGTCCGCCGTGACCCCCGCGTGATCGAAGCCTACCTCGGGAAGAGCGCCTAACAAAGCCTGATGGCACTCCTCGAAATCGATGCCGTCGACACCTACTACGGGCGGGTCCACGCCCTCCAAGGCGTGTCCCTGCACATCGAGGAGGGAGAGATCGTGACCCTCATCGGCAGCAACGGCGCCGGGAAAACGACGACCCTTCGAACCATCTCCGGGCTGACGCCGGCGTCGCGGGGACAGGTGCGGCTGCGCGGCAAGGACATCACCCACCTCCCCGCCGCCCAGATCGTCGGGCTCGGGGTCGGTCACGTCCCCGAAGGGCGACGGATCTTCCACCGCATGAGCGTGCGCGACAACCTGGTCCTCGGCGCCTACCGCCGCAAAGACCGAGACGGGATCCGTCGCGACCAGGAACACGTCCTCACGCTCTTTCCACGGGTCAGACAGCGCCTCAACCAGATCGGCGGCACACTCTCGGGCGGCGAGCAGCAGATGCTGGCCATCGCCCGCGGGCTGATGTCGCAGCCCAAGGTGCTGCTGCTCGACGAGCCCTCCCTGGGCCTGGCGCCCATCCTCGTCGACCAGATCTTCGACATCATTCGCGACATCAACCGCGAGGGGACGACCATCCTGCTGATCGAGCAGAACGCCACCAAGGCCCTCACGGTCTCCCATCGCGGCTACGTGCTGGAGACCGGACGCATCGTCAAGGAAGGTCCGACCAAGATGCTCCTGGAGAGCCCCGATGTCCAGAGGGCGTACCTCGGCATTTAGCGGCGCGTGAGACGGCGAATTCTCGTACTGATCGTGACGGTCGCCCTCGCCGCGACGGCCTGCACCGCGTCTCCCGCGCCGCGAAACGGACCATTGCTCGCCACCATCGCCGTCGGCCTGAGGCCGGCGACGCCGGTGGTCGGCCTGGGCGCGATCTGGGTCCCGAATACCGGCGACGGAACCCTGTCCCGAATCGATCCGGCCTCAAACCGGACGGTCGCCACGTTCCGGGTCGGCAACGCGCAGCCGTTTTACCAGAGTGTGTGCCGGCCCTACGGATCGATCCACAGCTGGATGGTAACGACCTTCCACGTTCGTCGATGCGACTTGCCGAGCTCGGTGGCTATCGGTAACGGATTGGTCTGGGTCGCGAAAAACGATACCAAGGAAATCCTGGCCCTCGACCCCAAGGACGGTCGCCGGGTCGCTGCCATTCCGATCGGCGTGACCCCCTTCGAGTTAAAGGCCAACGACCAGGTGCTCTGGGTCACCAGCTATGACGACAACGTCGTGGTCCGGATCGATGTTCGGTCTAAAACAATCGTTCAAACGATCACACAGCTGGGTGGTCCGTCAGGACTTGCGCTGGACGGCGACACGGTGTGGGTGGCGGTCAGCCGGTCCGGAACGATGGTGCGGATCGACGCCCGGACGAATCAGGTGGTGGCCACCATACCGATTCCCTGCTCGGCAACGTGCTGGTCGGCTCCCACGCCACTTCCCGTCGCGGTCTCGAATGGCGCCGTGTGGGTTCGCAACGAAGGCATCGGCACCATGTCGCGGATCGATCCCACCTCCAACACCGTAGCCGCGACCCTCGACGTCAACACCTTCAATGGGCGCAGCGGGCAGGACGCGATCGCCGTCTCACCGTCCGGCCTCTGGCTCGGCGGCGTCCGCCTGGAGGAGATTGACCCCCGGACGAACCGCGACGCGCAGACAATCGACCAGCCCGGCATCGCGCTCGCCTATGGCGACGGCTCGCTCTGGGTGACGGACATCGTCGGCCACGTCCTGCGGATCGATCCCCGGCAGGCCGGTGGAGGATGAGCCGCGGCCGGCTCGCGTTCCTCATCCTCGCGGCGCTGATCGTGGCCGGCTGCGAAGTTGGCGCCAGTGCGCCCACACACTCCATCGGCGTCATCAAGCTGGGGGTGGACCTCCCCCTCACCGGCGATGATGCGCCGGATGGGTTGCCGGCGAAGAACGCGATCGACCTCGCCTTCAAGCAGGCGGGGCGGGTGTGCGGCCCGTCGCGGCACCCGGATGCCTGTTTCGATCTGCAGGCGGCCACCTATGACGACGTCAGCCAGGGCATTCACGATCCGGCGAAGGGCGCGAAGAATGTCCAGCTCCTGGCGGCTGATGCGCGCGTCCTGGCGATGATCGGCCCGCTCCACGACAGCGTCGCCAAGAGCGAGCTGCCGGTGGCGAACGCCGCGCGGCTCACCATGATCAGCCCCGGCACGACCAACGAGTGCCTCTCCCAGGAGCCGGCCGACGGGCACTGCCAGGGACTGAGCGCGCGGCTTCGCTCCGGCAATCCCAACAACTTCTTCCGGATGCTGACCACCCAGCCGGTCGAGGGCGCGGCCGGCGCCGACCTCGCGTTCAGGGCGTTGGGCAAGAAGCGGGCCTTCGTCATCAGTGACCAGACGAGCTTCGGACTGGGGATTGCGACCACGTTCGTCGCGCGCTTTGTTCGAGACGGCGGGACCATCGTCGACCCGTCGGACCTGGGCGCCTTCGATCCCAACCAGCCGCCCGCCTTCGGGTCGCGCGTCCAGCGCGCGCTCGAACTGGGAGCGGACGTTATCTACTTCGCCGGAACCGGCATTGGCGCGGCGGCTTCGTTGCGGCGCGAAATGGCGGCGAGGATGCCCCAGGTGCCGCTGATCGGGAGTGACCGGCTGGCCAGCAGCCAGTTTGCCAAGGCCGCCGGCGCCGCGGCGCGGGGCAGCTATTACACCGTGGTCGGTCCCTACCCCGCCGTCCTCCGCGGGGCGCAAGGGTTCATGCGCGACTACAAGACGGCGTATGGCCACGAGGTGGGCACTTTCAGCCTGCCGGCCTACGATGCCACCCGGCTCCTGATCGCGGCGATCGGGCGGGCGATCGACGATGCCGGCGGGGCGCTGCCCACGCGCGACCAGGTGCTGAAGCAGGTCGCAGCCAGCCAGGATTACCGCGGCGCGATGGGCACCATGAGCTTCGACGCACGCGGTGACACCACCCTGAAGTTGATCACGGCCTATCAGTGGTTGGGAGCGAACGATGCCGCTGGGCAGTTTGTCGCGCAGCCCTTGATCGATGGCTAACCGATCGGGCGGCCGGTCACCAGGGCGAGCGCGATCAGGTAGATGCAGATCACGGCGAAGAGCCCGTATTCGAACATGATGCGGCGCGTCAGGGAGTCGTCGAGCGCGTGGACGGTGAGGCCCTGCCAGGCGTACCAGGCGAACGCCAGGATGACGGCGACGTACTGGCTCCCCTGGTTGAGGTAGGTGACCATGCCGAACGCGCCGAACGTGACGGTGCCGGCGGTCAGGAAGGCGGACAGCAGGGCCAGGCCCTCGCGCTTGGTCGCGAAGCGGAAGCTGCGATAGCCGCTCAGCAGCGCGATGACGAAGATCGCGCTGAACTTGACGACGTTCGGAAGGTCGTTCGACTGCAGCACGAGGAAGAAGAGCGCGAGGAGCGCGCAGAAGGTGGTCGCGTCGCGGAGGAACCGGTGGAGCGGGCGCTCGCGGCCCATGCCCCGCGAGAGATCGACGAAGCTGCTGGCGAAGATGAACGCGCCCATCGTCAGCATCGCGAGCGCGTGCACCCGGTAGTCGGGCGCCAGGATGGAGAACGCCGCCGCGGCGATGATCACCAGTACCGGTGTGATGTAGTGGTCGAGACTCAGAAACGCCGGGGTGCGATTGCGCGCGTGCAAGAAAACCAGGCCAAGGGTGACGAGCACCGCCAGCGCCGCCGTCGCCTGCCACACCTGGGTCGGAGACAGCAGCTCGGACTTGAAGGTAAGCCCGACCGCGACCGCCCACGCCGAGAGGAGTCCGAGGTAGCGGGTGCCGAGTTGAACAGGTCGCGCAGTGGGCCGGACTCTCGCTCGGACTTGTTGCCCTGGCCGAAGGGTCGCGGAAGAACTCGCCAGGGCTTCCGACATGGCGGCTAGTCTAGCAGGGAAACGTCCGTTTGGGGCTGGGGAAAGACGGCATTAATCCCGACCGAATTTGTATTCAAAAACAAATGTTCGACCGGCCGCAACAGCTCTGTGGAAAGTGTGGAAAGGTGAGTTAGGCGGTGCTGGTTCCCTGCCGTCCGTATTTGTCTTCCAGCCGGACGACATCGTCGATCTCGGGGGACGACACTTCGAAGAACTCACACTCCTCCACCCCGATCATCCGATGCTTGCGTCCCGGAACGATCCGGCGCGCCATACCGGGGGTCAGCCGGTGGGTCTGGAGCTGGCCCCCGTCGTCTTCCAGCTGGAGGTCCATCGCTCCCTTGACGACCAGCAGGGTCTCGTCCTTCTGCCGGTGGTATTGAAGGCTGAGCATCTCCCCCGCGTTGATGTGGATCACCTTGCCGAGGTATTTGTCGGTGACCGCGAAGCGGTTCTCCCAGCCCCAGGGCTTCTTAACGACGTCAGACAAGTTGGCGCAGCCCGAGCTTCTCTTCGAGTGAGGCGAGCAGCTGATCGACCCGCTCCTTGGAGGACGCTTCGCTGTAGACGCGGATCAGCGGTTCCGTCCCGGAAAAACGGACCAGCACCCAGCTGCCGTCCTCGAGGTAGTACTTGAAGCCATCATCCGTGCGCGACCGCGCCACTCGCGCGCCGGCGATCTCGGTGGGCGGCTCCTTTTCGAGCCGGGCATAGAGCTCGGCGCGCCGGGCCGCGTACTCCTGCCGGTCGAGATGCAGGTCATGGCGCGCGTAGAAGTGCGGTCCCACCAGCTCGGTCAGGTGGGCCATGATCTTCGACAGCGGCTTGCCGTACTTGACGATCATGTCGGCGAAGGTGATGCCCGAGAGGATGCCGTCGCGCTCGGGGATATGGCCACGGAAGGCGAAGCCACCGCTCTCCTCGCCGCCGAGCATGGCGTTGGTCTCGGCCATCTTCGGCCCGATGTACTTGAAACCGACCTTGAGCTCGTGGACTTTGACGCCGAAGCGTTCGCCCAGCTTGTCGACCATCGAGGTCGAGGTCAGCGAGCGAACGACATCACCCTTGAGCCCCCGCTTCTCGACCAGGTACATCATCAGCAGCGCCATCACCTGGAGCTGGTTGACGAAGGTGCCGCGTTCGTCGATGATGCCGACGCGGTCGGCGTCGCCGTCGTTGGCGATGCAGAGGTCGAAGCCGCCCTTTCGCATCCGTTCCATCGCCTGCGGCATGTACTGGGCGATCGGCTCCGGGTGCATGCCGCCGAAACCGGGGTTGCGCTCACCGTGGATCTCTTCCACGCTGGTCTTGCCGCCCGAGAGGAGCGCCCTGACGTAGCCCTGGCTCGCGCCGTACATCGGCTCATGGAGGATCTTCAGGCCGGCCGCCTTGATCGCACCCAGGTCGACGAGGCGGTTGAGCTGGGCGGCATAGGCCGGCTGCGGGTCGAAGAGCTCGATCGTCCCGTCGGCCCGGGCGTCGTCGAAGCGGACCTGGCGGACGCGCCCGCCGCGTTGCACGCGCTCGATTTCCTCCTCGAGTCGGGCGGTGACCTCAGGGCTGGCTGAGCCGGCGTACTCCGGCTTGTATTTCAGGCCGCTGAAGTAGTAGGGATTGTGGCTGGCGGTGATCACCAGTCCGCCACTCGCCTGCTTGTCGAGGATGGCGTAGGTTGACACCTGGGTCGGCGCGGGGGCGTTGATGACGAAGACCTTGATGCCGTTCGCCGCCAGCACCTGGGCCACCTCGCGGGCGAACAGGTCCGAGGCGAAGCGGGTGTCGTATCCGACGATGGCGGAAGGATTTTTGCGGCTGACCAGGTACTGGGCGATCCCCTGGGTCGCAATCCGAACCGACTCATAGGTGAAGTCGTCGGCGATGATGCCGCGCCAGCCGTCGGTGCCGAACTTGATCTCGACGGCCAACGCTATCGGGTCCCCATCCCGCCACTAATCCTAGCGGGGATCGATCAGCTGGCTTTTGCCGATCGCTCGCGCAGGTACGACTCGGGCTTGAGCCCGGAGGCGGCAAGGTCGTACTGGAGCATCTCGCGGATCATTTCCTGGAAGGTGATCTTCGGGCGCCAGCCCAGGCGGGCCCGCGCCTTGCTGGGGTCGCCTCGCAGGTCGGGAACTTCCGCGGGACGGAAGTACGCCTTGTCCACCTCGACGTAGTCCTGCCAGTCGAGGCCGACCAGCCCGAAGGCGAGCTCCACCAGCTGCCGGATCGTCCACTGGACCCCGGTGGCGATGACGTAATCGTCGGGCTTGTCCTGCTGCAGCATCATCCACATCGCCTCGACGTAGTCTTTGGCGTGACCCCAGTCGCGCTTGGAATCCAGATTCCCGAGGCGGAGTTTTGACGAGCGCTTGGCGACGATGGCGGCGACTCCGCGGGTCACCTTGCGCGTCACGAAGTTCTCGCCGCGACGCGGCGACTCGTGATTGAAGAGGATGCCGCTGCAGGCGAACATGTCGTAGGCCTCGCGGAAGTTGACGGTCATCCAGTGCGCGTAGAGCTTGGCCACGCCGTAGGGGCTGCGCGGATGAAAGGGCGTTTGCTCGCTCTGCGGCGGCGGCGTCGTGCCGAACATCTCGGAGGTCGAGGCTTGGTAGAAGCGGGTTCCACGGCCGGTCGCCCGAATCGCTTCGAGCAGCCGCGTGGTGCCGAGCCCGTCGGTGTTGCCGGTGTACTCCGGCTGGTCGAACGAGATATGCACCTGGCTTTGCGCGGCGAGATTGTAGATCTCGTCGGGCTCGACCGTCATGACAAGCCGGTTCAGGCCGCCCGAGTCTGTCATGTCACCGTAATGCAGCGTGAAGCGTGCTCCCTCGAGGTGCTCCGGATGGGCGTGCTCCAGGTGGTCGATCCGGCTCCGGTTCATGCTCGAGGAGCGGCGCACCACGCCGTGCACCTCGTATCCCTTCTCCAGCAGAAGCTCGGCGAGGTAGGAGCCGTCCTGACCCGTGATCCCCGTGATCAGCGCGCGCTTTGCCACGGCCACAGTGTAACGACGCTCACAGGTACTGGGTCTTGCCCATCTGCTTGAGGCGATCGACGATCAGTTTGACGTCCTGGGAGCGCGCCTTGGGACAGATCAGGATGGCATCGTCGGTCTCGATCACGACCATGTCCTCGAGGCCGACGGCGGCCACCAGTTTGCGCGGGGAATGGATCATGCAGTTTTTCGAATCGATCAACACCGACTCGCCCTCCACGAAGTTGCCCGCCTCGTCCCGCTGCAGGATGTCGTGCAGGTCCGCCCAGGATCCGAGGTCGTGCCACTCGAAGGTGGCGCCGACGACCAGCAAATTGTTGGTGCGCTCCAGCACGGCGTAATCGATCGCCTCGGTGGGCAACAGCTGATAGAGGCGATCGGCCTCGTCCGCCTGCCCAGCCCGGCGGGCGTGCCTCACCTGCTCCAACCCGGCGTGGAGCTGCGGGGCGTGCGCCGCCATCTCCCTGAAGAGGACGTCGACCGGCCAGCTGAAGAGGCCCAGGTTCCACAGGTAGGCGCCCGAGACCAAAAAGCCTTCGGCGGTTTTGAGATCAGGCTTTTCCACAAAACGAACCACCCGATAGACCGCCGGTGCTTGGTCGCCGTCGAGCGGCGGGCCCACCTGGATGTAACCGAAGGCGGTCGAGGCATACGGTGGTCGCAGCCCCACGGTCACGAGCGAACGCCTCGACTCGGCCCAGCGCGCCTCGGCCTCGAGCGTCTTCAGGTAGGCGTCCTCGTCGTGACCGAGATAGTGGTCGGCGTGGACCGAGAGCATGGTGGCCTGTGGATCGCGCTCCGCGATCGCGAGCGCGGCCAGACCGAGGGCCGACGCGGTACCGCGCCGGGCGGGCTCGACGATGAACTGTTCGTCTCTGAGCTGCGGCAACTGCTCGCGAATGCTCTTGACCTGGGACTGCTCGGTCACGATGTAGACGTTGTCCGTCAGGCGTGACACCCGCGCGTGCGTCGACTGCAGCAGGGATTGCGCCCCGTGCAGGGTCAGCAGGTGCTTGGGCGACCTCTCGCGCGAACGTGGCCACAGCCGGGTCCCGCTTCCCCCCGCCAGGATCACGACATGCCGAGCCATCAGGCGGCGCTCCGCTCGTGGCGCCGCCAGTCGTCGAGCGTGTCGCGCAGCGTACGCTCCAGCCCGATCGTCGGGCGCCAGCCGGTCAGCCGCCGGAAGCGGCGCGCGTCGCAGACGTAGACGTCGGCCTCGACCGCGTGCTTTCGCGCCGGATCCACTTCCAACGTGATATGGGCGCGGGTCATCGTCAAGAGCACGCCGACCACATCGCGGAGCCGCGTTGCGGTTCCCGACCCGACGTTGTAGACCTCGCCCGGCTTGCCCTTCTCCGCCGCCAGCAGGTAGGCGCGGACGATGTCGCGCACATCGGTAAAGTCGCGGCGCGCCTCGAGGTTGCCAACTTTGAGGACCGGCGGCTGCTTCCCCAACTCGATGCGGGCGATCTGCTGGGCGAAGCTGGCGACGGCGAATGTCGGCGCCTGTCGAGGGCCGGCGTGGTTGAAGGGCCGGATCCGGATGGCCGAAAGCCCATGGCTCAGGTGATACTGCAGCGCCAGCAGGTCCTGCGTCACCTTGCTCACGCCGTAGGGTGACAGCGGCCTCAGCGGGGTCGACTCATCGAGCCGGCGAGCGCCACCGACCGGCCGGCCATACTCGTCCGCGGAGCCGACCACGACCACCCGCGGCATCGGTTTCTGCTTGACGAGCGCCGCCAGAAGGTTCGCCTCGAGCCCGGCATTGGTTGCGATCGTCGACGCGGGGTCGTCCCATGACGCGGCCGGGCTGCTCAGCGCCGCAAGGTGAAAGACCCACTGCGGCTGAATCTCGCGAACGACGGTCTCGACGCGATCCCGATCGAGCAGGTCCACCTGGTGGGTGCGGACGCGGGGCGCGAGCTCGGCGCGCGACGCCGCGCGGGCACCTCGGATGGTGCCGTGAACGGTGTGGCGTCGCCGCAGGAGAAGGTCGGAGAGGTGGCTTCCGGCGAAGCCGTCGATCCCCGTAACCAGGACGGTCTTAGCCGTCCTGCGACTCCACCACCTGGAGCCGTTGGACACCCGCCTCGGAGGCGAGCAGGTCCGCCTTGTCGGTCCGTTCCCACGGAAGGTCGACGTCGGAGCGGCCGAAGTGGCCGTAGGCTGCCGTCTGCTTGTAGATCGGGCGGCGTAGCTCGAGCTGCCGGATGATCTCCAGCGGGCTGAGGTCGAAGTGTTTTTGGACCAGCTGCTCGATCTTGGAGACCGGGACGCGCTCCGTCCCGAAGGTCTCGACGAGGACCGAGACCGGCTTGCGCACGCCGATCGCGTAGGCGACCTGGATCTCGCAATGGCTCGCGAGCCCGGCGGCGACGATGTTCTTGGCGACGTAGCGCGCGGCATACGCGCCGGAGCGGTCGACCTTCGAGGGGTCTTTCCCGCTGAAACAGCCCCCACCGTGCCGGGCATAGCCGCCGTAGCTGTCGACGATGATCTTGCGGCCGGTCACACCCGCATCGGCCCTGGGCCCGCCGAGGACGAAGCGGCCCGTCGGGTTCACGTGGATGGTCGAGCGCTGGTCGAGCATCTTCGCGGGGACCACCTGTTCGAGCACGAGCTCCTGCAGGTCTTCGCGGATTCGCGTCAGGTCGACGTCCTCGGTGTGCTGCGCCGAGAGCACCACGGTATCGACGCGCATCGGGCGGCCGTCGACGTACTCGATCGTGACCTGCGTCTTGCCGTCGGGTCCCAGGTAGGGGAGCGTCTTGTCTTTGCGGACGCGGGCCAGCTGTCGCGCCAGCTGGTGGGCGAGCTGGATCGGCATCGGCATCAGCTCGGGCGTCTCGTCGCAGGCGAAGCCGAACATCATGCCCTGGTCGCCGGCGCCGCCGGTGTCGACGCCCTGCGCGATGTCGGGCGACTGCTTCTGGATGGAGACGATCACGCCGCAGGTCTCGGCATCGAAGCCGAAGCCCGGGTGGTCGTAACCCGCCTGCTCGATGGTGTCTCGAATGACGTCACGCATCTCGACATAGGTGTCGGTGGTGATTTCGCCGATGACGAAGGCGAGTCCCGTGGTGACGGCAGTCTCACAGGCGACCCGGCCGAGTGGGTCCTTCGCCATGATCGCGTCGAGGATCGCGTCCGAGATCTGGTCCGCGATCTTGTCGGGGTGGCCTTCGGTGACGGACTCCGAGGTAAAGAGATGGTTGCGCCGGTTCATCGCGTGCCCGACTCCCAGCCGCCGAGGTACTCGGCCTGCTCGGCGGTTAACGAGTCGATGGCGATGTGCATCGCGGCCAATTTTAGCCGAGCGATCTCGCGATCGATGTCGTCGGGGACCGGGTAGACCCTCGGCTGCAGCTCGCGCGCGTGGCTGACGAGGTACTCGGCGCTGAGCGCCTGGTTGGCAAAGCTCATGTCCATCACGGCCGCCGGGTGTCCTTCGGCCGCCGCCAGATTGACCAACCGGCCCTCGCCCAGGACAAAGAGCTTGCGGCCGTCGCGCAGCCGGTACTCCTCGAGCGACGTACGGATGGTGCGGACACTCTCGGCCATGCCGTCGAGCGCGCTCAGGTTGATCTCGTCGTTGAAGTGGCCGGAGTTGGCCAGGATGGCGCCGCTCTTCATCGCTTCGAGATGCGGCTCGTCGACGACGTTGATATCGCCGGTGACGGTGACGAAGAGGTCGCCCTCCTTCGCCGCCTCCTTCATCGGCATGACGCGGTAGCCGTCCATGACCGCCTCCAACGCCCGCACGGGTTCGACCTCGGTCACGATCACGTGGGCGCCCATACCCCGGGCCCGCATCGCCAGGCCGCGGCCGCACCAGCCATAGCCGGCGATGACGAAGACCTTGCCGGCGAGCAGGACGTTGGTG
>Ga0209471_1001084_pt1 | contig 16671 bp, 12 predicted proteins | sample GraSoiAngelo_128_FD_185885 | JGI IMG/M metagenome (GOLD analysis project Ga0209471, IMG submission 185885) | Grasslands soil microbial communities from the Angelo Coastal Reserve, California, USA - 14_0927_12_20cm (SPAdes) (version 2) | ecosystem: Environmental > Terrestrial > Soil > Grasslands ...
GGCGACCACGCGCGCAAAGCGGTCCGCCAGCAGCACCGAGAGCTGGCCGGATCCGCATCCCGCATCCCAGGCGAGGTCCGGCCGCGGCGCGATCTGCGCAAGTAGACCGGTCAGGGCCGCGGGATACGTCGGCCGATGCGCGGCGTAGGCCGCCGCCGTAGCCGAGAAGTGATCCTTGAAGTCGTTCCGACCGGTCACACCGTCCGCTCCCACGTCTGTCCCACGAGATCGTGCCCGAAGCTGTGGTGGCGCTCCTCGCGCACCAGGTGAAAGCCAGCTTTCTCGTAGAGATGCCGGGCCGCGTGGAGCACGTCGTTGGTCCAGAGCATGATCTTGCCATAGCCTGCGCGGCGCGCGAAGCCGACGCATTCGTGAACGAGGCGTGCCCCGATCCCGCGGCCGCGGGCGCTCGGCTCGACCAGGAGCAGGCGCAGCTGGGCGATACGATGGGACCGGTGGACGAGGAACACCGAGCCGACGATTTCACCCTCCAGCTCGGCGATCCAGCAGCGCTCCCGTTTGGGGTCGTACCGTTTGATAAACTTGGCCACGATCTCGGCGACCAAGGCCTCGAACCGGGCGTCCCACCCGTATTCCCGGGCGTACAGCACGCCGTGGCGGTGCACCACCCAGCCCATGTCGCCGGGCCGGTGGCGCCGCACGCGATACGCGGGCTCGCGCCGGGATGAGGGCGGCGCGTCGAGCAGCTGCTCGATCGCGTGCATCGAGGCGACGAGGCGCGCTTGGTGAGTCACGGGCAGCTGCTCGAGCAGGGTCCCGATCTCGCGGCGCGACGCACCGTCCAGCCGGGCGAACGCGTTGCGCCCCTGGGCCGTCAACGCGAGGACGCTTTGCCGGCCGTCGGTCTTGGAGGGCGTGCGCTCGAGCAGACCGCGTCGCTCGAAGCCCCGCAGGATCCGGCTCAAGTAGCCCGCGTCCAGACCCAGCTCCTGCCCCAGCGCGGTCGCGTGGGTGGGCGCGTGGCGGCCGAGCTCGTACAGGACGCGGGCCTCGGTGAGCGAGAAGGGACTGCGCAGCAGCGTCTCCTGGAGGAGACCGATCTGCCGCGTATAGAACCGATTGAAGCGGCGCACGGCGGCGACGCGCTGCGGGGAAGCAGCCTGGGCCATCCGCCAAGCTCCATCAATTAGTTGACATTGTCAAGTTATTCATCGGGGGGCTCGTAAGCGGTTATTTTGCCTCGATGACGGTAACGCCCGTCTGGTCGCGCCCCGACGACGCCGTACGGCAGGCCCAGCTCGACGCGATGAAGCGGCGGGCGACCGGCTTGCTGGCGCTCGCCGCCGCGGTGTTCGGCGCGGCGGCCGCGCTCGAGGCCCGTTACGCCTGGCTCGGCTACGTGCGCGCCACGGCGGAGGCCTCGCTGGTCGGCGGCCTCGCCGACTGGTTCGCCGTGACCGCGCTGTTTCGCCGGCCGCTCGGTCTGCCGATCCCGCACACCGCGATCGTGGCCACCCGCAAAGAGCGGATCGGTCGCATCCTCGGCACCTTCGTGCAGAATCACTTCCTGTCCCGGGACGTGATCGCCGCCAAGCTCCGCACCATGTCGCTCGCGCGCCGGGCCGCTGTCTGGCTCAGCCAACCCAAGAACAGCCGGCGGGTCGCCCAGCAGGTCGCGGGCGGCATTGCGAAAACGCTGGAAGCGCTGCCCGACGACGAGATGCGACCGCTCGTGCATGACGTGGTGACCGCACGGTTGCGCACGCTGCGGGTCGCCCCGACGCTCGGCAAGACCCTCTCGCTCGTGCTCGCGGGCGACGCCCATCAGGAGCTCTTGAGCGAGGCCGTTCGCCTCGCGGCGCAGGCCATGCACGAGAACCGGGACGTGATTCGACGACAGGTTCGCGCCGAAAGCCCGTGGTGGGTCCCCGGCGCCGTGGACGACAAGATCTACGAGAAGATCGTCGGCGCCATCGAGCTGCTGCTGCGCCGCATCGCCACCGACCCCGGCCATCCGCTGCGCGTCGCGTTCGACGCCGCGCTGCGCGACTTCATCGACCGGTTGCAGCACTCACCCGACGCTATCGCGCGCACCGAAGCCTTCAAGGAAGACTGGCTCGCCGAGCCGGGCGCCGCCGAGCTCTCGGCCAGACTGTGGGAAGCGACCCGCCGCGCCATCGTGAAATACGCCACCCAGACGGCGGACGGGGGAGCCGGGACGAAGGGGGAGCGGCCGCTGGACCGTGGTATCAGCACCTTCGCCGAGGCGCTCGCCGCCAACGACGCGCTGCTCGACGAGATCGACGCCGTGGTGACCGACCTGATCGTGCGGGTCGTGGAGCAGTACCGGCAGGAGATCGGCGACTTCATCGCCCAGACCGTCGCCGGCTGGGATCCGGACGCGACCTCCCGGCGCTTCGAGCTCGCGGTCGGACGCGACTTGCAGTTCGTCCGGATCAATGGGACGTTGGTGGGTGGCCTCGTCGGCCTGGCGATCTACACGGTCTATCACCTCTGGCACTGAGACGCCCATGCACCGCTGCACCCTTGTATCTCTGCTCGTCACCGCTGCCCCGCTTTCCCCCCTCGTTGCCCAGAACACGCCGCTGGAGGCGTTCCGCGGCAACATCGCGGCGATTCATGCCCGGGACCGCGCCGCGTATCTCTCACATTATTTGCACACGCCGGCGCTGGCGCGCGTGGGACCGGACGGATTGCGGCAGGGCTACGAGGATTTCGCCAACGGGCGGGACGCCGGCTGGCCCGACACGCTGGTGGCGACGCATCTCAGGATCGTGCCCCTGTCACCCGACGTGGCGTACGGCGTGTACCGCTACCGCGTGGTGGATTCGAGCGGCAGCGCGCGCGGCGTGAGCGAGCGCGTCTTCCTCCGCACGCCCGCCGGGTGGAAGGTCGCGGTGACGACGGCGTTTCCCACGCCGAGCATCGCGCCCCCGCCGACGGCGCTGCTCGGTGCCACGCTGGTCGACCCGGCAGCCGCCGGCCCGCTGCGCGACGCGGTCGTCGTGTTGCGGGACGGCCGGATCGCTTGCGCGGGCTCGCGCGCCGCCTGCCCCGTACCGGCCGACGCCGACAGCGTGAACGCCGCCGGGAAGTGGATCATCCCGGGCCTGATCGACACCCACGTGCATTTCTCGCAGACCGGCTGGGTAGACGGGCGACCCGACGCCCTGGACCTGCGGGACCGCTATCCCTACGAGCAGGTCGAGGCGGAGCTGCACGCCCGGCCGGACCGCTTCTACCGCTCCTACCTGTGTAGCGGCGTCACGTCGGTCTTCGATGTGGGCGGCTACCCGTGGACGCTCGAGCTGCAGCAGGGCACCGCCCGGAGCACCACCGCGCCGCGGGTGGTGGCCGCCGGCCCGCTGCTCTCGACGATCGACTTCTGGCTCAACCTCCCCGACCAGCGCCAATTCATTTATATGGCGGACGAGGCCACCGTGCGGGCCGCCGTGCGGGCGCACAAGGCGTGGGGCGCGGCGGCGATCAAGGTGTGGTACATCATGCCGCCCCAGCCCCCCGACACCGCGCGCATGTCCGCACTGGTGCACGCCGCGGGCGACGAGGCACGCAAAGTCGGGCTACCCCTCATCGTGCACGCCACCGGCCTGTGGGAGGCGAAGGATGCCGTGCGGGCGGGAGCCCGGGTGCTCGTGCACTCGGTGTGGTCCGGCCCCGTGGATGAAGAGTTCCTCACGCTCGCGCAGCGTCGCGGCACGATCTATGTCCCGACGCTCACCGTGCCGGACGGTTACCGCCAGGTGGCGGCGCGGCGGTTCGACGGTGATCTGCAGCCGCTCGCGTGCGTCGACCCCGCGACCCGCAGCAAGGCCCTGGCGACCGACACGGTGGCCCGGGCGCAGCGGCTCAGCTCCGCCGTCGTGACGGAACGGGCGTCCCGGACCGCGCGCAACCTGGCCCAGGGGCTGGCGAACCTGAAGCGGGTGCACGACGCCGCCATTCCGGTGGCCCTCGGCACCGACGCCGGCAACCCCCTCACCCTGCACGGGGCATCGGTCTTCATGGAGCTCGAAGCGATGCAGTCGGCGGGGCTCACGCCCGCCGATGTGCTGCTTGCGGCCACACGGACCGCGGGCCTAGCATCCGGATTGGACAGTACGGGAACGCTCGCCGCCGGCTCGGTGGCCGACCTGGTGGTACTGGACGCCGATCCACTCGCCGACATCCGCAACGTGCGGCGCATCGCGTTGGTGGTGCGTCGCGGCGAGATCTACACGCGGCGCGAGCTCGAATACCGCTAGCGCCCTCCGCGGACGCCCCGCCCCCCCGCGGTCTTGAGGGCGTCGGGGACCTTGGCCCATTGATCGGCCGTCAGCAGGCTACGGGTGCGCTCCAGGGCCCGGCGGATGTGCTCGCGTCCCTCGGCCAGCTTAGGACGAAGCCGCGCGAACAAGGTTCCGGGGTCCGGACGCTCGCCCGCCCGCTGCACCGCCGCCTGCAGCGAGTCCGACACCGGGCGATTCTGCGCGTCGAGCGAGTCGGCGATCGCCTGCAGCCCGGCGACCTGATCGGGTGCGAGCCCGAGCGAGTCGCGGAGCTCGAGGATCGCGCTGATCGGGTTCGGGAGGATGCGCGCGAGCCGCGCGGTGAAATCCTGCGGCCCGCCTCCCTCGGCGCCGGGCCCACCCCCCCGCCCTCCCTCACCGTTCCCCCCGCGTCGTCCGCCGAACGCGGCGCGCAGCCGGTCGCGCGTGCGGTCCGGACCGACCGTCATGTGCACCTGCAGCGCGACCTGAAACGGGACGATGACGCCGCCGTTCGCGCCCGCCGTGGCCCCGAACCGGCCATTCACGGCGTAGCGGTAGCGCAGGCCGCCGGGATCGAAGCCTCGCACGTACAGCAACACCGGATCGGGCGCCGCCGTGAAACCCCAACCGTGCAGGTTCGCCGCGCCGTGCAGCCACTCGTCCAGCCCGCCGAGCAGATTCACCGTAAGGAGCGACACGGTGAGCCGCCGGTCCAGCCCGAAATATCCCGGCCGCCAGTTGACTTGCAGGTCGAGCGACGGCTGCCAGGGTCCGGTGCAGGAGTTGCGCGCCGCCACCCGGCCGACCTGACTCTGCAAACAGCTGCGCGCGCCCGGCGACGCAGTGGCCAGCAGCCCCCGCATCCCGTTCGCCACGGCCGTGTCGGCCGTTGCCGCCGGATCGAACACGAGCGCCCGGTCATTGCGCGCCCCGTCGCCGTTCACATCCGAGCCCACGAGCGGCGTGAACGGCACGCCCGAGGTGACCCGGCCGATGGCGGTGACTTCGAGCGCGCCAGTGATCGGATAGGTGACGGTGCCCAGGAAGGAGTGGCGCCGCTCGAAGCTGCTCGTCGCCCACTCGCGCGCGTTGGGGTCGCCCGCCGTGGTGGGGGCCGAGAACCCCTGCGACGCCGCGCAACACGAGAACGACGATTGATCACGCGCGTGTGTGAACGTGTACGAGAGCTGGAACGTCGCGCCGCGCGCCGTGAAGCCGCCCAACCCGAGGGTGAGCTGCCGCGAATCGGATTGCAGGTCCGAGCCGATCGCGATCACCTGGCCGAACCGCGGATCGACGCGGGACTGCTGCGAGCTGAGCGCGCCGCTCGCGGGGATGATCGAGTCGGCGGGCACGTAGACCGGGCGGTTGGCTTCGTCCGGAAGCGTGAAGCGCGGTGTCCCGACCAGGTTGAGATCGCGGAACCCATACTGGCTGCGGCCGCGCGCGTAACTCGCGTCCACGGAAACGGTGTACGTGCCACGAACCCGCTGCTGGACGCCGAGCGAGGCGCGCCAGGCGTGCGGCGCCGTATACCCCGGGTCGAACACGGTCGCGTTGGGGTGCGGAGTGATCGTGACCGCCGTGGCGGTGTCGACGCACTGCGACGGGATGGTCGCCAGATCCTGGGCGTACTGCGTCCAGTCGGGGGTCGGCACGGCCGAGCCGACGCACACGAGCTGGGCTTCGGCGTTCGACAGACCCGGTGCCGCCAAGGCGGCGGAGTAAAGCGCGCTCGGCGTGAGGCTGCGGAAGTCTCCCACGCCGCCTCGCACGATCGTGCCGGGCGGCTCGCCGAACCTCCCCGCGCCGCCCGCCCCGCTCCCCCCGCCCGCGCCGACGGTCCAGGTGAAGCCGATCCGCGGCGATGCATGCACCTCGCGCGGGATCCGGTCGGTCCGGAGGCCGAAGACCGAGTCGACGGCGCCGTTGTAGGGCGGCGCCCCGCTGAAGCGCGCCGCCTCGAGCCGCGCGCCGTAGGTGAGCTGCAAGCCGCCGCCCGCTCGCCAGATGTCCCCCAGGTAGAGCGCGCCGTTCCAGGTCGTCCCCGCTTGCTCGAGCGGGGCGAGCGTGCGGGTGAACTGCGCCGGCTGTCCCGCGGCGAGGGCATCGAGCGATTGAAACACGAACGTCCCGTATTGGTTCGGCGACTGCATCGCGCGCTGGCGCGCTCCCTTCAGGTAGAGGCCGAGCTTGAGCCGATGCCCTGCGGCCGCGGACAGCCAGGAGAACTCGTCCGTCACCTCACCGGCCGTCGCGTCGGCGCGCTGGGGGAAGCCGGGGTTGCCGCCGAACGCGAGCGTCGCGATACCGCGTCCCCCCCCCGGGACGCTGCTCCCCGCGAGGTTCGAGGCCACCTGCACGCGCCCTTCGGGCAACTCGAGAAACCCGCTCGCGTCCGAGCGATCGGTGGACACATAGCCTCGCACTTCGTTGATGAAGCCCTCGCCGAAGTGCGACGACAGCGACGCCATCGCGCCTCCGGCACGCTGCGCGCGGGTACCGCCGGTCGCCGGGAGCGCGAGCGCGCCCACGCGAGTGGGGTCCTGCGAGCTCCAGCGCCCGTCCAATCGCAGCATCAGCGTCTGCGCGTCCGAGAGGTTCCAGTCGATCCGCAGCAGCGCGACGCTGTTGTCGGTGGCGCGATCGCCCGGCAGCGCGGGCACCGTCATGGGGACCCCGGTCGCTCCCGCCAGCGCGAGAAAGCGCGCCGCCGAATCGGGGTTCACCCCGAGCCGCTCGAGGCTCGGCGCATCGGCCGATAGGAGGGACGGCAGCGCTTGACCGCGCCAGCGCCCCTGCACCGAACCGAAGACGAACAGTCGGTTGAGCACGATCGGTCCTCCCATGCCGCCGCCCAGCTGGTTCTGGGTGTACCCCTGGTCGAACGGCGACTCCGTCACGCCCCCCCACGCGAGGTCGCGATCGCGCAGCCCGTACGTAAACGACCCCTGCGGGACATTGGTGCCGCTGCGCGTCGTCGAGGCGACGAGCCCGCCCGAGAACTGGCCGCGCGCGACGTCGTAGGTGCTCGTCACGACGCGCGTCGTACGGAGCGCGTCTTGCGGCACGGTCCCCGAGCCGAACGAGAGGCCGTCGAGCGTGATGTTGTTGGCAGTGGAGCGCTGGCCCGCGACCGAGAACGCGGCGCTCGTGGAATCGGTCTCACCGATCCCCACGACGCCGGGGACGAGTGTGGCGAGCGTGTTCAAGTCCGAGGCATCGATCGGCAGGCGGGCGATCACGTCCGGAGCGAGGTTGCGCTCGGTCGAGCCCGGCGTCGGTCGCTCCACGCCGCGCTGCGGGGCGCGCGCGCGGACCGTCACCGCATCGAGCGACACGGCGGCCACGTCCATCCGCACATTGGCCACGAGGCGATCCTCATCCGCCTGGCGCGCGATCGTGACCCGCGCCGGGGCCAGGCCGAGGTAGCGCACGACGAGCTGATATTGCCCGCCGCCGTCAGGGAAGAGGATGGTGAAGCGCCCGCGGGCGTCCGTAGTGCGCTGACGCGACACCTGGCTTTCGAGGGATGTCGCCTGGACGGCCGCTCCCGGCAGCGGTTGGTTGTCGGGGCCCGTGACGGTGCCGGTGATGATGTCGGTGGTCGTGCCGACCTGAGCCACGCCGGGGAGCGGCGCGCCGAGCGCGCCGAGCGCGACGAGCAGCCAACAGGACGGGCGTGGTATCACAGCGTGGGCTCGGGAGCAGTCCACGGGATATACGAGCGGGGCGCCACGCCTGTTGAGCTACTGCGTCTGTGGCGCGGTCGCCGCGGGGTCGTACACGCGCCGGAAATCGATCGTGCGACCGCGACCCGGGTCGACGCTGACGATCACGAAGAGCTGCTTCCCGTCCTGGGAGCGGAGGTAGTCCTCGGTCACCTTCCCGCCCCCGGAGACCTTGCGCTCGACGACGAAATCGTTGCCCTGCCAACGGGCTTTGATCTCGATGTCCCCGCCGCCCTCCACGGACTGCTTGAACTTGCGGCCGTCGCCGTACAGCACCAGAGCGCTCCCGCTATCGGACGTGAAGGTGAGGGTCGAGTCGGACGCCACTATCGTGAGCGCGGCGGGGGCCCGGAACGCGAGGTCCATCGTCTGACGCATCCGCTCCCGCTGCTCGTCGCTCATGTCGGCGCCCCGCCCTCCCCTGCCGCCGGGCCCAAACCCGCCACGCCCCCCTCCGAAGCCACCCCGCCCACCGCCGCGACCCCCGCGACCGCCGCCTCCGAACCCGGGTGATCCGCCCCGATCACCGCCGGCGCTGTCGCGCCGTTGCATCATGGAGCGGGGATTGTCGCTTTGCGCGGCGTTGTACGTCCAGTGGCCGGAAAGATCGGGCCGGACGGTCGCGGGCGGCCGGCTCGCGCCACCGAGCAGGGTCGCTGCGGCGAGCAGCACCACAGTTGTCGCATTCACGTTGCGCCTTCTCTCGACAGGGGGAGCCTCGCGCCCGACCGAACGCCAGACGCCTTCCGAGGGAGTACGGACAAGCCAGCTGGTTGGCTGAGTGGAGGAGCGACCGGCGGCGCTCAGGGGTTGGCGCCGGGCGCCAGGTAGCGCTCGTCCCAGGCGACCCCGAACACGCCATGGCAGCGCGGGCACCCCAGATCGGCGGGATGACCCTTGATCGGCGCCCGCGTGCTGCACACGGGACACACGACGTATCTGTCGCCCCAGCCGCTCGGCACGTTGCGGGCGTCGCGGGGACGCGGCACTATGGACCATCGAAGCGGACGCCGGAAAACGGTTTCGAGCAAGCGCCGCGGCACGGGCACGGGCTCGGGCGTCACCTCCAGGATGGCCTCGGCTCCGGTCACCTGAACGACGCGGTACCAACCGCCCCGGCGCAGCCCGCAATTGACGTCTACGCGGAGACGGGCCCACGCGACCGGCAATTCTTGGACGGGGCGCTCCATGTCGGTCTACATAGGGCGTGCCGCGCCGGATGGCCGTGACCGAGGGTACGCGCGTGCAGGTCGTGCAGCTGTCTTGTGCAGTCCGCTCGGCACCTGCATCATCAAGGACGATGCGCCCCGTCAGTCACACCCTTATCAATTCGATCCGCGCTCCGATCGACCGGGTGTTCGCATTGCTCACCGACCCGGGGCGCATCGCACAATGGCTCCCGGGATGCGATGGCGTGCAAAGCGCCGGGCCGCTCAGGAAAGGCGCGCGTTTCACGGCGCGCTTCGGCGCGCGCCAGACCGAATTCGAGATCGTCGATTTCACGCCGCCGAGCACCTTCGGCTGGGTGGAGCGAGGCCAGCGCAAGGGCTGGAGGACGTTCTTTCGCCTGGACGCGACCGCGGGGTCGACGGCCGTTACGATTCGGGACGTGTGGACGCCGCGGTCGTTCGGGGGGTGGCTCCGCGGGCGCTTCCTGGAGAAGCGCAAGGTGCAGAATCACCTCAAGACCATTCTGGAGAACCTGGGGAAGCTGCTCGGGTCTTGACGGTGCAGGTTGCAAGAGTGCAGGCGAGACGCACGCCGCTCGCTTGCGCCCATCCCGCCGACGACGCGATTTCCGACACGCTCACCGTGGCACAGCCCGTGCAAACCAGCTCGGGTCATGAGAATCGACGTTCCCTGCCGATATCGATCTGTCGCACTGGCGCTCGGCGCGCTTGCCCTCGCGGCGATCGCCCCCCAGCGGCTCGCCGCGCAAGGTAACGCGCGACTCAGTCGTACCACCGACCTGGCGCCGGTCGCGTCCCCCGAGGTGTCTCACCTCGAGCCGGCCCGCGGGATCCTCCGCACGCTGGTGGGCACCTGGCGATTCGAGATCTGGTTCGCGGGGAACTACGGCGGCGCGCCCGATGCGTCGGGCACGCGCATCGTGAAGGTGCTGTTCGACGATCTGCGCCTCGAGTGGACCGAACAGCTCGATCACGCCACGATCGCCGGGCAGGGCGTACTCGGGTTCGACCCGGGCAGCGACCGCTTTTTCAGCTCCGCGGTCTACAGTACCGGCGCTGCGCCTGAGTTCATGACGGGGACGCTCGACGCGGCCGAGCCGCTCGTCACCTTCAGCTCGATGCTGACCGCTCCCGTCGCGAGCCCCGGCCAGCCGCTCGTCCCCGCGTCGATCATGAACATGTTGGACCAGAACCACTTTGCATGGACGGCGCGGGACCGTGCGTGGCGCGCGGTGTTCACGCGTCAGGAGTGACGCGACGGAGCACCCGCGGGGCCGGAACCAGCTCGCGCGCGAGCGTCGCCAGCCGGTCGGCCAATCGCTGCAGCTCGCGTACCCGCCGCCTCGTGCTGTAGTCGTAGACCGTCCGCGCGGTCATGAACGTGATGAGCAGCCACAGCGGCACGACCGCCCCGAACGCGGCCCCGGTAACGTGCAGCGAAGCGACGACGGCGATGATCGGCCCGAACCCACCACCGCCCATACCGCCACCGATGCCGCCGAAGATCCCCCCGATCAGCGAGGCGAGGTTCTCGCGGATCGAGATGTGGGTGCGACCGCCGCGCACCGAAACGGCGACCTCGAGATCGCGCTGCGACGCGCCACGCCGGGCGGCGACCCACGAGAACGAGCGACCGAACTGGCTCACCTGCCCCACGTTCTTCAGGGCGCGCCGGATCTCGTCCACCATCCCCAGCCATTCGCTATCCGGCACCTCGCCCTCGACCACTCGCTCGAACAGCAGCGTGGTCGGCCCGCCGAGCCAGCGGTTCGAGCGGGGTGGCTCGCTCGGCGCGACCGCCCCGGCCGGCGTGAGCGACTGCGCCGCCGCGCGCACCACGTCCCGCGCGATTCCCACCTCCGCGGCGAGCGCCTCGACACCGCCGATCGTCATGGCTCCGCCCGTCGTCGGCGCCGTCGCCTCGAGCTCGGCGGCGCGCTTCACGATCTCCTCGACCTCGCCGCCTGAGTAGCGGCGCCGGGGGGCGGCCGCGCCGCTGAGCTCGTCGATCAGCGCCGCCGGCGACGACGTGCGCTGATCGTGCCGGATCGCGAGACCCCGCACCAGCGCCCCCTCGACGCGAGCCCCTGCATCCGTCAGCCGCGTGCGGTGCGTCGCGGTCGCTTCGAGAAACCGCCCCGCCCGCACCGCGTCTTCCGTGGGCCAGCGACCGGGGACCTCGCCCACCAGCATCTCGTAGATCACCACGGCCAGACTGTAGACGTCGGTCCGCTCGTCCAGATCGGTGAGCCCCGCGGCCTGCTCGGGGCTCATGTATCCCGGCGTGCCGACCGGGAAGCCCGTGCGGGTCAGGTTCGCGCCGCCCGCCGTACTGATCGCCTTGGCGATGCCGAAGTCCGCCACGATCGGGTGCCCCTGCGACAAGAGAATGTTCTCCGGCTTGATGTCGCGGTGCAGCACACCCATCCGGTGCGCGTACGAGAGCGCATCGGCCACGGGCGCCGCGATCGCCAGCGCCCGGTCGGCACCCGACGGTCGCCCGCCCGCCAGCTGCTGGCGCAGCGAGCCGCCGTCGATGTACGGCATGACATAATAGAGGTAGCCACCCGCTTCACCCGAGTCGTGCAGCGCGAGGATGTGGGGGTGGGTGAGGCGCGCGGCCACCTGGATCTCCTTCAAGAACCGCTCGACGCCGAGGAAGGCGGCCAGGCCGGGCAGAAGGACCTTGAGCGCGACATCGCGCCGGTGCTTGCGGTCGTACGCCAGGTACACGGTGGCCATGCCGCCGCGACCGAGCACCTGCCGGAGCTCATAGCGCTCGGCGAGCGCAGCCGCGAGATCGACAGGGACGTCGGGTGGCACGGAATCACAATATAGGCCTGCAGGAGAGGGGGCGAGACCAGTGGTGAAGCCTCAAACCGCCGCCGGGTTCGTGGCATCAAAGCACAAACCCACGAAGGAGGAGCCATGTTGCGAGGCCTGTTCCTGGCGCCGTGGATCGCCGCATTGGTCGGCGGCTGGGCGGCGATCACCGTCGAGCAGCTCCCGGACTACGTCGCCGCCGGCCAGCCGGTCACCCTGACCTTCACCGTCCGGCAACACGGCGTCACGCGGCTCACCGGCTTGAAGCCCAGTATCGAGGCCCGGTCGGGCGACGTCACCACGACGGCGCTGGCCGCTCCGGGGCGGGACACCGGGCAGTACGTCTCCACGTTCACCCTCCCCCGCGCTGGGGAGTGGACGATCACGATCCACAGCGGGTTCCTCAACAGCCACGTCACGCTGCTGCCCCTGCAGGCGATCGCGCCCGGGCCCACGACGCCGCTGGCGCTCCCCGAGCGCGAGCGCGGCCGGCGGCTGTTCGTGGCAAAAGGCTGCGTCACCTGTCATATACATGGCGACGTGGCGGGGAGCGGCGTGGTAGCGGTCGGCCCGGAGCTGACCGACCGACGGCTGCCGGCGGACTACCTGAAGCAGTTCCTCGCTAACCCGGCGATCGCCCCGCAGAGCGGCCCGGCCCGGATGCCGAACCTCGGGCTCGAGCCCCGGGAGATCGCCGCACTCGCCGAGTTTTTGACGGCGGAGCGCCACGCGCTCCGGTAGCGCGCCGGCTTACGGGCCGACCGGCAGCCCGCTCGGCACCGCCGCGGGGATGAGCGCGCTCAGGTCTCGCGCCGCGGGATCAGTCAAGGACTTGAGGAACGCGACCAGATCGCGCTGCTCATCGTCGGTCAGGCCGAGCGAGCGGCGCAGCCGGAAGTCCAGCGTTTCGAGCACCGTGTTGATCGTGGCGACGTCGCCGTGGTACAGCGGGCGCAGCTCCGGAGCGAGCTGCGCGACGTCGTATGTGCGCAGCGCCAGCGTCACGTCGTTGTAGTGACGCACCACGGCCTCGAGTGTGGGAAACGCGCCGTCGTGCATGTACGGCGCCGTCAGCTCGACGTTGCGCAGCGGCGTTACGCGGAAGGCGAACTTATAAAACGACTGGTCCTTGAGGCCGCCGCGCCCCAGGTCCAACGGCGCCCCACCGCCCGTCCCCGGTCCGAGCTGCGGGACTCCGGCGTTCGCGAAGCTCCCGCCTCCCAGGAACGGGCCGCTATGGCAGCTCGAGCATTGGGCCTTGCCGAAGAAAAGCAGCGCGCCCCGCTTCTCGGCCGTCGTCAAGGCCGCGTCGTCGCGGTTCAGGTAGCGATCGAACGGCGAGTCGGTCTTGGTGAACGCCTGCATCTCGAATGCGGCGATCGCCGTGGCGGCGTGCTGGAAGCCGAGCTGGCTGGCCAGCGTGCCGGGAAAGGCGGCGGCGAACTTCGCCTTGTACGCATCGAGCGCCAGCAACCGCTGCATGATCGCCTGCCAGATCTCGACGAACTGGCTGTCGCCGTATTGCGCCAGCTCGTTCGGGTTGCCGAACGCATCGAGATCGCCACGCTCGCCACGCATCTCGCGGCGGTTCGCCACCGGGAACATCGCCTGGGCCGCGAGGATGTTGGGCACCGCCGGAAGCAGCGTGCCCGCCGGCGTGACGAACCCGCCCCCGTCCTGGCCCGGTGGGAGAGGGCCAAAGCCCGAGCGCGCGACCTGGCCATCCCAGAACAGGTAGAACAGACCCAGTCCGCCGTTGAGCAGGGAGGGCGCGTTGCGCGGGACGAACTGGCGTCCCGGGCCGAGCGACCGGGACGGACCGGCGCCCGAGCCGCCCGTACCGATCGCGAGCGACAGGCCATCCGCAGCGTGCTGTGACGGCAGATGGCACGTCGCGCAGGCAATGTCGCGGTTGCCGCTCAAGATCTTGTCGAAGACGAGCGCCTGGCCAAGATCGACGAGCGCCGGATCCTGGACAGGCATCGGACCGATCGGAATCGCGCCCACGCGCGACAGGGTTTCCCTCAATTGGCTGTCGAGTGGCGGGGGCAGCGTCTGCGGCGGTGTGAGCCCGTCGCAGCCGGCGACGAGCCCGAGCAGGCCGAGGCAGATGGTACGGACGGTGCGTGTCATCAGCGTGCCTCCTGGCTCACCGCAGCGGGAGTGAGATCGAGATTTGGTGCGTGGTGGTGCTGACCTCTTGCAGACTGATGGGGCCGCTCGGCGCCACGAGGATACTCCCTCCCGCCAGAGCGAGATCACGGCCGGCCGCGAAGAAGCCGGAAGGAGACGTCGCCACGCCCGGGCGACCCGTCCCTTTCGCGACCCGACCGCGGTAGCGGATCTCCAGGTCCGGGAACCGGAGGCTCACGCCCCAGGTGGGCGTCCACTCGAGCCACCCCTCCTGCAGGCGATGCGCGACGGCCTGGACATTATCGGACTGCGCCAGCTGATAGCGCACGGAGCGCACCATCAAGCCGAGCTGCAAGCCGGCCGTCTTGCCGAGCGGCCCGAGCTCTACATCGCGGCTGAAGCCCATGCGAAGCAGGCCATTCGAAAAGCGGAAGTGGTTTTCCACGGTCCGGCCGCCCACGGGGATCGTGTCGCCCGTGGCCGTGACGACGGGCGAGGCCGCGTCGGCCCACGTGTAACTCCAGATCGGCTCGTAGATCGCGTCGATGCCGAACGTCAGGGGGCCACGCGTCTTCGAGACCCCGATGCCGATGTTGTAGGCGGCGGAGTGTCCTGGGTCGCGCGGGATGACCGGGACGTTCGTGAGCTCGTACTCCGGGAGCTTGGGGTGCGACATGCGGTTCGCGGTCGCGAGCCAGCCGATGCGCCATCCCGACGCCGCGAGCGGGCGCACGTACTCGACGTGCGCGCCCCACGTGTTCGTCTGATCGTGGTTGCGCTCGAGCCGGGGGCGGACCACGATCTGTTGCGTCGCGGGATTCCAGACCTGGTCCAAGTACGCCACGTCGTCCGTCATGCCGAAGCGGTTGTGGAGCACGAGCGCCGTGAGCGAGCGCTCTCCCGGCCATTCCTTGAGGAGCCCGAGCCGCAGATCGACCGTGTGGCCGAACTGCTGCAAGCCCGCGTTGCCGGCGAACAGCAGATCGACGCCGTCGACTCCGGTGAGTCTGGCCCACAGCGCGCTGGCCGCGAGCGAGAGCCCGCTGGCGGGCGCGCGCCGGCCGAGCATCGCAAACACGTATTGGTTGCCGTACGAGTTCTGCCGCGGCGGCACGGTGGCAACGGTCGACTCCGGCACGCCCGGAAGCGGCAGGGGCGTGGGGTGCAGGAACACGCCCTGGTCGAACGGCGGCTTGCTGGCATCGACCTGCTGGAAGGCGAGCGAGAATGCACCGAACCACGCGCCCGCGCCCGCGCTGACGGCGAGGGGGAGCGTGCGACCACCGCCCGCGCCCTGCGAGATGCCGTACGCGGTCGGGGCACCGAAGAAGCGCGCCGCCCCGAGCCGCGCGCCTTTCGCCGGATTGAGAAACGGGTCGAGCAGCGTGTCCGCCAGGGCGATCGACACGCTCCCCATGCCGAGATTGTTGGACGGGAAGATCTCGAACTGATCGCCTTGGGCGATCGGGACGGTCTTGATCGAGATGAGCTGCGCGGAGGCTGGCCCGGCCAGGGCCAGGAGCAGACTGGAGAGGCGGACGGCCCGCATACACATAAAGACCTCGCTCGGAAGGGATCCCTCAAGAGAGATACCTCGCGGGCGAGCGCCCGCGTCACCGGGGTTTGGGCTGTCGCCAGGCCGCGGCGAGTGTGGCGTCAATGACGCAGTCAGACGCTAGAACGCAACATTGCAGCGCAGCCGCGACAGGCACCGCCTTTGCAATAGCGTAGCCGCGTCGCCAACTGGACCCGCGGTGAGTCCCACGCTCGACACCTCGCGTCCCGTCTTATTGCTGGACGGGGGATCGCGGCTCGATCTCGGGATTGTACGCTCGCTCGGAATCGCGGGCGTTCCGGTCCATCTGCTGTGCGCCGAGTCCCGCTCCATCACGACGACGTCCCGTTATGTGACGGCCATTCATCAGTTCCCGCCGCGTGACGCGCCCGCAGACGTGCGCCTGGCGCAGCTCCGCGCCACCGCGCGCGCGCTCTCGCCGCGCCCCGTCATCCTGCCGACCGGCGATCGGGCGCTCCAGTTCCTGTCAGCCGTTCGGGACGGCTTCGAGGACCTCGTGGACCACGATCTTCCACCTGCCGCCGTCGTCGATCGCTGCATCCGCAAGGACCGGTTCGCGCACTGGGCGACCCGCGCCGGTGTGCCCGTGCCCCCGACCTTCGTCCCCCGGGACGCCGCCGACGTCCGGGCTGCGGCGGGTGACCTGGCGTTCCCGGTCTTCGTCAAGCCATGGGTCCACGAGCATTGGGACGGGCTGGCGCCGGGAATCGTGGGGCACGTGCGCGGCGAGCGGATCGACAGCGCCGCGGACCTAGTCCGCCTGTTCGACCGGCTCGAGGGCCAGGGCAACGGCGCGGACCACGCGGTGGTCCAACAGTTCGTGCCCGGGACGGACCGCGAACACGTGGACGTGCACGCGTACATCGACGGCGCCGGCAGCGTGCTCGGCGCCTTCAGCGCGCGCAAGCTGCGGATCTGGCCGCCGCATCGGGGGCTGGGCGTGTTGGTGCGCAGCGAGCGCCTGCCGG
>Ga0209471_1001085_pt1 | contig 16663 bp, 16 predicted proteins | sample GraSoiAngelo_128_FD_185885 | JGI IMG/M metagenome (GOLD analysis project Ga0209471, IMG submission 185885) | Grasslands soil microbial communities from the Angelo Coastal Reserve, California, USA - 14_0927_12_20cm (SPAdes) (version 2) | ecosystem: Environmental > Terrestrial > Soil > Grasslands ...
CGGAGCGTGGCCGTGCGGCCGTCAGACGCTGTTTCAATTCTGAGAGTCACCTGCGGGTTTCCAAGGCAAACGACGGGCCGTGGCTAACTACTTCAGTGGCGGGGTGTTGCCCTCAGCGGGGATGCCGACGTAATCAGCAATTGCCGACTGGTCGGCGTTTATCTCGCTCGAAACCAGAGTTTGTCGATGCGCAGGGCTTTGATTTTCGACTCGAGGGTCTGGCGCGGAATGCCGAGCTTCGCCGCCGCTCCGGAAAGGCCGGAGATCCGTCCGTGGGACGCGGCGAGCGCGGCTTCGATCAACGACTTCTCGCCCGCGGCGAGCGTCGGTCCCTGAACCGCCGGCTTTACCTTGAGCCAGGACTCGTCGATCGAGAAGGTCTCGCCATCGCACAGCACGACGGCGCGTTCGATCACGTTCTGCAGCTCCCGCACGTTCCCGGGCCAGTCATAGGCTTGAAACAACTCCAAGGTGTGCTTCTTGATCGTGCGGATGCTCTTCCCTGCTTTCTTCGCGTAGCGCTCGATCAGATACTCGACCAGCATCGGAATGTCATCGACGCGCTCGCGGAGCGGCGGGACCTGAATCGGGAAGACATTCAGCCGGTAGTACAGATCCTGACGGAACGTGCCATGCTCGACGGCCCCCTCGAGGTGGCGGTTCGTCGCCGCCAGGACCCGTACATCCACGGCGATCGAATGACTGCTCCCCACACGTTCGATCTCCCGCTCCTGCAGCACGCGCAGGAGCGCGATCTGCAGCTCGGCGGGGAGGTCACCGATCTCATCGAGAAAGATCGTGCCGCCATCGGCTGCTTCAAACCGTCCCAGGCGCCGCTGCACTGCACCGGTGAAGGCGCCTTTCTCGTGCCCGAACAGCTCGGATGCGATCAGCGAAGCCGGAATCGCCGCGCAATTCACACGGATGAATGCGCGCGTCGAGCGGCTGGACCGCTTATGAATGGCGCGAGCAATCAGTTCTTTGCCCGTCCCGGTTTCACCCAAAATGAGAACAGTGGAGTCCGTCGGGGCCACCTTGGTGACTTGTGCCAGCACACCGCGCAGGGCTGCCGATGACCCGACGATCTCTTCGAACATGGACGAGCGGTCGATTTCCTCGCGCAACGCCAGGTTCTCGTTTTGGATCTTTTCTTCGGCGTGTTTGCGGTCGTGGATGTCGGTCGCGGTGACATACCACCGCACGACCTTGCCCTGTTCATCCCAGAGGGCATTGTAGCGCAGGAGAAACCACCGGTAGCCGCCGTCTTTGCCAAGCATTCGCCCTTCGAGCTCGAACGGCAGTCCACGACTGAGGAATTCCTGTCGTATCGTCCGCAGCCGTTCCACATCCTCCGGATGGGAGAGCCGGCTACCAAATCCCGTGCGCGGCAGCTCCGCCGGAGTTATCCCCGTGTAGTCGTGGGCCACTTGATTCGCATAGAGAGGAACGCCGTCTGGCCGAATGACGAAAATGATCTGGGGGATGAGATCGACAATGCGCCGGAGCTCGGCCTCCGCGCGCTTGAGACCCTCAATGTCAGTATTCGTCCCGTACCATCTGACCAGCTTGCCCTGTTCATCACGGACCGGCACGGCGCGAAACAAGAACCAGCGGTATTCGCCGTCGAACCTGCGCAGGCGCGCTTCTTCATCACCCGGCTCTCCGGAAGCGAGCACACGGAGCCACGTATTCATCAACTTCTCGAGATCGTCCGGATGGATGGCGACCTTCCAACCCCAGCCGAGCGACGCCTCGAGCGAGAGACCCGTGTAGTCGAGCCAGCGTTGGTTGAGAAACTCAGTCGTTCCATCTGGCCGACAGGACCACGCGAGCGTGGGGATCTTGTCGATCATCATGGAGAGTTGGTCGCCCCGTTTGACCGCCGCGACGCTACTAGCCGTGGGATCGGGAAGTGCGGATGTGCTCATCGTGCTCAACCTCTTATCGCAGCGAGGGCGGTGACGCCTGCTCCCCCAATCGCAGGGAGCAAGCACCGCCGCTTCCTGTCGCCGGGAAGATACCGCTGGGGCCAGGACATGGCGAATGAAACAGCCCCACCCCCCAACCCCACGACCATGTCGATTTCGGGATAGTTGATTCGACGCATAGGTGAGACCAACCACCAGGACATCGTTATGGCGATGCGAAAGCTCAAGCTGCAGATGCAGATGACTGTCGATGGGTTCGTAGCCGGCCCGGAAGGCCAGCTCGACTGGATGACGCGCAGCCCGGACGATCGCGTCATCGCGCTCATCAACCAGCTGACCGACACGAGCGACACCATCCTGCTCGGCAGAAAGATGACCGCAGGCTTCATCAACTACTGGGAAGGCGTCCAACCGAGCAGCCCCGAATACTCCTTCGCGCGCAAGATGGTGGACACGCCAAAAGTGGTGTTCAGCAAGACGCTCACGCGCGTCGACGGCAAGAATGTGCGTGTGGAGAGTGGCGACCTGGTCCAGGCGGTTAGCGGGCTGAAGCAGCGGCCCGGGAAGGACATCGTCGTGTACGGTGGCGCGACGTTTGTACGCGCATTGATCGAGCACGATCTGATCGACGAGCTGAACCTCTTCATGAACCCAGTCGCGATCGGGCGCGGAATGCGGATTTTTACGGACCGAAAGACGCTGCGGCTGACCGGCTCGACAGCGTATCCCAGCGGAGTTGTGGTGAGTACGTATCAGCCGGTGAGTTTAGGATGAGCGCCGTCAACGCACGGGGGCCGCACCTTCCATAGACCCATCCATCGGCGACGCCACAGGGTGGACCCGCCCAAGTCGCGCGTGTCCACCCTGACACCCTCGTGATGACCCTGGTGCGCCTAACGGCGCTCGTCGCGATTGTGATGGCGGCGGTCAGGCGTCACGTACTTGGTCTCCGGGGCGAGCAGGTCGAGATCCGCCGCAAGCGCGAGCGCGGCGGCACCGCGGCCCAGCGCGAGCCCCGCCTCCATGTCGAATCGATAGTGAATGCCTGCGTAGAGCCGCGACAGGCTTGCCTCTTGGGCGACGGCTGCAACTCGAGCACGCTCGCTGGGGAAGGCGGCGGCGAGTACGCCGCTATACGCGCCCGAGAAGCAGGAGTGGGCGGACGGGTACGACGGGTGCTGCGGCGTCGGGAACACGGTCACGATCCCCGTGTTCGCCTGCGGGGGCCGGATGAACCAGTAGTTGAACTTGGCATCGAAGCATCCGATGAGCGCGTCGAAGGCTGCCGCGCTCATCAGGAACATGATCCGCGCGGCCTCCGTGTCCGTGCGGTGGTGCGAAACGATCAGCTCGCGCGCGATTCCCATGAAGGCAGTTTGGGACCGCGGCGACTGGTTCACGCTCCAGTAGTTCGCGATGTCGATCTGCTCCTGGGTCCGGTTGACCGAGACCTGATAAACCTCGGCCAGCGCCGCGTTGAAAGCAGCGCTTCCAAATGCGGGTGGCGGAGGCGGCCGCAGCTGATCCTGGGACGTGAGAAAGAAGGGACGCGCGCCGAGGTTGCCGCGTGCGATTAGCGGAGGAGGGGTGTAGATCCAGTGGCCAGGTCCGACCGGTGGCGGTCCCACGGGCGGGAGCAGTGGATCCCTCAGCCCAACGAGGTCGCCCTGCGCGAAGGTGAGCACCCGCGCCCCTACCGCCCGACCGATCGCTTCACCTGCGGCGAAATCTGCGCGCTGCGCGCCAGGCCACGGGTCAGAACCCTGTTGCGCGTCGAGCGCGGCCTCGAGCTGGGTGCTGGCGGATGGGAAGAACGAGCTCAGCACGGCGACCGAAGCGCCACCGATAGCCGCAGCGATCGGGCGGTGCGGCCCAGCCGCTGCCTGTGCCGCCTCGGCAGCGCGGAACTGAGCGAGCGCGAGATACGCGTACAGGCGCGTCGCGTTGATCCCGGGCGCTGGCGCTGCCACTGCCAGGTCGGTCGCCAGCTCGTTCCACCGTACCGTTGCGCCGGCCTCCCAGAACTTGACGGCGCTGAAAGCCACTGTCGGGTCGGTTGGGTGGGGGCGCTCGCTGCCGCAGGCCGCGACAAGGAGCGCGGCCGGGCCAAGCATGAGTATACGCTTGAACATGGTGTCTGCCTCCGTGGGATGATGGATTCTCACCCTCAGAAACGAAATCGCCCGGCGAACCGGCTCACTCAGAAAGGTAGGCCGTCCAGCATTGGCTTGCAGGCCCTGCCGGGGACGCCTATCGTGGGGGAAGCGATCGTCCCGTTTCACTGACTCAGCGCGGCGCCAGCGTAGGTGGCTATGTCGTCTGCACCCTCGGAAGTCACCCGGCTGCTGCAGCGTTGGACTGCGGGAGATGTGCAGGCCCGGGATCAACTCATTCCGCTTGTCTACGACAGACTCCGCCAGTTGGCGCACTGGCGGTTGCGGAGTGGGCCCGGCGAGCACTCGCTGAACACAACGGGTCTCGTGCACGAGGCCTACATCCGGCTGGTGGACGCTCCCCGGGTAGAACTGCCGGACCGGGCCCACTTCCTGGCACTCGCCTCGCAGATCATGCGGAACCTCCTGGTCGACCGTGCCCGTGCCCGAGCGGCAGCGAAGCGCGGGGGAGGCAAGGCTCCGGTGGAGCTGGAGGAGATGCTTTGGATCGCAGATGAGAATCTCGACAGCGTCACGGAGCTGCATGACGCGCTCCTGCGACTCGAAGCCGTGAGCCCGCGGCAAAGCCAGCTGCTCCAACAGCGCTATTTCGGGGGCTTGACGCTGGAGGAGAGTGCGGCGGCGCTTGGCGTCTCGCCCGCAACAGCGAAGCGAGAGTTGCGCTCCGCACGAGCCTGGCTCGCGCTCGAGCTCAAGGGCGAACCGCTTCACTGACTCGCGTATGGATTCCCGCCGCTGGAAAGAGATCCAAGCCGCCTTCGACGAGCTGGTCGCGCTCGATGAGGCCAGCCGGGCCAGCCGTCTTGCGGCGCTCGGCGCCACCGATCGCGCACTGCGCCAGGCCGTCGAGGTCTTGTTGGCCGCCGATGGCGAGGCCGATCAGCGGCTCGCTCCGCTCGAGGCTGCGTTCTTCCCCCCCGCCACGCCCGCGCCCGATCCTCTGAGCCTGGCCGGTCGCACGGTCTCGCACTTCCGGGTGGTGGAGCGGCTCGGTGCCGGAGGCATGGGCGTGGTCTACCGCGCCGAGGACACGCGTCTGGGCCGGGCCGTCGCGCTCAAGTTCCTCCTGCCCCAATCGAGCCTCGATGCCCCGGCCAAGGCGCGCTTCCTCCAGGAGGCGCACTCGGCCGCCGCGCTCGATCACCCGAACCTCTGCACCATCCACGAAGTCGGGGAGGCCGACGACGGTCAGCTGTTCCTGGCGATGGCGCTTTACCCGGGCGAGACCCTGAAGGCGCGCCTGGACCGGGAGGGCCCGTTGCCCGTGGGGGACGCGCTCGCGATCGCGCGGCAGATCGCCGAGGGACTGGCATACGCCCACGCAGCGGGGATCGTGCACCGGGACTTGAAGCCGGGCAACGTGATGCTGGTGCCGAACGGCCCAGTGAAGATCCTCGATTTCGGGCTGGCGAAGGCGCGCGATCAGAGCCTGAGTACCGCGAGCGCGCAGTGGGGAACGGTCGCCTATATGGCGCCCGAGCAGATCCGGGGAGAAGCCGTGGACCCCCGCACGGATCTATGGGCACTGGGCGTCGTCCTCTTCGAGATGCTCACGGGCCGCAGGCCCTTCGCCGGGGAGCACGAGCTCGCCCTCGCACCCGCGATTCTCCACGACCAGCCCCTTTCCCCCTCGACGCTCCGTGCCGACGTGCCCACGGCGCTGGAGGATATCGTGCTCACGCTGTTGCAAAAGGATCCGGCCAACCGCTACCCCGCGGCAGAAGAGCTGCTGGCTCATCTCGTTGGCGCCGGGACCCGCGCGGAATCGGCTCTTCGTTCGGGGTGGAAACGCTCGTTCGGTGTCAGACGCATCCTCTCTGGGAGACGGCAGTGGACCGTCGGCGCCGCCGCGGCCGTACTCATCGTCGGCGTACTGTTGGGAGCCGCACTCCTAGTGGGGCGGCATGGGGGCCGAGATGGCGAGGCGGCCTCGCGCGTCGTGGTACTGCCATTCGAGAACCGGACGGCGGTCACCGAGCTCGATCCCTTGGGCACGGTGGTCGCCGAGTGGGTGACCCAAGGACTCACCGAGCTGCCGTTCCTGACCGTGCTCGATACACACGGCGCGCAGGCAGCCGCCCGAAAGCTCGGCGCCGCGGCCACGCCCGGAGCGGTGCGACACGAGACTGGTGCCGGGGTCGTAGTCGCAGGCTCGTATGTTCTCCAGGGCCACCTGCTCCAGTTCCAGGCGCAGATCAGTTCCACGACCGAGGGCAGCATCCTTGTCAGCATCGCGGGCGTCACGGCTCCGCGAGACCAACCGATGGCAGGGGTCGAGGTCCTACGGCAGCGAGTGTTGGCAGCCTTCGCCTCCCTGCACAACCAAGACGTCAGCAGGTTCCAAACCGTGCTCGCGCGGCCGCCTCTGTACGCTGCCTACCGCGATTACGTGGAAGGGCTGGAAGTGTACATGGCGGGCGACGAGGCCGAGGCCGCCCGGCGCTTCCAGCAGGCGGCGACGCTCGATCCCACGTTTCTGACAGCCCGGATATGGACGGCTCAGTCGGGCATGCTCGCTGGGATGTACGAGATGGATGAGGCGTGGGCCAGGCTGGCCGATTCGCTGATCAGTGGACTGCGGCTGCTCAGAGACCGTCTCGCCCCGTTCGATCGCGCGCGCCTCGACTTCGTCGTGGCTTTGCGAGCCGGGGATCTCCTTGAGCGGTACAGGGCGGCGCTGCGTCTGGTGGACGCCGCACCTGGCTCGATCGACGCACGACGCGAGCTGGCGCTATCCGCGCTGGAGGCCCTGCGTCCTCGCGAAGCGCTGAGGCGTCTGGAGGAGCTCGATCTGAAGAGTGGGCTCATGCGAGGATGGGAGGGAGAGTACTGGTTCTTTGCGTCGGAGGCCCACCACCTCCTTGGCGAGCACGAGGAGGAGCTCGCAGCGGTTCGGCATATCCGGCAGTTCTATCCGGCAGCTCCTTTCACGCTCTTCGAAGCACTGAGGGTCCTCGCGGCGCTGGGACGGATCGCAGAAGTAGACTCGATGGCCCGCGCCGAATTGCCTGGTTCCGGCCACGCCGATCTCCTTGCTTTCGGCATCGCCGGTGAGCTCATGGCGCACGGGCACGCCGAGGCTGCGCCGCGACTCGCGCGGTACGTGTCCGACCATCCGGGAGCGCCACCACCGTCGGAACCGGTGGCGGCGCGCGAGTGGCTCCATGACCACCTCGCGCTACAGGCCAGTATGGGTATCGCATGGTGTTACGTCGCAGACCGGCTGAGGACACGTTCAGTCGCCCAGCGCGCGCGGGATGAATGGGTGCACTCGCGTACCGAGCTTGCCCTGCTCCTCGGCGATGCCGAGGCCGCCGGGAGACGTGCGGCTCCGCTGCGCGACCCTGACGCGCATGGCACGCTTCTCGCGCGCATCCTGGCTGCCCAGGGCAAGGTCGGCGCCGCACGCGCGGCGCTCGAGCACTGGGAAGAGCATATGGTGCAAGCCCGCGGCACCCTCCGCGGGCTGGAGCTTGATCGGGCGAGCGTTCTCGTGCGTATCGGCGACCTTGATCGAGCCCTCAAGGTGTTGTCGGAGGGGATTGGGCTACGAGCGTTTCCAAACAGCACCACCAGCTGGGACGGACACGCGTACCCGGACCTCGCCCCACTGTGGAGCAATCCGCGGTTCCGGGCGCTGATCAAGCCGAGGGGCTGAACGCGGGTTGCCGCGCCCGCAGGCGGAAAAAAAGCCTATGGTTGGACTGTTGCTCGTACTGCAGGTGGGCGCGCTCTCAGCGCAAAACCCGGCCAACGCTGTCTACGACCGTGTGATTCTCAGCGGACACGTGATGGATCCGGCCTCCACGCTCGATGCGGTCCGCAATCTCGGGCTCACGGGCGGACGAATTGCTATCATCACGACCCACGCCATACGTGGCCGGGACACTGTCGACGCGCGCGGTCTCGTCGTCGCCCCTGGGTTCATCGACCTGCACGCGCACGGCCAGACGCCCGAGACATACCGGTTCTACGCGCTGGACGGCGTGACGACCGCGCTCGAGCTCGAGCTCGGCACGTCCGATGTCGCCGGCTGGTACCGCGAGCGCAGTGCCGGCGAGCGCGTCAACTACGGCGTCAGCATCGGGCACATCAAAGTCCGGATGGCGGTGATGCACGACTCCGGCACCTGGATGCCGGTGAGCGACGGCGCTTATCGCGCGGCGTCGCCCGCCCAGATTGGCGAGATCGCGCAGCGCATGGAGATTGGTCTCCGCGAGGGCGCGGTCGACATCGGCGCAGGGTTTCCGTACACGCCGGCGGCAACACGTGATGAGCTGTTGGCGGTGTTCCGCGTCGCCGCACAGACGAAAACACCAATACACGTGCACATTCGCCCCGGCGTCGCCGGCCTCAAGGAAGCGCTTTCGCTCGCCGACGAGACCCATGCCCCACTGCACGTCGTGCACATCAATAGTGCCGGCCTGACGGAAACGCCGGTGATGCTCCAGATGATCAGCGACGCGCGAGCCCACGGACATGACGTGACAACGGAAGCGTATCCGTATGATGCCGGAATGACGGAGATTCAATCAGCCACGATCCAGGACGTTTATAAGAACGCTCCCGATGAGCGCCTGGCCGAGCTGGAATGGGCGGGAACGGGCGAGCGGTTGAATCGTGAGAGCTTCGAGCGGTATCGCCGGATCGGCGGACCGGTAGTCATTCGTACCAACACAGAGCAGATGGTCGCCGGGGCGATACACAGTCCACTCACCATCATTGCGAGCGACGCATACTGGCAGAACGGCACGGGCCATCCGCGGACCACGGGGACTTTTGCAAGGGTGCTTGGCCGCTACGTCCGCGACACCCGCGCCCTCTCCCTGATGGACGCCATCCGCAAGATGACGCTGATGCCGGCGCAGCGACTCGAGGCGCGAGTCCCGGCGATGCGGCAGAAGGGACGCCTGCGTGTTGGGGCAGACGCGGATATTACGATCTTTGACCCCGCGACGGTGGTGGATCGCTCGACCTATCGAGAGCCAACGCTCTCGCCTGTTGGGATTCAGCACGTGATCGTGAACGGTGTGTCGGTGGTCGCGAACGGGCGAGCGGTCGAGAGCGTCGCACCGGGAAAGGCGGTACGGGCGGAGGCACCAAGATGACCGATCCTCGCAATCCTTCTCGCCGCTCTCGCCGCGACTTCCTGGCCGCGTCGGCGATCGGTCTCATCGGGCTCGCGCGCGGCGCGGAGCGTCGCGCGCTGCGCGGCGAGGCGCCCACGGATGGGGATCTGCTCTACGTCGGGACATACACCGACGGCGGCCGATCTGCCGGGATCTATCTCGTCCGCATGGACCCCGGCTCCGGACAGCTGCGGCGAGTCGACTCAGCCGCCGCCGGGGCGAACCCGTCCTTCCTCGCCATCCACCCCAGCGGGCGCGTGCTCTACGCCGTCAACGAGCTGGAGAAGTACAACGAGAGACCGACTGGTGCGGTGAGCGCCTTCGCGATCGCCCGGAAGACCGGCGCGCTCACCCGACTGAACGAGCAGCCGTCGGAAGGGGGCGCGCCGTGCTACCTGAGCGTGGATCGCACCGCGCGCGTCGTGCTCGTGGCCAACTATACCGGTGGAAGCATCTCGCTGCTCCCGATCCAGCCGAATGGAGCACTCGCCCCGGCCGCGCACGTGGTTCGGCACACGGGGAAAGGACCGAACGCCGAGCGTCAGAAAGCGCCGCATGCCCACTGCATCCTTCCCGATCCCTCCAATCGCTTTGCGCTCGCCGCGGACCTCGGCACCGACCGCGTGTACGTCTACCGTCTCGACTTGGGCGGCACAACGCTGCGCCAGGTCGAGGGTGGCGACTTGGGTCTGCGTCCCGGCGCAGGCCCGCGCCACATCGCCTTCCACTCCACACTGCCGCTGGTGTTCGTCGCCAATGAACTCGATTCCACGGTGGCCACGTTGCGCTTCGACGCAGAGCGCGGCGCACTTTCCCCGCTCGACACGGTGGCGACCGTCCCGGCTGGGTGGAGCGGCACGAATTACCCGGCCGACATCCACGTCGCATCGACCGGACGGACGTTGTACGTGTCGAACCGCGGCCACAACAGCATCGCGGTGTTCTCCGTGGCGGAAGCAACGGGCGCGCTCGTGCTCGACCAGGTGGTCCCCACGGAAGGCGATTGGCCACGCAATTTCAGCCTGGATCCGACCGGGCGGTGGCTGCTCGTCGCCAATCAGCGCTCCGACTCCGTAGTCGTGTTCGGGCGCGACCCGGACAACGGCAGGTTGACGCCCACGCGCCAGCGGATCGCAATACCGAGTCCGGTTTGCCTGCGGTTCCTGGCGCAGCCGAGGAACCCGTGAGAAAAGCCATTGTGACCGAGCAGGCGCCCAAGCCGATTGGCCCGTATTCGCAAGCCGTCATCGAGGGAGATGTCATTTTCGTCGCCGGACAGGGATGCATCAATCCGCTCACCGGGAAACTCGAGCTCGGCGATGTGCGATCGGAGACGAAGCGGGTGTTCGAGAACCTGCGGGCGATCCTTCAGGCGGCGGGCTCATCACTCGATCACGTCGTGAAGTGCAACGTGTATCTGCGCGACATCAACGATTTCGCCGCGATGAACGAGGTGTACGCGACGTACTTCACGGCACCGTTTCCGGCACGCACCACGATCCAGGCGGGCGCGCTTCCGGGCGGCATCGCCGTGGAGATCGAGTGCATCGCAAAGAAGGCTCGCTAGTGGACGCGCTCGACTTGGACACCCCCGCCCTCTTCGTCGATCACGACGTCTTGGAGCGCAACATCGCGCGGATGCAGCAGCAATGTCGTGCGTGGGGCGTCGCGCTCCGGCCGCACGTGAAGACCCACAAGATCGCCGAGATCGCGCAAATGCAGCTCGATGCCGGCGCCATCGGGATCACGGTCGCGAAGCTGGGCGAGGCGGAGGTGTTGCCCGGTAACGATGTGCTCGTCGCATACCCCCTGTTGCAGCCGAAGCTGCCGCGATTGCGAGCGCTGGCGAAGACTCGGGCGCTGAAGGTTGCCGTCGATTCGGTCCAAGTCGCGCGTGACCTCCAGGGCATCGACACGCTGGTGGAGATCGATGTCGGCGTGGGCCGCTGTGGCGCGCAGTCACCCGAACAGGCAGTCGCGATCGCCCAGGCGTGCTCGGATTTCCAGGGGATCTTCTATTGGCCGTCGTGGCTCGACGAAGCCGGCTTCCGGGCGGCGTGCGTCACAATCGACGCCGTCCTCGATGCGCTCGCCGCAGCGGGCCTCGAGGCGAAGATCGTCTCTGGAGGTTCGACGCCCGGTGCGGCGAACACGCCGCTGATTCCGCGCACCACCGAGATCCGGCCTGGCACCTACGTCTTCTACGACGCGAACAGCCTCGCGGCAAAGTGCTGCGTCGAGGCCGACTGCGCGCTCCGCGTGCTCACGACGGTCGTCAGCACCGCGGTGCCGGGCCAGTGCGTGATCGACGCCGGGTCAAAAACGTTCTCGAGCGATCAGACCGTCGGTGCGGGAACGTTCGGGCACTTCGTCGGGCGTCCATGGACCATGCGCAAGCTGAATGAGGAGCACGGCTACGTGGAGATCGACGGACGGGGGGGGCCCCGCGTCGGAGAGAAAGTCTGGGTGGTGCCAAGCCACGTCTGCGCCACGGTCAACCTGCACGACGAAATCTGGTACGGCCGCGGCGGCCGAGTGGAAGGAAGCTGGAAGGTCGCTGCACGTGGGAAGGTACGCTAGAAATGTGAAAGGCGAGCAAGAGGAAACTGGTCGCCCATGTCAGGCGCGAGCACTTCGACGTCGACCGCCTCGGGCGACCCAGTTCCCCCCTTTCCCGCGTCAGACGTCAACGTACACGCCCGGGTCGACCGTGAGCTTGTTTTCCACTTCGGTGACGCCGGGGGCATTGCGGGCGGCGCGCTCGGCGTCCTGCATCTCGGCGTACGCGCGCACGGTGCCGCGCAGGATCGCCTTGTTGCCCTGGATCTCGACACTGATGCGCTCAGCGTCGAACTCGGCGCCCCGTTCCAGCGCCTGCCGGATCCGCTGCTTCACGTCGGACGGGGTCGGCCGCGCCCGCACAGTGATCAGGTTCGTCACGCCCTTGATGCCCGTGAGGTAGCGGACCGCCCGCTCGGCGGCCTCCTTCTGGTAGAACCACTCCACCTCACCCTCGAGCGTGATCCATGCCTTCTCGACCTTCACCTGAATGCGGTCCTGCGGCACGGCGACGTTCCACCTCAGGGCGTCGACGGCGGCGTGCGCGAGGTCGGGGTCGGGCCGCGTCGAGCTCGACGGCAGCTTCACTTCGAGATCGTTGGCGATGGCCTTCACCCCTTTGACCTTGCTGGCCACCCGCTCGGCAGTCCACTTGTCGCCGTAGCTGTCCACGAAGCCCGCGAGCGTGACTACGCCGTCCCGCACGCCCACGGCGATGTCGTCATCCCGGAGACCGGGCTCCCACCGCAGCTCGGCGACGACGTCTTTTTGAATCTCCATGTCGGTACGCATGACATCCTCCCTTGAATTCAGTGGCACCCCGCCGCCTGGCAACCGGCGTGCCGGGGAGTTGGGTGGGGGATCTGTCGGACTGGCAAAATCATTGGTCAGTGTGACAGAGGGATCGGTCAGTTTGAAGGCCGAGCTACGGCACGCCCGTTGCTTCCGGGCGGGCGTAAGAGATCAGCAGGGGAGGACCACATGCGGATGTTCGGATCTGAGGCGCTGTTTCGCGACCGGCGGGACGCGATGACGTGCGCGGCGGAGGACCTCGCCATGCCGAGCGGTCGCCATCTATGGTGAAACAACTGCCCCGCAACTGGGTCGCTATCCGCCGCGAGTGGCCGGTCCTCACGGTCCACCAACGGCTTGAAACGTCAGTCGCCTTCTTGTTGACGTTGGTGATCGACGTGGTCATCCTCGTGGCTCTGTACCGCCTCATCGTCGGCGTCGTCGGCACCCTGATGCTCGGAACTCTCAATCCTCTCGAGCATGCGGTATTCCAGCGGGTGTTCGGTGAGATTATGACCCTGCTGATCGCGCTGGAGTTCAATCACACGCTGCAGTATGTGATCAGCCGCGATCGGGGGATCGTGCAAGGCAAGGTCATCGTCCTGATCGCCCAACTCGCCCTGGCGAGAAAAGTCATTGTCACAGACCCGTACGAAGTTGCCCCCGCGTCCGTCGCAGCGCTCGCCAGCCTCGCGCTGGCCCTGGGCGTGACGTATTGGCTCATGCGTGGTCGCGACGACGACCTGGAAGGAGCTGGGTCCGATAAACGGGTGAACTCCGAACAAGCGCGCTATGTTGAGCGCGACAATCCAGACGAGCCATGGAAGGTCTCGCCGGCCTGTTTGACTGGATCTGGTCGACAGTTTCACGCGGAAAACATTCACGTGGATGGTTGAAGCCGTACGGGAGGACGCACTCGCGGCCTGCATCATCGATGCCGCGACATTCGATGCGGGGATCCGCGATCTCTATCGCGCGGCAGAACCCGATGGCGTGTTTTGCTACACCTTTTTCAAGAGAGGGGCTTCTTCATGAGCATGCCACAGGAACGCCGCGCCGCGGTTGCGCTGCTGATCGGGGTCGCTCTGCCGCTCCTCATCATGGGGATGCATCCCACGGGAGGAGACATCACGCGGGGAGGCGCGCGGCTCGTCCTGATCAACCATTGGGTGCATGGCGTGGCGCTCGCCGCTCAGCCCGTCGTTTTCCTGGGCCTGCTCGGGCTGTGGCGCTCGTTGCGCTCCGACGTCGCGACCGCGGCGCTCGTGTTGTACGGTTTTGGGATTGTGGCGATTCTCTCGGCCGCTACGCTGAGCGGATTCGTTGCCCCCGACGTCGTCACAGACCGTGTGCTCCTCGGCTATACCGGCCAGCTCAATCAAGGCTTCGCCAAGGTGAGTGTGGCCGCGATCGGCGCGAGCCTCATCCTGTGGGGCGCGGCGCTGTGGCCGATCGGCGGGCGGGGGTTTGCCCGGCTGCCGGCTGCGGCGGGCGTGATCATCGGCGCCGTGCTGGCGCTTGGGGTTGTGACCGGCTGGCTCCACCTGACCGCGGGTGGTATTGTGATCGTCGCGCTGCTGCAGGGGATTTGGATCATCCTGGTCGCCGCGCATCTGCTGCGGGGAGGCTTCAATGGCCGCGACGTCTAATCGGGAACGAGCGGTGAAAGTCGTTCTCGTTGTGTTGGGTCTGTTCACGGTCATCGCCAATATCTATCCTCTGGTGACGTCTTTCCTGGCCGGGCTGCGCCCGACTGCGGGGACGACAGCGCCGATGTTCTGGACCATGTACGCGACGCTCGGCCTTTTCTTGGTGCTCGCGGCACGCAACCCCTCCGCGCATCGCAGCTTGATTGCGTTCGCCGCATGGTCCAGTGTCGCGCATGCGGCGGTCATGGTGCTGATGGCGATGCAACTTCCCACCAAACGCGGCGAGCTGCTGGCCGGCGCGGCCGTGACCGGCCTGTCGGCCGTGCTGCTGTTCGTGTTCGCCCCTCGGAAGGAGTCGGGCTTGGCCACCTCTTCTTGACTGCTCATCGTTCCACTTCCCTAAGGACCCTTATTTCCTTGACATTCTAGAGGACCGGCCCTATCATGTCCTAGACACTCTAGGACATACCATGGCCACCCCGGTCGACCTCCTCCAGGGCACGCTCGACGTCCTCGTTCTCAAGGCGATCTCGTGGGGCCCGCGGCACGGGCACGGCGTCGCCCGTGTCATCCGCGACTCGACGTCCGGCACGCTCGACGTCACCGACGGCTCCCTCTATGTCTCCCTGCACCGCCTCGAGGAGCGCGGGCTGGTGGACAGCGAGTGGGGGCTCTCCGACAAGGGGAAGCGCGCCCGCTTCTACCGGCTCACCACCGCCGGCCGCCAGCAGCTGAAGACCGAGACGGCGGCCTGGCAGCGCTACGTGCAGACCGTCACCCGCCTCCTCACCGCCACCACGCAGCCGGCCTGACGGTGCATGTCCCTACGTGGCGCAGGTACCTGCGCTTCTGGCCGAGCGACATCGACGCGGACCTCGACGCGGAGTTCCGCTTCCACGTGGACGCGGAAATGGAGTACCTCACCGCGCGCGGATGGACCCCCGCGGCCGCGCGCGACGAAGCGTTGCGACGCTTCGGCGACGTGGAGCAGTACCGCCGCGACTGCCGCTCCGCGGACGAACGCCGCGCGGGACGCGAGCATCGCAAGGAGAATCTCATCGTGCTGAAACAGGACCTGCGCTTTGCCCTGCGCTCGCTGCGCCGGCAGCCGGCATTCACCGCCGTCGCGGTGATCACCCTGGCGCTCGGGATCGGCGCCAACACCGCGATCTTCAGCGTCATCAATGCCGTGATGCTCACGCCCCTGCCCTACCGCGAGCCGCACCGGCTGGTGATGCTGTGGGAGACGAGGCCGGCCAGCGACCGCCCGCTCGTCTCGTACCGCAACTTCGTGGACTGGCGGCAGCGGCAGCGCGGGTTCGAGGACATCGGGGTCTACTACCCGTGGGCGTCGTTCACCATGACGGGCCGGGGCGACGCCGAGCGCGTGGACGGGGCGCTGGTGAGCGGCAACTATCTGCAGCTCCTCGGCGTGCGGCCGGCGCTGGGCCGGCTCGTGACGCCGGCGGATGACTCGCCGGGCTCGGCGCGCGTCGCGCTGCTGGACAACGGCTTCTTCCAGTCGCGCTTCGGCGGCGACCGCTCGGTGCTCGGCCGCACGCTGGTGCTCGACGACGAGGCGTACACGGTGGTGGGCGTGCTCCCGCCGGACGTGCGCATGTCGTACCGGGCGGGCGACCAGAACCCGGACGTGGTCCTCCCGGTGGGGCTGTTCGCGAAAGACGCCCCCTACAACCGCCGGGGGCAGGCGGACGTGTTCGCCGTGGGACGTCTCAAGCCGGGCGTCACGGTGCAGCAGGCGCTGTCGGATCTCCAGCGCGTGAGCGCGGAGCTGCGCACGGAATATCCCGGCGAGAACTTGGGGCTCGGCGCGGCGGGCGCACCGCTGATGTACGGGGTGGTGCGGTTCATCAAGCCGGCGCTCCAGATCCTGATGGCCGCCGTGGCGCTGGTGCTGCTGATCGCGTGCGCCAACGTGTCGAGCCTCGTGCTGTCGCGCTCCGCGGCGCGGCAGCGGGAGTTCGCGCTGCGGACGGCGCTCGGCGCGGCGCGCGGACGCATCGTGCGGCAGGTTCTGACGGAGAGCGTGGTGCTGGCGCTCGCGGGGGGCGCCCTGGGCGTGGGGATCGCCGTGGCGGGCGTGCGGCTTCTGGTGACGCTGCAACGGGGCGCGCCGCGGGTCGCGGACAGTCAGGTGAACACGCCGGTGCTGCTGTTCGCGCTGGGCGTGTCGCTGCTCACCGGACTGCTCTTCGGTCTCGCGCCGGCGCTGCAATCGGGCAGCGCGCAGCTGGCGTCCGCGTTGAAGGAAGGCGGCCGCGGTACGAGCGGTGGCGCGTCGCTGCAGCGGACACGGGCCGCGCTGACCGTGGCCGAGGTGGCGCTCGCCGTCGTGCTGCTGGCGGGGTCGGGTCTGCTGGTGCGGAGCTTCGCCAGGCTCACGGCCGTGGACCCCGGCTTCCAGCCGTCGC
>Ga0209471_1001086_pt1 | contig 16650 bp, 15 predicted proteins | sample GraSoiAngelo_128_FD_185885 | JGI IMG/M metagenome (GOLD analysis project Ga0209471, IMG submission 185885) | Grasslands soil microbial communities from the Angelo Coastal Reserve, California, USA - 14_0927_12_20cm (SPAdes) (version 2) | ecosystem: Environmental > Terrestrial > Soil > Grasslands ...
GGAGCGCGAGCTGGGCGGGTATCGGATCGACCGCAAGGCCTTCTTCCTTCCCGACCCGAAGCTCCTGGCCGAAGAGACGGCGGCTCTCTACGCGGCGGGAGCGGCCGCGCTGGCCACGCGCGATTTTCCCTTCGCGCAGGATCTCAGATTTGCCCTGCGCAAGATCTCGCTCGCGGGCAGCGCTCCCGCCGCAGTGGGAAATGCGGCGGCGCGGCGCCTCTTCATCGTGCGGCCCGGCGATTCCGACCGCAAGGGATCGCTGCGCGCGCTGGGCGATGCGGTGGCGCGGCGAAAGCGCGTCCATCTCGTCTACCAGGCGCCGCCGTCGCTCGAGGGAAAGCCGGGCGAGCGCACCGAGCGCGACGTCGATCCCTACGGCCTCGCCTTCCGCGGCGGCTCGTGGCGGCTGGTCGGCTACTGCCACCTGCGCAAGGCGGAGCGCGTCTTCGTCGTCGACCGGATCGAGTCCCTGCAGGTCAACGAGCAGAAGCCCAACACTTCCGACTTCGAGATCCCCAAAGGCTTCGACGCCGGCGCGGCCGCGGGCAGGAGGCCCTGGCAGTGGCTCACCCGCGCGGCCGAGGAAGTGACGCTCCGCTTCGCACCCGGCAGCGAGCTGCTCGCCGAGCGGGTCTTCGATGCGCCCTCGGGAAAGCTCTCCGTCACCTTCCTCGATGGTCTGTTGCCCACGGTGCTGTCGTATGGGGAGCGGGTCTGGATCGAGAGCCCCGCGTCGGCCCGCGCGCGCATCGTCAGAGCCCTGACCTTGCTTTCGCTGAAGCTGGCACAAACGCCCTCGCCCCCGCCTGCTCCAATGCCGTCGGTCGAACACCGCATCGAGCACGAGAACGAGCACGAAAACGAGCACGAGCATGAGCATGAGCATCAGCACGACCGCCTCCGCCGCCTGCTCCTCGTCGTCCCCGCCGCGCGCAAGCGGCCCGGCATCTCTCTCGAGGAGCTGGCGCGCGAGCTGGGATTCGACACCGCGCAACTGCGCTCCGACATCGAGTTCCTCGGCCTGGTGGGCCGGCCGCCCTTCTCGCCCGACGACCTCATCGACATCAGCGTCGACGAGCGCGGGCGGGTGACCGTCGCGCTCGACCAGTCGTTCTCGCGGCCGCCGCAGCTGACGGCGGTGGAGGCGCTCGCGCTCGCAGCAGCTGCCGAGGAAGTCGCGCCGGCAGATCCCGCCGTCGTGGCCGCGCTCACCAAGCTCACCGAGAAGCTCACTCCCGCCGCGCGCCAGCTCTACGCGGCGCTCGCCCGCCGCGTGGCAGCGGCCACTCCTGCTCCGCGCGGCGCAGCGGGAATCCTCGCGCAGCTGCGCAAGGCTGCCGAAGAGCGGCGCGAAGTGGTGCTCGAGTACGACCGCGGCTCGCCGGAGGAGCGGACGCTGGACCCGCAGGCGATCATCGACCACCGCGGGCGCTGGTACGTGATCGGCCACGACAAAGGCAAGAACGCCGAGCGTATCTTCCGCGTCGACCGCATCCTCGGGGTGCGCGAGACGGGCGCGACCTTCGCCGATCTGGGCCCGATCGACGAGGCCCGCTTCCAGCGCGAGCAGCTCTACTTCCCCAGCGGGAGCGAGCAGCCCACGGTGTTGCGCTTCTCCGCGGCGGCCGCCATCTGGGCGATGGCGCGCTACCGCGCGCGGCAGCTGGAAGACGGTCGCGCCGACGCCTTCATCGAGGCGGCGGGCAGCTCCTATGCGGTCTCGCTGGCGATGTCCTTGGCGGGCGAGGCCGAGATCGTCGCCCCGGAAGAAGCGCGGCAGGCGCTGCGCGACGAGGTCGAGCGGACGCTGCGCCGCTACGCAGACTGAGCATTTCCGATTACCATGCGGCCGTGATCGCCCTCGCCCTGGCAACGCTCCTGGCGCAGACGCCCTCGCCCGCGCCCATCGCTCCCCAACCCGACGTCGCCGAGCTCTTCGAGAAGCGCTGCTCGCTCTGCCATGGCGCCGACGGAAGAGGAAAGACGAAGAAGGGGCGCGAGTACAAGACCCCGAACTTCACTTCGGCCAGGTACCAGAAGCACACCCGCGACGACGAGATCCGGGACGCCATCGCCAACGGCGTTCGCAAGACGAAGATGAAAGGCTTCAAGGACAAGCTCACGCCCGAGCAAAGGGAGACGCTCTTCCTTTACGTGCGCGCCTTCGGCAAGAAGAGCTGACGCGATGCACATTGACAGGCCGCGCCTCCGACCGTATGAAGCGCGCCCCGTTCCGCTGGAGGACAGGTGATTTCGCGACCGACTGCCGAGCTCAAGCGCCCGACCGTCTACACCGAGGCGATGGAGGTCTTCCATCGCGCCGCCGATCTGATCGGCCTCGACCGCCGCGTGCGCATGGAGCTGGAAGAGCCGGACTACGAGCACATCTTCTACGTCACCGTGAAGCTGCACACGCGGCTCTCGCCTCTGCCGCAGGCGGAGCAGCAGAAGTTCAGCGACCTGCAAGAGAGCGAGCTCTTGCCTGACGGGCTCGAGCCGCTGCTCGACGGGAGCTTCGTCTTCAAGCGGCGCGCGCTGATCAATGCGACCGCACAGATGCGCGGCGGGGTGCTGCGGCTCAAGGGCAAGGGGCTCTACAAAGTCGTGCCCGGCCGGCCCGAGCGCTTCAAGGCGTATCGCGTGCAGCACAACCAGGCGCGCGGGCCGTACAAGGGCGGCATCCGCTTCCACCAGGATGTCTCGCTGGACCTCTTCAAGGTGCTCGCCGCCGAGATGACCTGGAAGACGGCCATCGCCGACGTGCCCTTCGGCGGCGGCAAGGGCGGCATCAAGGTCGACCCGCGCAGCCTTTCCAGCGAGGAGCTGGAGGCGCTCACGCTGCGCTACATGTATCGGCTCAAGCCGCTCATCGGGCCCGACCTCGACATCCCTGCGCCCGACGTCGGCACGGACGCCGCCATCATGGGGCTTCTCTTGCGGCAGTACACCGACGGCGAGCGCGAGCGGCACCGCCTGCGCGGCGTCGTCACCGGGAAGGACACGCGCATCGGCGGCTCCGAAGGCCGCGTGCGCGCCACCGGTCAGGGCCTCGCCTACTGTATCCAGGAATGGTTCGCCGACCGGGGGACGACGCCCGCCGGCTCGACCTTCATCCTGCAAGGTTTCGGCAACGTCGGGTCGAACACGGCGGAGATCCTCTGCGGCCTGGGGGCGAAGTTCCTCGCCGTCAACGACGCGGGCGGCACCATCTACAGCCCGACCGGCCTCGACGTGCAGGACCTGACCGCCTACGTCTACGACAATCCTTCGAACCTCCGGCGCACGGTGGCCGGCTACCCGAAGGCGCAGCAGATCTCCAAGACGGATCTCTGGGACGTCGCCTGCGACCTCTGCATTCCCGCCGCGCTCGGCGGCGAGATCACCGGCCCGGTCGCCGAGCGGCTCAAGTGCCGGCTCGTCGCCGAGGGCGCCAACGGCCCGACCACTCCCGAGGGCGACCGCGTGCTCGCCAAGCGCGGCATCGAGATGATCCCCGACATCATCGGCAACGCCGGCGGCGTGACGGTGAGCTATTACGAGTGGATCCAGAACAAGCGCATGGAGCACTGGAGCGAGACGGAAGTGAACGGGCGGCTGGAGCAGGCGATCAAGTCGAACTACCGGATCATCCGCGACATCTCGCGGAACACGCCGCGCCGCACCGCGACCCACAACAGCGTGCGCTACTGCATCGGCAAGGAGATCGACATGCGCACGGCGGCGATGGTGCTGGCCCTCAAGCGCATCGAGGCCCATTACCAGCTGGAAGGCTTCTCGCAGTAGCTACGGCCGCGCCTGCACGTCCTGGAGGCGGCCATTCTTTTCGATCAGGACGACCGTCCAGGTCTTCCCCGCCACCTTGCAAACCGAGGCGTGCGCGTCGGTGGCCGAAGGCAGCGGCGGCTCGCAGGCGAAGCCATGCTCGCGCATCCAGGAGCGGGCGCCCCCGATCTCGCGTCCTTCGGGAATGCCGGCGAGCAGGCGCGCGCGCAGGTCCTCCACGTTGCGCGGCAGGACGAAGGAAGGTGGCGGCGATCCGCTGCAGGCGAACAAGAGGACGATCGAGGCGCCGCGCATTCAGGCTCCCTTGCCGCGGCGGGCCAGCGCTCCCAGCCCGTCATAGGCCGCGTATTTGTAGAGCTCCGACAACGTCGGGTAATTGAAGACGGCGTCGATGAAGAGATCGATGGTCGCTTCTTTGAGCAGCGCGATGACGCCGATGTGGATCAGCTCGGTGGCGCTCGGGCCCAACGCGTGGACCGCGAGCAGCTTCTTGTCGGGCGCGAAGAGGAGCTTCAAGAATCCACTCTCCGCGCCGAGGATCTCGCCGCGCGCGTTCTCGCGCATCAGCGCCCGGCCGGCGAGGTAGTCGACGCCCTTCCCCTTCAGCTCCTCTTCGGTCGGGCCGACGTAGCTGATCTCGGGGATGGTGTAGATGCCGTAGGGGAAGAGCGGATTGACGCGAGTCTTGTAGGCGATCTGGAAAGCGTGGCACATCGCCACCCGGCCTTGCTCCATGCTGGTCGAGGCGAGGCCGGGAAATCCCACCACGTCGCCTGCCGCGTAGATGTGCGGCTGCGCGGTCTGGAAATGCTCGTTGACGGGAAGATTGCCGCGCTTGTCGGGGATGACGCCGAGCGCTTCGAGACCGAGACCGCTGGTGTTGCCGCTCCGCCCCGCCGCGCCGAGCACCGCCGCCGCCGTCTCCACCCGTCCTTTCTCGGTGACCACCGTGCAGACGCGCGTCTGCGGATCGAGCGAGCATTGCGCGGGCGCGTCGCCGAGACGCAGCCAGAGCCCGAGCCGTTCCAGCTCGGTGGTGAAGCGATCGCCCAGCTCCTCGTCGAGAAAGGAGAGGAGCCGGTCGCGGCCGTCGAGCAAGATCACCTTCGTCCCCAGGGCGGCGAAGATGCAGGCGTACTCGGCGGCGATGACGCCGGAGCCCATCACGATCATCGACTCGGGGATGGTCTCGATCTCGAGGATCTCGTCGGAGTCGTAGATCTCCGGCTCCTCGAAAGGGACCCACGACGGCCGGTGCGGCCGCGAGCCGGTGGCGATGAGGAAGAAATCGGCCGGGATCGTCTGGCCGGTCTCGGCGATGCGCACCGTGTGCGGGTCCACGAAGCTGGCGCTGCCGGCGAACATCTCCACGCCGTGCCGCTCCATGTTGCGCCAAATGCGCGCTCGCTCCTCCGAGACGACGAGATGCTCGCGGAACATCAACGTCGCCGCCGCGAACGGTCGCGGCAGCGCCAGCACGGCCGCCTCGAGGCCGCGCGAAGTCATTCCGGTCAGCGCCAGCGCGCTCTCGCGCAGCGTCTTGGAGGGCAGCGTGCCGGTGTTGGTGCAGGCGCCGCCCAGGTGCGGTGCTCGCTTCTCCACCATCGCCACCCGCTTGCCGGACCAGGCTGCCTGCGCAGCGCCCTTCTCTCCGGCCGGGCCGCTGCCGATGACCACCAGATCGTAACGGGCCATGGCGCGAACGTACTACAGTAGCGCGGCTTGCTCTCCTGGACCGACGCGGCGCACCCGCTGTGGAAGTGGCTGCTCCGCATCTGCGCCGCCGCGACGGTCCTGCCGCTCTGGAGCGCGGCCCACCTGCCCTTCACCGATCTGCCCCAGCACGCGGCGGCGATCGGAACGCTGCGGCACTGGTTTGACCCGATCTGGAAATCGCAGGAGTACTTCACGCTCGCGCTCGGGCAAACGCAGTACCTGCTCTACTACCTGGCTGGAGCGGCGCTCGCCTTTCCCTTCGCTACGGCCGAGCGCGCGAATCTGATCCTGCTCTCGCTCACCGCCGTCGCCTTTCCCCACTCGCTGCGCGCGCTCCTCCGGGCGATGCGCGCCGACGAGCGTCTCGCGCTGTTTGCCTGCACCCTCTTCTGGAGCCAGGCGCTGCTCATCGGCTTCTTCAACTACCTGGCGGCGATGCCGCTCGTGCTCTGGGGCCTCTCGCTCGCCGTGCGGCAAGCCGAAGCTCCCCGGCCGCGCACGCTCTGGATGCTGGCGGCTGCGGCGGTGGCGCTCTTCTACCTGCACCTCTCGGCCTTCATCTTCTTCGCACCGGCCGCCGCCATCGCGTCCTTGGCATTGCCCCGCGTCCCTCCACTGCGCGAGTGGCCGCGGCGGCTCTCTTGGGCAGCCCCGGTCGCGGTGCTCAGCCTCCTCTGGCTCTGGACCAGCCCGGTCGTCCATCCGCAGGCGGTGGGCTGGCGGCAGCCGATGGCGGTCGCGTTCGAAGACCCGGCGGTCTCGCTGCGCAACATCCCCGATGCCTTGCTCGACATCTGGCGCGGGGCGGAGGACGAGTGGTGCCTGCTCGCGCTGCTCGCCGCCGCGGCGCTCCTCGCCTGGCCGCAGGGGCGCGAGCCCGAGAGCGATCCCTGGAAGCGCGGCCTCGTCGCGGCCTGGGCGGCGCTGGCGGCATTGCTCTACTTCGCCTTTCCCGTCTCGGTGGGATGGCTCTGGCAGCTCAACGAGCGCTACGCGCTGGTGTTCGCGCTTTTGGCTCCGGCGCTCTTGCGGCCGGCGCCGGGTCTTCGCGGAGCCGCGCCGCTCTTGCTCGTCGCCGCCGCGGCCCTCTTCGCCGCAGGCAGCGCAGTGGTCAACATCCGCGCTTTCGATCGCGAAGCAGGCCCCTTCGATGAAGTGCTGGCGCACGCGCAGCCGGGAGAGCGGCTGATCGGGATGATCTTCGAGCAGAACTCGCGTTACGCGAAGTTCAGCCCCTTCATTCACTTCCAGGCGTACTACCGGGCGCGCATGGGCGGCGTCGCTTCGTTTTCCTTCGCGGAGCTGCCGCAGTCGCCGCTGCGCTACCGGCCCGAGCGCGCGCCGCCGCCGCATCCTGCCGGCTGGGAATGGCACGCGGGCCTCTTCCGCAACGACATCGACGGCGTCTATTACGACTACGTCCTCGTGCGCGCTAACTTCGAGCCACCCCAGCTTCGCCAGAGCGGGCCGCGCTGGCGGCCGCTGGCGCAGCAGGGGAACTGGGCGCTGTACGAAAAAGTCCCTCAGTGAACAGCGCCGCGGGGGGCTTTGCTCGGCTGCTGGGGCGCGACGAACTTGAGGCCGATGCCGCGCATTCCGGCGCGGCTCGAGTCGGCGCGGGCGAAATTGATGTAGCACTGGTAGCGGACCTCGCCCTCCAGCGTCAGCTCGGCGCCGCCGTGGGGCGAGGCGAACGTAACCCTGACGCGGCTCCCGAGAGCGAACGGCTCGCGCGTCTCGATGAACATGCCCGCGTCGGTGATGTGCCGCCCGACGCCGCTGGCCACGCCCCCTTCTCCCTCGAGAAAGACGGGAAAAGCTTTGTCGAATCGCCCGACCGGACCAGGCTTTTCGGGCAATCCCTTGTCGGTTCGGGACATCTTCGCAGGCGCTCCGCTGGTTGGATGCCCCACGGTAGGTGCGGGCTTGCGGACAGTCAAGAAAGGGGCGGCTCTCGCGCTCCGGTCCGAAGCGTCTTAGATTGAAAGCGGAGAGGGAGCGATGAAGGGACGCCTCGGCGCGGTGCTGACTTCCGGACTGGCGGCGGTGGCGCTCGCGCTGGCTCTCCTTCAGGTCCTGGTCCTGGCGAATTCGACGCCGCGGCAGTGGACGGCGGAAGCGCAGATTCCCCCCGGGCCGTCGAATCGCTTCTCGGCTCCCGGCGGCCGCGCGGGGATTCCCTGGATGCCGTTCGACTCGACCAAGCCGCAGCCGGCCGAGCCGAAGAGCCGCGAGGGCCGTTCGCCGGCGGCGAAGCCTCCCGAGCGGCACGTTCCGCCGCCTTCGAAGATGCGCGGGATCCATCCGCCGACGTTCGGCCCCCGCCCGGCAAGGCGCGCCGCAGCCTGAGCTATTTCACTCGCACGGTCTGGTACTGCGTGGCCTGGCCGCGGCGCACGCGCACGAGCGCCGTGTCGCCCTTCTTCAGCCCCTTCACCGCCTTGCGATAGTCCGCTGCCGACTGCACCGGCTGCCGGTTCACCTCGAGGACCACGTCGCCGGGCTCGAATCCAGCGTTCGCCGCCGGCGAGTCGGGCGCGACTTCGACCACGACCGCGCCGCGCGTGTCGCTGTCCACCCTCGCCCGGCGCGCCAGCTCGGGAGTGAGGTCCTGCACGGAGAGGCCGAGCAGATCTCCGCCCGACTCGCCGCCGGAGCGATCGCTGCTCTTGCCGCCCGTGTCCTCCTTCTCGTCCGGCCGCTGCGCGACCTTCACCTCGACGGTGCGCTTGTTGCCCTCGCGCAAGACGTCGAGCTTGATCACGTTGCCGGGCGGCACCGCCCCGATGTCGCGGGTGAGCTGGCTGTTGTCCGCCACCGGACGGCCGTTGAGCGCCACGATCACGTCACCGGGCTTGAGTCCCGCCTTGGCCGCCGGGCTGTCCTTGACCACGTCGGCGATGAGCGCACCGCGCGTCGAGGGGAGGTGCAGCGTCTCGGCCATGTCGGCGGTGATGGCCTGCGGCGAGACGCCGAGGTACCCGCGCGTCACCCTGCCCTTCGTCTTCAGCTGCGGAAGGATCTGCTTCACCACCGCGATGGGGATGGCGAACCCGATCGTGTTGGCCCCGCTGATGATGGCGGCGTTGATGCCCACCACCTCGCCCTTCAAGTTGAAGAGGGGCCCGCCGGAGTTGCCGGGATTGATCGACGCGTCGGTCTGCAGATAGTCCGACCACGGGCCGCCGAACTGCGTGCGCTCCTTGGCGCTGATGATCCCGGAGGTCACCGTCGCCTGCAGCCCGAAGGGCTCGCCGATGGCGATGACGTAGTCGCCCACCTCGAGCGCGTCGGAGTCGCCCAGCGTGGCGTACTTGAAGCTGTTCACGTCCTTGCCCTCGATCTTGAGCAGCGCCACGTCGCTCTTCGGATCGCTGCCGATCACCTTGGCCGCGAACTCGCGCGCGCCGCCCGTCGCGGTCTCGTCGGTGATCACCTTGATCTCGTCCATCGGCCGATAGCGGCCCGGCTGGGTCTCGTCCTGCACCTCGACCACGTGATTGTTGGTCAGGACCAGCCCCTCGCCGATGAGAAAGCCCGAGCCGAGGCCGTGCCGCTCCTGATCGTCGGGCATGCCGCCGCCGGGCGGCCCGAAGAAGCGGAAGAAGCGCTCCATCGGATCCTGCGGGTTGCTCTCGTCCTCGCCATCGGGATTCTCCGGCTGGCTGAGGCGGGGCGTCCGCTGCGCCACGCGCGGGCGGCGCGGCTTGAACCGCGAGTTGATGTTCACCACCACCGGGCGCAGCTGCTTGACGATCGGCGCCAGCGAGGGAAGAGGGCCGGCCTGCTTGACCGTCTCGGCCGTGCCGGGGCCTTGCGCGTTCACATCGGCGGCGAAGAGAAAAAGCATCGCAGCGAGAAGAGCAAAACGACGGTGCATCGAAACCTCCAAAGCGAGCGCTCGCATGCTGGAACAGCGAAACGCGCTCGGCATTTCGACGTCCCGCGCGCGAAAATCTTCGCCTCAGGCGATCGCGCGGCGGGAACGTAACCCCGCACGCCGCTCCGTCAAGCGACGAGCCTCAGCTCTGATCGGTACTTGCCTCTTCGGGAGACGAGTCGCGCAGCTCCTCCAGGTCGAGGCGCTGGCCTTCGCCGTCGAGCACCTGCACGCGGGCGGCGTGGAGCGAGTAGAAGAGCAGCCAACGCTCGGCGTCGGTCAGGCTTCCCGGCGGCAGAGCCTCGTCGATCTCGGCGATGGTGAGAAAGCCGCGGCGGATGCCCCGTGTGAACAGGGCCTTTCTCGACTTGTGCGATCGGCCGATCTTCAGCGTCGACATCCCCGTCCCCCGATTCTAACCCCTAGACGCCTGGTTGCCGCTCGTGCTCCTCCACTGCGGGTGCTTGTTTTTCCGGGAGAAGCGCGCCCGACTCGGTGAGGATGCGGCGCAGCTCTTCGCCTTCCAGGGTCTCCTGCTGCAAGAGGCGCGCGGCCACCTTGCCCAACGCCTCCCGGTGATGCGTCACGATGTCGCGGGCCCGCTGCATCGCCTCTTCGACCAGGCGGGTGATCTCCTCGTCGATGCGGCGCTGGGTGCGCTCGCTGTAGTTCTTTTCGGTCAGACCGGGGATGCCCTGGTTGCTCAAGAAGGGCGAGCGGCTCCGCTCGCTGTAGCTCACCGGGCCGAGCGCCTCCGACATGCCGTACTCGGTGACCATCAGCCGGGCGATCTCGGTCGCCTGCTTGAAGTCGTTCGAGGCGCCGGTCGAGATGCTGCCGACGACGATCTCCTCGGCAGCGCGGCCGCCCATCAGGCCCGCCATCTTGTCGAGCAGCTCCTCGCGGGACATGAGGTAGCGGTCCTCGAGGGGCATCTGCATCGTGTAGCCGAGAGCTGCCAGGCCGCGCGGGATGATGGAGATCTTGTGGACCGGCTCGGCGTGCGCGCAGAGGGTCGAGACGAGGGCGTGGCCCGACTCGTGGTAGGCGACGATCTCCTTCTCCCGCTCGTTGATCCGCCGCGTCTTCTTCTCCAGGCCGGCGACGACGCGCTCGATGGCCTCCATGAAGTCGGCCATGACGACTTTCTCGCGGTCCTTCCGGGCGGCGAGTAGCGCGGCTTCGTTGACGACGTTGGCGAGGTCGGCGCCGGCGAATCCCGGCGTGCGCGCGGCCACCAGGCGCAGGTCGACGTCGGCGCCCAGCTTCACCTCGCGGGCGTGGATGCGGAGGATCTCCTCGCGGCCCTTGCGGTCGGGCCGATCGACCAGCACCTGCCGATCGAAACGCCCGGGCCGCATCAGCGCCGGGTCGAGAATCTCCGGCCTGTTGGTCGCGGCGAGGACGATGAGCGCCGTGCGCGAGTCGAAGCCGTCCATCTCGGCCAGCATCTGGTTGAGCGTCTGCTCGCGCTCATCGTGGCCGCCGAACATGCCGGAGTTGCGGCTTTTGCCGATGGCGTCGAGCTCGTCGATGAAGATGATGGCCGGCGCCTTGGCGGCGGCCTGCTGGAAGAGATCGCGGACCCGCGCGGCGCCGACGCCGACGAACATCTCGACGAACTCCGAGCCGCTCAAGGAGAAGAAGGGCACGCCTGCCTCGCCGGCCACGGCGCGGGCGAGGAGCGTCTTGCCGGTGCCGGGAGGGCCGACGAGCAGCACGCCTTTGGGGATGCGCCCGCCCAGGCGTCTGAACTTGCCCGGCATCTTGAGGAACTCGACGATCTCCTTGAGCTCGTCGGCGGCCTCGTCCACGCCGGCCACGTCCTTGAAGGTGACGCCGGTGTTCGACTCCATGTAGACGCGGGCCTTGGTCTTGCCGAAGGACATCACTCCGGGCGGCCCGCCGGGCATGCCGCCCGACATGCGCCGCGTCAGCCAGGAGACGAAGAGGAGCCCGATGCCGATGGGCACCGCCAGCATCCAGATCATCTCGCTCATGCCGCCGTCGGCGACCGCGTCGTACTCGAGGTGCTTGGACTCGAGCAGCGGCACCAGCTGCTGATCGCCCGAGACGCGAACCGCGATCCAGGGCAGGTCGCTGCTCTTCTGGCTCTCGCCGCTCTTCGGGTAGCACTTCACCCATTCGTTGCTGAGCACGACCTTCTGGCAGCCGTCGCTCCTGATCCGTTCGACGAGACGGCTGTAGGAGACGCGCTGGAAGCCGGCGTCCTGGAAGAGCGAACGGAGGAGGAGAAAGCCCACAAGCAGGACGAGGATGTAGATGATCGGCGAACCGAATCGCGATCCCGTGCCTGGCGTCTTCTCGAGCTTCTTGCCGCGCGGATTGGGCTTGCCCAGCGCCATACCCCTCCCCTGGGAAACGTAAGGAGCCGGACGCGCTGCGCAAAGCATTCGCTCACCCGGAAGCGAGCGATTTCACGTCAATGTGTCAGATCGAGCAGCTGGGCGACCGTCTTCTCGTCCGCAGCCGGAAATTCGTACTTGTCCATCTCCTGGGGGGTGACCCAGCGGTGATCGTGCACCTTCTTGTTGTTGATCTGCCCTTGGAGCAGCTTGCAGCGATAGACGCGGAAGTCGATGTCGTAGTGCGGATAGGAGTGCTGGACGTGGATGACGCGGTCGCCGACGTCCACCTCGATCTCCATCTCCTCGCGCAGTTCGCGCGCCAGGGCGGCCTCGTCTCCCTCTCCCTCTTCCACCCTTCCCCCGGGGAATTCCCACAGGAGCGGCAGGGTCGCGGTAGGACGGCGCTGGGTGATCAGGTACTTGCCGTCTTTCTCGATCATGGCGGCGACGACGCGGATCCGGTGTGGCATGCGGCCGGACCATAGATCCCCGCTCGGCAGGCGGCAAGGCGTCCCCTAGCTCAGTTGCGCGGCGGGCGGGACCGCTTAACCTTGGAAGGAGACGAGGAGGTCTTGTCTGCATGCCTGTGCTGCTGCTGGCCTTGCTCACCGCCCAGGTCGTGCAAGGCGCGCCGCACCAGGCGAGAGGCAAGCAGAAGGCGCCCGGCAAACCCGCCGCCGTGAAGCCCGCGCCGCCGCCTCCGCCCCTCTGCTCAGGCGACTACGCCGATGCGCTGCCGGTGGAGAAGGCCAACGCCATTCTCGATGCGGTCAGGGACCCCTTCGTCTTCGCGCTGCGCAACACCGCCACCTACGAGCACGTCTATTACGGTCGCGACGGCAAGCTGCGCCGCGCTTATCTGCGCTCGGTCGTGCACGGGACCGCCTTCGCCTACCGGGTGGTCAATGGCGAGACCCAGCTGGTGACCAACGAGCACGTCGCCAGCCAGCCCGAGGTGACCGACGAGGAGCACGCCGTCGAGGGCGTGCCGACCGGCTCGAAGAAGGTCCGCGAGCAGCTCAAGGTCGTCCGCGACGAAAGCGACGACTACGAACCCGGGCACGTGCCTCTGACGAAAGCGCTCGCCGACCCGCAGGCGGACATCGCCGTGCTCAAGGCCAAGAAGCCGCTCGCAGTCATGCCCTGGCGCATCGGCCGATCCGCCGCGCTCCGGCCAGGAAACCTGGTCTACGTGCGCGGCTTTCCTCTCGGAGCTTTCGCCGCCCTCAACACCGGCAAGGTGATCAATCCGCTCACGGCCGACGGCGAGCGCGGCTGGAACCACAACGACTTCGTCGTCGACGCCCTGCTCAATTCCGGCAACAGCGGCAGCCCCGTCTTCGCCATCGCTTGCCGCACCGGGGAGCCGGAATTGGTGGGCGTCTACCACGCCGGATACGCCGACGCCGCGGCCCTGAACGCCGTCGTCGCCATCGACCAGCTGCGCGACGAGCTCGACACCTTGAAAGTGCCCAAGCGCGAGGCGGGCGCTCACGGCGAGATCACCGCCGGGGAGCGCGACCGGCTGGTCAAGCAGATCTTCAGCGAGCCGTCCCACGGCATCACCTTCCCCTTCGGCGGTCGATCGGTGGTGGCCACGCTGGTCGATCCGCAGACGCTGCGCTTCTCCATCCTCGACGACGACTACCCGCTCGTCACGCAGGAGTCGATGGCGCTCATCGACCACAGCCACAACGGCTTCGGCACGCTGGATGGCATCGCTGTCCTGGTCGACGGGCAGCCCACCGAAGCACCGGCGCAGGCGGTCGAGGGCGACGTGCGGGAGCACTTCGATCGGCTCTACGAGTCGCTCTGGCGGCAGCTGCTCGGCGTGGTCGATTACCGCGCGCAGCTGGCCAAGGGCCGGCTCAGCGCCGATGCCTTCGCCGACGCGCAAGCGGCGCGCGGTCGGATGCGCAAGCGCCTCGGCGAGCAGAAGGAGCTGCTCAACATCTGCGCCTTCGAGGCCGACCGCGCGAACTTCGGCGCCGCCCGCCCGCAGGCCGCCGCGCCCGCGCAGCCCCTTGTGCCCAACCTCGCTCCGACCGGCGCGGCCTCCGCCACCGAATTGACCGGCGCGCTGCCCTCACCTTAGTTAGGGGCGTGCCCAGCATCGCCTTCCTCGGCGCCGCGCAGACGGTGACCGGCTCGCGCCACCTGCTCACCACCCGGGGGGGCAAGAAGGTGCTGATCGACGCCGGCCTCTTCCAGGGCCGCCGCGAGCTGCGCGACCGCAACTGGGCGCCGTGGACGCAGGGCAAGGTCGACGCGGTCGTCCTCACGCACGCGCACATCGATCACACCGGATATCTGCCGCGGCTCTGCGCGCAGGGCGTGGTCTCGCGCGTCCTCTGCACGCAGGCCACCCGCGAGCTCTCCGCGCTGCTCTTGCCCGACAGCGGCCACCTGCAGGAGGAGGACGCGCGCCACGCCAACGAGCGCGGCTACAGCAAGCATCATCCGGCGCTGCCGCTCTACACCGCGGCCGACGCGCAGGCGGCGGTGCAGCGGCTGGAGCCTTTTCCCTACGACACGCCGGTCGACGTCGTCGAAGGCGTTCAGTTCACCTTCCGGCGGGCGGGGCACATCCTCGGCAGCGCCTTTCTCGATCTGCGCGTCGAGGGAAAGCGCATCCTCTTCTCCGGCGACCTGGGCCGCTACGGCACGCCGCTGCTGGCCGATCCGGAGGACGCCACGCCTGCCGATGCGCTCTTGCTCGAGTGCACTTACGGCGACCATGCGCACCCGGACGAGCCCGCTGCCGACCAGCTCGCGCGCGCCATCGGCGAAGCCATCCAGCGCGGCGGGCCGCTGCTCATCCCCGCCTTCGCGGTCGGCCGTACCCAAGAGCTGCTCTTTCTCTGGCGCGGGCTGGAGCACGACGGGCGCATCCCCAAGCTGGAGCTCTTCGTCGACAGCCCGATGGCGACCGACGTCACTCCGCTCTACTTGAAGCACCCGGAAGATCAATCGGCGGCGATCCGCGACCTCTTGCGGCAGAACGTGCGGCCGCTCAATCCTGCGCGCCTCACCTTCGTGCGCGGCGGCGCCGAGTCGGCCAAGCTCCTGGAGAAGACCGGCTTCTTCGCCGTCATCGCCGCCTCCGGGATGGCGAGCGGCGGCCGCATCCTCGCGCACCTCGAGCGGCACTTGCCCAACCCCAGAGCGACGGTGCTGCTGGTCGGCTACCAGGCCGAGCAGACCCGCGGCCGCCAACTGCTCGAAGGGGCCAAGGAGATCAAGATGCGCGGCGGGATGGTGAAGGTAGCCGCCAGGATCGAGCAGATGTCCGGCTTCTCGGCGCACGCCGATTGGCGCGAGGAGGAGCGCTGGCTCTCGCGTGCCCCTCCGCCCGGGCGCGTCTTTCTCGTGCACGGCGAGCCGGTGGCGCTCGAAGCCCAGCGCGCGCGGTTGGCGGCCAAGGGTTGGCGCGTCGAGGCGCCGCAGCCGGGGCAGGTCAGTGAGATTTGACCGGCCGCTCCTGCTCGACGCGGCGATGGGCACCGCGCTCATCGCGGCGGGGCTGAAGGGTCGCGCCCCGGGGTGGAACCTCCTCCAGCCGCAAATTGTACAAAATGTACATTTTGCCCACGTGCGCGCCGGTGCGGAGGTGGTGCTGACCAACACCTTCGTCGGCGCCTCGCCCGAGGAGTCCACAACTGCCGTCCGGCTCGCCCGCGAGAGCGGAGCGAAATACGTGGCTGGCTCGTTTTGGGCAGGCCTGCCCGAATTGGGTGACCAGATCGCGCAGCTGGAAGGCGTCGACTGCATCTGGCTCGAGTCGGCGATCAGCGCCCAGCAGGCGCTGACGGCGGTGCGCGCTGCAGTCCAGGCGACTTCGCTGCCGGTGGTGATCACCTGCGCCATGCAGGCTGCGCCGCTCGACGACCTGCGCGCCGCGGGCGCTGCGGCCGTCGGGTACAACTGCTCGCCCTGGCCCCTCGACTTGAAAGGGGCGGACATCTGGAAGCCCGACGCCGCCGGCCTCGAACCACAGGAATGGGCCCGCCGCATCGGCGGAAAGGCGCTTCTTCTCGGCGGCTGCTGCGGGACCGACGACCGCTACCTGGCGGCACTCTGCGGGCTGCGCGCCACGGCGCGGTAATCGACCATCAGACAGCGGTCCTGCACGACGACGATCCCCTCCTTGGCGAGCGCCTCGGCGGTGCGGTCGTCGCGGATGCCGCTCTGCAGCCAGACGGCGCGCGGCTTCTTCGCCAGCAGGTCGGGCAAGTGCGCCGCGACATCGGCCGAGCGGCGGAAGACGTCGACGATGTCGATCTCGCCGGGCACGTCGGCCACCTTGCGGTAGATCTTCTCGCCGAGGATCTCGACCGCGTCGGGATAGTAGACGGGCACCGGCACGATCGTCAGACCCATCTGCTGTAAAGAGGCAGCAACGTAGAAGGCAGGCTGCCCCCGCTGCGCCTCGGTCTTGATGCCCAGCACGGCGATCCGCCGCGAGCCGCGCAGGAGCTCCTCGATGCCCCGCTCGTCCTCGATGAGGTTCTGCCGCCAGGCTTCCATCCGGGCAATGTAGGGCGCTTCGGCCTCTCTGTGTAGTAGAAGGCGCCCATGAAGCGAGTGGTCCGCGCCGCGCGAGGCCAAGGCCGCACCTGCAAGGGCTGGGTGCAGGAGGCGGCGCTGCGCATGCTCTGCAACAACCTCGACCCGGATGTGGCCGAGAGACCCGACGAGCTCATCGTCTACGGCGGCAGCGGCAAAGCGGCGCGCAACTGGCCGTCGTTCGATCGCATCTGCGCCGCGCTCCAGGCGTTGGAGGATGACGAGACGCTTCTCGTGCAGAGCGGCAAACCCGTCGGAGTGCTGCGGACCCATCCCGATGCGCCGCGGGTCTTGATCGCCAATTCCAACCTCGTCCCGCGCTGGGCCACCTGGGAG
>Ga0209471_1001087_pt1 | contig 16646 bp, 15 predicted proteins | sample GraSoiAngelo_128_FD_185885 | JGI IMG/M metagenome (GOLD analysis project Ga0209471, IMG submission 185885) | Grasslands soil microbial communities from the Angelo Coastal Reserve, California, USA - 14_0927_12_20cm (SPAdes) (version 2) | ecosystem: Environmental > Terrestrial > Soil > Grasslands ...
ACCATGCGGGAGAACCTTCGAAAAAGCACAGTGAGACGCGCGGCGATGGCATAGCCGCCAGGGTGGAAGCCATGACCGGCCAGGTCCATCTCGGGCGCCCTGATCCAGAACTCATCGGCCGACGCCGAGCCCGCGATAATCCGACGCTCCGCCGCGACGACCACCGCCAGCGACGAGGCCAACGTGCTCTTGCCGCTGCCATCGATGCCGATCACGGCGACCTGGAGGGTCACGCCGCTTCGCCCGGGACGAAGGCGAGCAAGCCGGCGGTCTCCAGGCTCAGCCACCCGAATGCCACCTCAGGATCTTCATCCAGGAAGAATTCGACGGAATCACGATCGAGCAATCGCAGCTCGAACTTCTGTCCCGGCTCGAGCCGGCGCTTGAACGGGCGCTTCCAGCGCGGCGCCACGATCAACCCGGCCGCCGCCTCGCCCATGGCCACCGCCGGGTCCGGCAGCGGTGGCAGCGGCATGTTCAAGGCGACGGCGGCAAGGAGACGGATGCGCCGTCCGCCATCGATCTCGACCAGCTCGCATCGGCCTCCCACCACGCCGGCCACCAGCATGCGAGCGGCGCCGAACGCCACGTACTCGAGGCTGTTGACGCGCTCGAGGCCGACGAGAGAAGCCGCTCGCTTGCGGCCGGTCGCGTGGCGCTCCCGCCAGCGGGCGATATCACCTGGAACGCGGCCCCACTGCCCGAGGCCGCACATGGTCACGGCGTAGCGGACGTCGGTCCCCCCACCTTTGGTGCCGAACCGGCAGCGGATCACTCCGCACGATTTCGTGTTTCCATTCGCGAACGCGTCGCCGACCTGGCGTGCAGCTTCAACCGGATCGAGCGGCATCGCGAGGTTGCGCGCCACCACGTTGCCCGATCCCATGCGCAGCGCCCCCATGCGCAGCACGTCGGCGGTCGGGGGAGCTGACGGAAACACGTCCATCACTCCTTCGACGACCGCGCGCAGGGTTCCGCCGCCACCGGCGGCGAGCAGCAGCGAGGGCCGCGAGGCGAATCGCGCATAGTCTGATGCCGCCGAGCGCGCATGCGGATGGCTTTCGACCACCATCGTCTCGACTTCGAGGGCCGAGCCGTGTCCCGACCGAAGCGCCTTCGCGAGCGTCTCCACGTACTCCGCCCCGTGTCCGGTACCGGATGCGCGATTGAGGACGAGGAGGGCGGACGCGGTCACGGCTCGGAGTCGTCCGGCTCTCCTTCCTGCGCAGCCCCACGGCGCCGCACGATCGCGAGCGGGATACCGGCCAGCAGAACGCCGACGATCAAGACGGCGATCGCGATCGGCAGCAGCTGGCTGTTGGGACCGCCATGTGAGACCGCGCTGGACGGATACCCCGCGGCGTAGTAGCCGAACTTGTCGATGGTCGCATTGATCGTGAAGGGCTGCGCCTCCGACTGGACGGGGATCGACGTCCAGGGCCCGTCGGGGGAATCGGCGTGATAGATGTTGCTCGGCGCGGGGATGAGGTCCGAGTAGCGCATCACCAGCGTCGCCTTCTTCACCAGCGGCGCGGCGGCCGTGATCATGTAGGCGTTGGTGGCGTAGGTCAGGCCCGGCGGCTTCGGGCAGGGACTCACGGGCTTGATGTCGACGGCGACCGATGTCTTGCCGGTCACGTCGAAGGAGCCGGGCAGTAGGTCTACCAGCACCTGCGCGTCGTCGGTGAACGCGACATTGGCGTCGCTCACCCCGCCGATGACCTTGACGTCGAGGTGGCCATTCGTGGGCGGCTGGTTGCCGGAGTAATGGATCGGCGGGCACACGAAGTGATAGGGCTGCTGCGGCGTGAAGCCGTCATAGAAACCTGGAGCCACCATCCACGCCGCGACCAGGTAGACCACGGTGACCATTCCAAAGAGGAAAGCTCGCCTCACAGGGCGAGGTCCGCGATGAGGTGGCCGACGATCGGGCCGACCAGGTCTTTGCAGGCCCATCGCCAAAGGCCGAGCAGCAAGCCCGCGGCGGCGACCGCGAAAAGAAATTCCGGTGGATGCGACAGTGCGTGGGCAGCCGTCCACAGCGCCGTGCTCCCGATGATTGCAGTCGGTGCTCCGCCGAGATCTTCGAGCGCCACATAGAGGGCGCCGCGGAACGCGATCTCCTCTCCGATCGAAACCACGATCGCGGGAACGGCGAGGAATGCGGGGAGCACTGGCGCCGCGCCGGCGCGAGCAGCCGCCGGCACGAGAAGCACGACCGCCAGCGCCAACCCGCCCAGGATCCTGAGACCCAGCCGGGACCGGCCCAAGCCCAGCCTGTCGAACGGCACCGCGACGCCGGTCAGTACCAAGGCGAGACCGCCGATGACGATGGCGGCCGTGTAAGCGTTCGGCACGTTCGAGGCAAGGGCCCGCGTCCAGGAAACGAGAAGGATGTACGTGGCGAGAACGGCCACGCGAACGAGGGGGCGCGTGGCCAGGGCCGCGATCACGAGCCGATTATCCGGGAGTCAGACGGTCGCCTTGGTGAGCCGCCCGTCGCTCGAATACACGTTGAAACGATCACCCCGAAGGAATCCGACCAGCGTCTGGTTGAACTCGCGCGCAAGCGCGACGGCGAGGCTCGAGGGCGCGCCGACCGCCGCTAGCACTGGCATGCCCGCGCCGATCGATTTCTGGACGATCTCGTATCCAGCTCGCCCGCTGACGACGAGGATCGTGTCGGATGCCGGCAGCTTGCCATCGAGCAACATCCTGCCCACCACTTTGTCCACGGCGTTGTGCCGGCCGACGTCTTCGCGCAGCGCGACGATGTGGCCGGCGCGATCGAACAGTCCCGCGGCATGGAGGCCGCCGGTGCGCTCGAACACGCCCTGGCCCGACCTCAGCACGTCGACGAGCCCGGGCAGCATGACCGGGTCGACGTGCAGCCCATCGGGCAGCACCGACAGGTCGCGCCGGAGGTCCTCGATCATCTGGGTCCCGCACACGCCGCAGGCTGAGCTCGCCAGCATGGAACGCTCGGGCTTGCGGCGCGGCTTGGCCGTCAACCGCACGTCGACGTGGTTGGACTCGATGAGCACGGGCTCGATATCGACGCCGGTTTCGGTCTCGCCCGCCTCGGCGCTGATGCGAATGCCGCGAACTTCCGCGATGGAACGCACGATGCCTTCGGCGTAGAGCAGCCCGAGGGCGAGCTCGACGTCCGCGCCTGGTGTACGCATGACCACTGCAAGCGGCTCGCCGTCCAGGAGCAGCTGCAGGGGTTCTTCCGTCACCACCGCGTCGGGCGATTCAGTCCATTCGCCGGCGGCAAAGCGCCGGATGCGCAGCCCCGGCGCGGCAGGCTTCATCCCTCGGCCACGCGTAGACGGCGCGCCGAGCGCGGGATCGCCGTCGTGATGGTGAAACCGCGCCACGAGGTCACACGTTCGGCCCGCAGCTCGACCACCGAGGGAACGGTGTCGACTTCGATCGAGTATCGCTCGGCGATCGCATCCCGATCGACGGGCCCGCCGAAGGTCCCACGCACGCAAGCGCCCACCATGCGTGATGGTCGGAAGCGATTTTGCGATTCGACCACCAGCGCGCCCGGCGCGCCGGTGCGAATGCGGCCGGCGGTGGGGGCGAGCATCACGGTGCCGTGGTCGACCTCCCACAGAGCAGGACGGATGACAGGCACGCCACCATCGAACCAGCACGCGTAGCCTCGCGGCACTCCCGCCAGGTGGCGGCTCACCTCGGCCGGCACGGCCGGAACCCGAGCCGCTTGCGCTGCCGGAAACGAGCCGATGTCGATCACCTCAGCATCGCTCGGGTGCAGCTGGAGAACGATTCGGTTGTACGGCATCCATTCGCGCGGGAGCCGCATCATGTCGAGCGCATAGCCGGCGACGAAAGGGACGTTCCGCAACGCGTATTCCGCCATCCCGAGGTACATCCCGGGACCCGCCAGTGCTGCGCGCACCTGGTTGTTCAGCGACAGGGGATCGAATACCTCGAGCGTGCCGCGCAGGAGGACGCCCCGGGCCCCGCCGTCCACGAAGAAGGCCGCCCTCGGATCGCGCCTCGCGAGCACGTTCTTGGCGGCGTATCGAGATGTCGTCATCCACAGCGATCCGGCCGCGAAGCTGTACGCCGCCGGGTTGACCAGCGGCAGTCGCCCCGCTTTCAGGGCCAGCATGCCGATGCGGGCCCGGCCCAGGATCGCCTGGGCGTCCCGGCCCAAACGCACGTGCTGAACTCTAAGACGGTGCGCTCTCGAGGGTGTCGCGGATCCTTTCCAGGGCGCGCTGGAGCCGCCCCCTGACCACCCGGTCCACCTGCCTGGCGATCAGCGCACCGATCGCGGCGGCGGGCGGCTCGTACGCGATGCGAAGCTCGACCCGAACACCTTCGGCGGTCTTGGTGAACGTGAAGCCCCCCTCCTGCTTGATCAGGCCGGACTCCGATACCCAGCCCATCTCGTGCGGCCGGCGCCAGCGATCTAGGCGGAGCACGCTCCGCAGCGGAAAGCCCATCGCCACCAGCTCCACCTCGTAACGCGCGCCGACCCCAGTGGTTCGGGAGCCGATCGGCTCCCATCGCGTCACGCCCTGCAGCACCTCGGCGACGTGGCGATGGTCTGCGAAATAGTCGAACGCGCGCTCGGGCGAGATGCGCATGAGGGCAGACGCCGAGAACTCGAGCTTCGCCACTGGACGAAGATATCCGCGTGCGGCGGGTCGAGGGACGAGTTTGGGTCGACGACTCGGTGGCGAGCGCGCGCCTGCCCACCGGCAAGGAGCTGCGCGATAGTTACGCCTCAGACGTCCGGCCGCTGTCGCTCGGCCTGGCGCACATGGAAGACTCGACGATGCGCCTCGGGCCGCTCGAGATCCTGCGATTCGGGCCGCCGAAGCTCACGCGTAGAGGTGTCTCGTGGCCCGTAGAAGGTGGGCTCGCTGCCGGCGCTCCGGGCGGCTCGTTCGCGATCCGGGCCGCCGGCGGGCGGTTGATTGCGAGCCTCGAGGGATACCGCCCTCGGCTTCCCTTCGTCCTTTATGTACTGACCCAGCTGCCGTTCCACCACCTCGTGATGCGTATGTACCTGCTGCGCGTGCGTGGACGCCTGCCCGAGCCGGGCATGCCGGCCGCACCCCCGCGCCGGCTCGCCGCTGCGGCGATCGACGTCGGGCTGTGCGCCGCGATCGCGTTGATGGTCCCAAAGAAGCGCCGCCTGGCAGCATTCGCCGGCATCGCGGCCGGCTATCACGTTGCCTGCTGGAGCACATCCGGCCGCACCGTGGGCGGCATCGTCGCCGGGACGCGCGTCGTCGCGGTGGATGGATCTCGACCGAGCATCGGTCAATCCCTGCTGCGTTTGCTCGCCTTGCCGTGGGCGGGCCTGCGAACGCGCGCGGCCCACGACGAGATCGCCGCGACCGAAGTCATCGCCGACTAGCAACTAGGATGTGATTCGTGGCATCGGGCGTCGACCTCGTGATCTTCGGCGCCACAGGCGACCTCTCGCGGCGAAAGATCCTCCCATCTCTTGGAGCGCTGGTGACGCGCGAGCGTACGAAGCTGCGTGTGATCGGCGCGGGCCGGAGCCACGACACCACCGATCAGTTCCGCGAGCTGGTGAAAGAGGCGAGCGGAAACCCCGCTCTGGCCGCGACCGCCGAGTGGGTCACGCTCGACTACGCAGACCCGGCGAGCTTCGCCCCCATCAACGCGCTCATCACCGGCACGGCGGTCGTCATCTTCTACCTGGCCACCCCACCGGAAACGTTCAGCCCCATCCTGGTCGCGATCGCCAACTCGGCGATGGTCACCAAGGGCGACCCCTCCCGCCGTGTCGTCCTCGAGAAGCCGCTGGGCTACGACCGCAAGTCGGCCAAGGAGCTCAACGCGCAGCTGGCGACGGCCTTCGACGAATCGCAGGTCTATCGCATCGACCACTACCTGGCCAAGGACACGGTCCAGAACGTGCTCGCTTTCCGCTTCTCGAACTCTCTATTCGAACCGGTGTGGAATCGCAACCTCGTCGAAACGATCCAGATCACGGTGGCCGAAGAAGAAGGCATCAGGCAGCGGGCCGGCTACTACGACCAGACGGGGGCCGTGCGTGACATCTTTCAAAACCACGTCCTCCAGCTGCTCGCGTTGGTGACGATGGAGCCGCCGACCACGTTCGATCCCGACTACGTGCGCCGCGCCAAGAGGGCGGCCCTTCGCGCGATGTCGCCGCTGGACGTGACGTCCGCGGTGCGCGGCCAATACGAGGGCTACCTCGACGAGCCCGGCGTCTCGCTCGAATCCCGCCGGGAAACGTATGCGGCGGCTCGAGTGTCGATCGAAAACTGGCGCTGGGACGGAGTGCCGATCTTCGTCCGCACCGGAAAGGCGCTGCGGCGTCGTGCCACCGAGGTTGTGATCAAGCTTCGCGATGCCCCCCTGCTGCGTATCGGAGGCCGCCGGCAACGCGGCATCCCGACGCTGATCGTGATCCGGGTCCAGCCCGACGAGGGGATCACCTTGCGGATCGGCGCCAAGCGCCCCGGACCAAAGTTCGAGCTCGTGCCCGCCGGCATGAGGCTCGACTACGCGAAGCTGACGAAAGCTCCGCTGCCCGATGCTTATGAGAACGTCCTCTCAGAGGTCCTTGCCGGCGGTCACTCCGCATTTCCAGGCGCGGAGGAGATCGAGCTGCAGTGGGAGATCGTTGATCCGCTCATCAAAGCCTGGGAGGCCGAAGGTCACCCGGAGGTCTATCCCGTCGGGTCGTGGGGCCCGCGCGCGGCGGACGACCTGGTCGCGGGGGGCGGTGGCCGCTGGATCGTCAGCGGCGACGAAGCCGGCACTACATAAAAAATTAGGGGGCAGCAAAGCTGCCCCCTGGTTGGTGAAAACGAACTACATCTTTCGGGCGGCCATGCCGCCACCCATCTTCATCGTGCCGCTCATCCAGAGCTCCGCTTTGTTCGGGTAGAGCACGATCAGAAGGGCCGCAGCGAGGATTGCGATGATGAAAGACACGATGTCGAAACGGCCGAGCGAGATCTGCAGGAAGATCTGGTAGATCACCTGCAGGATCGCGTAGAGGATCAGCGCGCGAACCCAGCTCACGTTGGCGATTGGGTCGAAGCCCGCGATCATCAAGCCGGCGCCGAAGGCGACACCGGCCACCGAAGCCGTGACGCCGAACCACGTGTCGAACGGAATCCATGTGGGGAATGCCGATCCTGCAACGATCAGGACTCCCATCACCCACATTAGGAGCTTCAACGCCAATGGGTTCCACTTAGCCACTAGTCCCTATCCTCCATTCGACCGCAGTTGATGTTGTATTTAGTGAGAGCAGCGGTCATTTGTAGCCAACGTTGTACGCCAAATGCACGTGAGTTGCAACGGTAGTCAACTCAAAACTTGCGCTCCACCCCGCCAGACGCGGAGCGGACGGAGGCCATACGACCAGGCGAAGGCCCCCTCGTGGTCGGCGTCCCAAAGTACTAGATCGGCCAGCATCGTGGCCGCCACGGCGCCTCGATCGAGGCGGGCAACCGAGAGCGCTCCGCCCACCGTGGCCGCCAGCAGGGCCCGCTCCACCGACAGCTTGAAAACAGCTACCGCCATTGCCACCACCACGCTCATCGACGTGATCCCGCTCGTGCCCGGGTTGTGATCCGTGCCGAGGGCGATGGTGGTGCCCGCGGCCAGGAAGTCCTTGACCGGAGGCAGCCTGCCCATGGACAGCGCGGTGCCCGGCGCAAGGGTGGCGACCACGCCGGCTCGCGCGAGCGCAGCCGCGTCGCCGCGATTCGCGCGCAGCAGGTGATCAGCCGAAGATGCGTGGAGCTCGGCCGCGAGCCGCGCTCCGCCGGTTCGCGCGAGCTCATCGGCGTGTAATCGAGGGATGAGCTGCGCCTTGAGCGCCGCCTTCAGGATGCGCCGCGACTGGGAGACGGAGAAGTAGCCGCGGTCGCAGAACACATCGCAGAATCGAGCCCCCGCCGAGTAAGCATCGGCGCACCAAGAGGCGACCTGCTTGGTGTACTTGCCGAGGTCGGCGCCGCGGTCGGGTGGCTGGGCGTGTGCCGCGAGGAACGTGACCTCGATGCGTGGGAGATCCTGGCGATCGCTCAAGCGCTTGAGGATTCGAGTCGCCCCGAGCTCGCCCTCGCGCTCGAGGTGGTATCCGGTCTTCGCCTCTACGGTGGTGGCGCCGCCCTCGAGCCATTTCCGAAGCCGCTCCGCCGTCGCCTGCTCGAGTGCCTTGTCGCCGGCCTCGCGGGTGGCCTTGACGCTCGCCACGATGCCCCCGCCCGCCCTGGCGATCTCTTCATAGGAGGCCCCCGCGGAACGCATCGCGATCTCGGCCATCCGGTTGCCCGCATACAAAGGATGGGTGTGCGCATCGATGAGCCCAGCCGTAACGAGCCCGCCTCCGCAGTCCTCCTCATGGGCGACATAACCCATGAGGTCGATCGGCTCCTCACCCTGGGGCCCGCACCAGGCGATGTGCTCGTCGTCGTCACAGATGATCGCCGCCTTCTCGATCACGCCGGCCTGGGTGCCGGTGAAGAGGCGGCCGATGTTGCGAAGTCGCCTCACCTCGAAACGACCGTCTTGCCGCCGACGACCACGTTGGTGACGTCGCTGCCCGAGAAGCCGTACATGAGGTAAGCCGGGCTCAGCTCGCGCCACCGGCCGTGGGCCTGCTCGAGTGTGACGAAGTCGGCGAGCATGCCGGGCTCGAGCTCGCCAGCCTGCCAGCCGAGGGCGATCATCCCGTCGCGAGTCGCGGCACGAAGCAACTCCTCGGGCTGGTGCAGGACGCGGCGCCCGGTGGCCCGCCTCTGGTCGAGCTCCAGGCCTCGCGCCTCCTCGAGGATGTCGATCACGGCATTGGAGTCGCTGCCCACGGTCAATGGGCAGCCGGCGTCAGCCAGCGCACGCAGAGGTCCGACGCGGTCACCAAGGTCCCGCTCCGTGGTCGAGCATGCGCACACCCGGACGTCGTTGAAGCCCAGCACCGAGACATCGTGTTCGCTCAGGTGAATGGCATGGACGGCGGTGAGGTCAGAGCTGAGGATGCCTTCGCGATCGAGAAGCTCCGCCGGGGTGCAGCCCTCCACCTCGAGGCACTCCTCGACCTCGGCCGGCTGTTCGGCCAGGTGGATGTGCAGCGGCACGCCCCGATCTTTCGCGTATGCGAAAACGATCCGCATCGATGCGGGGTCGACCGCGCGCACGCTGTGGATGGCTGCGGCGATGCGCACCCCATCCGCCTCCTTCAGGTCGTCGACCCGCCGCGCCCATCGATCGGCGTCGCCATCTGAGAAAGTCTTCTGTGCGCCATCGAGCGGCCTGCCGTCCATCCCGCCGCGTAAATAGCAAGCGTCGATGAGCGTGATCCGGATCCCCTCCTCCCGCGCCGCATCGATGAGCGCGATACCCAGCTCGTTGCCGTGGCCGTGGAGGTAATGGAATTCGCCCACCGCGGTGATGCCGGCCTCCAGCATCTCCCGAAACACCAGCCGAGCGTGGTTGAAGTAGTCGGCGGGATCCCACTGCGCAAAGCCGTACATCCGATCCCGCCACTCCCAGAAGTCGCCGCCGCCAGATTCGACCTCGCCACGCAGCAGCCGCTGAAACGCATGGCTGTGGACGTTGGCGAGGCCTGGGATCGTCCACCCCTTCAACGCGATCGCGTCGCGTGGTGCGGGCACTCCTTCAGTGACGTTCTTGATCAGACCGTCGTCGACCTCGATCAGGACGTTCTCGGCGCGATGGCCCAACCAGGCCTGCTCCGCGTGCCAGAACCCCGACCCGTTCACGCCATAGGAATATGGACGCCGCGTTCGCGCGCGACGTCGACCGCGCGCTGGTATCCGGCGTCGGCGTGCCGAATCACGCCGGTGCCCGGGTCGTTGGTGAGCACACGCTCGAGCTTGCGCGCCGCTTCAGGTGTGCCGTCCGCCACCACCACCATCCCGGCATGGATCGAGCGTCCGATGCCGACGCCGCCACCGTGGTGGACGCTCACCCATGAGGCGCCGCTGGAGGTGTTGAGCAGCGCGTTGAGGATCGGCCAGTCGGCAATGGCGTCGGATCCATCGAGCATGGCCTCGGTCTCGCGGTAAGGCGAGGCCACCGAGCCTGAGTCCAGGTGGTCGCGGCCGATCACGATCGGCGCCTTGACCGCGCCGGTCCTCACCAGCTCGTTGAATCGAAGCCCTGCGCGCGCCCGCTCGCCGTAGCCGATCCAGCAGATGCGCGCCGGCAGGCCCTGGAAATGCACCTTCTCGCCCGCGGCCTTGATCCAGCGCACCAGAGCCGCGTCACCGGCGAACTCTTCGACCATCGCGCGGTCGGTGACCGCGATGTCCTCGGGATCACCGGAGAGCGCCACCCATCGAAACGGTCCCTTGCCTTCGCAGAACAGCGGCCTGATGTATGCGGGCACGAACCCCGGAAACTCGAATGCCCGCTTGCTGCCGCCAAGCTTTGCCTCCGCGCGAAGACTGTTGCCGTAGTCGAAGACCTCGGCGCCGTGGTCAAGAAAATCGATCATGGCGTCAACGTGGCGCGCCATGCTCTCGCGCGCCCGGCGCACGTATTCGTCGGGATTGTCGAGGCGCAGCTCCTGCGCGTCCTCGGGACTCAAGCCGGCCGGGATGTAGCTGAGCGGGTCGTGCGCCGACGTTTGGTCGGTGACCACATCGACCTCGAAACCGCGCTCGGCCAGGGCCGGCAGGACCTCCGCCGCATTGCCGTGCAGCCCGATCGAGATGGCGCGCTTCGCCTTTTTGGCGTCGATCGCACGACGCAGGGCGTCCTCGACATCGGTGGCGCGCACGTCGAGGTACCGATGGTCGATGCGGCGTTGGATCCGGTCGGCGTCGGCCTCGACGCAGATCGCCACGCCGCCGTTGAGCGTGATCGCGAGCGGCTGGGCGCCCCCCATTCCGCCCAGTCCCGCGGTCAGCGTGATGGTGCCCGCGAGCGAGCCACCGAAGCGCTTGTGCGCGACCGCCGCGAAGGTTTCGTAAGTGCCCTGGAGGATGCCCTGCGTGCCGATGTAGATCCACGACCCCGCCGTCATCTGGCCGTACATCGTCAGGCCGAGCGCCTCCAGGCGACGGAACTCGTCCCAGGTCGCCCACTCGGGCACGAGCAGCGAGTTGGCGATGAGCACGCGCGGCGCCCACTCGTGCGTGTCGAAAACCCCAACCGGCTTGCCCGACTGGACGAGCAGCGTCTGGTCGCCCTTCAACGCCTTCAGCTCGCGGACGATCGCATCGAACGCCTCCCACGAGCGGGCGGCGCGACCCGTGCCGCCGTAGACGACGAGGTCCTCCGGCCGCTCGGCGACCTCGGGGTCGAGGTTGTTCATCAGCATGCGCATGGCCGCCTCCTGCGGCCAGCCAAGGCAGCTCAGGCTCGAGCCCCGCGGCGCGCGGACGGGGCGCGAGGCACTCACTTCAGCGTGCCCGCCGCCGATTGCGCAGCTTCGATGACGGCGCCGCTTCGAATGAGCGCTTCGGCCGCCACGAGCTCAGGGGAGACCACTCGGTCCGGACCGACACCACGAATCTGCGTGCGCACGAGGTCGCGAACCGCAGCCGTGGCCGGCGCGGGCTTGAGCGGCGCGCGAAGGTCGAGCGCGCGCGCGGCGGAGACGAGCTCTACGGCGAGGATGCTGGTGAGGTTGTCGAGCACCGTGCGCAGCTTGAGCGCCGCGCCCCAGCCCATCGACACATGGTCCTCCTGCATCCCTGAAGTCGGCACCGAGTCGACGCTCGCCGGCGCCGCGAGCCTGCGGTTTTCGGCCACGAGTGCGGCCGCCGTGTACTGCGCGACCATGAGCCCGGAGTTCACACCCGGCTCTTCGGCGAGAAAAGGCGGCAGGCCTTCGGAGCGGTGTGGGTCGAGGAGGCGATCGACGCGGCGCTCGGCGATGGCGCCCACCTCGGCGGCGGCGATGGCGAGGAAGTCGGCCGCGAATGCGAGCGGCTCGCCGTGGAAGTTGCCGGTCGACTCCACCTCACCGTTCTCCAGGACCACCGGGTTGTCGATCGCCGAGCCGAGCTCGATCGCGGCGATCCGGCGCGCGAAGTCCAGGGTGTCGCGGGCGGCGCCGGCGACCTGAGGGCTGCAGCGCACCGAGTAGGAGTCCTGCACGGCGTGCGCCGAATGGCGATGCGACGCGACGATGCCCGATCCGCGCAGCAGGCGCGCTAGGTTGGCGGCGCTGGCGATCTGACCCGGATGCGGGCGGATAGCGTGCAGGTGAGGTTGGAAAGGCCGGTCGGTGCCGAGCAGCGCCTCAGCGGACATCGCGGCGGTGATGTCGGCGACGCGAAAGCACAGCTCCGCATCGCTGCAAGCGATGGCGAGCATGCCGAGCATTCCGTCGGTGCCGTTGATCAGCGACAGGCCTTCTTTGGTCTCGAGCTTGAGCGGCTTGATCTTCGCGGCGCGCAGCGCTTGGGCTGAAGGCCGGCGGGAGCCATCCGAATCGGTGACCTCGCCCTCACCTACCAGCGTGAGTGCGATGTGCGCGAGCGGCGCGAGGTCGCCGCTGCATCCGACCGATCCATAGCGCGGCACCACCGGGGTGATCCGGGCGTTGAGGACCGCGATGAGCGTCTCCGCCACGGCTGGCCGCACGCCGGACAGCCCCATCGCGAGGGTGCGCGCACGGAGCAGCATCGTCGCTCGCACGACCTCGACGTCCGCGGGCGGGCCGACCCCAGCGGCGTGCGAGCGGATGAGCGCGATCTGCAGCTCGGGCTGGCGCAGGGGCGGAATGCGCGTGCCGGCGAGCGCTCCAAAACCTGTCGAAACGCCGTAGACAGGCTCGCGGGACCGCGCCGCACGCTGCACGCGGGCCTGGCTCTGCTCCATGCGCGTCCGGGCCGTCGCCGACAGGGCGACCTTCTCACCGTGACGCGCCACCGCGACGACCTGCTCCTCGTCCAGTGAGGCGCCCCGCAGCGTGACGGTCACTTCCGAAGGCTAACCGTTCTCGAGAGCTTCACGGGGCGGGGATGAAGCGTGCGCGCACCGGCTTTTCATCCTCGACCTCGACCATCCACGTCGAGCCCTTGTCGTAGCCGCCTGTGCCGGGCTTGATCACGCGCCTGCGGACCAGGTCCTCGACCAGCTCCCACACCAGGTCCCCATGCGTGCTCAGCACGACGTTGTCGAGCTTGGGGTCGTCGATGAATTCGTACGCACCGCGCAGCCCGCGGCCTTCCGCAAGCGCCGGCGTCTTCTTGATGTCGATCTCGCGGTCTTTGGCCAGCGCCTCCACCGTCTGCATGCATCGGAGGTAGGGGCTCGAGTAGATCGCCGAGATCTTGAACGGTTTCATCACGTCGATCAGGCCCTCGGCCTGCTTCAGGCCCTTCTTGCTCAGCGGCCGGACCCGGTCATCGCCCTGCCAGTGGCCACGGCTGCCGGCCTTGGCGTGGCGCACGAAATAGAAAGTCGCCATCAGCTAAAGAACACGCGCGGGTTGTGTCTCACCGGCGAAGCAGGGGCGGCCGGGCACCGGCCGCGACTTTGTTTTTCGCGTCTCCCCATCGTGGCGAGGAGTACTCACTCAAAGCATCCCAACAGCGGGAAAATGAGCAGCGCGGCGAAGCCGCGCGATGAGAGAAAACCGACAGGTTGTCTCTCATATTCTTAGGGCATCCACTTGCGGAGGCGTTTTCTGTCCAGGGCCTTCAACACCTTCGGCCACTTCGCGCGCGCGTCCTGCGCCGCCAGGTGCTCCATCGCGATCAGCTCCCCGGCCACGAACGCCTTGCGCCCGGTTACCCGCGCCACGCGAAGCCACGCCTGCGCCGTGACGCTGTCCTGGTGCTCACCGAGGATCGTCTGCAGCTTCGCCGCCGCACGCGCGAACGCGACGGCGCCTTCACCGACGACGGGGGCCACGGCCTCCGCCGCGTAGCGCGCGCGCTTGGCAAGGATGCGGATTCGGTGCAGCTCGGGGTCCGTGGGCGGATCGGGCAATTGCCTGGTGGCGCTGCGCAGGCGCCGCCACGGGCCGGTCGCCAGCGGAGGCAGCAGCTGCGAGGCGGGCTGGTCCGCATCCAGCGTGCAGACCGGCGAATGCGCCGCCGCCACCAACGACTCCAGCAAGTCGACATAACGTTGGGAGTCGAGCTCGGTGTACAGCTTCTTCCTCAACGACTCGATCTCGAGCTCGAGGAGGTGGAGAAGAGAAGCCGCCGACCGCGAGTCGCTCGCGGGCAACGACTTGGCCCGCTCGCGGAGGCGATCGAGGAGCACCTCGCGGTCGCGCACCGCGCCCAGCGCCATCGCGAGCCAGCCGAGCTCCGAGCGCAGGGGGGCTGTCCATTCCGGCTCGAGCAGCGGGCCGAAGGTGCGCAGGTGCGAGCGCAGCTTGCGCGTCGCCACGCGCGCCTGGTGCACGGCCTCCGGATCTTTGCTGGTGCGCACGAGCGGGTCGTTGCGGAGGATCGCCGCGACCGGCTCGGCGAGCACGGTTCGGATGACTTCGCGCGCCGCCGACTCGGGGGTGACGGGCAGCGGGGCCACCTCGGGGGGCTCCATGGCGCGAGGGCCGAGGGCTCGGATGTGTTTAGGAGTGGGGTCAGGGGCTCCCGCCCCCGCCGCGCGCAGGCGGTCGACCAGCGGCGACACGATGGCATCGTTTCCATCGGCGCCTGCGACCTCGACCTCGATCTCGCGAAAACGTGCAGCCACCCGGCGGCCGTCTCGCACCGACACCTCGTCGTCGACGACCTCTGCCATGCGGCCGCCATCCGCACCCACCAGCCTCACGCGACGCCGGACGGTGGAGAGACGGGCGACCGGCACCAGCTCCGACTTGCGGACGTAAGCACGCACCAGCGCGAGGGCAGCGGCTGGAGGTTTTTTGGGCCCGCCTGGGAATGCAATTTCGTCCCTTTCCAACAATCCGTTGCTGGACGACGGGGAAAGCTTCAAGGTCCACCCCTCGCCCGCCCGGTAGCGAAGTGAGACGCCCCAGCGGGCGAGGCGGAGATCGGGGGTGTCGTAGTAGACGGTCTCCAACCGGACGGCTTCGGGCGGGGTGACGGTCACACCGTCGACTACTCCGCCAAGGTCGGGGAGGTGGAACGCGGGGCCGGCCCCGAGCTTCACCTCTCTTTCAAGCATGCTTGATTAGGCTTACCACTCCATTGCCGCGCGCGCGCTCCAGGGCCAGCTCCTGGAAGCGTCTCTGCGAGTTGAGGCCGTGCTCGGTTTGGATGTGCTGCCACGAGCCGTCGGGCTGCAGCTCGGATGCCAGCACATCGTCGGCCAGCGCGGTGTCGAGAATCTCGGCAAGGCGCGCGCACAGCTTGAGGTCCGTCACCGGGACCACCGCCTCGACCCTGCGGTCGAGGTTGCGCTGCATGACGTCCGACGACCCGAGGTAGTAGTCAGGCTGCGCGCCCGCGCCGAAGCGGAAGATTCGCGAGTGCTCGAGAAACCGGCCGACGATCGAGCGTACGGTGATGCGCTCTGACAGGCCGGGAACGCCGGGCCGAAGCGAGCACATGCTGCGGATGATGAGGTCGACCTGGGCGCCGGCCTGGGACGCCGAGTAGAGCGCGTCGATGATGTCGGGGTCGATGAGGTTGTTGACCTTGATGGTGATGCGGCCGCCCTGCTTCGCCTCGCGCTCGATCAGTTGCGTGATCCCGGTACGCAGGCTCGAGGGGGCGACCAGCAGCTTTCGGTACCGGTGCTGGCGGCTGTAGCCGGTGAGGAGGTTGAACATCTCGGTGACGTCCGCGCCGAGGTCCTGATCAGCCGACAGCAGGCTCACGTCTTCGTATCCGTGGGCGGTGCTGGGGTTGTAGTTGCCGGTGCCGACGTGCACGTAGTGCTGGATACGGTTGCCTTGGCGGCGAACGACGAGCGTCACCTTGGCGTGCGTCTTCAATCCGACCAACCCGTAGACCACGTGGACGTTGGCCTCTTCCAGGGCTCGTGCCCATGCGATGTTGGCCTGCTCGTCGCCGCGAGCTTTGAGCTCGACCAGCGCAGCCACCTGCTTGCCGCTTTCAGCCGCGCGGATGAGCGCGCGCACGATCGGGCTGCCGGGGCCTGACGTCCGGTAGAGGGTCTGCTTGATGGCCAGCACGTTGGGATCGCCTGCGGCGTGGTCGATGAAAGCCTCGACCGAGGTTGCGAACGAGTCGTAAGGGTGGTGGGCGAGAACGTCGCCCGACCGAAGGACCGCGAAGAGGTCCGGAACTTCGGCACCGATGCCGCGGAGTCGAGGCTGTGTGGCCGGCGTCCAGGGCTCTTCCTTCAGGTCGGGACGATCGAGCTGCCACAGAGCGCTGAGACTGCCGAGGTCGAGAAGGCCCTGGCACTGGTACACATCTGTCGGCTGCAGCTCGAGCTCTCGCGTGAGCAGCTCCAGAACCTCGGCCGACATCCCGGTCTCGACCTCGAGCCTGACCACCCTCGCGTGCCGGCGGCGACGGCGAAGCTCGGTCTGAATCGCGGCCAGAAGATCCTCGGCATCGCTGTCGACATCGTCGAGGTCGCCGTCGCGCGTGACGCGGAACGGGTGATGGGCGATGACGTCCATGCCGGGGAAGAGCGCCTGCAGGTGCAGGGCGATCACGTCCTCGAGGGGCACGTACCTGGTCTCCTCGCCGAGCGGGACGAAGCGCGGCAGGACG
>Ga0209471_1001088_pt1 | contig 16643 bp, 21 predicted proteins | sample GraSoiAngelo_128_FD_185885 | JGI IMG/M metagenome (GOLD analysis project Ga0209471, IMG submission 185885) | Grasslands soil microbial communities from the Angelo Coastal Reserve, California, USA - 14_0927_12_20cm (SPAdes) (version 2) | ecosystem: Environmental > Terrestrial > Soil > Grasslands ...
GATCTCGAGCACGATCGCGCGAAGCTCGTCGAGCGTTCACCGATCACACATATGGACAACGTCCGGTGCCCGATGCTCATCCTCCAAGGCGAGAACGACCCGCGCGTCCCAAAGGAGGAGTCGGATCAGGTCGTCGAGCGCCTGCGCGCACTCGGCCGGCGCGTCGAGTACGTCGTGTATCCGGATGAGGGCCATGGATTCACCAAGCGCGCGAACGCGGAGGATGCGTACGGACGGATCGTCGATTTCCTGACGAAGGAGCTCGCGGTCTAGTAGTTCGTCTTCGTATCCGCATCGCGCATGAACGCGACGCTTGAGCCTCGACGTCCCGACAGCCACAGCTGCACGCGCTCGATGAGTGGAACGGGTCGCGCCGTCGGCAGCCACGAGCCGCCACCGCCGAAAGGCGTTCCGTCGCCGAACAGGTAGTGCCATTCCAGGTCGTGAGCCCGCGCGCGGACGGCGATGATCAGGTCGTCGTCGATGCCTACCTGCTCCCACCCCGCGTACCGACCGCGCGCCCGCCGCGCCAGCGGATCCAAGGGGTCTCTGCGCCTGCGCACCTGGTCGAGGACGCTCGACGGGACAAGCGCCAATCTGATGACGGCCAATGGTCCGCTCACAACGCACCAAAAATCGCCGCTATCGCGCTGACGACGGAACGTGAGCCGACAATCCCAGATCCCGATCTCCGCGATCGTGGGGCCGAGATCGTCGCGCTGAACGTGGTCCTGCTCGTCGACCGATCGAGATTAGACCGTGACGGCTAGCGGAGCGTGCTCCCGAGTAGGACGCCGTTCGCCCAGTACGTTCCGGTCGCGCCCGCGGGGAGCACGTCGAAGGTCGCGCCGCCCGTGTATGCAACGAGTGCGGCGCTCGTCACGACCGCGCCGTCGTACCGATCGCCCGCCTTGAGCTCGCCGACCTTGCGGCCGTCCGCGGTGGGATGCCCCGCAGACACGTTGACCATGCGGCCGTCGAAGAGAAGCAGATGCACCACGCGATGCGTCGACGGCACGGGCGTGCTCCCGATCTCGACCAGCGGAGCGGCGACGCGCGCGCCGGTTCCATCCGTGGTCCACACGAGCTCACCGATCTTCAGAAGCTCCACCGCCACATCACCCGCCGGTGTCGCGATCCGCGTCCCTCGTGCCAGGCAGATCGGGCACGGTGGGGGTCCGCTCGGCGTGGCGCTCGCGACCGTGATGTTTCCTTGCTGATCGATCGTCCCATCGACGCGGGAGCCCCGCTGAGTCGATGCGTCTCCGAAGATGGCGAGGAAGTGGAATCCAGCGGGCACCTGCTCGAGCGTGAGTGCCCTCAGCATCTTCCAATCGCGGTAGATCGCGAGCTCCTGGTCCTTCGTGTACGCGTTCGCCGGCGCGACTCCCAGGTGCGAGAGGATCGCGCTGAACGTCGGCGCGTCCTTCTGGATCTCGGGCAGACGGTCGTGCGCCAGCGTCTGTTCGTCGGCGCGCGCGACCGGGTAGTAATCGGGGTCGCAGAAAAAGAGCCGACCGAACCGGTCGATGAGCCGGTACTTCAACTCTGCCTGCGTCAGCCCTCCGGGGGCGGGGCTCGGCGTCGGGGAGGTCGTCGGGGTCGGGTTCGGCGGCAGCGTGCCCGGCACGATCGTGCCCGTGATCGCCGTCGCGCTGACCGTGCCCGCAGGGGTGATCGTTGCCGTCTCGGAGGTCGCGCTCGGTCCCGGCGACGATAGCGTCGCGGCGCCGCCGCACGCGGCGATGGCCCCGACCAACAGGAGCGCACAGACGCGCATGCCCCTAGGAACGGCGGGGCCTCCCGTCAGGTTCCCGCTTCCCCGGCCGCCGGCGGCGAACGTAACGGGTCGCATACACGTCAAGGCCGAGGGACAGGATCTTGTTGTCGACCCAGCCGGTGTCGAGCATCGCTTCCTGCGTCTCGTCCCATCCTGGTGCGCCGTCCTGCAACAAATCCTTCTTCCAGACGACAAGCCAGATCACGCCGTCATGGTGCGTCACCCGCACGAGCTCCGAGGCAAGCCGATCGAGCGGAATGCCTTCGAGGGCGAAGCAGACCACGAGACCGTAGCGCTCGTCCTTCCCTCGGAGCGGAACAGCCAGGCTCACGACATCGAGCTGCCCGGCGAGGTGCTCGATCGGGCGGTCGTAGGTTGCGACCCCACCGATACGGAGCGCCGGGATCCCCGATTTGACGCCCAGTTTGGGCACGACCTCGACGGCGGTGCGCATCCCGCGAGGTCCTTTCACCTGGCTTTGAAGTTTAGGGAACGCCGTATGCATTCAGGTTCGCATGGCGTTCGGTATGAATTCACGACCGCGTCCGGTTCTCATCGTCGACGACGATATCGAGACGCTCGCAGCGGAACGTCAGCTCCTCGCCGAGAGCGGCTTCCGCGTAGTCGAGGCCCGCGACGGCGCTGAGGCGCTCCGAGTCGTCCAGGAGGACCCGCCTTCCGTCGTCGTCCTCGACGTTCAGATGCCCGGAATGGACGGACCTTCCTTCGCTCGCGAATTACGTATGGCGCTCCGGCGGGTGCCGCTGGTGATCCTCACCGGCGTTGCCGATCCACGCCACGAAGCCGATCGGTGCAACGCCGAGGCGTATCTCGCGAAGCCCTTCGACGCGAATGAGCTCGTGAGCGTCGTTCGCCGTTTCGCTGCCTGACCCTCGCGCATACTGCGAACGTGCCGGCTCGCCTTCTCGTAAAACAGCAACACGAGGTCGTCGATCGCCCTGCCGACCAGCTTTCCGAGCTCCGCGGCGAGCACCCGTGTTGGCTCGACATCTCAAATCCGCAGAGCGAGGAGTTCGCTCTCGTCGCACAAGAGCTCGAGCTTCATCCACTCGCCGTCGAGGACGCGCGGCACGGCCATCAGCGTCCCAAGATCGATCAGTACGACACGCACTATTTCATCGTCTTCTACGCGCTCGAGGCCCCGAGTCCGGACGTCCTGAACTACCACGAGGTCTCGATCTTCGTCGCCCACAACGCGATCGTGACCGTGCACCAGGGCGACTTCGTGGCTCGGCGCCTCGTCGAGAAGCGTTTCGTCGAAGGTCACCTTCAGACGAGCGGCCTCCTTCTACACGCGCTTCTCGACACGATGGTCGATCAGTACTTCGAGGTCGTCGACCAATTCGGCGAACGCATCGAGCTGCTCGAGCAGTTCGTTGCCGAAGAGGCCGGACCGAACCTGCACCGCGCGCACGTGCCGCTCCGCGAGCTCTTCCTCGTCAAACGAGAGCTACTGCAGCTTCGCAAGACGATCGCGCCCGAGCGCGACGTTCTCCAGGTCCTCGTGCGCGGCGACATCCGCGAGGTTCGGGAGATCGGCGAGCGTGCTTATTTCCAGGACGTGTACGACCACATCCTTCGGGTGACCGACGAGATCGACACGTTTCGCGACCTCACCTCGAACGTCATCGACGCGTATCTCGCGGCCGCGTCGAACCGGTTGAACGAGGTGATGAAGGTCCTCACCAGCATCGCGACCGTCCTACTGGTCCTCACGGTGGTCACCGGCTTTTTCGGCCAGAACTGGACCTTCATCCCTTACGGGTCGCTTCCTCTCTTCTGGCTCTCCATGGTTGTGACGGTCTTCATCGCCTTCGGTCTGGTCATGTACTTCCGCCGCCGCGGCTGGCTGTAGCGCTCGGTTCGCTTACATCAAGTTCCTCGGCTAAACTGACCATGCCCTGGCCGCAACCCCGCACCCCGGGTGGAGCGCGCTCGCAACGCGGCGATCCTGGGCCAGGTCGGATCCAGAAAATCGCGGCGTTGGGCGGAGCGTGACGTATCGCAACTGGTGACGTGCTCAAGATGGGGCTCCAGGTCGCGGTGGCGATCGGTGTTCCTCTGCTTGCCGGTACGTTCGGCGGCAGCGCTCTCGACAGCAGCCTTGGCACAAGTCCGTGGGGACTCCTTGTGGGCATCCTCATCGGGCTGGTCGTCGGCGGCCTCGCACTCTTCGGCATCCTCCGCCGCTACGTCTCGCAGCCGCTCGCGATGCCGACCGACAAGGCACGGGCCGCCGGGCGCAAGTGGGAGGGTGAAATCCAGGAGCGCGAGCGTCGACGCGAAAGTGGCGAGGAGGAGCCGGACCGCTGATGCGTACGATCGATAAGGCGCTCACCTCTCTCTCGCCGCTCCCTCTGCTCGGCGTCCTCGCGGCGATCGACATCGCGATGGTCCTAGTCGGATGGGTCCTTTACGGTCTGCCGACCTGGCCGGACATCACTCCGTCGCGGATCCTCAACCTGCTGACCGGGGAACCCCTCATACGCATCGTGGGCGACGAGATCTCGATCTCGAACTCGCTCATCACGATGTGGATCGTCATGGCGATCCTGATCCTTCTTGCCTACGCCGGGACCCGCAGGCTCGCGCTCATCCCAGGCGGGCTCCAGGGCGGTCTCGAGGTTGCCGTACAGACGCTGGTCGACTTCGTAGTCGACACCGGTGGCCCGGCTGCAGCGAAGTACGTTCCCCTCGTCGGCACTCTCTTTCTCTTCATCCTTCTCTCAAACTGGTTGGGCGTGGTGCCCCTCGTCGGGCAGATCCCTCTGCTGCATGCGCCCACAGCCGACTATCACATCACGCTCGGTCTCGCCATCGTCGCCTTCGTTGGCTACCAGGCAGAGGGCATTCGAACGCTCGGTCGCGGCTACTTCAAGCGCTGGCTGAACCTCGAATCGTTCAAGGAGGGTCCCTTCCTGGGAGGGCTCCTGATATTCGTTGGCTTCATCGAGTTCCTCGCTGAGGTCATCCGGATCCTGACGCTCACCGCGCGACTCTGGGGAAATGTCTTTGGCGGCGAGGTGATGCTCGTGGTGATGGCCGCAGTGCTCTACGTGGTCGCGATTCCCATTCTTCTCCCGTTCGCCGGGTTCGAGATGTTCATCGGTCTGCTCCAAGCCGTCATCTTCTCGATACTGACGCTGCTCTACTTCGTCCTCGCGACGGAATCCCACGAAGCGCATGGCGAATCCGACGAAAACCACGCGACAACGACAAAGGAGGAATCGCACGCATGAATCTCGGTTGGCTGGCCGCCGGCATCGCCGTCGGCTTCGCGGTCCTTGGGGTGGGTATCGGTCTGGGCATCGCGACAGCGAAGTCGTCCGAGGCGATCGGCCGCAATCCGGATGCGGCGCCCCTCATTCGGAATAACCTCATCCTCGGTGCGGGTCTGGCCGAAGGGCTCGGCGTGCTCTCGCTCGTCGTCGGGATCCTGCTCATCTTCCTGACGCACCCGTAATGCTGTTCAGTCCCGGATTCCAGGAAGCGGTCTTCGTACCGACCGTGCACCCCTTTTGGGTGCTGGTCTCGATCGTCAACTTTCTATTGCTGCTCTACTTCTTGCGGCGACTGCTGTGGGGTCCGATCACCAGCATGCTCGCGAACCGCGCGGCCAAGATCCGCGAGGGTCTCGCTCTTGCGGAGCAGGCGAAGGCCGAGCGCGAGCAGCTCAAGGCTGAGATCGAGCGTCGCCTCGCGGAGGCGGCGCGCGAGGCGCAGGCCACCGCCGAGCGGATGACCACAGCGGCCGAGGCGGCCGCCGCCGACATTCGTGCGCAGGCCAAGGCCGAGGCGGATCGCATCCGCGAGCGCGGCCGCGAAGACGCGAAGCAGCTCCACGACCAAGCCCTCGCGCAGCTTCGGTCGGAGCTGGCCGGCATGGTGGTCCTCGCCGCGAGTCGCGTCCTGGGCCGCGAGGTCGACGCCGAACAGCACCGCGCGCTGATCGAGCGCTCTCTCGACGAGGCGGCCGCACAGCTCACGGACCAGGGTTAGGTGGCGCTCTCCGGATCCGCGGCGCGCAGGTACGCCGAAGCGCTTGTGGAGCTCGCCACGAACGAACGCGCACTGGGCGAGCTTCGCGCGTCCCTCGAAAAGCTCGCGCCGGCCTTCGACCGGGTCACCGTCGCGGGCCTACGCAATCCCTCGGTGCCACTGAAACAGCGCGTGGAGGCGCTGACCTCCGCACTGGGAGCCGAGCCCGACGTCGTCCGCTCGCTCCTGCTCCTGCTGCTCGAGACGGACCGGATCGCACTCGTACCGCAGATCGCCCTCGCGTTCGGTGACCTCGTGGACCAACGCGAAGGGATCGCAAAGGCGCGGATCACGACCGCGGTCCCGCTCGACGAACCCGCCCGCCGCGAGCTCGTCCGTCGCCTGGAGCGTGAATCCGGGCGGAAGCTCCGCGCGACCTTCGCGGTCGACCCCACGCTCATCGGCGGCGCGAAGGTACAGATCGGCGATCACCTGATCGACGCATCCGTGCACGCAAAGCTCACGGCACTCGGGCGACAGCTCGCCTCATAAGGGGGGATCACCATGGCCGACTCATCAGAGATCACCGACATCATCAAGGCGAAGATCAAAGGCTTCCAAGGGGGAGCCGAGTCGGTCGACGTCGGCACCGTGGTCGAGATCGGGGACGGGATCGCGCGCGTCTACGGCCTCGCCAACTGCATGGCCTCGGAGCTTCTCGACTTCGGGAACGACGTCTTCGGCCTCGCGTTCAACCTCGAGGAAGACACCGTGAGCGCGATCATCCTCGGCGACTACACCGGCATCGTCGAGGGTGGCGAGGTCCGCACGACCGGCCGGATCGTCCAAACGCCGGTCGGCGACGAGCTCGTCGGCCGCGTGGTCGACCCGCTCGGGCGACCGCTCGACGGCAAGGGGCCGATCAACACGAAGAAGGCCTTGCCGGTCGACGTCGTCGCCCCTGGCGTCATCACGCGCCAGAACGTCGATACGCCGGTCCAGACCGGCATCAAGGTCATCGACGCGATCACACCGATCGGGCGCGGGCAGCGCGAGCTCATCATCGGCGACCGTCAGACCGGCAAGACCGCGATCGCGATCGACACGATCCTCAATCAGAAGGGCAAGGACCTCACCTGTATCTACGTCGCGATCGGTCAGAAGGAATCATCTGTCGCGAAGATAGTCGCGACGCTCGAAGAGAACGGCGCGATGGAGCACACCATCGTCGTCATCGCGGGCGCCTCGGACCCCGCGACGCTCCAGTACCTCGCGCCGTTCGGCGCGTGCGCGATGGGCGAGTACTTCCGCGACAGCGGAAAGGACGCGCTCATCGTCTACGACGACCTGACCAAGCACGCCTGGGCGTACCGGCAGGTGTCGCTCCTCACCCGGCGCCCGCCCGGCCGCGAAGCCTATCCCGGCGACGTCTTTTACCTGCACTCTCGACTGCTCGAGCGCGCCGCCCGGCTGAACAAGGAGAAGGGCGGCGGGTCGCTGACCGCGCTGCCGATCATCGAGACGCAGGCGAACGACATCTCGGCGTACATCCCGACGAACGTCATCTCGATCACCGACGGCCAGATCTACCTCGAGACAGACCTCTTCAACCAGGGCCAGCGCCCGGCGATGAACAGCGGACTCTCGGTGTCGCGTGTAGGTGGCGACGCGCAGACGAAAGCCATGAAGGCGGTCGTGCGAAGCCTCAAGCTCGAGCTCGCGCAGTACCGCGAGCTCGCGGCGTTCGCGCAGTTCGGATCCGATCTCGACAAGGCGACACAGCAACAGCTCCGTCGAGGCGAAAAGGTGACCGAGATCATGAAGCAGCCGCAATACCAGCCGCTGCCGCTCGAGAAAGAAGTCGTGATCATCTTCGCGGCCACCAACGGTTACATCGACGACGTCCCAAAGGAGCGCGTCGCCGACTTCGAGCGTGACCTCTATCGCTTCATGGACTCGGTGGGCAAGAACGTCTCCGCCAAGATCGCCAAGGACAAGGCCTGGACCGCCGAGATCGAAAAGGAAGTCCGCGCGATGCTCGACGAGTTCAAGAGGGCGCACCCGTACTCGGAGGAGAAGCCTGCTACCGGCGGCGGGTCGCCGGACGGCAGGAAGCCCTCCTCGCCACCGCCGACCCCGCCGACCCCGCCGGCGAAGACTCCGGCGGCGGCCAAGGTCTAGCGCGTGCCGTCAGAGCGCGAGCTCCGAAGACGCGTCCGGAGCATCAAGAACATCCAGCAGGTCACGCGCGCGATGCAGCTCGTGGCCGCGTCGAAGATGCGCCGCGCGCAGGCCGCGGTCCTCGCCTCGCGCCCCTACGAGGAGCGGCTGCGTACCGTGCTGAATGACCTCGCGCCGTATGCCGACCCCGAAACGAGCCCACTCCTCGCGAGACGCGAGGTCCGCCGCGTTGGGATCATTCTCGTAACGACGGACCGCGGGCTCGTCGGGCCGATGAACGTGAACCTGATCCGGGCGACGCTGCGATTCGCGCAGCAGCAGCCCGCGGCTTCATACGTGGCGGTCGGACGTAAGGGCATCAACCAGCTGCGCCGGCTACGCGTCCCGGTGACCGCCGAGTTCCCCGGGATCCCCGATCGGCCGACCAGCACCGATACGAACGTGATCGCGCGGGTCGCGGTCGAGGAGTTCGTCACGGGCAAGGTTGACGAGCTCTACCTCGCCTTCACCCGGTTCGTGAATACGCTGCGCCAGGAGCCGACCATCCGCCGGCTCCTGCCATTCGTCCCGGAAGACGAGGACGTCGACAACCTGCCTCCGCTTCAGTACCTGTTCGAGCCGGACCCGGAAACGGTCCTGAACGAGGTCATCCCGCGTCTCATCGAGGTCGCCGTTTTCCAGACGATCCTCGAGTCCAAAGCGTCCGCGTTCTCCGCGCAGATGGTCGCGATGCGCAACGCGACGGATGCCGCGGGGGATCTCATCGACGACCTCACGCTCGCCGCGAACAAAGCACGCCAGTCGCGCATCACCAAAGAGATGCTCGAGATCGCATCGGGGGCCGAGGCCCTCGGCAAGGGGTAGGAAATGGCCACAGCCACGAAGGAAGCCACAAAGCAGAAAGCGACGGACGCCGGACGGATCGTGCAGATCATCGGTCCCGTGCTCGATGTGCAGTTCGAAGAGGGCCACCTCCCCCAGATCTACGACGCGCTGGTGGTGAAGCGCGAGGACGGCACCGATGTCATCGCCGAGGTGCAGCAGCACCTTGGGAACAACTGGGTGCGTGCCGTTTCGATGGCCGCGACCGACGGGCTTCGGCGCGGGATGAAGGCCGTTGCCACCGGCGGGCCGATCACCGTGCCCGTCGGCGAGGCGACGCTCGGACGTCTTTTCAACGTCATCGGTGAGCCGATCGACGGGAAGGGTCCCGTCAAAGGCGACCGCCGCGATCCGATCCACCGCGCACCGCCTCCATTCACCGAGCAGTCGACCCAGGCGGAGATCTTCGAGACCGGCATGAAGGTCATCGACCTCATCTGCCCGTTCCTCAAGGGTGGCAAGTCCGCGGTGTTCGGCGGCGCCGGGACCGGCAAAACGATCGTCATCCAGGAGCTGATCCGCAACGTGGCGTCGGAGCACGGCGGCTACTCGGTGTTCTGCGGGGTGGGCGAGCGCTCGCGCGAAGGCACTCAGCTGCTTGGCGAGATGAAGGAGTCCGGGGTCATCGACAAGATGTCGATGGTCTTCGGCCAGATGAACGAGCCGCCGGGCGCCCGCCTCCGCGTCGCGCTCACCGGCCTCACCATCGCGGAGTACTTCCGCGACGAGCAGGGCCGAGACCTCCTCATCTTCATCGACAACATCTTCCGCTTCACGCAGGCGGGCTCGGAGGTGTCGGCGCTCCTCGGCCGCATGCCGAGCGCCGTCGGCTACCAGCCGACGCTCGCGACCGAGATGGGCGAGCTGCAGGAGCGCATCACCTCGACGAAGAAGGGCTCGATCACGTCACTGCAGGCGGTCTTCGTGCCGGCCGATGACTACACCGACCCGGCACCGGCGACGACGTTCGCGCACCTCGACGCCTCGATCCGCCTGGAGCGCTACCTCACCGAGCTCGGTCTTTACCCGGCCGTCGATCCTCTCACCTCGACGAGCCGCGCGCTCGATCCGAACATCGTCGGCCAGGAGCACTACGAGACCGCGCGCGAAGTTCAGCGCGTGCTGCAGCGGTACAAGGACCTTCAGGACATCATCGCCATCCTCGGCATCGACGAGCTCTCGGACGAGGACAAGCTGCTCGTCGCGCGCGCACGGAAACTGCAGCGATTCCTCGCGCAGCCGATGTTCGTCGCGGAGCAGTTCACCGGCGTCCCGGGTCAGTACGTGAAAGTCGCCGACACGGTCCGGAGCTTCCGCGAGGTCCTCGAGGGAAAGCACGACGATCTCTCGGAGCAGGCCTTCTACAACGTCGGCACGGTCGAGCAGGCCCGCGAGAAGGGCGACCGTCTCGCGAAGGAAGGCGCGTCCAGCTAGTGCCGCTGCATCTCGAGGTCATCACCCCCGAGCGGAAGGTCTACGAGGAGGACGTCGACATGGTCGTCGCTCCGGCGAGCGAGGGCTACGTCGGCATCCTCCCGCATCACGCCCCGCTCTTCACCACGCTCGGACCCGGTGAGTTCAGGGTGAAGCGGGGCGGTGTTGAGGAGATCCTCGCGGTGTTCGGCGGGTTCATGGACGTTCGCGCCGACCGCGTGGTCGTGCTGACGGATGCGGCGGAGCACGCCGAGGACATCGACGCCACCCGGGCCCAGGAGGCGCGGGACCGAGCCCAGCAGGTTCTCGCCGCCGGGCCGGCCTCCGCGGCCGACGAGCAGCGCGCCAGGGCCGAGCTTCAGCGGGCGCTGGTCCGCCTGCGCGTGAGCGAAAGCCGGCGCCGGCGCAGATGACGATGCCTTAGACACGAGCGACGCTCGCTAACCCGCTAGGCTGTGTGGTCGCTGGGGGCAGTGGGGTGGTAGTGGCGGTGAAAGTGGCTCGCGTGCTCGCGTTCGCGGTCATCGGCACGATCGTCGTCGCCGCGTGCGGCGCGATGCTCGCTGTCGCGCCGGTCGTCGACGAGGGCGTGGCTGCACAAGCCGAACCCGCGGCACCGACGCCCACACCGACACCTATTCCCGCACCATCCCCGGTGCCCCTCTATTCGAAGCTGCGCGTCTTCGTCGCTTCCGAGAGCACCGATCAGGTTTGGGTGCTCGACGGAAAACCAGGCGAGCCCTACGCACTGGTCGGGAAGATCGCGGTCGGCAAGCTTCCTCATCAGCTCGCGGTGTCGCCCGATGGCAAGTGGGTCGCGGTCAACAACCGTATGGGCAACACCACCTCGGTGATCGATCCGGCCTCGATGAAAGAGGTCGTGCGCCTGATGGTGGGGAAGCAGCCGCACGGGATCACGTGGTCCGCTGATGGCAAGACGCTCTTCGTCGGTCACGAACACGACACCTACATCGCGCGCTTCGAAGCGGGTACGTGGAAGCCGCTTTCGCCGCTCATGGTCGGCGTTCCGCAGCATGTCCTCACGATCTCGCCGAGCCGGCCGAACGAGCTCTGGTTCACCCTCACGAACACTCAGCAGGCCGATGTGCTGCGCGTGTACGACCTCGAGACGAACAAGATCACGCAGATCAAGGTCAACGACGTGCACGACGCGTACTTCACGCCCGATCAGAGCGAGGTCTGGTCGAGCTCGTCGGGTTTCATCGATAAGCCCTCGGACCGGATGGTGATCTACGACCCGGTGACGAAGACCGTGAAGAGCGAGATCCACCTCCCGGGCACGTATCCCTTCCACACCGAGAAGGTCGACCAGGACGGCGTCTTCTTCATGGCGGACACATCCCTGATGGTCCTCTCGGACCACCTCGGCCCCGGGCTGCTCTGGGTCGACTGGAAGGAGCGCCGCGTCGTCGCCGAGACCAAGCTCGGCAAGCAGCCATTTCACACGACGTACGACCCCGAGGGCGATCGACTGCTCACGACCACGAACGTCGACGGCATGGTGAACGTCATCGACGTGAAGACGCGCGCCGTGGTGCAGAAGCTGCCGGTCCCGAAGCCTCATGGAATAGGAGCCGTGCCGATCGCCGGGCCGTAGAGTTCCGGCGTGCTCTTTCGTGCCCTTGCTCTTCTCTACAACGCTCTCCCAGTCCGCTGGCAGCGGCGCATCCTCGACCGCACCCAGGCCCGGTTCCTGGTGGGGGTCGTTGGCCTCGGGGTCGACAAGAACGGGGACGTGATCCTGGCGCGCCATCGCTTCGGCGCACCGCAGTGGCGCTTCCTCGGCGGATTTCTTTCGCCTGGCGAGCGGCTCGAAGACGGGTTGGCGCGGGAGGTCCGCGAGGAAACCGGGATCGACATCGAGGTCGGTCCGATCCTCGAAGCGAACCAGGGCTTCCGCTGGCAGCGGGTCGAGCTCGTCTACGCGTACCGGCCCGTCGGCGGCATCGAGCACCTGTCGAGCGAGCTCATCGAGCTCCGCGCCTTCGATCCCACCGATCTGCCGGAGGTGCGTGCCGATCAGCGCGGGATCATCGAGCGCCGGGCCGCGCAGGCCGCGGAGTGGGCGAAATCAAGGGGGTAACGCGTCTCGTCGGGGGCCTCATCGTCATCGCGATCTTCGCGTGGGTGCTGCTCCCGGTCGCTCGTGCCTACTCGCTCGTATCGGCGCAGCACTCGGATTCGAGTGTGCCGACCGACCTCGGCGTCGCGGACGTCACCTTCGAGTCCACCGACGGCACGCCGATCCGTGCTTGGCTCGCGCCGGCAAAAGTTGGTGCGCCGGCGGTCGTCCTCGTTCATGGGTTCAAGACATCGCGCGCCGAGATGCTGCCCTGGGCGCGCTTTCTTCACGACGCCGGCTACAACGCACTGCTCCTCGATCTCCGCGGCGCCGGACGGAGCGGCGGCGGCACGATCGGGCTGGGCGCAACCGAGACCCGCGACATCGTGCAGGCCGCTCAAACCGCGGGCGAGGCATTCCGAACGGACCACGTCGCGGTGCTCGGGATCTCACTCGGTGCGGGTGCGGCGATCCTCGCGGCCGCCGACGATCCGCGCATCACCGCGGTCGTCGCCGACAGCGCGTGGACCGATCAGGACTTCCAGCTCGCGCGTCTCGGCTTCATCGACATCGGCGCGTTTCGACTGCCACTCCCACCGCTCGGCGTCCCGGCGGTGAACGCCTTCGTCGGTGCCGACGTGACGAAGGCTCGGCCTCTCGACGTGATCGCGCGGATCTCACCCCGTCCTATCCTGCTGATTCACTCGGCCGACGACGACAACGCGACGACCCCGGTCGAGGGAGCGCGCAAGCTATTCGCGGCTGCTGGCGAACCGAAGACTCTATGGATCGCGCCTCGCGGCGGTCACGTGGGCGCGATCAACGCTTCGCCGGCCGAATACCGGGCGCGAGTCCTCGATTTCCTGGCATTCGCGCTCCGCTAGATCAATCCGGCGGCTCCTTCGCTCCGAGCGCGTCGACGATCTCCTTGATGTGCACCAGGTGCTCGAATTCATGCTCGAGCATCCGCCGCATGACCTTCCGCGTCGTCCATCGTCGTCCCATCACCACGTGATCGAGCCCCGTCTCCGCCGGCTCCATCACCGTGAATCGCTGGAACACCAGCCGGTGGATCGCCTGCAACGTGTTGTACGGGTCGGCGGGCCACTTTTCCAACCGTGACAGGAAATCGGCCTCGGTGAGCATCACGTGCTCGAGGGCTTCGCGGACGCTCCACATCGCCTCGCTGGGCTTTCGCTCGAGCTCCTCCGCGGGGATGTCGCGCACCAGGGAGATGAGCGCCGCGCGCGAGGCCTCGAAGTGGTGCAGGAAGTCCCGAAGCTCGTGCTCCTCGAGCGGCCCGATGTCTTCGGGCACCACGCGATCGGTAGGCAGGTCGCGCACCTGAAACGTGGCGGGATCGAGGTCCTTCCAGTGGTCGACGGACACCCCGCGGGCGTCGAGGAGCTCGAGGTAAGCACGAAACGCGCGCCGTGCGTTCGCGATGGCCTCGTCGCGTGTCGTGCCTGACGCGATGCAACCGCGCAGCACCGGGACGTGGGCGAGCCAGTAGGTGCCGTCGCCCTGAACGTAGATGGTCGGCGTCTCTTTCAAGCTCGTACCCATACCTTCTGGCCGCAGTCCGCACGGATCGTTCGCTCGGTCCCATCGACCATGACACGGATCGGCTCTCCGTGCCGGAGATCGACGACCCTTACGTCGACGCCGGGCCGCAGCCCTTGCGAGTCGAGGTACTCGAGGAAGCCGGGCTCATGCTCGAACTGATCGGGAATGCGCTCGACCGTGGCGGTCGCTCCCGCCGGCACGCGCTCGAGCGGCTTCGTCGGACGCCCCCTCACCCCGGGCATGGGATTGCCATGCGGGCAGGTCTGGGGGTCGCCGAGCACCATCTGGATGCGCTGCTCCATCTCAGGCGACATCGCGTGCTCGAGTCGCTCGGCCTCTTCGTGGGTTTTCCACCACTCGAATCCGAGGACCTCGACGAGGAAACGTTCGGCGAGGCGATGGCGGCGGACGATCGAGTCGGCGTGGCGCTTCCCGCTCTTGGTCAGATGCACTTCTTTACGTTCGTCGAGGGCGATAAGGCCATCGCGCTCGAGTCGGTGCACCATCTCCGACACCGCCGGTGCCGAGAAGCCGAGGAACTCCGCGAGGCGCGCCGAGACGACGTGTCCGTTCTCGTCCCCGAGCGTGTAGATGGCCTGGAGGTACTCCTCGACGGCCGGAGAAGCGGTAATTGTTGACCTCCGCGGTCGGAAATCGTTAGGCTCACCTTAGCCGTTAGGGCGACCTAAAGGGGAGCGCTCCCCGCGGCGAGTATCGCACTCGGAGTGGCACAGCCGCGATGTCGATGGCCGAGATCCTTCTGCTGGGCGCGATCGCCGGTTTCACCGTTTTTCTCGGACTTCCCCTCGGACGATTGCGCGGCGCATCGAACCGGATGCGGTCGCTGTTGAACGCGGGGGCGACCGGCATCCTCCTTTTCCTTTTCTGGGACGTGCTCGCGAAGGGAATTCAGCCGGTGGAGGCGGCGCTTGCCGAAGCCACGGGCGGTGGCAGCTGGGTGCGCTTTGGCTGGCTCGCCGCTGTCTTTGCGGTGTCTTTGACGGTCGGATTGATGAGTCTGGTCTATTACGACCTCTGGCTCTCGCGACGCGCCCGTGCCACGGTGCGCTTCGGTCCGGGTGCCGCCGACGTGCGCGAGCTTCGCACCGGACCCGTCGCGCGGTTGCGGCCGGCGGAGCGCCTGGCCTTCTTCATCGCGCTCGGGATCGGCTTTCACAATCTCTCGGAGGGCCTCGCGATCGGGCAGTCCGCAGCCGGCGGACAGCTTCGGCTGGCCCTGGTCCTCGTTATCGGATTCGCGCTCCATAACGCGACCGAAGGGTTCGGGATCGTCGGTCCATTCGCCGGCGAGACCCATCTCCCGAGCTGGCGTTTCCTCGGAGCGCTCGGTCTCATCGCGGGCGGGCCCACGTTCATCGGGACCATCATCGGCCAGTCTTTTCAGAACGAGACGGTCTTCGCCGCGTTCCTGGCGCTCGCGGCGGGATCGATCCTCTACGTGGTCATCGAGCTTCTCGCCGTCGCGCGCAAGCTTGGTCACAAAGACATGACGACGTGGGGCATTCTGGTCGGGCTTCTGCTTGGATTTGCAACCGACTTCATCCTCACAGCGGTCGGTGCGTGACGAACTAGGGCACTTTTCGGTGTCACAGCCCGTTAGAGTTCACCGCGTGTTCTCCCGACAGATCGGCATCGACCTCGGCACGGCCAACGTCATCGTGTACGTCCGTGGGAGGGGGATCGTCCTCACCGAGCCGTCCGTTGTGGCGCTCGCGAAGGAGGATGGCTCTAACCGGCCTCGGATCGTCGCGATCGGCGAGGAGGCGAGGCTCATGCTCGGGCGCACCCCTGGCACCATCACGGCGCTCCGTCCGATGCGCGATGGCGTGATCGCCGACTACGTGATCACCGAGCGCATGCTCGAGTACTTCATCAATAAGGTGACGGGGCGCATCAAGTTCGTCCGGCCCGAGCTGATGATCTGCGTCCCATCCGGCGTCACGAGCGTGGAGCGCCGCGCGGTCAAGGACGCCGCCCTGCGAGCCGGCGCACGCGAGGCCCACCTCATCGAGGAGCCCCTCGCGGCCGCGATCGGTGCGAACATCCCGATCTCGGGACCATCAGGCAACCTCATCATCGACATCGGCGGCGGGACCGCGGAGATCGCGGTCATCTCTCTCGGAGGCATCGTGGTATCGCGCAGCGTTCGCGCCGCCGGCAACAAGCTCGACGAAGCGATCGCGAACTTCGTGCGCAAGCGCTACAACCTGATGATCGGCGAGCGCACCGCCGAGGATGTGAAGATTCAGATCGGATCGGCGTTGCCGATGGACCCCGAGCTCACGATGGAGGTACGCGGGCGCGATCTGATCGCCGGCCTGCCGCGCACCATCACCATCGGCTCAAACGAGATCTCCGAGGCGATGGACCCCGTGCTTCAGCAGATCATGGCCGCGGTGAAGGCCGTTCTCGAGGAGACGCCACCCGAGCTCGCGTCCGATGTCATCGACAAGGGCATGGTCTTATCCGGCGGCGGAGCACTCCTGCGCAACATGGACAAGCTCCTGACACAGGTCACCGGAGTCCCCTGCTACGTCGCGGACAACCCGCTCTACTGCGTCGCCAAGGGAACGGGCATGGCGCTCGAGCACCTCGACTTCTTCCGCAGAAGCCTCGTCGCAGTCCACTAGCGAGCGAGCCTTGCCGTCGCGGCGCGTCGACATCCTCGGCGTGGGCTTCGACCGGGTCGACCTCGCC
>Ga0209471_1001091_pt1 | contig 16609 bp, 25 predicted proteins | sample GraSoiAngelo_128_FD_185885 | JGI IMG/M metagenome (GOLD analysis project Ga0209471, IMG submission 185885) | Grasslands soil microbial communities from the Angelo Coastal Reserve, California, USA - 14_0927_12_20cm (SPAdes) (version 2) | ecosystem: Environmental > Terrestrial > Soil > Grasslands ...
CAAATGCGCTCGCAAAGCGACCGATGATCGCGCTGACGGCGATGACTCCGATAACCAGGATCACAGGGAAGGCATCGTGCATCGGATCGGCTCCGGCTTCAACTACTGGTCATACTGCTCAGGGCACAACACTCCGTTTCCCTTAGAGCGATCACCGCCCGCCAGCTTCAAGCGCTCGTTAGGCCGCACTTTCCCTCACGGTGCCGGCAGACGCGTAGACTGCCAGGCGATCAACTCCCAGCCGCGAGCGCCGCGGCGGTACACAGCCAGATACCGAATGCCGAACGCGCGTACTTGGCCTCCAGCTTCAACTCGCATCGCCGAGCGGCCCGTGACCACCGCGCTTGAGCCGGCGACCCGGACCTCGCGTAGCTCAGGAGTGATCGACGCGTACCGCAAGGCGCCGCTACCGACAATGTGCAGCAACTCCGCCCTGGTGTTCTGGGTACCGTCGGTATGGGTGTACGTAAGATCGGGGGCGAGGAGCTGCGCGAGTGCACCGGTATCGGCACGCACCATGGCCGCGAACCGCCGATCCTCGGCGGCGAGGATTTGCCGGACAGACGCGCTATCCGCTTGTGCGCCGCTAAGCCGTGGCAACAGCGCGCACGCAGCAACGAGCAGGGGCGAGCGACCGGTCATGTGATGGTGCGGCCTAAGGGATCGCGAGTAAGCTGCGGGCGACCCGCTCGCCGGCGCAAGCGTAGTGGACGACGGTCCGTTGCCCGCCAGGGCAAACACTCCGTTTCGCTTAGAGCGATCACCGCCCGCCGGCTTCAAGCGCTTGCTAGGCGGCTGCCCCGCCTATTGGCCCGGGTGCCACACGAACGAGTCCCGCGCGCTGTACACGATCTCTCCGCTCGCAGATCGAACCGTCACTACCGCCGACAGGACCGGTGTATCAAGGCTGGTAGTCGCCAATCGCGTGAGGAACTTACCGTCAATTGTAACGGTGCCCACCTGCGGGGAGTCACAGCGGAGGTGGACAGTATCGGCCCTGATCAGGGCCTCAAAGCAGGCTGCCGGCTGCTCGATACCGGCGCTTGTCTGGGCGAAGGTGACAAGAGCCTCCGGGCGGAGGCTGAAACCGGCGAATCGGAAACGATTCACGGCGAAGCGATAGCCTGGGGCATAGTACCCTTCGGCGTCGGCTTGAAGGGCTGGCTTGCGCGGCTCCTCGACCGGCGGCGGTGCCGGACGCTGTTGAGGCTTCGTAGGCGTGGGTGCACGCGGTCGCAGCACGACGAGCAAGCCAACCGCGAGGCCAAACGCGACGAGTAGAAGGAGCCGATATCGGCGCATCAACGTGTGGTTTGTGACGGCAGCGGCTTAACGGACCGCGCTTAAACTGCGGGCGACGCGCTCGCCCGCGCAAGGCCGTGGACGACAGTCCGTGCCCGCCAGGGCACAAATACTCCGTTTCCCTTAAGGCCATCACCGCCCGGCAGCATCAAGCGCTTGTTAGGCGGGGGCCTGGCGAGGTGGTTCTGTCAACGGGGAGGACTTTCAAGATGAACAGGGTTGCCGAGGGGATACGTGGGAGCCGGCGGGCAAGGTGACGCTCCACCCCGCTGCGCTCCCCGGCACGAACGCGCCCGTGCTCGGCGTGGCTTGAATGCGAGACGCAGGTGGCTGCAGCGCTCCCAGCGACAGTCCTTCAGCCGTCGTCCACGTGTAGGTCATGGTCGCGCCCGTTGACGCATCAATGACGCGGAAGGTCGCTGAGGGCGGGAGGGTAAGGCACGCCGATGGCGCAGCGACGAGGCCGAGGTCCACCGACCAGAATCCCCCTGGCGTGTGCGGCTGATTGCTTGGAAAACCAAGAATCTCCACTGACGCGCACTGGCCTGTCTCACAGGTCCCGTTCGTGATGAGCAAGGTCACACCGGCGTGGGGCTGGACTGTCGACGAGCAACCAAGCGGTCCGAGAAGGAAGGAGATCCAAGCGGCCGTTGCGCGCATGCGGCACCCTCGTTCGAGAGTTTGCGTTGACGAGATGCATCCGTGCCCGCCAGGGCACAACACTCGGATTCCCTTGAGGCGATCACCGCCCGCCAGTCAAGCGCTGTTAGGCCGCGCGTCAAGCCGACGATTTATGGTCTGAAAACGGCTACACCTACCTCCATCGTACTATCGTAAACGTGGACGCTATACTCATGCCCGGCAACCAACGTCGCTGCGCTGAGCACTTCCTCCATGCTGGTGGGCACCTGCCCGTACCCTAGAGGCGAGGGGGTCCCCCGCCCCGTGATCCGAGACCTGATGATCCAGCGCGGCTGAGGACCTCCCGCAGACGGAGCAATGTCCTCCTCGACAGTGACCTGATCGACGAGGCAGGTAGGTGTCCACGCGATGCTGGGATTGATAGCGGATGTCGCTGTGAGGGTAACAAACCCGCTGCAAGGCTGTAGGTTCGGCCCACTGACACTCGCGCAGCGAACGAGCGGACCAACGCCGATGGCCAGTGCAAGCAGTTGCCACCTACATGAATTGCGAGTCCGTTTCATAGTCTTCGCACGCGGCCAGCCGGCTCGTCAGCTTCAAACGTAGTTAGCCTGCGATACACCTCGGTAGCCCCTACTCGTGGCGGACGCGAAAGAAGGCAAGGACATACCCGTCGGCATCGGTGACCTCGAAGCCCCATAGGCCGTCATCGATGAACGACAACTCTTTCACGAACGACGCACCCCGCTGCTTGAACTCGTCGAACAGCGAGTCGGGGTCCAGGGTGTAGATGTAAGCATCCCAGCGCGCCCATCCGTGCCGGGTGTGGTTTGGACAGGGAAGCACATCGGGAAGGATAGCCTTGAGCATGATGCCGATCCCGTCCCGGCTCACGTGGCCATAGTACACGTCTTCGGGTGGGCCCTGGAAGTCCAGCTTGAAACCGAAGCGCTCGATGTAGTGGGAGATCGAGGCCTGCAGGTCCTTCACGATGAAGAACGGACTAATTGAAGCGAGGTTTCCTTTCGCTCCTTCGGGGTTGGCGCGTTGTGGAGCGGTCTTATTTGAGTTCATGCCTTGGAGCTCCCGTCACTCTGAACAGCTATGCGAAGCTTAGTGAAAGGTGCACGATTCTGGGATAGGGATTGGAACCCGCCCTCGTAGCAGTGCCACAGTGCGCTAGTTATCGCAGGCTAACGGATCGCGCTTAAGCTGCGGGCGACTTGCCCGCCGGCGCAAGAGTAGTGGACGACAGTCTGTGCCCACCAGGGCACAACACTCCGGTTCCTTTAAAGCGATCACCGCCCGCCAGCTTCAAGCGCTTGTTAGGCAGCCGCATGATCACCGTGTGGGGGGCTGCACGCCCAGCATGGATGTCACATGACCCTGTCGGAGTAAAGAGTCGATCGCCGCACTTCGGCGGTAGCCGTTCTGCTTGAGGAGAGTGAGACATTGAGCGACGAGTTGGGCGGTTCGTGTCTGAGGGTACCGCGCGACCAAGTGCTCGTAGCTGGTCCGAACTTCGGGCTCCAACGTGCCGCTATCAGAGAAGACTCTGGAATTGTCCATCCCGGTCAGGTACGTAGACAAATAGGTGTTGTACCAGAACTGGGAGGCGTCCTTCCAGGCAAAATCGGGATAGCTGTCAGCGAACTGCTCCCATGTGACAGCGCGCCCCGCTAATTCATCCCACGAGATCTGGAGCGCGGCGTCCTCAGAAAACCGCGTCCTCTGTTCCGCGGCTCGAAGACCGAGGTACCTCTGCATAGCAGGCGTAAGAGCCCCGTCGAAGAACCGGCTCCAGTAGGCAATGTCTTCATCAGCGTAGGCGTTTCCCTCCGTGTACGCGAGTGCGAACCCGTGCCTTGCCAGGAGAGCGGTTAGCTGGCGTGAAGTAGATGTGTCTTCCAAGACGGTCGATTGGACGCTGGTGGCCTGGTCCAATCGGTCGGTGATGTGCTCGCCCGTCTTCAAGAAGCGATTCCGAAAGCTGAGGAAGAGCGAGTCAGCCCTTGGCGTCGCGGCAACAGCGCGGGCTTGCTGCCGTGCGGCCTCGGACTGCGAGTCGAGCCCTACTAGGAGGGAAGGGATTCCATCTAGAGGCCCACCGGTCGAGAACGAATCGGGTGCGCCGAGCGCAGCAAGCTCGGGAGCGCGGCTTTGGATGGAGTCCTTAGGTACGTTGGCTGCACGCTCTCCCTTTCTGCATGTCAGGAGAGCGAGGGCGAGTAGAGGAGATGCTCGATTCATTGCGTTCCCACGACGCGCGCTGCGCGGCTGCCTAACGGAGTCATTGCGTTCATTTCCTTCGTATATGCCAGCATCGCGTCGTTGCTCTTTTCCTAGTCTCGGCGAAGGAGTTCGTCTCGATACATCTGAGCGGTCAAGAGGTGCTCCCGGCTCGGCACGCCTTCCAGCATTTGGTCGATCTTCATGACGAGCCGGGTCTCGTGCAGGGTGCGCAGCTCGGTTTGGGTCGGGAGTCCCGTGCGAAGCATCTAAGGCCTGGTCATTGGCCGGCAGGCGGTTGCCAAAGTTCTACCTTGTTTCCTTCTGGATCGATGACCCAGCCAAACTTCCCGTACTCGGAATCGTCGATCTTCTCGAGAACATTGCAGCCTTCTGCACGCAAGACATTGACCAGGGCGTGGAGATCTTCCACCCGGTAGTTGACCATGAAAGGTGCAGTGCTGGGCGCAAACTGGTCACCTTGCGCCGAACTAATAGACCAGACGGTTGTTCCCGCAACCGGCTTACCTTCACCGTCCGACCAGGTGAAAGCCGTGCCACCCCATTCTTGGACATCGATTCCGAGGTGCCGCTTGTACCAAGCCTGTAGTGCCGGAGCGTCTTTGGCTTTGAAGAAGATGCCGCCAATGCCAGTGACTCGCTTCATAGAAGCTCCGAGGTCGCGTGGTGGTGAGCGAGAGTGTATGGTCTGCGGCCCAACGGATCGCGCTTAAGCTGCGGCGCGCTGGTGAAAGAGTCGTCATTCAATATCCTACGCGCCGCCAGCTTCAAGCGCTGGTTAGGCCGCTGGCACAGCGGCTTGCGGGCCGGCGGAGCTGACCCTCCCGGTGATGGCCGTGAGCCGCAGCCGAGCCGAGCTTAGTTACCGCCAGATCGAGGTTACCGCCAGCGCGGCGCGCTCTCTCCACTTCACGTCGTCCACACCGCGGATGAAGAGCCATCCGCTCATTGCGATCGTTCCGGCGATCGCGAAGAGCGCGACCCCAATGAACGCCTGGGAGCCGAGCGGCGGCCAGAGGAAGGTGAGCCAGCCGAGTCCGGAGACCATCGACAGTACACCAAGAAAGCGCGGGAGGAATCCGGACTTGAACACGAGCCAGCCCCGGAGCAACCCCTCGAACCCGAAGAAAATGATTCCGATGGCTGCCCCTTGGTTGTTGATCTTGATGAAGGCGAGAGACAGCGCCTCCAGCTGCGCCGGCTGGAGTGCCGAGAGATACGACGCTCCCCCGAGCAGGATGAGCGGCGCGTAGTAGAACAGACGCGCCAGCGTCTTGATGCCGCTGCCGGTCAGTCCGAGGATCGCGGAGGCGCGCGCGACGCTTCGGTTGACGGGTTTCAGCAGATCGTAATACAGCAAGGACACGCCGACCTGCGCGATCATCTCGAGCATGAAGACCGTGAAGCCGAGCCGGTAGAGCGACTTGTTGGCGAGAATGTTGGCCGCGGTCCTCGCGGCGTCGTCGCCAACAACCAGCCGGTCGCTGATGAAGCTCTGGGCGGTGATTCCGCCGATGATGACGAACAAATAGAGCGCAGCGAGGATTCGTCCTCGTGTGCTTGGTGAGGTTTCAGCCATTGGATTGGTCATATGGGATTCCCATACGATGCCTGCTGGGCGCGGTTTCTTCGAAACGTCCCTGTCGATGCGGCCTGGAGCTCTATTCTCGCAGATTCCAAAACGCTCCAGTGAGCCCAACTGCCGCGAGGAGCGCCTCGGCCTCTTCGACCGTGTGTCGTCGCCATTCGGGCTTGAGTTTGTCCTTGTACCAACCGTAGGCCAGCTGCCAGCCCTGGTGCGGTGTGAGAGTGGCACCGCGCTTGAGGTCGCGGGCCCGGCACCAGCGATCGATGTGCTCTTCGGCACGGAAGAGCAGCATGGTGCTTCAGGTAAACCCAATATTGTCCCACCAGTGGTGGGCCGGGACGGCGAAGTGGATGAGTCCTTCACTCTGTTTCAATGTCCCGCGTGCGATCTCCAGTAGCATAGGGTCGCCACAGTCGCCGCAGGGTGCGCGGATAACTGCATCCGCCCCGAGTGCCGCGACGATCCCGAGCGCGTCCCAAATGCAGATGCCCCAGTACGTCCTGCCACGAGCATCGACCCGGAAGCCAGAGGGTACGGCACAAAAGGGATTGGCAGCCCAAATGTTGCCGTCGTTTGGAGCGAGTATGAGAACCTTGCCCGCCGCGAGCTGCTTCAGGGCTTGCTCCACCTCGGCCTGCGGACGTGCGAGTGCAGCGGCAATCTGCGACGGCTGCGGGACAACCCCGGTATCAGCAGCCCGCTGGAAGACATGGAGCCGCACCTCACGAGCCAGGCCGTCAGCGGGAGCAGGTGGTCGGGTCATCGACTCGTCTCCGTCTCAGACACTGCTTGGTTGACCCTGGGTGTCGGGGTGCTGCCTAACGGGTCGCGCTTAAGGTGCGGGCGACTCGCCCGCGGGCGCAAGGTCGTCGGACGAAGTCCCTGCCCCGCTAGGGCCACAACACTCGCTTCCCTTAGAGCGATCCCCGCCCATCAGCTTCACGCGCTTGTTAGGCGGCATCATCCCTGGACGGTGATTCCACTGGCACGCGTCTCCCCGGCATGACGAACGCCCCGAGTAGTGCAAGCAGCACACCGCACAAGGCACCGACGAGACCCAGAACCGTGAAGAACGGTACCCGAGTGATCGCTGGAGCTGCCCCGCCGTAGGTCGCGAGCGTGAACACGAAGCACAAGACGAACCCGTAAAGGGCGCCGGCAACCATGGCGGTCGCTCTGTTCGCTCGGTAGCCCAGAGCAACCGCCGCGAGCCCCCAGGGCACGAGCGTCCACCATTGAAGGGAGAGGACATGCGCCGCGGCCCATCCGAGAAGAAGCGCGAGTGCACCGGCAGCAGGGAGCCTTGGCATTGTCTCCAGTGATGCCGCCTAACGGATCGCGCTTAAGCTGCGGGCGACCCACCCGCCGGCGCAAGGCCGTCGGACGACAGTCCGTGCCCGCCAGGGCACAACATTCCGGTTCCCTTAGAGCGATCACCGCCCGTCAGCTTCAAGCGCTTGTTAGGCGGCGCGTCGTACAACCTCATGTTGGCGTGTCGCAGCTGATCATCCATGGCGTACCGAATTGGTCCGTGAGCACCCCGAACCGGCGCGCCCAATGAGTCTCTTGAATCGGCATCTGCACCGTGCCTCCTTCTGAAAGCATTGCGAAAAGGCGATCGGCGTCCGCGGGTGCATCGAGATCGAGGGTAAGTGAAAGGCCCTGTGGGCTTCGATAACTGCCGGGGGGAGCATCGGCAGCTCCGAGCGTCTGATCGCCCAAGGAAAACGTCGCATGATAGATCCGCTTGGCCCACTCAGGTGGGACCTGCGCAGCAATGGGCGACTGCGCATACGTCATCATATAGACGATCTTGCCGCCCAGACACCGCTCGTAAAACTTGAGCGCCGCTTGGCATTGGCCGTCGAACGACAGGTACGGGTTGATCTTCATATCCTGCTCGTACGCCGAGATGAAGACGTACTTTGCGCGCCGCCTAACGGATCGCGCTTAAGCTGCGTGCGACTCGCCCGCCGGCGCAAGGTCGTTCGGCGTTAGCCTGTGCGCGCCAGCGCACAACACTCCGCTTCCTCTAAAGCGATCACCGCTCGGCAGCTTCAAGCGCTTGTTAGGCGGCGCCGCCTCCCCCTTCTATACGCACCAACCGTCGCGCGGCAACATAGTAGCCGAGCTGGCCCCCCGCTGCGAACACGAGGATCACACCGAGCACGATCGGCTCGTTGGAGCGATAGGGCAGAAACTGTACCAAGATGAGGGCTAGGCCAATTGCCCCGGTCAATAGCCCCCAGCGCAACGAGCTGTAAAGGCCGGGGTCGTCCCTCGGGGCCGCGACGATCACTCGGGCCAGGTCTGGTGCCGCGCCGGCCGCGATCAGTCGCCGACGGGTGGTCCCATCGGAGAGGACCTTGGTAATGCCGAGAAGGATGAAGGTAACACTCAGGAGAAAGGCGATCGGGACGAGCGAGCCGGCGTCAAACATTGGTGTACCCTCCGTGCAAGAACCTGCGACTCGGGCACCGCGTCCGCACGGACCAAGCCGCGGCGCCCCCGAACTGATCGCGCTTAAGCTGCGGGCGACCCGTCCGCCGGCGCAAGGGTGTGGGACGACAGTCCGTGCCCGCCAGGGCACAACACTCCGCTTCCCCTAGAGCGATCATCGCCCGCCGGCTTCAAGCGCTTGTTAGGCAGCCCGCGCCACAACACCCAATCGGGGCCACAAACCGACCGCCGTTACTTTGCTGGTATCAAATCGAACTTGCCGAACGTCTCCTGATAGAAAAGTGCCCCTTCTTTACGGTCTCCGCCGCTCCAGTGCTTGTGGCCCCCCGGGATCCGGAGGAAATCGCCCGGACCAACACGCTTGGCGCCAGCATCGTCCCTGTAGAGGTAAGCGCCCCGCACGACCACAAGCAAAACGTCAGCAGTGTGAGTGTGCAGGCCTGCGTCAAATCCAGGGCGGAACTTCGTAAAGCCCCCAAACGGCCCCGTGAGTGTATCTCCCCAGGCCACATAACGAGAGACGCCGGGAACCAGCGGCGAAAACTTCGCGGACCGTGAACGGGCAAAGATCACACCTGTGCCTTGTTCCCTCTGCGCAAAGACGACAGCCGTCGCCAAGGCCAGAGCAACTGAGACTGCACCGAGCGTCCAAGTGTGCTTCATTGCGGCCTCCGGTGTTGTTTGCATGGGATGATCACTTGCAGATCTGGAACGTCTTCCTCCGCACGACCGAGTGAGACACCAAGTTTTGGATGGGGCTGCCCAACGGATCGCGCTTAAGCTGCGGGCGACCCGCTCGCCGGCGTAAGGGTGGTGGACGTCAGCCCGTGCCCGCCAGGGGCACAACACTCCGTTTCCCTTAAAGCGATCATCGCCCATCAGCTTCAAGCGCTTGTTAGGTGGCGCGGCCTGTATTACATTGTCTGACATGAAGAGCTCAGCCCTCACGATCCGCTTGGATCCGGACCTGAACCGCCAACTCGCCCGCCTCGCCAAGCGGACGGGGCGGAGCCGGAGCGATGTCGCGCGAGAAGCGCTGCGGCGGCAGCTGGCCATAGCGCAGTTCGAGGACCTGCGGCGCCGCCTGATGCCCCTCGCCGAGGCCCGCGGCTATTTGACTGACGAGGACGTGTTCCGCGACGTGTCGTGAAGGTCTTCCTCGACACGAATGTGGTCGTCAGCGCGGTGGCAACCCGTGGCCTTTGCGCTGATCTCTTCCAGGCAATCCTCGCCGAGCATGACTTGGTGCTAGGCGAGACTGTTTTGGGCGAGGTACGAACGGTGCTGAGTCGGAAGATGCGGGTCCCACGAGACACGATCCGCGAACTCGAAGCGTACCTGCGCGACCGCGCCACTGTCGTGAAGGCGGCCGCGCAGCACATCACGGGGCTCGATGCGGCCGATGCTGCGGTGGTCGCCGAAGCTATGGCCGGGAACGCGGACGTATTGGTCAGTGGCGACCAGGACCTGCTGAGACTCGCAGCCCCACCGATCACGATCGTCTCGCCACGGGGTCTGTGGGAGGCCTTACGCCGCGCCGTCCCCACGGCTGTCGGGCAATTCTCGCCTTACCGCTCGCCTGGCCAGAGCGAGCGAACCAGAGGCGCAGACCGCTGAAGCGACGGCCAACGTGGGGGCGAGCGCCAGCACATCTCCCCAGCCAAGGGACGCGGCCTTGGCGAAGAGCGCAGACAGCACAAGGCCGCCCATCGCACCCCATCCTGCAAAGCGCGGAAGCGACATCTGATCGAACCTGCGACGCCCCTCGGTCAGCGCGAGGACCCCGGAGAAAACCACGCCGGCAAGGAGGCCGAATAGACCAAAGACGAGAGGAAGCGGAGCGTCGGTATAGACGCCAAACACCCACCTCGGCACGAGGCCCGCAGCGAACCACGCTGCTGCCCACGTGACGCCCATCCCGATTGCACCGCGAATGCGTCGCAGCCACTTCTGCATGATTGCCTCCGACCCTAACGCCGCGCGCCTCTGCCGCCTCTGCATTCCGTTGCGTGCCAAGTACTTTGTGATGCAACGTTTAACGCAGCGGGATGGGATTCACGAGCGCGCATCGCCGGTCTGACGAGCCGGTGGCACGAGCCCGAGCGCGCGTGGCTATCCTCGCGCCGCGACGCCTAACGGGCCTCAAGGCGTGGAGATGCGACCGTGATAGTCGACCGAGACTACACCAGTCTGTAGGTTCACCGTCCCGTGCGTGCGAAGGAACCCAGACGCGCCTGCGAATTGGCCGGTTCCTCCCGTGATGTCTACTTGGTTGTTAATCAAGTATTCCGCCGGCGGGTTTGTCGGCGCCGCCACCACGCGATCAGTGGTCGTGAACGTGTCACCGGAGCCGGTCGTGTAGGTATGCGCTAGTTCAAATCGCAGACTGCCGTTCCCCATCTGCACTAAGGAAGTGATGCAGGCGATGAACGTTCCTCCGCCGGCACCGGTGAACGTGCCCACCTCAGTGAGCCCGCCCCCGCATGCGGCCGAAGGGCCGATGATCTGCCCGTCGACGTGTCCCGCGATGTTCTGGGCGGCTGGAGTCGGAACGACTGCGGCGTCGATCGACAGAGTGGGTTGCGTCGGGTCCCGCCCTGAACAGCCTAGAGCAAGCCAGACGAGCGTGAGAGCCAAGCGCCTCATAGATGCCTCCTCCGCCCGAGCACGGAGCCCGGTATTGGGTGTGCCGCCTAACGGATCGCGCATAAGCTGCGGCCTGCGGCGGCCGCAGACAAGTTAGACCAGTTCCCTATCACGCGGCCGCCGCGGGCCGACAGCTTCATGCGCATGTTAGACGGCGCGAGGTCAATGTGAGCGCGGCGCTGGAGACGCTCGGGCCTCGTTATTTCCTCCGACGCGGGTGCTCACGAAAGAACGCCCACATCTGGCGCGTGGCGTCAACGCCGTTGCTGGTGGGGCCCACGAACCATTCCGGCAGTGGCTGGCCACCGGGCCAGGTGTGGCCTCCTCCTTTAATGGTATACAGCACCACCGCCGCGTCGTCAGCGCACTTCGTGTATTCGAGGCGCGTGACGTCCGTCGCGACCACGGAATCGACCGGGTTCGTATCGCACCGGTTTCTTCGGGCCCAACTCGCCGTAAAGGCACGGACGCCCTGAAATCGCTGGGGGGCCACCCACGAGAACCCTCCCTTATACGGAGCAGCCGAATCGGCGGTCCCGTGAAACGCGATCATCGGCACTGGTCGCCGGTCCGTACACCAGCGAAACGGCACCAGGAGAGCAGCTCCCACCATCCCGACCGCGGCGATCCGGTCGGACAGCGTACAGGAGAGCGCGAACGACATGCCTCCGCCATTGGACAGCCCGTTTACGTAGATCATCCTCGGATCGATGTTGTACCGGACCTCCAGTGTGTCGATCAGCTCGGAGATGAATTGGACATCACGCGAGGGTCCGGCTCCGCCGCCCTCGTGCCAGACCCTTGGCCCGCCTCCGCCCTCTCCCGACGGGTACACGACGATGAAGCCCTGCTCGTCCGCCACGCGGTTCCACTGGCTCGTTTCCTTCTGGGCGGCCCCCCACATGCCCGCGCCGTGCAAGCTGATGACGAGCGGTGTCGGCTTGCTGCGGTCATAGCTGCTGGGGACGTAGAGCAGGTATTCGCGCTTCCGCCCAGAGGACATGAAAGAGCCGTTCGGCCGGTTCGCGACGCGGAACGACACCGCCTCGACCAGCACCAGCAACACGGGGATGCTCAACATCGCGAGCACCGCGCCGATCACGCGCTTCCGCTTCGGCATGATGGTGGGCGCGGTCACCGGTGCCGATTCCACGCGAGCGCCAGCGGCGCCGCCGCGAGGCGCACGAGGGGAACCGCGAGGATCGCGATGAGCGCGAGCAGGTAGTGCGCGACGAAAGGCGTGGAGACAAACCACACCAGCACAGCGTAGAGCGCGAGCACGGCGACACACCAGCAGGCCGCGCCGACGAAGAGCGCGCGGTCGCCCAGCAGCCGGCTGCGATTGAGCCGCGTCGCGATCCAGGCGGCCGCGGACATCTTGAGGGCCACCAGGCCGGCCAGGATCAGGGGCAGCGCGTTCCATGACGCGCGCTGCACGCTTGGGCTGTCGATGAACCACTCCACGATCGGCCCGAGCAGGACGAGGAACGTCAGCGTGAGCAGCACGCTCCCCTTGATGAGCCATTCGCGGCCGGTCAGGCCGATGTGCAGGCTCTGCACCAGCTGTTTCCAGGTCGTGACGATGAACCCCGTGAGGACGAGCATTACGAACACCACGGCCCGGGACGCCCCGATCGCGCCATTCATGCGCTGCACACGATCCATCATCACGGACCAGGTCCCCGACCACGCGAGCGCGAGCGGCAGGGCGACGAACACCAGCAGCCACGCGGCCAGCGTGCTCCCCATCGCCATCTGCAGCTTGGCGGCGATGAGCTGGGCGCTGGTCAGCGGCCGCGTCGCGAAAAACGGTGGCACACCGTAGGAATCGCGCATATGTGGGTTCGGCTTGCTCACCGTCCACGCTGTGAAGGCGGCCACGAACGGCGGCGTGATCAGCACGAGAAACAGTATTTCGAAGACGAATGCCGGCGCGTCCTTGGCGAGCCAAAGCAACGCCAGCTCGAACGGCAGAACGAGACCCACGAGCGCCGGTAGCGACCGGCCGTGCCGCCTCCACTCGAACCACACTTGGGCGCGTTCGGGCGAGGAGAAGTGGTCTCGCGGACGTGGCAGGAGATCCGCGATGTCTCCTGACCGGGCGGACAGTCCCCGCCAATCGGGCACGTCGCCGCGGCGCGCCCGTGCCACGGCGAAGCGCGCGACGAGATACGCCAGGGGAACCTGCGGCGCCAGGATGCCCAGCATCATGGGCTCGCCGGCCTTGAAATGCATTGCCAGCAGGACGACGGTATCCAGCGCAGCCAGGCAGAGCACCGCGACGATCAAGCGAATTCCCGGCAAGCCATACGGCATCCACGTCAGCGCCTGCGTCCACGCGAGAAGGGATGCGGCCAGTAGCGCCGGCCAGATCACTGGGATTGCGATTCCCGACGGCCACACGGCGACGAGCCTCGCGGCCAGCCACAGGATCGCCATGGCCACCGTGCCATAGAGCATCGGCCAGCCCACCAGCGCGGCGTTGGTCACGGGCAGCGTGAACATTCGGGCGGGATACATCGAATGGCGCGCGCCGAGGTCACCGGCAAAACCGAAGCTGAACACGGCCAGGAGATACACGAACGTCGTCGTCAGCGGCACGGACACCACGGCGGCAAAACGGACGCTATCCACCAGGACGGGCTCACCCGGCTCAAGAATCAGGAACCTGATCGTCGCGACGACGAACAGGTAACCGGCCACGGCGATCAGTCCCCAGCGATGCCGCCGGCGAAACTCCCAGGCGATCGCGAGCGCGGGGGAACGCACGAGCTACGCCTCGGGGGCCTGCGCCGCGTCCCTGCCGACGTGGGCGACGAAGATCTCGTCGAGGGAGGGGACGCGTTCACCGACACGGTTCGATTCCCTGATGTCGTCCAGCGGCGCGCTCACAACGATCTTGCCCTGGTGAATCATGGTGACGTGATCAGCGACCCGCTCCACTTCCTCCAGCAAGTGCGACGAGAACAGCACGGTACGGCCTTCATGGGCGATGGTGCGAATCACGGCACCGAGAATATCGCGGCGAACTATTGGATCCAGACCGGACGACGGTTCGTCCAGCACGAGCAATTCGGGCCGATGCGCCAGCGCGATGAGCAGACCCGCCCGCGCCCTCTGCCCCCTGGAGAGGTTCCCGATTTTCGCCGCGGGGTCCAGGGCGAACGCCTGCCGCAGCTCCTCCGCGTACCCATCGTCCCACGCCGGATAGAACGCGCGCGAGTAGCGCATGAGCTCGTCAACGCGCATCCAGCCGGGGAGGTCGTTTTCCTCGGACAGGTACCCGATCCGCGACAGGACGGCGACCGGATCGGCGACGGGATCGAGGCCGAAGACGCGCACCGAGCCGCTTTCCGCCCGCAGCAGACCCAGAATGTGTTTGATGAGCGTTGTCTTGCCCGCTCCGTTTGCGCCGACGAGGCCGTAGACCGCCCCGCGCGGCATGGCCAAGCTCACCGAGGCCAGGGCCGTCGTGGCCCCGAAGCGGCGCGTCAGCTCCGAGACGCTGATGACCAATTCACTCACCCTCGAAGCCACCGCCTACGCGTAAGGTTGCCTGGTCGTGCTTGCACGGACATTCTCGATGCAAGCGGAACGATGATTCGCGCCGTCTAACGGATCGCGCTTAAGCTGCGGGCGACTCGCCCGCCGGCGCAAGGGTAGAGGACGACAGTCCGTGCCCGCCAGGGCACAACACTCCGCTTCCTTTAGAGCGATCACCGCCCGCCAGCTTCAAGCGCTTGTTAGGCAGCCCAGCTCACAATGGCACCCAGCCGAGCCCGCCGCATTCGCACACCACGTTGCCAGAAACGGAAGCGAGCTTGCCGGAGCCGCTGCAGGAAGGACAGACACGAGCGCCGGCGTCACGCACAGGTGCGAGACCGGAAATAGCAGGAAACCGCCTGCTTCCTTCAGCACGAGCCGCGTGAACCATCCGCCGATCGTGGTCCCCAGCAGCGCCAACGGCTTCCACCTTGTCTGGATCGTCCCACGTGAAGAAGACGAGCTGTCCGCCAGGCCGCAGGGCAATGCAGCCGACCCAGTCCGTCCAGAGTGGGAGGACGTGATGTAAGCGGGCGAAGCGGACGAGCTCCCCTCCGCCCTCGTCAGGATGAGTCAGATAGTCCTCGAGGGCCAGGTCGACAGCCTCGGGGTCTACAGCCAGCACGAAGGGAGAGCTCATCTGAGAGTGTCGGGCTGCCTAACGGATCGCGCTTAAGATCCGGGCGACCCGCCCGCCGGCGCAAGGGTGGTGGACGAACAGTCCGTGCCCGCCAGGGCACAACACTCCGCTTCCTTTAGAACGATCAGCGCCCGCCAGCTTCAAGCGCTGTTGGGCAGCGCAACCGGACGCGTTGGTCTAGTTGAGGCGCAGGGACGTGGGCTGCGTCGCGAGCCGCACTTCTTGAGCGGTAAATGTCGCGTATACCGAGTAGGTGCCCGAGGAGAAGGCACTCGTCAGCCACGCGAAGGTTCGCGTCTGTCGCTCACCCGCTGCCAAGGTAAGTCTGATAAGCACGTCGATACAAAACCAATCACCACCTGATGGCAGAACGGTGACACCGCGGGCGTCGGTGATGTAGGGCCGGGGTTCACACACATCCCCACTCAGGGAAACGGGATAGGCGTTGCTGTTGGTGAGCGTCATGGTGATAGTGTCGGGCTCCCCTCGCTGTAGCTCGGTGCGCGCGAGAGCTAAGGCCAGCGTCAGCCCCCCTGCTGCGCTGGGTGTCGTCGGCCCTTCGTGGCAGGCGAGAGCCGTGACGACGGCGAGCGATGCGAACGTCCGAGGTCTCATGGAACCCTCCTTGCACGTCCCGGCCTTTGCGGGACAGCGGGACGACAGCGGGCACGCGCACTACGAAACCCGAGGCGTGCGTGAACCTGTCTGTGGTACGATACTCTGCAATGATACAGCAGGGTCGCCTTGGCCCTGCCTAACGGATCGCGCTTACGCTGCGGGCGACCCGCCTGCCGGCGCAAGAGTATTGGACGACGTCCGTGCCCGCCAGGGCACAACACTCCGTTTCCTTTAGAGCGATCAGCGCCCGGCAGCTTCAGGCGCTTGTTAGGCGCCGCCGCGACCCGGACGCTTGACCTTCTTACGCCCCGCCACAGCGATCGCCTTCTCAGCCCATGGGCGCAGCGCCTCCGCGTCGTCGAGGAGGTCGGCGGGCACCTCGTAATACTGCAAGACCTCCCCATGCTCGACGTACGGTCGGAATGGGCCCATGCCGCGCGCCTCGAAGTCGGGGCGATTGGACTCATCCACCTTCAAGTAGAGCGTGTCATCCGCGATCAGGGCGAAAAAGCGATCGCTCGCATAGATGCCGACACCGCCGAACATGCTCCGGGCGCGGACACGTGGGATCACGCGGCTCAGCTGGTCGATGACGAAGGCTCGGAAGCTCGAGCTGACTGGCACAAGAAATGACCTGCAGGTTTTTTGGCGTGCGCCTAACGGATCGCGCTTAAGCTGCGGGCGACTCGCCCGGCGGCGCAAGGGTGTGGACGAAAGTCCGTGCCCGCCAGGAACACAACACTCCGCTTCCTTTAAATAAAAGGATCACCGCCCGCCAGCTTCAAGCGCTTGTTTAGGCGGCTGGCCTTGGCGCGACAGCAAGGGCCATCCTGATTTGGTTGAGGTGATGGGCATTGTGTGAAGCGACTTTGTCGAACTCATCCTTCAACGTCCGCACTCCCGTCACGCTGTGCACAAAC
>Ga0209471_1001092_pt1 | contig 16608 bp, 11 predicted proteins | sample GraSoiAngelo_128_FD_185885 | JGI IMG/M metagenome (GOLD analysis project Ga0209471, IMG submission 185885) | Grasslands soil microbial communities from the Angelo Coastal Reserve, California, USA - 14_0927_12_20cm (SPAdes) (version 2) | ecosystem: Environmental > Terrestrial > Soil > Grasslands ...
GGCCCTCTGGGATGATGCCTTCGAAGTCTTCGTATTCGATCGGGTGATCTTCAACTTCTACGGCAAGATGTTTTTCACCTCGCTTCCAAGGAAGCCCTTTCGGGAGCGCCCACGACTTCAACACCCCTTCCATCTCCAGGCGGAAATCGTAGTGCAGACGGCGGGCGTCATGTTTTTGAATCACAAAGCGCGAAGCGCCTTTGACTTTCTTCGGCAGCGGTTTGCCTGCTGGCTCAGCAGTCTTCTTGAAGTCGCGTTTCCGTTTGTATTGCTCGAGGGCCATTTCTTCGCAACCTAACCACGGATTTGTTAGCTGCACCCGAAGTTGTAGAGGCACTCGCCGGCGAGCGCTATTCTAACACACGGCGTTTGACACAACGCCGCCACAACACCCTCTACGCTTCGCTCGGCAGCGGCTCGCCAACAAGATAGCGGACGAAGCGGCGGATGACAATGTTCTCGCCTAGCTCCGCAATTTTGGCTTTCACGAGGTCACCGATGGTTTGGTCTGGATTCTTTATGAATCCTTGCTCGAGTAGACAAACTGTGCTGAAAAATTTGTCGAGTTTTCCTTCGACAATTTTTTCCACCACATTTTCCGGTTTCCCTTTTGCCTGCGCCTTGTAAATCTCGCGCTCGGCTTCGATGAGATTACTGGGAACATCTGCGCGGCTGACATAGAGCGGATGCGCTGCGGCAATATGCAGAGTGATATCTTTCACGAATTCGCGGAAAATTTCGTTCCTTGCTACAAAATCTGTCTCGCAATTCACCTCGACAAGCACGCCGACTTTCCCCTGAAGATGAATGTAGGACGCCACGATACCTTCCTTCGTGACGCGCACGGCCTTTCTGCCAGCAGCAGCGACGCCTTTGGTGCGCAAGATCGCTTCTGCCTTCTCAAGGTCGCCGCCGCTGTCCACAAGAGCGCGCTTGCAATCCATCATCCCCGCGTTGGTCTTCTCGCGGAGCTGCTTCACCAGTTGCGGATTGATTTCAGTTGTTGCTTTCATTAGACGTTGGCCTGTTCGACGTTCGGCATCGGACGTTTTCCTCCCCTACGCCGAGACGCCGGCCATTTCGACCTGCTCGCGAATGCGCGCTTCGTTGCTGGCCGAAACAATGGCATCCACGAGCTTTTGCAGAATCACGCGAATAGCACGAATCGCATCATCGTTGCCGGCGATCGGGTAATCGATGATCTCGGGGTCCGCGTTCGTATCCACGATGGCAACGACTGGAATTCCTAGGCGCCGCGCCTCATTCACCGCGTTTTGCTCGCGAATCGTATCGATCACCACCAGCGCGTCGGGCAACTGGGACATCTCAATTATCCCGTCGAGATTGCGCCTGAGCTTCGCGGCCTCGCGATTTAATGCAGCCAACTCCTGTTTTCCCATTTTCCTGTAATCGGGTGACTGTTCGATCTCTTCAATGTATTTCAAACGCCCAATGCTTTTCCGAATGGTAGCCAGATTGGTGAGTGTCCCGCCGAGCCATCGTTGATTCACATAAAATTGTCCGCAAGCCAAAGCCGCCTCTTTTATCGCTTCCTGCGCCTGCTTCTTACAGCCGACAAATAAAATTTTGCCGCCGCGGCGTGCGACTTCCTGAAGAAATTCCGTGGCCCGCCGAAGCTGCAGGACAGTCTCATCCAAATTGATGATGTATATCTGATTGCGCTGTTCGAAGATAAAAGGCTTCATCTTCGGATTCCAACGCTTCGTCTGGTGTCCAAAATGAACACCAGCTTCCAACAATTCAGGCACTAATTCTGTTGTATCTGCCATAAAGAGAAATTCCCGAGGGCGGGAGCTTCCAGAGCGGGAACGTGAAGATGCTACACCACGCGCCCGCGCGCAACCTGAAATTCGACGCTCACGCGAAGAAGGCAAACGCCGATTTCAGTTAGCGCTAGAAATCAAATCCGACTCTCAGCCGCACGTAATATTTTTCGTGCTCGTCCCCAAAAATGTAATTGTTGTGCACGGCGAACTCTTTGTTTTCGTGACTGAAAGCCTGTCCAATTGGCAGTTGATGAAGGAACCCCAACGTAACCGACCAGCGTTTGCCTTCGTAATGAATCGTGGGCCCGACAAAGTATGCCGAGTGCTCGTGGACAGTGGCGTCGGCAAATTCATGGTGGTTCGAAAATTCGAGACCAGCAGACCAGCTCGGCACGAACCTGTAGGAAGCTCCGGTGAACCATTCGAGGACACCGTCGAGCTCATTATCGGAGTCAGTTCTTTCGAACTCTAACCCGTAATTGATGTTCAGTGCCCATACGAGCCGATCCTCGAACCAATGCTTTTCTACGATGACCTTCCATTCCAGTTCCCGTTGCTGATCTCCGATTGTCGGTTCGAAATAGAGCGCGAGACCAACTGGATGCTTGTTGGGATTCAGCAACCGGTAAATCGCTTCTAATGAAACCGAGTCGAAACGATAACTGTCGAACGGCGTCGCTGGATTGTGCCCTGCGCGGACGTCCTCTCCGCCGGTTTCGTAACCGCTGGGCAAACGCTTTCCGGGATGCGCTGGATCCTCTGCTGGGACCTCGTTGTTCGCATAGACGTACCGATGGTTTAGATAAAGCGCGAGCTGAAAATTCTCGGTTACGCCGTATTCAAGCTCATCGCGAAAATCGACAACCTCGTAGTTACCATGCTCTTTTTGCGAGCGCGAAGTCACCCACTGCTCAAATTCGGTTTCACCTTTCGTTGTAAGGTCGGTGGTGTAGGTCCATGCGAAAATGTCTGCGTGAGACCGTTCGATCGCAAAACAAAGAAGAAACGTAACCGCAAAGGCTGATCTGAATTTCATCGCGACGATGCATAACATCGGGCGAGAAAACCTGCTGCTGACGGATTGCTAATTTTTGACGCTGGATTGCAGCGCGATTGGGAGCACGCCAAAGCGACGTAGCACTACTTGGAAGTTCGCGAGCTTTTCTCGGCGTATCTCGCCAGAATCCAACAGAGATCGGAAAGCCGATTGAGGTAACGCAAAATCTCTGGGTCAAAGTTCTTCTCGCCGGCGCTGAATCCGGCGATGTATCGCTCTGCGCGACGGCACGTTGCGCGAGCAAAATCGAGAGCCGCAGAAACCGCGGTTCCGCCGGGGATCACCCAGTCTTTGGGATAAAGCGATGTGTCCTTCTCAAGGTCGAAAATGACTGCTGTGATCCGGTCCACCATCTCCGCTTTGGTAAGGTGAAAGCCATCCGTTAGGTAACGTTCCCGGTCGCTTGGCGCCGTCGCCAACTCACCCATGACAACGATCAAATCTTTTTGCGCGGCGAAGATTTCGTCCGAAAGGAATTTATCGGTTGAAACGGACCGGGCTAGACCAAGCGCAGCGGTCAGCTCATCGATACATCCATAGGCGTCAACACGCGGATCGGCTTTCGACAGGCGACGTCCGTACATCAGCGAGGTTTCGCCTTTATCGCCGGTTTTGGTTACGATCGACATCAGGCAAATTGTAGGGCGTTTCTGTGAAACGCCAATCCGTTAGATGGCGCCTGACACAGACCGTCGTACAAGCAACGCCGATCTTATCCGACCGCTGGCTGCGGCTCGGCTTCTTCCATTACAGGCGCGCCGATTGGCTCGCCTTTTTCGACCAGCTTAATCTGGCGATGCTGTCCGAACCCGGTTCCGGCAGGGATCAAGTGACCCATGATCACGTTTTCCTTGAAGCCGCGCAGTTTATCGACTTTGCCCAGTGTGGCCGCTTCTGTGAGAACGCGGGTCGTATCCTGGAATGATGCGGCCGAAATAAAGCTGTCGGTTTCCAAAGAGGCCTTGGTGATGCCGAGAAGAACAGGAACGGCTTCTGCCGGTTTGCCGCCCTTTTCGACGACCTTCTTGTTTTCTTCCTCGAAGTAGAGTTTGTCCACCTGATCGCCCCAGAGCAACGACGTATCGCCCGGGTCGGTAATTTTCACCTTGCGCAACATTTGGCGCACGATGATCTCGATGTGCTTGTCGTTGATTTCCACGCCCTGCAATCGATAGACTTCCTGCACTTCGTTGACCAAATGCTCCTGCAATTCCTGCGGACCGCAGACTTCCAAAATCTCGTGCGGCACGATCGGGCCTTCGGTGAGTTGCTGCCCTTTCTTCACGAAATCGCCTTTGAAGGCGATAATGTGCTTGGTGAGCGGGATGAGATGCTCTTCCTCGGCTCCCGTCTCGGGGTCTTTCAAAATCACGCGTCGTTTCCCGCGGACAGTTCCGCCCATTTCCACAATTCCGTCAATCTTAGCAATCTCAGCCGCATCTTTCGGTCGACGGGCTTCGAATAATTCGGCCACTCGGGGCAGACCGCCGGTGATATCTTTTGTCTTTGCGACTTTGCGTGGCGTCTTTGCCAGCAGCGCGCCCGCGCGTACTTTGTGTCCTTCTTCAACTACGACGTGTGCGCCGGCCGGGATGGAATAGCTGGCCAGCACTTCCTTCTTGTCGTCGACGATGACCACCTGCGGATGCAAATCTTCTTTGTGCTCGATAATGACCGTGCCCATGAGGCCAGTTGCTTCATCGACATCGCGCTTGATGGTGACGCCCGCGATCATGTCGCGGAACTCGATCTTGCCGCCCTTGTCAGTAAGAATCGGCACGTTGTATGGGTCCCACTGCACGAACGTCTCGCCTTTTTTCACCGAGGCGCCGTCGTCCTTGGAAATCATGGAACCGATGACCACGTTGTAGCGCTCGAGTTCGCGTCCCTCCTCATTGTGCACGCTGATCGAACCGTTCTTGTTCAAAACAATCCAACTGCCATCGAGCGCCTGGACTGTTCGTAGGTCATTGAATCGAACTGTGCCATCGTTTTTCGCTTTGATGATCGGTTGCTTGAACGTCTGGCTGGCCGTGCCGCCGATGTGAAAGGTTCGCATCGTCAACTGCGTTCCCGGCTCGCCAATGGATTGCGCAGCGATGATGCCAACTGCTTCGCCCATTTTCACGAACTGGCCAGTCGCGAGGTTGCGTCCGTAGCACATCGCGCAAACGCCGCGGCCGCACTCACACGTAAGGACCGAACGAATCTTCAAGCTCTCCACGCCAATGCGCTGCAACTCCTCGGCGATCTTCTCGTCGATGTACTGATTCACCTTTACGATCTTTTTCTTCTTGTCCACCGGGTCGGGGATGGTTTCGCAACTGACCCGGCCGATGATGCGCTGCCCAAGATCAACCACTTCTTCATCGCCCTCATAAATCGAGCGCACCACAATTCCATTTACTGTTCCGCAGTCTCCCGCGTTGATGATCACGTCCTGGGCTGCGTCCACCAACTTGCGGGTAAGATAACCGGAATCCGCGGTTTTGAGCGCGGTGTCAGCAAGCCCTTTGCGAGCGCCGTGAGTGGAAATAAAGTACTCAAGAACGCTAAGACCTTCACGGAAGTTGGAGGTGATGGGATGCTCGAGGATTTCGCCGCTGGGCTTGGCCATCAAACCGCGCATGCCAGCGAGCTGACGCACCTGTTGTCGGTTGCCGCGCGCACCGGAATCGACCATCAAATAAACCGGATTCAATTCCTTGCGACCCTCGTTATGCTCCAGGGTGCGGAACATGATATTGGAAATCTCATCTCCGGCGTGCGTCCAGATGTCGATGATCTTGTTGTAGCGCTCGCCGTCTGTAATGATGCCTCTGCGATATTGCTGCTCCACTTGCCGAATCTGTTTGTATGCGTTTTCCAGCTCCGTCTGTTTCTCTTTCGGAATGATCATGTCCGAAATTCCAATCGAGATACCGGCTTTGGTTGCTTCGGTAAAACCGAGCTCCTTTAATTTGTCCAGCGTCGCGACGGTCTCGGCCGGGCCAGCGATTTGGTAACAGCGCCAGATAATGTCGCTGAGCTGCTTTTTGCCGGCAGGTTTATTGAAAAATCCAAGTTGGCTGGGCCAAATCTCGTTGAAAATGACTCGTCCTGGCGTGGTCTCGATAGTTTTGGCTTCAGCACTGCCGTAGATGGTTTTTCTCCCAAAATCCGGGTTCTTAATCCGGATGTGGTCGTGCGTGCAAACGCTGCCCTCGGCCATGGCAAATTCTACTTCGGCTGCATCGGCAAAGAGCGGGAGCCGCTGGCCATCTTTACTTGGACCGCGAGGATTTTGGGTAAGGTAATAACAGCCCAGGGTAATGTCTTGAGAAGGCGTGGTGATGGGCTTGCCGCTGGAAGGCGAGAAAATGTTATTCGGCGCGAGCATAAGCATGCGCGCTTCCATTTGGGCTTCCACTGAGAGTGGCACATGCACCGCCATCTGGTCGCCGTCGAAGTCCGCATTGTAAGCGGTGCAAACCAGTGGATGAATGCGAATGGCTTCGCCCTCGATCAATTGCGGTTCAAACGCCTGAATCGACAAGCGATGCAAAGTAGGCGCGCGGTTCAGCAACACCGGATGACCCTTGGTCACTTCTTCAAGAATGTCCCAGACCTCTGGCGTCTGGCGCTCAATCATCTTTTTCGCACTGCGCACCGTGTGCACATAGCCGAGGTCTTTCAGCCGGCGGATGATGAATGGCTCGAAAAGCACTGGTGCAGCTTCAACTCCGGGCCGATGACGATAACCGAGCGACCCGAGTAATCGACGCGTTTACCGAGGAGGTTTTGGCGGAAACGGCCACCCTTGCCCTTGAGCATGTCACTCAACGATTTGAGAGGCCGGTTGCCAGCGCCCGTCACGGCGCGACCGTGTCTGCCGTTATCGAACAAAGCGTCCACCGCTTCCTGGAGCATTCGTTTTTCATTGCGAATGATCACGTCGGGCGTCTTAAGCAGAAGCAGGTTCTTGAGCCGGTTGTTGCGGTTGATCACCCGCCGATAGAGATCGTTCAGATCCGAGGTCGCAAAACGCCCGCCTTCCAAGGGAACCAAAGGGCGCAAATCCGGCGGAATGACCGGCAACACATCGAGAATCATCCATTCAGGCCGCGCATGTGAATTCTGGAATCCTTGGACAAGCTTGAGACGCTTGGCGAGTTTCTTGCGGATTTGTTTGCTCTTGGTGGTAGCCATCGCCTTCTCCAGCTCTTTGTTGAGCTTGTTAAGGTCGATCTCGGCAAGAAGCTTCCTGATCGCTTCCGCGCCCATCCCGGCAACGAAATCTTCGCCATACTGCTCCTGCGCCTCGCGGTATTCGACTTCGTTAAGCAGTTGTGTTTTCTGCAGCGGCGTTTTGCCCGGATCGATGACGATGTAGTCCTCGTAATAGATAACGCGCTCGAGCTGGCGCGCGCTCATATCTAGCATAAGCCCGATTCGCGATGGCATGCATTTGTAAAACCAGATGTGCGAAACAGGTACCGCCAATTCGATGTGACCCATGCGCTCGCGGCGAACGCGCGCCAGGGTGACTTCTACGCCGCACCGGTCACAGATCACTCCCTTGTGTTTGATGCGCTTGTATTTTCCGCACGAACATTCCCAGTCCCGGGTCGGACCAAAAATGCGTTCACAGAAAAGGCCGCCCTTCTCCGGTTTAAAGGTGCGGTAATTGATCGTCTCGGGATTTTTGACTTCGCCTTTGCTCCACGAACGCATGGTATCGCTCGAGGCAACGCCGATGGCGACTTGATCAAAACCCACCGGGCGCTCTTCGCCCACTAACTCACGCCAGGAATGTTCGTTCATGATTTCTCCAAAAAAATTGTGAATCTAAAAATTATGCGACGCTCTCCATGAAGGTGGGTGCCTGCCCGCCGACCTTCACGTCGAGACCGAGGCTCTGCATTTCTTTAATCAGAACATTGAAAGACTCAGGCGTCCCCGCTTCGAGCGAGTTGTCGCCTTTAACGATCGACTCATAGATGCGGGTTCGGCCTTGTACGTCGTCGGATTTGACGGTCAGCAATTCCTGCAAAGTGTAGGCGGCTCCATAGGCCTCGAGAGCCCACACCTCCATTTCACCAAAGCGTTGACCACCGTATTGGGCTTTGCCGCCGAGCGGCTGCTGGGTAACCAGCGAATACGGTCCCACAGCGCGCGCGTGAATTTTGTCCGCTACGAGGTGACCTAGTTTCATCATGTAGATGTAGCCAACCACCACTTCCTGGTCGAACGGATCGCCAGTGCGCCCATCGAAAAGGCGCGCTTTACCGCTTTCTTGAACCCAAGTGAAGCCCTCCTTCTTTCTGGCATCCTGCAAGTATTCGCGAATCTGCTTTTCCTTGATCCCATCGAACACTGGGGTCGCTACTTTGAATCCGAGCGCTTTCGCAGCAACGCCCAGATGCGTTTCCAGAACTTGCCCAACGTTCATGCGGCTCGGGACACCTAGCGGATTAAGCACGATTTCAACCGGTGTTCCGTCTGCGAGAAACGGCATGTCTTCTTCGGGCACAATTCGGGCAACGACGCCCTTGTTGCCATGGCGTCCAGCCATTTTGTCGCCAACGCTCAGCTTGCGTTTGCTCGCGATATAAACCTTGACCTGCTTGATAATTCCCGGATCGATATCGTCTCCGCTCTCGACTCGGTCCATCGCGCGATCACGTTCAAGCTCCAGCTCAGCGAACTTGTGCTCGTACGCGCCAATGATTTCGCGGATCCTGTTCCGGATCGGACTCGGATCGATCTCGATGTGGTCATGCGCCGTCGCTAGTTTTCGCAACAGTGTTTTTGTGATTTTGCGATTGGCTGGAATGATGATCTCACCATTCTTGGCATTAACGACGTCGAGAGGGACTTTTTCGCCGAGCAGGACGTTCGAAAGCGAATCGGTCAGTTGTTCGATCAGCGCCTCTTTCTTACGCTTATGTTCCTCGCTGATCGTTTTGAGTTGCCGCCTGGTTTCCGCCGGCGTGAGTTTTTCGCGCGAAACCTCGCGACGGGAGGAAACCTTTACATCCATTACGATTCCGTAAGTGCCTGAGGGAACGGTAAGCGAGGTATCCTTCACGTCCGCTGCTTTCTCGCCAAAGATCGCCCGAAGGAGGCGCTCTTCCGGGGCCAATTCCGTCTCGCTCTTGGGCGTAATTTTCCCAACCAAAATATCGCCGGGCTTCACTTCCGCTCCGACCCGCACTACGCCATCCGGGCCGAGGTTGCGCAAAGCTTCTTCGCTGACGTTGGGAATGTCCCGTGTAATTTCCTCGGGTCCGAGCTTGGTATCGCGCGCGCCGATCTCGAATTCATCGATGTGGATGGAAGTGTAAATATCCTCCTTCACCACCTTTTCGGAGATCATGATGGCATCTTCGAAGTTGTATCCGTTCCATGGCATGAACGCGACGAGCACGTTGCGTCCCAGCGCCAACTCGCCGTGATCAGTGTTCGGGCCATCAGCGATAACTTGACCGCGTTTCACGTGCTGGCCTTTGCGAACAATGGGCTTCTGGTTCACGCACGTGCCGGCGTTTGAGCGCATGAATTTGCGGAGCTCATAAACGTGGATCCCTGCCTCAGCATCGGTTTTGAGCTTCTTCTTGCTCTCGGGGAGATGACCGTCTTTCGTGACAACGATTTGGTCTGCTGTAACCAAAGCGACCTTCCCGCTCTCGGACGCCAAAACGACGGCGTGGGAATCTCGGGCTACTTTTTCCTCCAGCCCGGTGCCTACGAACGGCGCCTCGGAAACCACCAGCGGCACGCCCTGGCGTTGCATGTTCGAACCCATCAGGGCTCGGTTTGCGTCATCGTGCTCAAGGAAGGGAATTAGGCCCGCTGCTACCGAAACGAGCTGCTTCGGAGACACGTCCATGTAATTCACCTTCGCCGGATCGACTTCAAGAAAGTCGCCACGGTAGCGCACAGAGACTTTTTCCCCAGTGAAATGTCCACGTCCGTCGATCGGCGCATTGGCTTGCGCCACGAGGAAATTCTCTTCGCGATCTGCGGTGAGGTATTCGACCTCGTCCTTAACGCGGCCCTTTTCCACCTTGCGATACGGCGTCTCGATAAACCCAAACTCGTTGATACGCGCAAACGTGCTCATCGAACTGATTAATCCGATGTTTGGCCCTTCCGGCGTCTCGATCGGACAAATGCGCCCGTAATGCGAAGGATGAACATCGCGCACCTCGAATCCGGCACGCTCCCGACTGAGACCTCCAGGACCGAGAGCCGACAAGCGTCGCTTATGCGTCAATTCCGCGAGCGGATTTGTTTGATCCATGAATTGCGAAAGCTGAGAACGGCCAAAGAAATCCCGGATTACCGCGCTGAGCGCTTTTGGATTAATGAGCTTCTGCGGCGTCATGCCATCGACATTAATGTCGAACAGCGTCATGCGTTCTTTGACCAACCGCTCCGTGCGAGCTAGCCCGACACGGCATTGATTGGCGAGTAGTTCTCCGACTGTACGCACACGACGACTCCCCAGATGATCGATATCGTCGAGCGTGCCTTCGCCCTTGCGTAAATTGATCAAATACTTGATTGCCGCGATAAAATCTTTGTCAGTCAAAATACGTTCGGTAGGATCGACGTTGATTCCGAGTTTTTGATTAATTTTGTAACGGCCGACGCGGCCGAGATCATATTTTTTGGGATCAAAAAAGAGCCTTTTCAGCAAAGCGCGGGCGTTGGCTACCGTCGGGGGATCGCCCGGGCGAAGGCGCCGGTAAATGTCCTTCAGCGCCTCTTCCTGGTCATGCGCCGGATCTTTTCTAAGCGCCTTCACGATTGTGTCATCGTTCGAGATGTCGATTACTTTCACCTCGTGAATCTTGAGTGACATGATTTGGCGAACAGTCGCCAAAGTGAGCGGTTCGAACGCGCGCGCCACCGTCACCTCACCATCTCGGACATCCGCAATAAGCACCTTGGTGGCCAGCTTCTCTTCATCGAGTTTCTCGCTCAGCTTCAAGTTCTCGATGTTATAAAAGAGCTTGATGACCTCTTCGTCGGACCCGTAACCCAGCGCACGCAAGAACGTAGTGGCGAGAAACTTTCGGCGCCGCTTGCGCCGATCGAGATAAATGTAAAGAAGATCAGCCGTATCAAATTGCACCTCAATCCATGAACCGCGGTCTGGAATGATCCGGAAACTGTAGAGCACCTTGCCGTTGACGTGGACCGTTGATTCAAACGCGATTCCCGGCGAGCGGTGTAACTGGCTTACCACCACGCGCTCCGCGCCATTGATGACGAAGGTGCCCTGCGGCGTCATCAGTGGGATTTCGCCCATGTACACCTTCTCTTCCTTGGTGCCTTTCTCCTCTCGCAACTGGAATGTCACGTGCAACGGTGCGCTGTAGGTCTGTCCTTCCCGTTGCGCTTCGAGAGCGGTCAGTTTCGGCTCGCCGATGTCATAATGACTGAAATCGAGCACCGCTTTCTCGTCGTAGCTTTCGATTGGGAAGACCTCTTTGAAAACAGCCTGGAGTCCCTGATTTTTTCGCTTCGAATACGGGACCTCTTTCTGCAGGAAATCGACGTATGAATTGGCCTGAACCTCAATCAGATTCGGCGGTTCAATGCCTTCCTTGATGCTTCCAAAGTAGATGCGTTCCGACATAATCAAAAAAAGCTCAAGAGCTAAAACCTCGCAGCGACCACACCAAATCGCGGACCCACGCGGGCAAGATTTCACCGGTACGGCGACGAGCGAAGAACATAATAGTGCCACCAAAATGGCGGCCTGTCAAATTGACGGACCTCCATCTCGTTGCCGATAATCTCTTTTGCCTTTTAGCGCCGCGTCGAAAATACGTCTGCCTGGCTTTAACCAAATCGACGGTACTCCGGATCTGCCGCTACGGCAACTGCTTTGTGCCGCAGCAACCGCTCGAAATCGGATTTGCCTACTTAATTTCTACTTTTGCACCCGCGGCCTCGATCTTTTTCTTCATCTCGTCCGCCTCCTGCTTCGTCACGCCTTCCTTGATTGTTTTGGGCGCTCCTTCGACCAGTGCCTTCGCTTCTGCTAGACCAAGTCCCGGAACTGCACCGCGAACCTCCTTGATCACAGCGATCTTGTTCGATCCCATTTCCTTCAGGATCACGTCAAACGTAGTTTTTTCCTCCGCCATCGGAGCTGCGGGTCCGCCAGGTGCGCCCGCTGCAGCTGGGCCAGCCGCAACTGCGACAGGCGCGGCGGCGCTCACACCCCATTTTTCCTCAAGCTGCTTAACCAATCCAGCAATCTCCAGCACCGACAAGTTGCTCAGTTGCTCTACCAATTTCTCTGTGTCTGCCATTTTATTTTCCTCCAATTGCCGCCTCCGAAAGCCTTCGAAGAATTAAAGCCGATAGCCATCGGCTCGGACAGTTTTCGTTTTTTTCTCTGTTATTTGTAGGGCAACTCCGAACGCTTTGGGAGTTACCATCTGGCAGGCGATGCGCCTGCCTACAAAATTTATGTCGCTGGCGCACCCTCCTTTTCTGCCTTCGCCTTAAGCAACCGTGCCAGCGCCGAGGCTGGTTCACTCAATAAACGCACCAGTTTTGTGGCAGGCGACAGAAGCAGTCCCAGAAATTGCGCCTGCAAAATTTCGCGCGGCGGCAATTCCGCCAACGTTTCCAAATCTGTAGTGGAAAGAACAGCGCGATCGACAAAACCAAGCTTGAGGGCCGCGATTTTGAACTCGGTTGCAAACGCCTTAAAAATTTTGGCTACGGGCGCTACATCTCTTTCGCCTGTCACAACAGCCGTTTGGCCAACCAGCTGGTCACCGACGTCCGGGAAACCGGAATCCGCCATGGCACGCTTAAGGAAATTGTTTTTCACCACATGCATTTCTGCGCCTGCCGGCGCCAACCGGTTCCGCAATTCAGTCAAATCAGCCACCTTCATGTGCTGATAATCGGTCACCAGCACAAAAGGCGACTGTTTTAATTTCTCGGCCAAATCTGAAACAATGCTGGCTTTTTCTGGTCGCATATTTGTGGAGCTAATTATTGTCGATCTTACACGCCGCTCAAATACGGCCCTGGATCGATGTGGACTCCCGGGGACATCGTCGCACTGATCGTCATGCCTTCAAGGTAGCGGCCTTTGGCTGTCGCCGGACGAGCCCGCACAACGGCTTCGATCACTGCATTCCCATTTTCCACCAAGGCTTTTTCCTCGAACGAAAATTTTCCAACCGGGACCGCCACGTTGCCGTTCTTGTCCAGCTTAAATTCGACCCGGCCCGCCTTTACCTCCTGCACTGCTTTCGCAGTGTCGTCGGTCACCGTTCCGGTTCTGGGATTCGGCATTAATCCGCGCGGTCCGAGCACCTTTCCTAGCTTTCGAACTTCAGCCATTGCCGCAGGTGTAGCAACCGCCACATCAAAATCCTGAAAACCTTCCTGGCACTTCTGAATCAGATCTTTCATGCCAACAAATTCCGCGCCAGCTTCCTTTGCAGCCTTCGCCGCCTCACCCTCCGCGAAAACAAGCACCCGCACCTGTTTGCCGCTGCCATGCGGAAGCGGGCAGGTCCCGCGCACCATCTGATCGGATTGTTTCGGATCGACCCCCAGCCGGAACGAAACCGTCACGGTCTGATCAAACTTGGTCGGCGGAAACTTCTTCAGCGTTGAGACAGCGTCGGCAAGATTGTAAGTCTTGCTCCGGTCCACGTGCTGTGTGGCTGCGCGATAACGTTTGCTTCGATTTCTTTGCATTTCCTGTGCAGTTCAAATGCCCAGTCACTTGCGATAGCAAACCAGGCTCCTGCTTAAAAGGTTGTCCCCGCTCAAATCCAGCGAGCTGGGGACTGGAACCTAGCGGCTATCTCCGGCTTGTCAAAGCCTTGCGTCAACAAATCGCAACGTTAATCCACCGGATCTGAGACATCTGGCGACCTCGTCCATTCGACCGTCCCCTGCGGGGTGCGCGGGCCTTGCCGAATGATTTTACCTTCTTTCATCACGAACGTGACGCGCTCGGTTGCAGTGATGTCAGAAGTCGGATCGCCCGGCATCGCAATGACATCAGCCAGTTTTCCTTTTTCTAGAGTCCCAACTTTTTGCGCGATGCCGAGAAGCTCGGCGTCGTTTGCCGTTGCAGATTTCAATGCGTCGATCGCACTCATCCCGAGATCGACCATTAACTTGAATTCTTTCGCGTTTTGCCCATGTGGATAGACCGCTGCGTCCGTTCCAAATGAAATCTTGACGCCTATCTTCAGCGCGTTGCGGAACATTTCGGAGCGAGCCGCTGTCGCCGCTTTCGCCTTCGCCTGCAATGCCGGCGGGTAATTGTCGAGCTTGCCCATGATCCACTCCGAGGCCATTAGCGTTGGGGTGAGGAAAGTTCCCTTCTTTTTCATCATCGTAAGTGTTTCCGGTTTCATAAACGAACCGTGCTCAATCGAATCGACGCCCGCCTCGATCGCCTCGCGCGCGGCCTGGTCGCCGTGGCAATGCACGGCCACTTTCTTGCGCAGCCGATGCGATTCATCGACCAAGGCCGCCATTTCCGGCGGCGTCAATTGCGGCGTATCCACTTCGTCCCCAAGTGAAAGCACGCCGCCAGAAACTGCGGCCTTAATGACATCCGCGCCGTTTTTTACCTCAAACCGCACCGCCTTCCGGATTTCGTCGGGGCCATTCGCGATCCCGTCGGTGTAATCCGATTCGCGCCCAAAAAGGAAATCGCGGAACCCGTTGGTCGGATCGAAGTGACCGCCGGTGGCGCCGATTCCTTTCGTCGCAACCAGCATACGTGGCCCGACGATTACGCCCTTGTTGATCGTATTGCGCAGTGCAACATCGACGAATTCGTGGCTGGCGACGAAACGACTGCCCAAATCGCGTACCGTGGTGAAACCCGCTTCGACGGTCGCGCGGGCAAATGCCGTCGCTCGGATCGCCTGTTCGGACACGTTCAGATCAAGTTGCTGCAGTCGGCGCTCGTTGTAATTACCAGAGAAATCGGCCGTCAAATGCGTGTGCGCATCCATGAAACCAGGCGAAAGCGTTGCATCGCCCAGATCGATGATCTCCGCGCCGCTCGGGATCGGCAAATTGCTTCCCGCATCGACGATCTTATCGCCCTGCACGATCACCACGGCGTTTTGCACGAACGCGTTCGACTTACCGTCAAAGAGTCGCGCCGCTTTCAGCACGATTAGCTGATCGGCAGCCTGCGCCGCGATCCCAAGACAAAAGAAAACTACAAGAACACGAGACGTCATTTTCATCCTGCCCGTTTAGAAGCAATCCGCCCAACTGGCAAGAAAGGAATGAGCAAACGTGGCGGTCTAATTCTTAATAGGCTACTAAGGGCTTGGCAGTTTCGCTGTGCTTTGCGCAAGGCCCTCTCGCGCCGCCGCGAGGTTGGGATCGAGTGTGAGCGCCTCTTTGAAGGCAATAATGGCGCGCTCGTGCTGATTGAACAAAGCGAAGTAACGTCCGCGATTGACCAGCATGCTGGTATACGTGGGCAACACCTTTAGGTTAACGACGTCATCTTTCTCGAATCGCGCCGTCCCATCAGCCAGACCGCGGGTCTGGAGGTGTGGGTCTGGCGAATCGTGAAAACTCTGGTCAGTCGCGAGGTTAAAAATGAGGCCTTGCGGAACAAGTTGATATGTTTGAGGGATCCATTGGGTCAGATAACTGTTCGTTTGATTGGCGGCGAGCAGCTCATTCGTTATGTAAACTGGCGCGAACCTGATTTCGTTCGTCACGATTGACCGAACCATTTCCGAAAAAGCCACGCTAATCTTTTGAGTTAGCGGCTGACTCCGGGCGAAAGCCCCGGGATCATGCTCCCATTCTTTGAGGTCCTCAAGATATGTGTCAATCTTCTCGCGTGACCGCTCGATCAAGCTAGGATAGGCGTGTCTTAGATAATCGAAATACCACGAACGACGCAGCAGATTAATGTCGACAACTTTGACGTCGGGCCGGCGTCGCTCCACTTCCTGTGCATAGAACATGGGCGACACGACCTGCCAGTCTTGTGTGAGCAAGAGGCCATTCGGCTCGATCGTGCTCAGCAGATTTTCAACATAATCGTTTGCGATAAAGTAGTGCCTGCGATTGTTGAACGGCCAGTTCCCCGCGAACGCCGTCGCAGATGTGAGCAGAACAGCAATCGCGGCGACACAGTACGATGTTCCGAAGGACATGGACTTCACAGCAGTCATCTGGATCAACCAACGGGTTCCGAATCCGGCACCGATCGCGATGGAGATAAATACCGGCAGGTAGTACGCGTCTTTGTCCTCTGCGATTTCGTAGCTCAGGTCGTACGCCAAGTTAGCGATGACAATAAACAACAGAAACCAGAAGGTTGTGCGGTCTTGCCTATAAGCGGTGGCGAAACCCGCAAAAGCAAGCACCAGCGGCAAAGGCAGCCACGCAGGTCCGAATTCGCGCAGGAGCATTCGGCAAAATTCAACAAACTGCCCTCCCATCATCGTCGGAGTAAACGAGAGGAATACCCGATATTGTCTGCCCGTGATGTGCCACCAGATTTCTTGCAGCGAACGCGGATTGCCCCAGTTGATGAGAGGTGAGCGCGACGCCGCAAACGGCAAATAGGCATATACAGCGACCATAGCCGCAATCGAAATCAGCGCGGCGTATACCAGCCGGCGACTCGTAAAAAATCTCAGGCCTTCAGTCCTGTAAACGACAACCGCTACAGCCGGAAGCGTCAGTCCCACTGTGACGTGATGGACGCCCAACGCCAAGCCAAACGCCGCGGCCGCG
>Ga0209471_1001095_pt1 | contig 16574 bp, 17 predicted proteins | sample GraSoiAngelo_128_FD_185885 | JGI IMG/M metagenome (GOLD analysis project Ga0209471, IMG submission 185885) | Grasslands soil microbial communities from the Angelo Coastal Reserve, California, USA - 14_0927_12_20cm (SPAdes) (version 2) | ecosystem: Environmental > Terrestrial > Soil > Grasslands ...
TTTCTGAGCCAGTTTGGGACCCCGGAGCAGAACCCGAGGTTCTGGGACAGCATTTCCCCGATGGCCTACCTGGCCGATATCACGGCGCCGATTCAACTGCATCACGGGACAGGCGATGTCGAGGTCCCGCTGCAGTTTTCACAAACATTGGCGAAGGATCTCCAGGCCGCCGCGAAACCCGTGGAGCTCTACACCTACGCTGGTGCCGACCACAACATCGCGCAGGGCTTCACGCTGGCGATGGCGCGGTCAGTCGCCTTCTTCGACCGCCTGCTCAAGGGCTAGGCCCCCGCAAGTAAGCTGATCGATGATGCGTGCCGCCGTTATCGAGCGCTATGGCGAGCCACCGGTGCTACGCGAGGTGCCGGAACCGAAGGCTGACGGCGCCACCCTGGTAGAGGTGATCGCGGCGCCGCTGAATCCCGTCGACCTATCGATTGCCAGCGGAAGGTTTTACGCAGGATCGCCGCCGACGCCTTATGTCCCTGGTGGGGAGGGCGTCGGACGTCCTCTGCAAAACGGTACGCCGGGCCCGAGGGTGTATTTCCGCGCGGTCCTTCCCAACGGCTCGTTTGCCGAGCGCGCGGTCAGCCGGGACCAGACGGTTCCAATTCCGGACACGGTTTCGGATGGGGTGGCGTCGGCGTTGGGCACGCCGGGAATCGCAGCCTATCTTGCCCTGACCAAGCGGGCCCAGCTGAAAGCCGGCGAGACCGTCCTTGTCCTGGGTGCCAGCGGCGTCCTCGGTGCCATCGCGGTGCAGGTGGCTCGGTTGCTGGGGGCCGGTCGGATCATTGCGGGCGCGCGCGACGAGCAGGCACTGACGCGGTCGCGAGAGCTCGGAGCGGATGCGATCGTCGACCTCAAACAGACGGATGGATTAACCGACCGAATCCGCGAGGCTAGCGGCGGGCAGCTCCACGTCGTGATCGACCCTATCTGGGGCGTTCCGGGTGTTGCGGCGTTGGAGGCGGTGAGTCCCTTCGGTCGATTCGTGCAGCTCGGGCAGTCGGCCGGTCCCGAGGCAGTCGTCAAATCCGGCGTCGTGCGCGGCCGCTACCTGTCGATCCTCGGATATGGGAGCTTTCTCGTTCCATGGGAAGAGCAGGCCGCGGCCTACCGCACGCTGGTCGGCTACGCCGCGGCTGGAGAGCTGACGGTGGAGTCGGAAATCCTGCCGCTCGAGGCCGCACCGGATGCCTGGAAACGGCAGGCCAGCTCGCCGCATCACAAGCTCGCTGCAGCGCTAGCGGGCCGACACGGGTGAGCGCCTCGCGTGTCGGGCTCGCGTCGTGGCAATAACCTCACCGACCAGGTAGAGCGATCCGCAGACCAGGACGATGCCGTTGGATGATGCGCGCTGACGAGCACGATCGAGGGCTTCGCCGGATGACTCAGCAGTTTCGGCTGGCGCGCCAAATTGTGCGGCCAGGTCGGCCGGCGCCGCGGCTCGATGCCAACCGATGGCACTGAAAATGACGGGAGCGCCCACCGCGCGCAGCTGGGACAGCATGGCGGGCAGGTCTTTGTCCTTCATCGCCCCGAAGACGATGACAAGCGGGCGGTCCTTAGCGAGTTTCCGCACCGTCGACAGCGACCGCTGCAGGCCGGCCGGGTTGTGGGCGCCGTCGACCAGCACGATCGGATTGCGGTCGAGGACCTCCAGGCGGCCCGGCCAGCGCGTGCGGGCTAATCCGTCGCGGAGCGCGCCGTCGGAGATCTCCCACCCGCGCGAGCGCAACGCGTCGATGGCCGCGACCGCGAGTGCCGCATTGTCCGCCTGGTGCAGGCCGAGCAGCGGAATCCGGAGGTCCCGGTAGGTCCCGGCCGGCGTCGTGACCGTGGCCTGGACGCCGGCCCATTCGTTGTCGGTCGCGACGAGCTCGACTTCGTGGCCGAGGCGAAGCAGCGGAATGTGCTGCGTTTGAGCGGCTGCCTCGATGACCGCGAGCGCGGGAGGCTGGGCGCCGGTAATGGCGACGCTGTCCGGTTTCAGGATGCCGGCCTTTTCGACCGCGATCGCCTCGAGCGTCGAACCGAGGTATTGCGTGTGGTCGAGCGCGATGTTGGTGATGACGCTGACTCCCAGATCGAGCACGTTGGTCGAGTCCAGGCGTCCACCGAGGCCCACCTCGCAAACCAGCAGGTCGATACCCGCGCGTGCGAAGTAATAGAGCGCGGCGCTGGTGAGGATCTCGAACTCCGTCGGCGGTCCCAGGTCCGCCGCAACCTTATTAATGGCGGGCTGCAGCTCCGTGAGCAGGGCCGCAAAGTCATCCTCCGCAATCGGTCGCTGGTCGACTTGGATGCGCTCGGTGTAGGAGACGAGGTGGGGCTTTGGCATCAAGTCGACCCGGTAGCCGGATGCCTGCAGGACGCTGGCCACCATGGCGCAGACGGAACCCTTGCCGTTGGTGCCGGCCACGTGGACGCCCTGGAAGAGATCCTGTGGATCCCCGAGCTCATGGAGCAGCGCCTCCGTCCGCTCCAGCCCAAGCTTGATGCCGAATCGGCCAAGCGAGGTCAGGTAGTCAAGCGATTCCTTGTAGGTCATCCCTCGCCGAGGTGCTGGCGATAGGCGCGATAGGTGTTGACCAGGAGCATCGCGACCGTCATCGGGCCCACCCCTCCGGGGACCGGAGTCAGGGCGCCAGCCACCGGTTCGACGCTGGCCCGATCGACATCGCCGGTCAGCTTGCCGGTGTCGGGGTCGCGGGTGATGCCGACGTCGATGACGACGGCGCCGGGCTTGATGTGATCGCCAGTGATCAGGCCGCGCTTGCCCGTAGCGGCGACCAGGATGTCGGCCGTTCGGGTGATTGCTGGGAGGTCGATGGTGTGCGAGTGCGCGATGGTGACGGTCGCATGATTCTGGAGGAGGAGCAGCGCCACCGGGCGGCCGACGAGGCGGGAGCGTCCGACAACCACGGCGCGCTGGCCGGTCGGGTCGATCTGCTCACGACGCAGCAGCTCGAGCACACCGAGTGGCGTCGCCGGGATGAAGGTTGGATTGCCCTGGGCCAGGCGGCCGGCGTTGTAGGGATGGAGCCCGTCGACATCTTTATGTGGCGGGATCTGTTCGAGCGCCTGGTCCGGATCGAGGCCGTCCGGCAGCGGCATCTGGAGCAGGATGCCGTCGATGGCTGGATCGTTCGCCAGCTTCGCGATCCGCTGGTGCAGACCGGACTGGGTGATCTCGTGAAAACGCTCGATCGCCGAGCTGAAGCCGACCTCTTCAGCGGCCTTATGTTTCCCACCGACATAGGTCGTCGATGCCGGGTCGTCGCCAACCTGGATGACGGTGATCCCGGGCGGGCGCTGGTTAGGATGGCGCTCGACGGCACGTTTCAGCTCCTCGCGGATGACGCGCGCGTGGGCGCGGCCGTCGATCAGGCGGGCAGGCACCGGTTGAGTTTACTGAGGCAGATCGCCGATCTCGACCGGTCGCGTGATCTCGACCGTGAAGGCGTCCAGGTTGGGAATCGGCGGTCGCTTGCTGACCCGCACCGTCACCTGGGCGACGGCCGGCTGCTTCAGGATGGCATCCGCAATTCGCTCGGCGACTGTCTCCAGCAGGTTGGCCGGCGTACCTTCGAGGATCTGCCGGGCAGCCTCCTCGAGCCGCGGATAGCTGACGGTGTGATCGATGCTGTCGCTGGCGGCCGCCCGCTGGGTATCGAGGATCACCTCGAGGTCCGCCGTGAAGGTCTGGCCCAGCTTCCGCTCGGCCGGGTTGTTGCCGTGATAGCCGAAGGCGGTCAGGCCGGTGAGGATCAGGCGGCCAGTGGGTCGGGGGGCTGGGGGCGCGGCCTTGGGCCCGCGCGCCCGGCCGTTAGACCTTTTTGTAGGCATGTCTTGACAAATATACCGGACGGTGTAATGATGCCCAAATGAATGTTGAGGTTCGGGCGACCGGGCTACGAGCAATGCGCGAGAAAAAGGGTCTGACGCAACGCGAACTGGCGCACAACCTGGGCATCAGCCAGAACTATATTCCGGCGCTCGAGTCGGGTGCGCGCCGACCGGGTCCCAAACTGCGCCAGGCGCTGATCAAATTCTTCAACGTGAATTTCGAGGATCTCTTCGAGGTAGTCATGGTGAACCCGGAGAGTTCCAGCGAACAGGTGCTAGAGCCGCGCCACGAACGTCGAGCGGGTTGACAAACGCGAGGGGGTGATTCGACGAAGTAGTTGAGCGACGCAGGCCCAAATCGAGGCTGGCTAGAATAGCCGGTGCGCCTGCATAGCTCAGTTGGTAGAGCAGCTGACTCTTAATCAGTTGGTCCCGGGTTCGAATCCTGGTGCAGGCACCAAAACCCAAGACCGCGAAGCGAGTCGCTGCGCGTAGGCAACAAAACAGCGCAGCCTTAGCACCGAACACCGCACTCATCTCCTCCGGGCCGCATCCGCGCTGATTCATCACGCCACCGGAGGGGGCCAATGCGCGGAGTGCGGATTCCTCACGAACTCAACGGCGAAGACCAGTTCATCCTTGGACTGTCGGTCACCCGATTGGCCGCGCTCGCACTCGGGCTGCTCGCGGCGTACACGATCCTCCATCTCTCCTTGCCGACCCCGCTTCAGCTGACGGGAGCCACGCTCGCCGCAGTTTTGGGCGCGGCGATCGCCTGGATCAGGCCCGAAGGGCGATCTCTCATCCACTGGGCAGTGGCCGCGATCGAATTCAAGTTCACTGAGCATCTCGCGCCGGAACCGGCGCTCAGCGGACGCCCGGATGCCGCACCGCAACGGCAGGTGCAGGCGCCACGACCCCGGCTGAGTCTGGTTGCCGACACATTACATCCGGTTTCGAGCGAAGTGTCTGCGCCCATGGACGCGGCGACGGGCGACGACGGGGTCATCGAGCTGCCTAACTCCGGCGGCGACGGTGGCGAGGCCGGCGCGAATGGCGGCGGCGAAACCGCGGCGTCGGCGCCCGTATACCTGGGCGGGCCTCAGGTCATCGCCTTCTTCTCGACCAAGGGCGGCACCGGCCGCACCACGCTCGCGACCGAGGTGGCGGCGCTCCTATCGATGAAGGGCCGCTATCGAGAATCGCCGGCGAGCCCGTCGCAGCCTTTGCGCGTCGGCCTCATCGATTTCGACCTGGGGTCAGCCAATATCTCGGCTCGTCTCGGCATTGCGCAACCGACAATGCTCGACTATCTCTGCGATCTCACCCTTCCTCATCCGGACCCGCGTGACTTCGTCATCCGGCATCCGGCTACCCATCTCGACGTCATGCTCGGTCCATCCAAGTGCTTGTCCGGCGACCGAGCCGAACTTTTGAGCGTGGCACAGGCGGCGCACATCCTGACGACGTTTAAGTCGGCGGGCTACCAATTCCTGATCCTCGACATCTCAGCCAACCTCGGTGATCTCGAGACGTATCTGCTCGAGACCGCGACGCGGATCTACTGTGTCGTGACGCCCACAGCCGGATCCGTGCAGTCGCTTTACCGCGGGGTCGAGGCCCTTCGGCGCATCGGACTCGGCGCAAAACTTGGTTACGTCGCCAATAAGATGCGCGACGGGTTCAACCTGGCCGAGCCCATGGGAGATCTGAACGGTTCGCTCGTGGCGCGCATTCCATACGACCCGGCCTTTGACACCGCCGAGAACCGGCACGAGCCGCTTGTGGTACGGGGCAGTGGCGTGTCGATCGAAGCCCTCACCATCCTGGCCGCATCGATTTACCCGGCCCTCAAGCTGCCGGCACCGTCCCGATCCGTCCTATCGCCATTCGTCTGGTTCTCGAAGCGCCGCCGTGCTGGCTGAGAACGTCTCGACCACGGAGGCACCGACGCCCGACGAACTGCGTCATTTCGTGCGCGCGCAGCTTGCGCTTCAGATCGACCCCGAGATTCTCGATCCATTCTCCATCAATCCCCAGCGGGAGACGATCCTCAGGGACCGGATCCGTGACGCCGTCACACTGCGTCATCTCGCGGCGACGCCGGTCCTCGTCGATGACCTCTTCGATCAGTTGGTTGGGCTTGGACCCCTGCAGCCCCTAATGGCCGACCCGGACATCACCGACATCCTCGTCAACCGGTTCGATGAGATCTATATCGAGCGACGAGGCCGTCTGGAGTTCGCCCATACGAGCTTCCGCGATGAGGCGCAGCTGGAGCAGACGATCCAGAAGATTGTCGCCCTAGTCGGGCGTGAGATCAACATCGACAAGCCGCTAGTCGATGCCCGGATGGCCGATGGCAGTCGAGCCAACGCAGTGTTTGCGCCAGTTGGTGGCCCCACACTGTGCATCCGCAAGTTCAATCGCGTCCGCCTCGCCCTGCTTCCCGACGAGCACGCGGTCAACCAGCCGAGTTGGGTTAGCAGGGGCGGGCTGTCGGCTCAGATGGGGGCCTTTCTCGAGGCGATGGCCGTCGCCAGAGCCAACATTTTGATCGCCGGGGCCACCGGCTCCGGGAAGAGTACGCTGCTCCGCTCGATCGTCAGTGCCTTTCCGGACGAAGAACGCGTGATCACCATCGAGGACACCGCCGAACTCGAGCTCGATAACCCGCATTGGGTCAAATTGGAGTGCGTCCATTCACGGGAGCTAGCCGGCAAGACAGCTCAAGATCGCCGGCTCGACGTCGCCGACCTGGTGCAGAACGCGCTACGGATGCGTCCGGACCGGCTGATCATCGGCGAGATCCGACACAGCAAGGAAGCCTACTACGTGCTCGAGGCATTGAATACCGGACACGATGGCTCGGCTACGACCATCCATGCAAGCAGCTGTGTCGACGCCCTTGCCCGGCTCGAACTACTGATCAGTCGCGATTTCGCACAGCTCAGCCCAGTTGAGATTCGACGCTACATCGGCCGCGTCTTCGATCTGGTTGTCTTCATTAGCCGGCTTCGCGACGGACGCCGCTGCGTCCAGGAGATCGCCGAGTTACGCGAGGCCGACGAAAGCGGACGGTACGAGTTGTGCCCTGTGTTCAAGAGCGAGGTCGTCGTGGCGCGCGGCGGGATGAGCGTTGAGTTCACGGCCGTTGCGGATTATCGACCTGGACCCAGGCTGCTTCGCAAGCTCGAACTGCAGGGGATGCGGTGGATTTCGTAGTCGCCGGCTGCGTGTCCATCGCCATCCTCAGCCTCGGATTAGCCGTCCGGCGCCAGGCGCGACCCGGCAGGTCGACCCCGCTGATCGAGCGCCTTTCGAGCCATTACCGACGACGGTTGGCCGCCGCCCGCATCGTCGGTAACCCAGGCTCCTACGTCGCCATGACCGTGGTCGCGCCGGTGGTCTTGCTTGCCATCGGATGGCAACAATCGCCGGTCCTTGGCATTCTCGGTGCAGGAGCAGGCCTGATCTTGCCACGCCTCTACCTCACGTGGCTTGTCCGGTCGCAAGCCCGGCGGAGCGAGGCCGCCGCACCCGCACTCTTGCAAGCGATCGTGGCCGGGTTGTCGGCCGGCAATACGTACCTCGAAGCCCTTCGACACGCTCGACGTGCGTGCAATGACCCGTGGATCACCGAGGACCTCGATTTCGTCATTCAGCGATTCGTCCTCAATGTTCCTCTTTGCGACAGCCTTCGCGAGGTCCGTGCCCGGATCGCGACGCGAAACCTCGGTCTGATCTGGGAAACCCTGAGCATTTGTGATGCCAACCACCTGCCGACCCAGGCGGCTCGGACGCTCCTCGTCGAGCTATCGTCAGCCGTCCAATTCAACATTCAGCTGGCGAATGAGGTTCGGGCGCGCTCGGCGGGCCAGCGCGCCCAGATCTGGCTGCTCGCCGTCATGGTCCCAGGGATGTACCTCTACCTTCGGCTGGTCAACCCGCAGCTGTTGAGCGTGCTCGATGAAACCATGCTCGGTCGCTTCGTCCTCCTCCCGGCGGCGGCGGTGCTCGAGGTCACGGGCATCGCCTTGAGCTTGCGAATCGCGCGGTTTGAGGCATGATGCTCGCGGCTCTGTGCGCTGCGCTGGCGTGCTTTGCTGGATTGCAAGCGGTTTTTGGCGGGCTGCGGCCCGGCCAACCGTCCGCCAGCGGGCTGATTCGCGCGACCACGCTTTCTCCCGTCGAGTGGCGACTGCACCAGCGGGGACACGAGAGTTGGTATCAGCGCTGGGTCCGTCCGGTCGCCCTGCTCTGGGGAGGCCGACTCCGTCTTCGTCCAGCTCGCATCGATCCGCATTACCTGGTTCAAGCAGGCCTCGAGCCGGATCAGATTGACGGGGTCGAATTCCGCGCACTTCGGCTGATGAGCGGCGCGGCGGGGGCGCTGCTCGCCGCTCTGTTGGCCATTGGCTTTTCGGGCGCCTTTATGCTCGTTCCGCTCTTCGCATGGGCTGGTTATGTGACTCCCGCTCGGTACCTGGCCCAGCGCCGACGTAGGCGGCAGGATGCCCTACAGCGGGAGCTGCCACAGCTGATCAGCCTCCTCCGGGCTTTCACCGTGGCCGGTATGCCCCTCGAACGGACACTCCACATTCTTTCGGTCAATCGTCAGGCTGACACCCTGCTATGGGGTGAAATTCAGCGAGCCCTGGGGCGCTATGGCCTGGGGTTGAGCATCGAGCAGGCCCTCGAAGAAGTTGGGGTGAGGACAGGCGTGGACGACGTCGCCATGTTCGTAGGCGCCGTTGCCCAGAACAAGCGGATCGGCGGTGACCTGGACGCGACGCTTCGCGACCAGGAACTGATGGTGCGCATGAATCAGCGCAACCGAAGCACGGCGAAGGCAGCCGCGGTAGGAACCAAATTGCTGGCCGTTCTTGGCGGTATCTACCTGCCGGAGTTCGTGATCCTGATCGTGATTCCACTTTTCTGGGGAATCATGCAGCGGGCGTTTGGATGAGGCGGCGCATTTGACGGCGAAACGATTCAGGGATTGGAGGGAAAACGTGAACAGCTCGAAGCGCGGACAGTCGACTCTGGAATGGGTGATCGGAGCCGCGATCATCCTCGGAACCCTCGTCGTCGGCATCATGGCCTGGAACAACGGTCTGGTCGCCAAGATCGGCCAGATGGTTCAGCGACTGACCCAGACGTCATGACCAGGGGCCGCCAGCAACGGCAGCGTGGGCAGGAAACGCTTCAAGCCGTGCTGGCGGTTGCGTTCATCTTGCTGCCGGTCCTCTTCGGCATCGTCGAACTCGGGGGCTTGATTCACATCTGGATGGGAGAGCAGGCGGCGGCTGCGATTGGAGCGCGGGTCGCCGGGGAGCGCGGTGAAGATGACGCCGTCGTGCGAGACCGAATTGGCACCGAATTGGTCGCAGCCGGCCTCGATCCAAGGCACGTGCAGGTCAGCGTCGTACCGGCATATGTTCGCTGGGGACAGCCGATCACGGTGCAGGTGATCAGCCACCGCCATCTCGCCATCCCCTTCCTTTTCACACGGGATGTGACCCTCTCATCACGCTACGTCGGTCGGGGCGAGGTCAACCATTGATTCGTTCCCGCGGCCAGAGCGTCCTCTATGCCGTTTTGCTCATGCCGACGTTGATCCTGGTCTTCGCGCTCGCGGTCGATATGACAAGCCTGCAGATGCAGAAGCTGCGCCTTCGCTACGCGGTCGATCTCGCAACAGTCACCGCGGCGACGGCGGTCGACGAGCGCTATTACAGCCAGACCGGCCGGCTTCGGTTGGACCCGGCGCTCGCCACGGCGACAACGCGGGACTTCCTGATGCGCAACCTAACCGGTGTGCCAGGCATCCCGGAGCCAGCGCAGGTAGCGGCTACCGCGGACGTCAGCATCATCAATCAGACACCCGCGGCGGATCCGTACACACGCGCGTACCTCGATCGGCCGGCGGTCTGTGCGCGCATCCGCGTTCCGTACCGATTCCTTCTGCTCGGATGGATTGGACTGCGCGTCGTTGAGATGACGGTTGCCGCAAGCGCCGAGATCCGGACATGAAGCCGGCGGCGACTGCGGCGAAGGCCGTCGCCGCGCTCGGCCTTGGCGTGGCATTAGTGGCGACCGGCGCGACCGATAGCCAGGGCGCATCCGGCTCGGTCACGACCGTTTCGATTGCCTCGGTCTCCGGGTACGAGGGGCATGCCTTTGTCTATGCGCAGGTCAGTAATTCGACCTTCGCCTTCCCTGCCCCGACCGGGACCGGTCATCAATCCCCGTTCTTCTCGGAGTGGGTCGCACAGCCGATCGCGAGCCCTACTTGTCCGTGGATCTGGGCCGTGTATGTTTTCGATCGGGCGACCAACCGGCAGATCAATACACCGCCGCCCAATTCGCCCCCACCGAATTTCGGGACAACAACCGTTCTTTGCGCAAGTCCGACGGCGACGCCGGTCGGACAACCGCCGCAGGCGGATGCGGCTGCGCGGCTCGACCTCGACCTTCAGGTCACGGTATCTCCGGTGGTCGCGGCCGCCGGCTCGACGAGCCGCGTTTCCGCCGTGCTCAGCAACGCCCTCACCCAGGATCTCAACCTCTACCTGAGCATGGCGATCCAGGACTGGGCCGTGACCAGTTGGTCAATCGATTTCGGTGACGGACAGATGGCCACCATAAATACCCCGGCTGCGACCTCGATCCAGGTCCCTCACGTCTACCAAGCGGCCGGACTCTATGACGCTCGTGTCGTCGCCTTCATATCCGGCCACGCCCAGGCTGCGGTCTACGACCGCTACGGCACAGTGCATCTCCTGCGCCGTCCGTTTTCGGTGGAAGTTGGCAGTCACGCGGTGGCCACTGCCAGCGTGCGGCCATCGCGCAGCTACATGCCGCCGCAAGCGCAGATTGGAGTCGTCCCCTACATCGGATTGCCAATCGGTGCGCCCACCACCACGGCCTTTCGTCATATCGACGGTCTCCGTGGGGCCCTCACGAGCCTCTCGGTCCAACTCCTGATCCTTCGTGAGGGTGAGTTGCTCATCAACGGCGCCCCCCGTGGTTTCGGACAGTCATGGTTGACCGGCTGGCGCCTCGATGGGGCGCCCTCGGATGCGCCACGCGGCGTCGGGACGGTCCCGGGCGCCAGCCACCGTGCCGGAGAACTACTCCGATTGCAGTGGAACGCTCCAAATCACATCCTCGGCGGCCAAGCCCGCGATTACGTGGTGCCGGTCACACTCTTCGTCACCACCCGGTTTCCCGACAACCACGTCGATTCGTATTCGATCGCTTCGAGCTTTTCCGTTTCCGTCAACTTTGCCGCTGAGAGCGGATAGGAGGGGGCCATGCGTCGGAGTCTCTATCTCGCGGTCTTCGTCGTCCTTTCGGGAATTGCCGGCCTGTTCTATTACTCGCACACTCGCCAGGCAACGGCATTGGTCGCGAACCATGACTTGACGGTCGGAACGCGGATCCAGGATTCCGATGTCGCCCTGCGTCAGGTCAATCCAGGGTCGGTCGGCGGTAATGTCTTGAGATCCACGGATCAGGCGATCGGCCAGATCGTCTCGTTTCCGATTCTCGAGGGGCAATTTGTGGATGCCCGCGAAGTGGCCCCCACCAAGAACGCCACCCTCCTCGGTTCCGGCCTTGACATTCCGCCGGGATATCGCATCATCGGTGTACCGATCGCGCCGGCGGCCGCCGTCGGCGGCGTACTGAAACCAGGCGACCGAGTTGACGTGATGGCGATCCCCAATCTCTCAAGGCAGATCAGCCCGGCTGACCAGTCGGCACCGGCACCGGCCCTGATCGGGAAGAACATTCTTGTGATAGGCATTCGGACTGAGCAGGGGACGGACGTTGCCCAGGCCGACCACGGAGTGAATATCGGTAGCAAGCCGGCGAGCGTTCTCCTGGCCATCCCCCAGGCCGAGGAGATGACCTACTCCGCGGCAATCGTCGGCGCGTCATTCGTGCTGGCTCTGAGCACCGACTGAGGCGAACGTGGTCAAACTGTTCCGCAGGGAGGCCTTTGGCGATGAGGTGTCGGACGTCCAAGACGGACTCGTTCGACTCCGAGGCGGAGCGCCCCGGGCCATCATCGCGACCAGCTCGCTGAACTTCCAGGGCCTTGCCCCGGAGCACCAATCGCGATCCGTTCAGGCCTTCCGTGATCTCCTACACGCCCAAAGTGGGCCATTGCAGCTGTACCTGCGGATCCGGCGGGTACCCGCCGGCGACACTCGCGAACCAGAGCGTGCCGCCTTTGCCGACGCGCCGACCTATTTCGGGGCACTAACCCGGAGCTTCATCAATGCCCATCTGCAGGACACGCCGGTTTACCAGCGCGAGATCTTCATCGTGCTTGGACCAGTCGATGCCGGCCGCCAACTGCTGCGGTCGTGGCTGTTTCGTTTCGATCGATCGCGCGACCAGCCGTCCATCGTCGCCAGCGACCTTGGCACGCCGCTGCGCTTGCGGGCCCAGGCGCTGATCGAACAGCTTCGTCGAATCGGGGTCAAGGGACAACTACTCGACGATGACGCCCTGTCCAGTCTGCTCGCCGGCCTCTACGGCGAGGCGCGCCCGGATCAGGGCGATCTCGCACCGAGACGCCAGGCCTTCGCCCACCGCGCTGATAACTTCGAAATCAACGGGCGCCAGTATTTGACATTCGTCGTAAACCGCTACCCGGGGGAGGAGGTAGAGCCGGGCTGGCTCCTCCCACTACTGAGCTTCCAGGGAGAGCTGCATGTCAGCATGCACATCCTGCCGCTCGACACCGATCGCATGCTGACCTTGCTGCACCATCGAATTCGGGATCTCCGCGCCGACGACCTGGCACATGTTGAATCTGGCGAGCTCGATCGGTCGAGCATGCGGACACTCCCTGAGGCGCTGGCGGTTCACCAGGCGCTGGCGCGCAACGAGGAGAAGGCGTTCGCCGTTAGCTTCTACCTGACGATTGGCGCGGACGATCCGGTCGAGCTCCGCAGTCTGGCTGAGGCCTTACGCGCTAGCTGCCGCCGCATGATGCTGCAAACGGTGCAGCCCTTCTTCGAAATGCGTCAGGGTCTAGTGTCTTCCTGGCCACTCGGCATGGATGTGCTCGGCCGCGAGCATATCCTGCACACGAGCGCGGTTGCGACGATGCTGCCTTGGCTCCAGGAGGACCTGGCGGACGCCGACGGCCACTACTGGGGCTACAACAAAGAAACCGGGGGCCTTTGCGTCTTCGATCCCTTTGACGAGCAACGATTCAGCAACGCGAACATCGCTGTGATGGCTCATTCTGGCGCCGGCAAAAGTTACGCGGCTGCATCCATCGTGCTCAGCGGCTACACGCGCGGTATTGGTGCGATCGTCCTCGATCCCGAAGCCGAGTACGGCGGCATGATCCGCGCGCTCGGCGGATCGTATCTCCACCTGGCGGCCGGAGCCGGCCACGCCATCAACGCCTTGGATCCCCTGCTGTTCGGCGTCGATGCCGACGAGCCGGCGGATCAGCTCAGCGATGTACTCGACTTGATCGGTCTGATGTGCGGCAAGCTCGACGAAGTGGAGCGGGCGCAGATCGCCGCAATTACTCGATCGGTGATCTCGCAGAGCACGCACCCACCGGTGCTCGGTGACATCTGGCGCCAGCTTCAAGTCATCCACCCTGGATCGCGCGCCAGCACCATCTTGCATCGTTGGGTCACGGGCGAGCTCGGGGAGCTCTTCAGCGCCCCGACCAACGTCGACCTCGGCGCCGCCATCGTTGGGTTCAATCTTCGTGACCTGAGCGAGGAACTCATTCCCCCTTCCTACTTACTGCTGGCCAACTGGCTATGGACGGCGCTACGGCGAGATCGTCGACCGCGGCACCTCCTCATCGACGAGGCGGGACTCCTGCTCGAGCATGAGCCTATCCGGCGGTTTCTAATCAGATTGGCTCGCCGGATCCGCAAGTACGGTGGCAGTTTGATCCTGGTGAGCCAGAATCCTGGCGACTTCTTCGAAACCAAGGACGGGGCAGTCCTGGCGACCAATCCGAGCATCCTCTTGCTCGGTTCGCTCAAACACTCCGAAGCGGCCAAGCTCCAGCGAGCATTCAACCTCACCGAGCCGCAGGTGAACTATCTCGAAACGGCTCAACGGGGCGACTTTCTGTTGGTTGCCGGGCCCAATAGAGTCCCCGTCCACGTGATGGCCCCGCCCTGGATGGACGAGCTAATCGTGATGTCGCGAGGTCACTGATGGGCGCCTCATTGATTTTTGCCGGGGCAGGCAGTACATTAGCGGCTGAATTTGCGCTGACCGTCACCACGGGCAGGGGGACGCGGCGAGCGTGGCTGGGGACGCCACGCAAAGGGGAAAAGAGGGTGCAAGACCTCACCGAGCGTCGCAATGAGGAGGCCCGGGAGGTCCGCGACTTGCTGGCGGCCAAGCTCAAGATGCATCCGATCTGGCTGGGCGGCCTCGATACCCAGGCAGCGCGCCACATCTATCTTTTCATCCAGGCGCTCGAGGGACGCAAGCCGTTCGGACGGGTCCGGCGGCAGCGCGCTCCGAATTTGACGTTAGACTGACGGCGATCTGGACTTAAAGCCGCTCGCCGACCAGCAGGCCGGTACGTTCTCCGTCTTCGCCGGCGATCGCCCGCTGCTTGCGCACGCCACCTGCGCCGTCAAGCTGAACGGTGAGTGGTACCCGAGCACCAGCGGACCGCTCCGCCACCAGGATGGCTTCGCGCTGCACTGGAAGGCCGGCACGGCGCTGGCGACGGCGCGGCTCATCCCGCACGAGGGCGGGGTGGTCATCGAGTGCGAGCTCAACAATAATGGCGATCAGCCGCTCACCTTCAACGGCTGGCGGCCCGTCGCCGTCGACGGAGGCGCCGCCAGCCTGCACGTCGGGGACGAACCATGGCGGGCCAGCGCGCTGATCAACGGTTATCAGTCCTGGGATTATGCCGGCATTCATCCGCTCGATGAGGCAATCACCGAGGGAGGTCACAAGCCGCCCGCCTCATCGTGGTGGACTGCGGCCATCTGCGATGGCCAGACGATGTTCGTCGCCCAGGTGCTCAAGGCGAGCCGCTTTGCCACCAACTTCCGCTGGCACTATCACCGGGACGAACATGAAGGCGACTCGCTCCCGACCGCCATCGCCAGCTTCGTCGCCGAGCAGACTGGCTCACCCCTGTCACAGCCCGAGCAGCGCTCCGGCCTGCCCGAAGAACTGCGCCTCGAGGTCCCCCCACAGTCGGGGCTGGTGTCGGACCCCATCCTGCTTCTTTACGGCGACGACGGCACCGCGACGCTGCGCAAAGCGTTGAGCGCCGCCGGTCACGCCGCCGGCGCGCGCGCCTTTCCCACCGTGCCGCGCGGGTGGTGCAGCTGGTATCACCTCGGCCTGGCCGTGACCGAAGCCGACATCGCGCGCAACGCGGCGTTTCTCGCCAGGCGACTGCCGGAGATCGCCAAAAGCTCTTCGAACGGCTACCGCCCGGTGATCCAGATCGACGACGGCTGGATGCCCCGCTGGCAGCGATGGGGCGACTGGATCGCGAACGAGTATTTCGCCGGCGGGCTGCATGCGCTCGCGACCCGGGTCCATCGCCACCGGCTCGAGGTGGGCATCTGGCTGGCACCTTTTCACGTCGCCGGCGATTCGAAGTTGGCCGCTGCGCATCCGGAATGGCTGCTGAAGGCAAGCGACGGGTCGCCGCTCGTCGATCCCCGGCTGGGCCGCGCCTACCACGTCCTCGACCCCACCCATCCAGATGTCGCGCGGTTCCTGACCGACCTCTTCCGCGGCCTGCGCAAGGACGGCTTCACCTACTTCAAGCTCGACTTTCTCTATGGCGCCGCCTACGAGGCCGCGCGCCACGATCCGGCGGTGACCGGGACCCAGGCGCTCCGGCTCGGGCTGAAGCAGATCGCCGACGCCGTCAATCCCCCGGGCAAACCGGAGAAGGCCTTCATCCTCGCCTGCGGCGCGCCGCTGATGCCGATCGTGGGCCTGGCGCATGGGGCGAGGACGGGCGGTGATGTCGGCGTGCCCCAGATGGAAGACGGCAAAGCGGGACCGCCACACGTCGGGTTTCCCTTGATTCTCTCGATGGCCCGCAACCAGGCCGCCCGGCTCTTCTTCGATCGGTCGCTCTTCGCCGTCGATGCCGACGTGGTGATGGCTCCGGCGCCGCAGCTCACGCCGGACGAGGCCCGGGTGATGATCACGATCGGCGCGCTCTCGGGCGGGATCTTCATGCTGAGCGACGACCTGGAGACACTTCCGGCAGACCGGCTGGCCCTCCTGCGCAATTCCAATGTGCTTGGCCTGGTCGGGGGTCCCGCAGCCGAGCCGGTGCATCTGTTCAGCGCGCCCGAACGCGAGGCGCAGGACCACTGGTTTGCCTTTCCGCAGGAGCTCCCGCCGCTCTGGGTCCGCCGCGATGCGGATGGCGAAGCCGTGGTGGCTGTCTACAACTGGAGCGACTCGGCCCGGCCATACCGGCTGCACTTCAGCGAGGCGATCGGGACCGACGGGACCTTTTCGGTAGCTGATCTCTGGTCACCACGGCGGGGAGGCCGGGCGCTCGGGACCAAGCGCGGTAGCCTTCGGCTCAAGCTACCGCCGCACAGCGTGCGACTACTTAGAATGAAAGCCGCTGACGCCGCCGCGCAGCCTTAAGGAACGGCACACATACCACCATGCGCCGAGTGCTTTTCTACCGGCTCTACGATGTCGTCCCCACTCGG
>Ga0209471_1001096_pt1 | contig 16541 bp, 10 predicted proteins | sample GraSoiAngelo_128_FD_185885 | JGI IMG/M metagenome (GOLD analysis project Ga0209471, IMG submission 185885) | Grasslands soil microbial communities from the Angelo Coastal Reserve, California, USA - 14_0927_12_20cm (SPAdes) (version 2) | ecosystem: Environmental > Terrestrial > Soil > Grasslands ...
CGGACGGGATCGCGGCGGCGACCTCGTGGACCTTGAGTGCCACCGCGGGGACCAACACGCTGACCGCGACGGCGTCGGGCCTCACCGGGAGCCCGGTGACGTTCACGGCGCAGGGCACGGCGGGCGCGGCGGCGCGGCTCGTCCTCACGACGCCACCCTCGGCGACGGCGCGGAGCGGCGCGCCGCTGGCCCAGCAGCCGGTGGTCCAGTTACAGGATGCCAACGGCAACCCGGTCAACCAGGCTGGCGTGCTGGTCACGGCCACGCCGAGCCCGGCGGGCGCGACGGCGAGCAACAATACGGCCACGACGGGACCGACCGGGGCGGCCACGTTCAGCGGGTTGACGCTCACCGGCACCGCCGCGAGCTACACGCTGAGCTTCGGTGGCACGGGGATCACGCCGGTCAGCTCGGGCGCGATCGCCCTCAGCGCCGGCGCGGCGGCGTCGATCGCCGCCAATGGCGGGGGGACGTCGGCGCCGGCGGGCACCGCGGTCAGCCCGCCGCCTTCGGTGATCGTCAAGGACGCGAGCGGTAATCTGGTGGCCGGCGTGGCGGTGACGTTCGCCGCGTCGACTGGCGGCAGCGTGACCGGCGCGAACCAGACGACTGGCACCGACGGGATCGCGACGGTGGGGAGCTGGACGCTCGCGGCCACGGCGGGGGCCAACACGCTCACCGCGACGGCCGCGGGCCTGACGGGGAGTCCGGTGACGTTCACGGCGCAGGGCACGGCGGGCACGGCGACGCGGCTCGCGCTCACCACGCCGCCACCGAGCACGGCGCGGAGCGGCGCGGCGCTGGCGCCGCAGCCGGTGCTGCAGTTGCAGGACGCGAACGGGAACGCCGTGAGTGCAGGCAACGTGGTCGTGACGGCGACGCCCAGCCCGGCGGGGGCCACGGCGAGCAACAATACGGCCACCACGACATCGAATGGGGTCGCGACGTTCAGCGGGCTCACGCTCACGGGCACGGTGGGGAGCTACACGCTGAGCTTCGGTGCCACGGGGCTCACCCCAGCCAGCTCCGGGCCGATCGCGCTCAGCGCCGGCGACGCGGCGTCGATCGCCGCCAATGGCGGGGGGACGTCGGCGCCGGCGGGGACCGCGGTCACCCCGCCGCCGTCGGTCATCGTAAGGGACGCAAGCGGCAACCTGGTGTCCGGGGTCGCGGTGACGTTCACCGCGTCGAGTGGGGGCAGCGTGACCGGCGCGAACCCGATGACTGGCGCCGACGGGATCGCGACGGTGGGGAGCTGGACGCTCGCGGCCACGGCGGGGGCCAACACGCTCACCGCGACCGCGGCAGGGTCGGGAATCAGCGGCAATCCGGTGACGTTCACGGCCACGGGAACGGTAGGCCCCGTATCCGCCACGACATCGACGGTCGAGGCGGCGCCGGCCTCTATCCCGGCCGGGTCGGGCACGAGCACGATCACGGTCACGGCGCGGGATGCGGCAGGCAATCCGATCGGGGGGGCGGGCGTGATGCTGACGGCCACGGGCGGAACCGGGAACACGCTCGCACCGGCCACCGGCACCACGGACCCGACGACGGGCGTCCTGACTGCCACGTTCAGCTCGACCAGCGCCGGGGCGAAATCGATCTCGGCGATCATCAACAGCGTGGCGATCACCCAGACTGCGCCGGTAACGGTGACGGCCGGGGCGGCAACCCAGATCGCCGCTAACGGCCAGACCAGCTGGACCGCCACCGTGGGCACGGCGGTGACGCCGCCACCAGCGGTGATCGTGCGCGATCAGTTCAATAATCCGGTGACGGGAGTCGCGGTGACGTTCGCGGTCACCTCCGGCGCCGGCGCGGTGGATCCGGCGACGGTGACCACTGGCAGCGACGGCGTGGCGACCGTGCGGTCGTGGACTGTGGGACTCGTACCGGGGAACAACACGCTGACCGCAACGGCGACCGGACTCACCGGCAGCCCCGTCACGTTCACTGCAACGGGCACCGTCGCGCCGGCGAGCAGCACGCAATCGCGCGTGACGGCGCAGCCGGCGACTATCCCGGCGAGCACAGGCTCGAGTGCCTCGACGCTCACCGTCACCGCGCTCGACGCGTTCGGGAACCCGGTGCCCGGCGCGACAGTGGCGTTGGACGCGAGCGGGACCGGCAACACGCTCACGCAACCGGCCGCCACGACGGACGCGACCGGCCAGGTCACGGGCGCGCTCAGTTCAACCAGGGCGGAGACGAAGACAGTTACGGCCACGCTGAACGGCACGCTGGCACTGGTGCAAACGCCGACGGTCGTGGTGCTTCCCGGTCCGGCGACGGCGTTCAGTTTCACGGTGCAGCCGAGTAACACGGTGCTGCTCGACAGGATCACGCCTCCGGTGCGGGTCACGGCGTTCGACGCGTTCGGCAACACGGCTGCCGGCTTCGCGGACAAGGTGACCCTCGCCATCGGCACCGATCCGAGCTTACTTGGGGCGCACCTCGGCGGGACCACGACGGTTCCCGCGGTCTCGGGCGTGGCGATCTTCGACGACCTGAGCATCGACCAACTCGGCCGCGGTTACACGCTCGTGGCGAGTGCGCCGGGGATCAACGCGACGAGCGCGCCGTTCAACATCACGCTGCTACCGTAGCGTGGCACGTGTGACGGGGATCACCGGAGTGCCGCGCCCTCCTAGTTCGTAGCCCGCCCGCGTGTTGCGACGACGCCACGCCGCCGCCCCGCGCGGTGCTTGGACCCGAATCGGTACGCACTTTGCAGACCCTACCCCAGGTCCACTCAGACTTTGTGCGTATGCCCCGGGGGATCCACAGATCGCGCAGCCGGCCTGTCACCAGACGGTGGGCGATGGGAGCGGCGGCGTCTGTCCTGGCCCTCCTGCTGACTACCTGCAAACTCGATAAGCTGATCAGCAAACCCCCGTCCACCGCGGCCCTCACCGTGGCACCGGGGCGCGTCCGTGTCAGCGTACCGATGGGTAGCTCCGCGCCGCAGCTCGACAACCTGACTCTCTCCAACACAGGCACGGGTAGGCTGTCCTGGAATGTGAGCCTCGATTCGGGGGGCACGTGGCTCGACGTCACGCCGAAGTCCGGGACGACGCCGTCGCAGGTGCAGGTGCAGCTCGACCCAGCGGGGCTCGCCGCGGGCGCGTACCACGGTGTGATCGTCGTATCCGCGGAGCAGGCGGTGGGCGGTCCGGCACGCGTGCCGGTGGATTTGGTCGTCGCCGCCGGGACGCCGCCCCCGGCGACCCATCTCGGGTTCAGCGTGCCGCCCAGCAACACGCAGGTCGGGGCGACGATCACGCCGGCTGTGAAGGTCAATGCGCTCGACGCGTCGGAAAACCGGGTCGCGACCTTCACAGGAGCGATCACGCTCGCCCTGAGCGCGAACCAGGGTGGCGGCACCTTGTCGGGCGGCGGTTCCGTGAACGCGGTGAACGGCGCGGCGACGTTCAGCGGGCTGAGCATCGATAGGGCGGGGAACGGCTATACCCTGATAGCTACGGCGGGACAGCTCACCGACGCGACGAGCGATCCGTTCGATATCACGGCTGCTCCGCCGCCCCCGCCGCCCCCGCCGCCACCACCGCCTCCGCCACCACCCCCGACGAACAAGCCACCCGTGGCGGCGTTCTCGTCGAGCTGCAACAACCTGGCATGCGGCTTCACCAGCACGAGCAGCGACCCGGACGGCTCGATCGCCGGGTACAGCTGGGCGTTTGGCGATGGCAACACGGCGACGGTGCAGAACCCGTCGCACACGTACGGCGCCGGCGGCACGTACCCGGTGACGCTCACCGTCACCGACAACCAGAATGCGACAGGGTCCGTGTCGCATGACGTGAGCGTGAGCGCGCCCCCGCCGCCCCCGCCGCCTCCACCACCACCGCCGCCGCCACCACCGCCGCCGCCGCCACCGCCGACGTACCATCCGCCCAGCGTCAGTGTGAGCGGCGGGACGGTGGTAGCGGGGCTGCTGTACCAGTTGAGCGCGTCCTTCACGGACCAGGACGGTGACGGACCGTGGAGCTACAGCATCGACTGGGGCAACGGATCCGAGAGTGGCTCGACCTCGAGCCAGGGCTCGATCAGCGCGACGCACACGTACCTGCTGCCAGGCAGTTACCACATCCGAGTGACGGTGACGGACAGCCACGGCCTCTCGGGCTCGGGTGAGGCGACGCTCACGGTCATTTTGTGAGGGCGCGTGACCTGACCCGCACGGGGGCGTGCGCGCTCGCCGCCCTGCTGGCCACCTGCAAGATCGACAAGCTGACCAAGGATCCTCCGCCCGTCCCCACGCTGTCGGTGGCGCCGGGTCGAGTGCTCGACAGTGCCGCCGTGGGGAGCACTGCGCTGCTGGTAGACAGCATCGCGCTGTCCAGTACCGGGGCGGGCGCGCTGACGTGGAGTGCGAGCGTACGATCGGGCGGCGCATGGCTCGACGTCACTCCCAAGACCGGCACGACCCCGGCGCGCGTGCACGTGCACCTGAACCCTGCCGGGCTCGATCCCGGCGTGTACCAGGACACGGTCGTCGTGTCGGCCGGCCAGGCGGTGGGGAGCCCGGCACGCGTCGCTGTGGATTTGGTCGTCGCGGGGAGCGGCCCACCGCCCGATCCGCCCGCTGCGCTGGCACAGTTCCAGAGCGACGGCGCCACGGCGGTCGCGCCGGGCGGGATCGTGACGAGCCGGTCCGTCGTCTTCAAGGCGACCGTATCGGGTCCGGCGGGCGGCTCAGCGATACGCCTCGAGGTCGAGGTCGCGCCGGTCGGAAGCGCCTTCACCGGCGCCGTGAGCGGCTCAGGCGCCGCCGTGGCGAGCGGCGGCACCGCCAGCGCCACCGTCGGCGGCCTGAGCGACGCCACGGCGTATCACTGGCAGGCGCGGACCGTCGACCAGGGAGGTGGCACGAGCGGCTGGGTGGCGTACGGCGGCAACGCCGAAACGGACCCGGACTTCCGCGTCGCGCTCGCCGGCAGCCAACTCGTCTTCACCGTGCAGCCCGGTAACACCACGGCGGGGGCTCCGATCGCGCCGGCGGTGCGGGTGACCGCGCAGGATCCCCAGGGAAACACGGTGACGAGCTTCACCGGCGACGTCGTGATGACGTTCGGGACGAACACGCACGGCGGTGCGCTGGCCGGCATTAAGACCGTTGCCGCGGTCGCGGGGGTGGCGACCTTCGCGGACCTCTCCATCGACAAGGCGGGCGCGGGCTACACGCTGCAGGCCACGGCGGGATCGCTCACGGCTGTGAGCAGCGCCTTCACGATCGCTCCAGCCGCAGCGGCCAAGCTGGCGTTTACGGTACAGCCAAGTCCCGCGCAGGCCGGGGCGACGATCACCCCGGCAGTGAGGGTGATCGCGCGCGACGCCTTCGGCAACACCGCGACGGGGTTCACGGGAAGTGTGGCGCTCGCGATCGGGACGAACCCGTCGGGCGGCGTGCTGCACGGTACGATCCCCGTCGCCGCGGCGGCTGGCGTCGCGAGCTTCGCCGATTTGAGCATCGACAAGGCGGGGACCGGATACACGCTCACGACGAGCTCGGGGCAGCTCACGACGGCGACGAGCAACCCGTTCAACATCACCCCACCGCCGCCACCGCCGCCACCGCCCGCGACGCATCTCGGATTCACAGCGCAGCCGAGCACGACCCAGGCCGGCGCGACGATGGCGCCCGTGACGGTGGCCGCGCTCGATGCCGCGGGGGGCACCGTCACGAGCTTCACCGGAAACGTCACGCTGGCGATCGGGACGAACCCGAGCGGGGGGACGCTGACCGGTGGGGGGCCCGTGGCGGCGGTGAGCGGCGTGGCGACGTTCACTGCGCTGAAGATCGACAAGGCGGGCACGGGCTACACGCTGACGGCGAGCTCCGGAACGCTCACGGGCGGGCCGAGCAGCGCGTTCAACATCACCGCACCGCCACCACCACCACCGCCGCCACCGCCGCCGCCACCACCGCCGCCGCCGCCCGCGACCCACCTCGGGTTCCGCCAGCAGCCGACGAGCACTGAGACGGGCGCGGCGATCACACCGGCCGTCACCGTGGCTGCGCTCGATGCCGCCGGGAACACGGTGACGGGCTTCACCGGGAACGTGACGCTGGCGATCGGGACGAACCCGAGTGGGGGGACCCTGACCGGTGGGGGACCGGTGGCGGCGGTGAGCGGCGTGGCGACGTTCGCGAGTCTCAAGATCGACAAGGCCGGCACGGGCTACACGCTGACGGCGACCTCCGGAACGCTCACGGGCGGGCCGAGCAGCACGTTTGCCATCACGGCGCCACCACCACCACCACCGCCGCCGCCACCACCGCCGCCACCACCGAACCAGCCGCCCACGGCTGCGTTCACGTCGAGCTGCACCTATCTCGCCTGCAGCTTCACCGACGGCAGCAGCGATCCGGATGGCTCCGTCGTCGGCTGGAGCTGGCGCTTCGGGGACAACGGGGTGGCGAGCACCAAGAACCCGAGCCACACCTACGGGGTGGCGGGGACCTACACCGTCCAGCTCACGGTGACGGATGACAAGGGCGCGCCTGGCAGCACGTCGCAGTCGCTCACCGTGTCGGCGCCACCGCCACCACCGCCACCACCACCACCACCACCGCCTCCGCCGCCACCGCCGCCGCCCAATCAGGCGCCCAGCGTGAACGCCGGTGGCAACCAGACCGTGGTGCTCGGCGCGCTCTACTCGCTCAACGCGTCATTCACCGATCCGGACAACGGGCCGTGGCACTGGACGGTGAGCTGGGGCGACGGCACGTCCAGCAGCGGCAACGCCTCGAGCCCGGGCTCGATCAGCCCCACGCACACCTACATCCTGGGCAACTTCACGATCACGGTGACGGTGACGGACAGCCGTGGTGCCGTGGGCTCGGATTCCAAAGTGCTCACGGTGCTGTAAGGAGGGGTCTGCCGGTCACAGCAACCCGCCGCGCCGCAGCTTCCCCAGTTGATCGTACCGCGTGTCGTGCGCCGCCAGCACCTCGGCGGGCGATACCGTCGCCACGCCCAGCTTGCCGACCTCGACGCCGGCGGCGTAGTTCGCCACCTGCGCGGCCTCGCGCACCGACGCGCCCGCGGCGAGCGCGGCGCCGACCCACGCCGTGACCGTGTCGCCCGCGCCGGAGACGTCGAACACCTCACGCGCCATCGTGGGGATGCGGTGGATCTGCTTGTCCTTCGTGAACAGCACCATGCCCTCGGCGCCGAGCGTGAGCAGCAGGTTGTCTACGCCGAGCTTGTCGAGCGAGGTGGGCAGCGCGTCGGGGCGGTCCAAGTCGAGTGTCGCGCCCATCGCCTGCTCCAGCTCGCGCCGGTTCGGCTTGAACACGGTGGCGCCGGGATAGGCGAAGAAGTTCTTGAACTTGGGGTCCACCACGGTCGGCACGCTGCGCTTCTTGGCGAGCGACATGGCGAGCTCGATCACCACCGGCGTCAACGTCCCCTTGTTGTAATCCTCGATCAGCAACGCGTCGGCGTCCGCCATGGCGCGTTGCAGCTTGGCGGCGAGCTGCTCTTCGGTGCGGGGCGGGATCGGGTCCTCCACTTCTTCGTCGATTCGCACCACCTGCTGGCCGCGTGCCGTGACGCGCGTCTTGGACGTCGTGGGTCGCGCGGCCGCGACGACGATGTGCTCGTCCAACAGGCGATTTTGCGCCAGCTCGGCGCGGAACGAGTCACCGCGTGGGTCGTCGCCGATCACCGCGACGAGCCGGCACTCGGCGCCGATCGCCGCCACGTTCGCCGCCACGTTGGCCGCGCCGCCCAACGCGGTACGTCGCGCGCGCACCGTCACCACCGGGACGGGCGCCTCGGGCGAGATGCGCTCGGCGTCCCCCTCGAGATACACGTCGAGCATCGCGTCGCCCACTACGACGATGCGACGCGCGGCCATCTTGCCGAACAGCCCCTCCAGGTGGTCGCGCGTGGGGCGGGGCTCGGGCGTGGGGGTTTTCAACTGATGGTGCCGCGCGTCATGGCAGCGCTCCCCTCCACCCGAAGCGGTAGGTGATTCCGAGCGACCCGACGAATCGCGTGCGCGTTCGTCCCGTCACGTGCGCGTCGTTGCTGACGTGATGCAGGCCGGCGTCGAATTTCACACCCAGGTGCGCGCCCGGCGTGTAGCTCCCCGACAGCGCGGCGCGCAGCGTGCGCTCGACGACGCCCTGGAAGATCGTCGCCGTGGTCGGATAGGCGGCGACGGTGGGGTGTGGCAGGCGCGGGTCGCCCTCTCCCTGGCGCAGCAGCGTCAGCTCCGGCGTCACGAGCAGGCCGGAGCGCGGCAACAGGCCGAGTGTGAACGTCACCTGATCGTAGTCGTCGAAGTTGCGGCCCGTGCCGAGGAAGTGGTAGAGCGGCACCTGGAGGTTGTCCTCGTTGCGGTACACGAGGTTCGAGACGCGCGTGTAGAACAGCGTCCACGCCGCTCCGCTTCCCACCCGTCCCTTTGCACCCGCCGTAAGCGCATAGCTGATCGGCTTCTTGTCGGCCGATGCCTTGCGGTCGACCTGGATGTCGTCGAGCATCAGCTGCCCGAACAGGGTGGCGTCGCCGCGTCGCTCGAAGTCGAGGCCGACGAAGCTGTTCACGTTCGTGCCGGTGTTCAGCTGCTCCAGCAATCCCAGGTTCATGATATTGAGGTACCACGGCTCGAACTCGCGGTCCGCCCCCGAGAGCACCGACCCCTCCCACAGCGCGAACGACCACTCGTCCGCGGGCCTGAGCCATAGCCGGTGCTGCGTCATGTAGCGGTGCACCCGGGCGCCGGTCGAGTCGCGGTCGTCGAGCTGGGTGGCGATCGCCTGGAGCTGCACGCGGCTGGTGCCGAGCGCGATGCCCAGGTGATCGAGCCCGTACGGGTTGGCGGAGAGGAGGAGGCCCTGCACGACGCTCGGGCCCCAGTTGCGATCGAGCCTGCCGAAGAACACCTCGCCGAAGCGCCACTGCGCGCTCACGTACGATTCGGCCGTGCGGCCGGCGACCGTACGGTCCTTCTTGCCGAACCAGTCGGGGTCATACTTGAGCCGCGTGTCGAAGTAGGGATGCGTCACGGCGACCACCGGCCCGAAATCGAGCTGTAACGCAAGGCCGCCGTTCACGTAGCCGTGCTTCGGCCCGGCGGCGCGCGGACCCGCGGAATCGACCGCTGCCAGCGGGTCGCGCTTGGCGTAGGTAGCGGCGGCGACCCCCAGGCTGCCGTCCACGCGGTAGTGCGACCCTTCCGCTCCTTGCTCGCTCGTGAACGCGGCGAGCAGCCGGCGCACGGTCTCGGTGACCGCGCCGCTCGTGGTGAGGGTGTCGACGGCGTGTAGGACGCGCACCAGGTCCGCTTCCCGCAGCGGACGGGTGAGCGGAGTGGGGTCGGCCAGGACGCCGCTGGCGATCAGGTGCTCGACGTACGGCATCGCCCAATGATCGAGCGGCACGTACGCCGACGCCTGCTGGCCCGCCAGCGGGCCCGCACACAGCACGAGCAGCAGCAGGGCGCGCATCGAGGAGCGCGCAAATTGCGGGGGCCGCCCCCGTCCCGCAACGGGTGGGCTCAGGGCAGCGCGTTCTCGTGCGAAACCCGGTACGTCGCGGCGATCGAGCCGAGCCAGCGGGTGTCGCTCGCGCCGGTCACGTGGCCGGCGTTATGGATCAGGTGCACGCCGCCGTTGCCGGTCAGCTCGAACGCGCCGAGCCGGCAGTGGCCCCCTAAAGCGAGCCGCACCGTCCGTTCCACCACCCCCTGGAACAGGGTGGCGGTGCCCGGATAGTCGGCGACCAGGGGATGTGGCAGCCGGGGATCGCCCTCGCCCTGGCGCAGCGCCGTCAGCTCCGGCTCGAGCAGCAGCCCGGGACGCGCCAAGACGCTCAGCTTGAAGGTCGCCTGATCGTAATCCGCGAAGTTGCGACCCGTGCCGAGCAGATGGTACAGGGGGACCTGGAGATCGTCCTCGTTGCGGTAGGTGAGGTTCGCGACCTGCGTGTAGAACAGCTGCCACCCGACGGCCGCGCGGCGCACCCGACCCTTGGCGCCCACCGTGAAGGCGTAGCTCGTGGGCTTGAGATCGCCTGCGCTTTTCCGTGAGACCTGAATGTCGTCCAGCATGAACTGGCCGAACGCCGTGGTCGTGCCGCGCCGTTCCACGTCGAAGCCGAGAAAGCTGTTCACGTTCGTGCCGGTGTTCGAGCCTCGTATGTAGGTCCACGTGGCGGGATTCAGGAACCACAGCTCGAGTTGACGCCCGACGCCCGACCAGACGCCCGCTTGCCACAGCGCGAACGTCCAGCGGCCGGGGGGCCGGATCCACAGGCGGCTCATCGACAGATACCGATTCACGGGGGCTCCCGTGGCATCGACCCGGGTGTCGAGCTGGGCCGCGATCACCTGGAGCCGGACCCGCGCGGCCCCGAGTGCCACGTGCAGGTGATCCAGACCGTACGGGTCGTCCGACACGAGCACACCCTGCACGCCGCTCGGCCCCCAGTTGCGCGCGAGGGTGCCGAAGAACAGCTCGCCCTGGCGCCACTGGGCGCTGACGTACGCCTCGGGGAACGCCGTCGCGTTGTCCGCCTTACCGTACCAATCGGGATCGAACTGCAGGCGCGTGTCGACGACGGGATGGCTCACCAGCACGACCGGGCCGAACGTCAGGTGCAGATCGAGCCCCGCGCTCGCGAATCCGCGTCGCACCGCCCGGCGCGGGGGAAGGCCGCGGTCCAGCTCGAGCGGATCGCGGAACGCGTGCGTGGCGGCGGCGATGCCTACCGCGCCCTCGATCCGGTAGAACGGGGCGGGCCGCCGGTCGGCGAGCGCCGTAAGTACCAGCCGCACCGTGCGGCGGGTGACGGCGCTGACCCGCACCGTGTCGGCCGCCCGGAGCGCCCGCACCAGGTCGCCGCGCCTGAGCGGCCGGGTGAGCGGCGTGGGATCCGCGATCACGCCGGTCGCGATCAAGTGCTCCACGTACGGCATTGCCCAGTGCTGCAGCGGCACGTAGGGGGAGGCCTCCTGTGCGGCGAGCGCGGCCCCGCCCGTCAGGGCGGGGACGACGCATGCCAGAGCGACGCAAAGAGCCAGCCGGAGGCGCATGGGCCTGGCGAATGTGAACCCGACCGGGGGGGATGGCAACTCAGGGGCCGGTGTGGGTCGCGTCTTTCCATTAAGTTGTCCCGGCCCATGTCGCCGCTCGTCGTCCTCATCGTCGCCGTCCTGGCCACCACCTACGCCGGCCCGATCGTCCGGTTGGCGGCCGCGCCGGCGGTCGCGATCGCGTTCTGGCGGCTCGCCCTGGTGCTCCCGGTGACGTTCGGACTGGCGATCCGTGAGCGGCAGCGCACCAGGCCCGTGCGGGAGGCGTTCCCCCTGATGCTGCTCTCGGGGTTGCTCCTCGCCGTGCACTTCTGGACGTGGATCGCGTCACTCAAGTTCACGTCGGTGGCGAGCTCGGTGGTGCTCGTCTCGCTGAAGCCCGTGTTCGCGTGGAGCGTGGCGGCGCTGTGGCTCCGGGAGCATCCCGGGCGCACCGAGCGCCGGGGTATCGCGCTCGCCGTGGCGGGAGCCACGCTGATCGGGCTGGGCGACGCGCGCCTGTCACTCGGCGCCGCCGCCGGCGACGCGCTGGCGCTGGCGGGCGCGCTCACGGGCGCGGGCTACTACGTGATCGGGCGACGCGTGCGCCGCACGGTGGGCGTCTGGAGCTACGCGTCCGTCGTGTACGCGGTCGCGGCGGTGTGCCTCGGACTCGTCGCGGCGCTGCGTGACGCGCCGCTCACCGGGTTCGGCGGCCGCGACTGGACGGTGTTCGGCGCGCTGGCGGCCGGGCCGATGCTGATCGGCCACACCGGGATGAACTACGCGCTCAAGCACTATCGCGCGACGACGGTGAACGTCGCCGCGTTGGGGGAGCCGGTGGGCGCGAGCCTGATCGCGTGGCTGGTGCCGGCGATCCACGAGGTGCCGGCGCCTACGACGGTGATCGGCGGCTTGCTCGTGCTGGTGGGGATCGGGTTGTCGGTGGGGGGTGAGACGTCCCAGGTCTCCATCCGGAAGGATGGGCTCGGCGAGGCACAACGCTGAAGCGTGGGAAAGGAGGCGATGGCGTGAGGGTGGAGCAGGTCAGAGGTAGCACAGTCGAAGCCTGGCACGACGTCCACGTCGCCGTCGTCGACCGCGCCGGGAAGCTCGTCGCCCAGGCGGGAGATCCCGGCCTCGTCACCTTCTGGCGCTCGGCGGCGAAGCCGTTCCAGGCGCTCCCGCTCGCGGCGGACGGAGTCCTCGAGCGGTTCGGTATCACGACCGAAGAGCTCGCGCTGTGCTGCGCGTCGCACTCGAGCGAGCCGCAGCACGTGGCAATCGTGCGCGACTTACTCAGGAAGATCCAGTGCAGCGAGCGCGACCTGTTGTGCGGTCCCCACGCCCCGCTCTCCGAAAGCGTAGCGCGGGACTACGCGAGCCGCGGCGTACGGCTCACGGCGATCCATTCGAACTGCTCGGGAAAGCACGCCGGGATGCTGGCGCTCGCGCGCCATCACGCGTGGCCGACGGCGTTCTACACCCGTGTGGAGCATCCCGTACAGCAGCGCTGCCTCGAGGAGGTGAGCCGCTGGACGGACTTGCCGCAGCACGAGATCCGGACGGCGGTGGACGGCTGCGGCGTGGTGTGCTACGGGCTGCCGCTGCGCAAGATGGCGCTAGCCTACGCGCGACTGGCGATTGCGGATTTCGGATTGCGGATTGCGGATTCGCAGGGGGAAGGTCAAATCCGCAATCCGCAATCCGCAATCGTGCAATCCATGCTCCGCCACCCCGAGCTGATTGCCGGCACTGGCCGCCCGTGTACCGATCTGATGCGCGCTCATCCCGGTCGCGTGCTCGTGAAGGTAGGTGCCGAGGGGGTGTATTGCGCGCTGCTGGTGGGCGAAGGGCTCGGTGTGGCGCTCAAGGTGCCGGACGGCCACGGGGTGGCGGCGGCGCTCGCGCTGGCAGCCGTGCTGGAGGAGCTGGGTATGCGGCCGCGCCCGGCGTCGCTCGGCCCGCGGCCCAACGTGAACACGCGGGGCGAGACGGTGGGCGAGCTGCGGGTAAATGGGGGGCTCGGGGAATGAAACGATTGCGGATTGCGGATGGCGAAATGGTAATGTGAGTGCCGACCAAGTGACCGTCCTCGATCCCCCGACGGTAGCCCTCGTGCGGGTCGCCGCCGCCCTCGCGGAAGGGAAGATCGAGGTGCTGCGGGACCGCCTTGCCGCGGCGCGGACCGCCGCGGTACCCGACCGCTGGATCGAGGAGCTCTTGCTCCAGAGTCTCCTCGTCGTGGGCTACCCGCTCGCACTGGTCGCGTTCGGCGTGTGGCGTGAGGTCAGTGGCGCCATGTCCGGGCCCGCCGAGGGCGGCGGGGAGGAGCTGGCGCACGAGGACTGGCAGTCGTGGGCGGAGCGCGGCAGCGCGGTGTGCGCCGCGGTGTACGGGCGCGCCTACCACAAGCTGCTCCTCAACCTGCGGGCGCTGCATCCGGCCCTCGAGGACCTGGTGCTCGTGGACGCGTACGGCAAGGTGATTGGCCGCCCGGGGCTCGACTTGAAGCGGCGCGAGCTGTGCACCGTCGCCGCGATCGCCGTCCTGGGGACGGCGCAGCAGCTGCACTCTCACCTGCGCGGGTCGCTGAACACCGGGGCGACACGGGCCGAGGTGGAGGCGGTGCTGGCGGTGATCGACGGGGATCTGGATGCGGAGCGGCGGCGCTCGGCGCGTGAACAGTGGGACGATGTGCGGCAACGGAAACTCTAATTGCGGATTGGGGATTGCGAATTGCGGATTGTCAGGGAGAGATCGTGACGCGCGCCCAGTTGCTAGCTCGAACCAAGGCTTTTGCCATCGCCGTTCTTCGTGTCGTCGACGCGCTGCCGCGCGGTCGGACTGCTGAGGTGCTTGGCAAACAACTGATGCGCGCTGGTACTTCGGTCGGGGCTAATTATCGAGCAGCCTGTCGGGCTCGGTCTCGAAGGGAATTCGTCGCGAAGATGGGGATCGTCGAGGAAGAAGCCGACGAGTCCCAGTTCTGGTTGGAATTAATGATCGAACATGGAATGCTCGACGCGTCTCGTGTCGGGTCCCTCCGGCACGAGGCAGGAGAGATCGTAGCCATTGCCGTATCGTCTATCCGTACGGCGCGGCGAACTCCCCGTGCCAATCCGCAATCCGCAATCCGCAATCCGCAATCGGCCGAGCCGCCATGTTCATCGACCGAGCTCTAGTCCACGTGGTGGGCGGCGCCGGCGGCGCCGGAGCCTCGAGCTTCCGCCGCGAAAAGTTCGTCCCCAAGGGCGGGCCCGACGGCGGGGACGGTGGCCCCGGAGGATCGGTGTACGTGCGCGCCGATCCGAACCTCGCCACCCTGCTCGACTACCGCTACCGCACCCATTGGAAGGCCCAGCGCGGACAGCACGGCAAGGGCAAGGACATGACCGGCAAGACCGGGCTGGATCTGTACCTCCCGGTGCCCCCCGGAACGGAGGTGCATGACGCCGACGGCGGCACGCTGCTCGGCGAGCTGCTGCGCCCCGGGGACACACTGCTGGTGGCGAAGGGGGGTCGTGGCGGGCGGGGCAATGCGCGGTTCGCGACCCCGACGCATCAGAGCCCGCGCGAATGGGAGCCGGGCGAATACGGCGAAGAGCGCCATCTCGAACTCGTGCTCAAGCTGATCGCCGACGTCGGCCTGCTGGGTGAGCCCAACGCGGGGAAGAGCACGCTGCTCTCGGTGATTTCCGCCGCGCGTCCCAAGATCGCCGACTACCCCTTCACCACCCTCGAGCCCAACTTGGGCGTCGTGGCGCTCTCGGACGGCCGTTCGCTCGTGATCGCGGACATTCCGGGGATCATCGAGGGCGCGCACGTCGGGAAGGGACTCGGCCTGCGGTTCCTGCAACACGTGGAGCGTACCCGGATGATGGCCGTGCTCGTCCCGGTCGACAGCGCGGACCCGCAGGCGACCTACGAGCTGCTGCGGCGGGAAACCGCGCTGTATTCGGCCGATCTGGCGGCGAAGCCGCACATCGTGGTGCTCACCAAGCGCGACTTGCTCCCTCCCGGCTCCCGACTCCCGATCATTCAGACGCACGCCGGCGCGCCGCTGGTCGCCGTCTCCGCCGTCACGCGCGAGGCGATCCCGCAACTCGTAGAGACACTGTGGCGACTGCTTCCGGTGCGGGTCGCGACGAGCTAGCGGCCTACCTCGCGCTGGCGCAGGTGCCCGGCATCGGCGCCGTCCGGCTCGGTACGCTCACGGCCGCCTTTCAGAGCGCCGCGGCAGCGCTGCAGGCACCGCACGGCGCCATCGCGGCGCTTCCCGGCTTCGGCCGAGCCGCCGCCACGGCGGTGCGCGCCGCGTCGCTCGACACCGGGCGCGAGCAGCTGGCGCAGCTCGATCGCCTCGGGGCGACCGTGCTGCTCCCCGACGATCCCCGGTTCCCACAGACGCTGGGCGACATTCCGGAGCCGCCGGCGTTCCTGTACGCGTGGGGCAACGTGGGACTGCTGGCCCGGCCCGCGGCGGGCGTGGTGGGGAGCCGGAACCACTCCACCTATGGGGCCACGGCGGCGCGGATCCTGGCCGAGGGTGTGGCGCGGGCCGGCGTCGTGATCGTGAGCGGCATGGCACGGGGCATCGACGCCATCGCGCACGCCGCGGCCCTGGACGCCGGCGGCGCGTCGCTGGGCGTCCTGGGCAATGGGTTCGGCGTCGTCTACCCCGCGGCCAACCGCTCGCTGTACGATCGTATGATCGCGCACGGCTGTCTCGTCACGGAGCTGCCGCCCGGCGAGCGGCCACACGCTCACACGTTTCCGCGCCGCAATCGCCTGATCAGCGGTCTGGCGGGCGTCACCGTCGTCGTCGAGGCGGCTCCCGGCTCGGGCGCGCTCATCACCGCCGACTGCGCGCTCGATCAGGGGCGGGGCGTGCTCGCCGTCCCCGGCCCGATCACCAGCCCGACCTCCCTCGGCTGCAACCGGCTGATCCAGCAGGGCGCGAAGCCCGCCCTTTGCGCCGCGGACATTCTCGAGGAGCTGGGGCTCCCGGGATCGGCGACCCCCGAAGGAGCGTCAGCCGGCGCCCGAGCAGCGCCGCCGGACTTGGGTCCGCTGCAGCGCAAACTGTGGGACGCGCTGGGCGCCGAGCCGCAGCACGTGGACGCCCTGGTCGCGGCGGCGGGGGCGGGCGGGGCCGGCGGCGCGGGGGCGGACGCGAGTGCGGTGCTGGCGGCGCTCACAGAGCTGGAAATGCGCGGTCTCGTGAAGCAGCAGCCGGGGATGCGGTTCGGGGTGGCTTGAACCCCGGGGCATGGTCCCGGGATCGATCTACCCGAATTTCTTGAACCCCGGGGCATGGCCCCGGGGTCGGTCTACCCGAATTTCTTGAAGCCCGGGGCATGTCCCCCGGGTCGGTCTACCCGAATTTCTTGAAGCCCGGGGCAGGCCCCGGGGTCGGTCTACCCGAGTTTCTTGAACCCCGGGGCATGGCCCCGGGGTCGGTCTACCCGAGTTTCTTGAACCCCGGG
>Ga0209471_1001097_pt1 | contig 16507 bp, 18 predicted proteins | sample GraSoiAngelo_128_FD_185885 | JGI IMG/M metagenome (GOLD analysis project Ga0209471, IMG submission 185885) | Grasslands soil microbial communities from the Angelo Coastal Reserve, California, USA - 14_0927_12_20cm (SPAdes) (version 2) | ecosystem: Environmental > Terrestrial > Soil > Grasslands ...
CCCGCGCGAGCTGGAGCACCAGTGGAAGGACGCCGGCTGCCGCGTCGCGATTGTGACGGACTTCACCTTCGACCAGAAGATCAAGGACTACCGCGCGCAGCTGCCGATCTCGCACTACGTGATCGCGCGGATCCCCGAGTACCTGCGGTTCCCGCTCAACCTGCTCGCGCCGCTCAAGCTGAAGCGGCAGAAACCCCATCCCGCGATCGCCAAGGTATCCCCCGGGCCGGGGATCCACTTCTTCAAAGACCTCATCGCGCGCACGGAGCCTCGCCCGCCCGCGGTGGACCCGCCCATCGGCATGGACGACGTTGCCGTACTTCAGTACACGGGCGGCACGACCGGCGTCTCCAAAGGCGCGATGCTCACGCACCGCAACCTCTCGTACAACGTGCAACAGGCTCGCGCCTGGTTACCCGCGCTCCGCGTCGGGGAGGAGGTCATGCTCAGCGCCCTCCCGATCTTTCACGTGTTCGGGATGACGGTGTGCATGAATCTGCCGGTCTTCATCGCCGGCACGATGGTCCTGCTCCCCAACCCGCGCGACGTTCCGATGATCGTCAAGGAGATCGAGAAACGTCGCGTTACTATCGCGCCTCTCGTCCCCGCGTTGTTCAACGCGATCAACCAGTTCCCGAGTGTGGAGCGCCGCGACCTATCGAGCGTCAAGGTGTGCGTCTCGGGCTCGGCCCCGCTGTCGGTAGACGTGCAGCAGCGCTTCGAGGCCCTGACCGGCGGCAAAATCTGCGAGGGGTTCGGGCTCACCGAGACGTCGCCCGTGACGCACATCAATCCCCTCCAGGGACTGAGGAAGATCGGCACCATCGGGCTGCCGGTCGTCGATACCGATTGCCGCATCGTGGACATCGCGTCGGGAACTCGCGACCTCCCACCTGACGAGGAAGGCGAGCTGCTCATCCAGGGACCGCAGGTGATGCGGGGATATTGGAACAGACCGGAAGAGACGGCGAACGTGCTCCGCGATGGCTGGCTCTCCACGGGCGATCTCGCCGTCATGGATGCCGACGGCTACTTCAAGATTGTCGGCCGCAAGAAGGAGATGATCGACGCCAGTGGTTACAAGGTGTACCCCGACGAAGTGGACCGCGTGCTGATGAGCCATCCCGCCGTGCTCGAGGCGGCGACGATCGGCGTCCCCGATCCCAAGCGCGGGGAGACGGTGAAGTCGTTCGTCGTGCTCCGCGTTGGGATGAGCGCCACCGCCGAGCAGATCCTGGCGTACTGCCGAGAGAGCCTGGCCCCTTACAAGGTGCCCAGGGAGGTGGAGTTCCGCACGGAGTTGCCCAAGAGCGCCGCGCTCAAGATCCTGCGGCGGGAGTTGCAGGAGGAGGAAGTGCGGACCCGGACGACGTCGCGATCGTGAGATGCTGCATACTGAGGACCCTCACTAAACGGGGACTGCTCCTTCAGAACGGGCTGAGGACGGCGCGAGCACGAACAGCAGCACGGCCGACAGGCCGGTCACAGCCACGCCAGCCAGCAGCTCGCCGCGTTTGTTGGGCAGTTGAATCGCCATCAGCGCCATGACCGCCGTGTGCGCGAAACTGGACCATACGGCGTACGCAATCAAGCTGCGATGCGCGGAGGGGTTGCGTGCCGCGAGCACCAAGAAAACGCCGAGCGTCGCCAAAATGGTATAGAACATCGGCGCTGTCGTCCCGCTAGTCGGGCGCAGCGCCAGGAGAGAGGTCACCAGCGGATAGATATTGGCGCCGGCCGTCAACACACCCAACACCACCAGAACGAGCTGCAGCGCGCGTTCTCGTTTAGACGTCACGGCCATTGGAGCCCTCCTGAGGTGGATACGCTGTCGTGCCAGTGCCGGGTGAACTGCTGGGCGCTGTCGATGTGCGTGCTGTAGACGCCTGTGAGCGGTGACGCGAGGACACGGGCAACGTGCTGCATGTGCGGCAACGTACGGCCGCTTCGCATGGTTGGCCATATGGTGTCGACCAACCGCCGGTTGACCGGTAGTTGACGTCCATCAACAGTTTCCTTGCGATGCCCGCCGAGCATGTCTACGTTCCCAGCATGACGCCGCTCATGACCGCGGAGGACCTACTGAAGCCGGGTGTGCCCGAGCGCGCAGACCTTGTGCGGGGTGTCCTGGTGGTCCACGAACCGCCCGGTTTTCGACACGGCGAGATCACTGTGCGGCTTACAATCGCACTCGGCACCTATGTCGACACGCGCCATCTCGGTCGCGTGGTGGCCGGGGATGCGGGATTCAAGCTCCAATCGGACCCCGACACGGTACGTGGGGCTGACATCGCGTTCGTCAGGTGGGAACGAATGCCGCAGGAGTCGCCCGTGGGCTTCCCGCCGCTTGGGCCCGACCTCGTGGTCGAGGTCCTCTCACCCGGCGATCGACCCGGCGAGACGCTCGCCAAGATCGCGGATTGGCTGTCCGCCGGAACTCGACTCGTGTGGGTGATCGATCCCGAGCGGCGACTCGCGCGGATCTATCGCCAGGACGGCTCGGAGTCGATTCTTGGCGAAGCCGACACATTGCAAGGTGAAGACATCCTTCCGGGATTTGCCTGCAAACTCGGCGCGGTTCTGAAAACGATCGTGTAGTAGGGGCGCAGCATGCTGCGCCCCTACCGCCTTATCTCACCGCCTGATACGTATTGATCACAACCCCACTGGGATACGCCGTCGAACCGGTCGAGCGCAGCGCCTTCCGGTCGTTGAAGATCCGCATTCCGCGCCCGATCGCGACCGGGTTCACGAAGATGTTGAATTCGTCGATCAGATCGTGCTCGATCAGAGCGCTCACGAACGTCGCGCCACCGTACACGACGATGTCCTTCCCCCGCTGCTCCTTCAGCCGGGTAACCGCCTGGACCAGGTCGCCGCTTTCCACCTGCACATTCTTGCCCTCGACGCGCGTACCCGTCTTGCTGAACACGACTTTCGGTGTGTCTACTATTTTGCGTGCGAAGATGTATTCGGGGCTGTCCGGTTGCACCGCCTCCCAGTACTTGACGAACCCGTCGGTCATCCCTCTGCCGAGCAGGATGGTATCGCTCGAGTCGGTGATCTGGACGATGCGCGCAATAACCCCCTCGTCCAGGTTGCGCGTCATCCAGTCGAGTTGTCCTTCCGGGCCCGCGACGAACCCGTCGACGGTCATCTGCACCTGCAGCTTGAGCTTGCGCATCGTAGCCATGTCAGAATGTCCAGTTGGTTGGTCTCATCTATGCGTCGAATCAGGTACCCCGAAATCGACATCGCAGGCGACTTGACCGCTTAGCCATCCTCCCTACGGCGTGAGGCGGTGCACTACCTTGACGACGAAGGCCCCATTGAGCGGGCGCGCCAGGGCCCGAGTGTCCGGGAACCGAAACCGGGCGAGCGGCTCGGTGGTGTACCCGGAGTTCCACACCACGAACACATCGTCCCCGATCACCGGTATCCAGTGGAACCGGACATTGAAGTCGACGCGCTCGCTCTCATTGTCGTACTGGACGAATGCGAGCAGGCTCGTGCGCGCATTGAAATCGTACTCCAACCGGCTTGCCGACAACACCGCCGTGAACGCGCCGACCGGCAGGTCAGCTCTTGTCCGGGTCAGATCGGTGCTCACGATGATATGGCCACCGCCGCGCCACGCTGCCGTAAGCTCGAAATCGGTGCTGTGACCGCCGTAAAACTGGCCCCAGTTCACGAACGATCCGAAGCTCAGGGGGCGGCCCGGGTTCATGAAGTACTGGAGCTCATAACGCGACCACCAGTAGCGGCCGGGCTGGATCATGACGCCCTTGAAGATGTCGAAGGCGTCGGTCGGGGCATCCATAAGCCGTTGGAAGTTGACCTCGAAGTGATCGCCATTCTGCCGGTCGCCTCCGAACACCCGCCATTCGAACCACGCCGTCTGCCAATCCGCGCTCCGCAAGAGTGAGCCCGTCCCGTTCGCGATGATGTCCCAGCTCGGGATGGGAAACGTGAAGTCGAGCTGCCGGATCCCGAGCACGCCGGGCCGCGGCATGAAGTCCACGTGCCCGGTCGTCTCCCAGATCCCCGTGCGGCGGACGAAGCCCAAGGGCGGGGCGAACCCCGAGTCGATGCGGTACAGTGAGACGAAATTGTCGAAGAGGTCGTTCGGGTTATCGGTGGAGAGCCGCCAGGCGTACGGGGTCCCAGGCACCCCCGGCGTTTGGCTGCCGGCAATCCAGAACTTGGGCTCGAGGTTGGCCCCATGGACGACGAGCGGGAGGTCCAAGTCCACGCCGCCCGCTCGCTGCGCACCTTGGCCACCGGATCCTGCGTGGAGCGTGCCGATCGCCCCGATGTACGACCGGTCGAACAGATCGTGCTGGACCCGAACGACCGCGTCGTTGGCCTTGTCTGCCCCCCCCCCGGTCTGCGCGTCGAGGACACCGATCCTCCACGGCCCGAGCCGTCCGTAGAGCCGGCCCCCCGCGAGGATCGGCACCGGCGCACCGCTCGTGTCGAGGCCGATGCGGCGCGAGTAGAACAGCTGCACCCGGCCCGGCGTCCCCAGGTCGAGTTGCCCGCTCGATTCGAGGAAGAACTGGCGCTTCTCGGGAAAGAAGAAGGGAAATCGGGTGAGGTTGACGACCTGCTGGTCGGCTTCTACCTGCGCGAAGTCGGTGCTGACCGTGACGTCCGCGGTCAACGTCGGTGTGATGCCGAGCTTAGCGTCGACCCCGCCCTTGCCGCCGAAATAGCCGCCCATTGTCTCCCTGCCGACGCTGTCGTGCTCCGTCTCCACGGCCCGACCGAGCGCATATGGGTACAGCTCGAGATCGTGGGGACGGCGCAGATCCCCGAGATCCATGATTGCTCCTTCGTTGTTCAGGCGGTAGAACCCCTGCGCCCGGCCGTACGAGCGCCACAGGTCCTCCTCGTTCTTGCGTCGAATGAAGCGCCGGACGTTGAACCCGAACTCCGGGTTCGTCCCAGCGTGAAACCGCAGGGCGAGCAGCGGGATGCGGAACTCGGCCGTCCATCCGGCGCTATCGCGTGAAACGGCGACGTCCCAGATACCGTTCCAATTTTCGTTCAAGTCGTCGACGCCTGAGAACTGCGCGTCCCACAGGGCGCCGTTCGGATTGGTGGCGAACACGAAGGCGCTCCGGCGGTCGTCGAAGCTGTCGATGAGGAGCTGGACGTTGTCGTCGCTCGAAAGATCGGCGTCCCGGCGGAGCTGGCTGGCCCGCACGCTGCGCATGTTGGAGTCGTAGCAGCGCACGACGATGTAGAGAGCGTCGGCGTCATGCGCCACCTTGACGACTGTCCGCTCCGTGGCGGGGGACCCCTCAAGCGGTTCGCGCTGGCGGAAGTCGTTGATCGAGTCCGCCGCCGCCCAGAACGGCTCGTCCAGCCTGCCATCGAGCGTCACCGGCGCCCGGATCAGCGTCGCTCGAATCGTCGCAGAGCTCGCTCTCCTGCCTCCCGAGTTATCCTGTTGAGCCGCTGCCATGCGACTCAGTATGCTGATCCCCGCGAGCGCGATGCTGACGCGCGTCCTCACCACATGCCCTTAAGCACGAGCCCGACAATTCCTGCGGCAAGAATCAACACTGGTTCCGGGATCTTCTTGGGGACCAGCAGGAGCGCCAAGGTCACGAGCGCGATGAGGATCGTTGGCACGTCCGTGAGCGCCCGCCGCCCGAGGATCACCGCGGCCCCAGCGATGGCCCCGGTCGCCGCGGCCGTGACGCCATCGACGAACGCTTTCACCTGTCGGTTCTTGGCCACTCGGTGGAAATGGGGAGCCAAGAGCACGGTGATGAGATACACGGGCAGGAAGACCCCAATCGCGGCGAGGATCGCACCCGCGAGTCCCCCCACGAGGTAGCCGATGAACGCGACCGTGATTACCACGGGCCCCGGTGTGATCATTGAAACGGCCACGGCATCGATGAACTGCCGCTCTGTGAGCCAGTGGAACTGGCGGACTACTCCCCCGTACAGGAACGGCACGATCGCGAGCCCGCTCCCGAACACGAAGAGGCTGGCGCCAGCGAAATACGTAAGGATCTTCCAGAGCACTCCCACCGACGCGGGGCCTCCGAGACCACTAGCGAGACCCGGAGCGACCGGTAGAAGCGCGAGCGCGGTCGTCGCCGGAGTCGTCCGCCGTCCTCGGAGCAGCATCGGCACGAGCCCGCACACCAAGAAGACCCAGATGATCTCGGACTCGGTCCAGGCCGTCACCACGGCGCTCACGGCGAAGAGAATCCAGAGCAGGTGATCTCGGCCCAGCGTCATCCGCACGAGTTTCAGCGCACTGCGGGCGATGATGGCGATGACGGCGGCACCGATCCCGTAGAACAGCCCTTGCATCCACGGCAGCCCGCCGAAGCGGACGTACAGCGCGGACAGCACGAGCACCATGAGAAACGAGGGCGCCACGAAGGCGATCCCCGCCAGCGTCGCGCCGAGCACCCGGCCCCGAACCCAGCCGAGGTAGATCGCAAGCTGGGCCGCGAGCGGGCCCGGGGCGAGCTGCGCAAAGGCGAGGCCCTCCTTGTACTCCTGCGCGCTGATCCAGCCGCGCTGCTCCACGAGGTCCTGCTCCATGTGCCCGGCGAGCGCGATCGGCCCGCCGAACCCCAAGGTACCGAGCCGCAGGAAGTAGAGCAGCAACGCTCGCAGGCTGGCTCGCTCGTCGGCCATGGACGGCACCTCCCCTCGATCGCGGCGGCGCCGAGACGTTGCAACCTGCGCCTTATCTTGACCCGGAAGTCGTCGGGCTAGTGTATCATGCGAGAAATTACGTAGCAAGGCTCCGCTGGATCGGGATCAACTCACGGGAGGAGACAATGGGCCCACGTTTCTCGGCGCTCGCCGCGCTGCTACTGATCGTGCCAGCACGCCAGCAGGCGCAGCAACCGCTCGCGCCCATCGACTGGAAACAGGTAGACGCGGGGCTCGGCAAGTCCGGGACTTTGCAGCCGGACGGGGCCTACAAGGTCGGCATGCCGCGCGGCGACCTCCACGTTACCGCCGCGGGCGTGGCGCTGAAGCCCGCGCTCGCGCTCGGCTCCTGGGCCGCGTTCAAGCAGGTGAGTGACACGCAGGCGATGCTGATGGGTGACCTGGTGCTGCTCGAAGCCGAGGTCGGCCCGGTCCTCGCGAAGCTCCAGGAAGGCGGCATCGAGCAGACCGCGCTGCACAACCATCTGCTGCACGAGTCCCCGCACGTGATGTACATGCACATCGGCGGTCACGGCACGCCGGCGAAGCTTGCGGCCGCGGTCCACGCCGGGCTCGCGTTAACGGGCACACCGCTCGGCGCAGCTCCCGCGGCGCCGCCCGCGGCGAGCCTGGGCATCGACACCGCTCAGATCGGGCAGATACTCGGGTTTCATGGCAGGGTGAACGGCGGCGTGTACCAGGTGGGCGTACCGCGCGCGGAAACGATAACGGCTGAGGGAGTTGAGGTGCCGCCGTCCATGGGACTCGCAACAGCGATCAACTTCCAGCCGACGGGTGGCGGCAAGGCGGCGATCACCGGGGATTTCGTCTTGATCGGAGATGAGGTGAACCCCGTGATCCGGGCCCTGCGCGACAACGGCATCGCGATCACGGCCCTCCATAGTCATATGCTGACCGACAGCCCGCACCTCTTCTTCATGCACTACTGGGCGAACGACGACGCGCTCAAGCTGGCGCACGGGCTCCGCGCCGCGTTGGACAAAATGAACGTCAAGAAGACTTAGATCGGAGGCATCACATGAAGACGATGACGTGGAGCGTTCCGGTTCTGGCCCTGGCCGCGGCGTGCTGGGGGACTACTCTCGCGGCCCAGGAAGAGGAAGGTGGCCACGGTGCGCTGGCAAAAGCCGTGATAGGCGCTCCGGTGTCCCTCAATCGTGGTCTGGCGGCGAGCGCAAGTCACGGCCAGCCGATTTCCGCCAAGTTCGAGATGGAGGAAGGGAAGCTGCAGCTCTCCGTTTACACCGTGAAAGACGGCAAGTTCTTTGAGGTGATCGTAGACCACAACACCGGTAGGGTGGTGAAGGCCGAGCCGATCGCAGCAGGCGAAGATTACACGGCCGCACAGAGCCAGAGCGCGGCGATGGCCAAGGCGAAGGTGTCCCTCCGGGCAGCGGTGGAGAAGGCCCTGCGAGACAACGCCGCCTATCACGCAGTTAGCATCACGCCGTCGTTGAAGGATGGCCGCGCCGTCGCCGATGTCACCCTCGCGAAGGGCGAGGAGATCAAGACGGTTTCGGTGCCGTTGTAACAACTGCCGAGGTGCGCCATCGAAAACGACGACCCCCTGATGACGTTTCAGGGGGTCGCATGCTGTGAGTTATGCTGTGAGTTTCTCACGACACTGCGGGTGATGTTCGGGCTTCCTGTTACGAGCGCCGGACTCATTGACTCGGGAGCATCCTGTGGAGCGGCACGTTCACGACGCGGAAGCGGCTGCGGCAGCCAAAGGTCCCCCAGAACACGAGCACGGGGCGCACATGGTGCAGGACATGCTACGCCGGTTCATCGGGTCGGCGATCCTCACGGTCCCGATCATCCTCTACTCACCGCTTGGCACCTCACTCTTCGGCCGCGCGCTCGCACCGCCGTTCGGGATGTCGCCCGCCCTCCTCGGTTTCGTCCTGACCTCGATCGTCGTCTGGTGGGGCGGGTGGCCGTTCGTGTCGTCCGCGGCGCGTTCGCTGCGGCAGGGCGAGCTCACGATGATGACTCTGATCGCGACCGGCATTCTCGTGAGCTACGTGTACTCGGTCGCGGTCACATTCGGGCTGCCGGGCGAGCCATTCTACGATGCTGCTGCAATGTTGACCGCCTTCAGTCTGCTGGGCCACTGGATGGAGATGCGGAGCCGTTTGGCCACTGGCCGGGCGGTCGAGGCGCTGCTCAAGCTCGCGCCGCCCACCGCGCGGCGCGTCCGGGATGGGCACGAGGAGGAGGTGCCGCTCGAAGCCGTCGCGGTGGGTGACATCCTCGCGGTTCGGCCGGGCGACACCATTCCGGTGGACGGCGTCGTGATCGAGGGTTCGAGCTACGTGGACGAATCGATGCTCACTGGCGAGCCGGTGCCGGTCGCGAAGGGGCCGCGCGACGAGGTCGTGGGTGGGACGCACAACCAGCGGGGAGCGTTTCGGTTCCGAGCAACCCGGGTCGGAGCCGACACGGCGCTCGCTCGGATCGTCGCCATGGTCCAGGAGGCGCAGTCCTCGAAGGCGCCGGCGCAGCGGCTGGCGGACCTCGCCGGAAAGTACCTGGTGATCGTGGCGCTCGCAGCCGGCGTCATCACGTTCGCGGCTTGGCTCGTGTTCGGACACCAGGGCCTCTCCTTTGCACTGTCGGCGGCGGTCGCCGCCATCGTGATCGCCTGTCCAGACGCGCTTGCGCTCGCGACGCCGACGGCGATCACGGTCGGCGTCGGGCGAGCAGCGCGAGCCGGCGTGCTCTTCCGAACCGCCACGGTTCTCGAGGCGGCTGCCCAAGTGGACACGGTTGTCTTCGACAAGACCGGCACGCTCACGGAAGGGAGGCCGTCCGTAACGGATGTCGTTCCCGCAGCCGGCGTCGAAGAGGCAGCGATCCTCCGGCTCGCTGCGGCAGCCGATGCGCAGTCGGAGCACCCACTCGCCACGGCCGTTGTCGAGGCTGCCAGGAAGCGGTCGCTTGTCATCGATCCGCCCTCCCATTTCGAGGCCGTTCCGGGCCACGGCGTACAGGCAAGCGTGGGCGGTCGGACCGTGCTGGTCGGTAATCGCAGATTGCTTGACCGCAACGGGGTCACGGTGGGGCTCGAACACGAAGCGGAGAAGTTGCGAGCGGAAGCCAAGACTGTCCTCTACGTGGCAGCGGCCGGCCGGATGCTCGGTCTCATCGCCGTCGCCGACCGGATTCGCCCGACCGCCAAGAGTGCCGTTTCAGCGCTCCACGACCTCGACATCCGCGTCCTGCTCCTCACGGGGGACAGCCGGGCCACCGCCGAAACAGTCGCTCGCACGCTCGGCATCGATGATGTCCGCGCCGAGGTATTGCCGGGTGACAAGGCTGCCGAGGTCCGGCGGCTCGAGGAGCAAGGCCGCCCGGTGGCCATGGTCGGGGATGGGGTAAACGATGCTCCGGCGCTGGCGGCGGCGACGGTCGGCATCGCGATCGGCGCGGGAACCGACGTGGCGATCGACACAGCAGGAATCATTCTAATGAAGGACGACCCAGCCGACGTCCCAGTCGCGCTTGTTCTTGCGCGCCGTGTGCGACGCAAGATCAAGCAGAATCTGTTCTGGGCCGCGACCTACAACCTGATGGCCATCCCGCTCGCGGCCGGCGTGCTGTATCCGTCACTGGGAATCCTGCTCAAGCCCGCGTGGGCCGCGCTCGCGATGAGCGCCAGCACCGTGACGGTTACGGTGAATGCCCTTCTGCTACCGCAGCCCCAGGGAGCCAGAAACGCGATGACCCCCTGAGCAGTTGCTCCGTATATGCCTTGACAAGTATATGCTCTGTGGCGTATGCTAAGAGCATGGAATCTGCGTTCGCAATCCTCGCGGAGCCGAACCGCCGCGCGATCCTGCGCCTCCTGGTCTCGTCCCAACAGTCGGTGGGAGAAATCGAGCGTCGGCTTCGTATGCCGCAGCCGACCGTGTCCAAGCACCTGCGCGTGCTGCGCGAGGCCGGTTTCGTGGAATCCACGGTGGATGCACAGCGCCGGCTCTACCGCTTGAAGCCAGAACCCCTCCAGGAGGTGGATGCCTGGCTGGCGCAGTTCCGCCAGCTCTGGTCCGCTCACGTCGATGCGCTCGAACGTCACCTCGACCGCCTGGAGCAGTCAACGCCAGCGAAACGGAAGACAAGGAGAAAACGATGAGCATTCTCTTATGGGTCATCCAGGTCGCGCTCGCCTTCCTCTACTTCTCGGGCGGGGCATACAAGGTGTTCAAGTTCGACCAGCTCGCGAACCACATGCGCGCGCTCTCGCGCGGCGGATGGCGCGCGCTCGGCGTGCTCGAGATGCTGGGCGCCGTCCTGCTGGTCGTCCCCGCCGCCGCGCAGTGGATGCCGATCCTGACCCCGCTCGCCGCGGGCGCGCTCGCGCTGGAAACCCTGGCCCTCGCCGGGCTGTACGCGCGGTATTCGCTCAAACTGGCCGCTACCAACCCGATGGTTTGGGCGGTCGTGATGGGGCTGCTGTCGGCCTTCGTGGCTTACGGTCGGTACGCGTAGGAGGACAGATGATCGATCGCCAGCAGTACACACCGGGTCCGGCCAGCGGGGCGCAGGTACGCAAGGACGGAGAGAAGTGGACGCTCATTGTAGTCAGAGAACTGCGTCACTCACCGGAAAAAGTCTGGCAAGCGCTTACCGACCCGGCGCAGCTGCGCGAGTGGGCGCCCTTCGACGCCGCTGGGAGCCTGGGGACGGTTGGAACCAGGGTGAAGCTCACCACGGTCGGAGCGCCCACGCCGCACGTCACCGAAACAACGGTGACGCGAGCCGACGCTCCCACGGTGCTCGAGTACAACTGGGGTGGCTTCGATATGCGGTGGCAACTCGAAGCCGTTGGTGGCGGCACGCGGCTGACGCTGTGGACCAACATCGATCGCCGCTTCATCGCGATGGGTGCTGCCGGGTGGCACCTTTGCTTCGATGTTCTGGATCACCTGCTCAATGGGACCCCCCTCGGCCGCATCGTTGGTCCCGAGGCGATGAAGTTCGCTGGCTGGCAACGACTGCACGCGGAGTACGCAAAGCAGTTCGGCGTATCTTGAACTTCTAGGATGCGAACATGACAAAGTCGGGCGCGAGCCAAGGCCAGTCGGCAGCGGAGCTCATCTCGAAAAGAATCGCCGAGCTCGGGGACTGGCGCGGAGAAACCCTGAGCAGAATGCGCCAGCTCATCAAGCAAGCCGACCCGGACGTCGTCGAGGAGTGGAAGTGGGTGAAACCGAAGAGTCCGGGCACTCCGGTTTGGTCGCACGACGGCATCATCTGCACCGGCGAATCCTACAAGAATGCCGTGAAGCTTACCTTTGCCCAGGGCGCGTTTCTGAAGGATCCGGCCCGTCTCTTCAACTCGAGTCTCGACGGAAACGTACGCCGCGCGATCGACATCCACGAAGGAGAAGAAATTGACGCGTCCGCCTTCAAGGCGCTGGTTCGCCAAGCGGTCGCCCTCAACAGTTCTGTCAGGTCGAAACCTTCGAAGAAAGCGAAGTGACGCCGGCGGACGCGTCAAAACCCCGCTATCCCGACTGGTTGATGATCAAGCCCTGCAGCGAGTTCTGCTGTGGGGCTTTTGCTTCGTCCCATACTCAAACAAAGCGCAACTTGGGGGTTGCATTTAAAGCGGCGGGCTGGTATGATATGCAACATATCTGTTGCATATCAAAATACGGCTCTCAACCTGGTTGCGGAGGAATCAACCGATGGCAGTCAACACCGAAACGCCCAACGACACGAAGAGCACCGATCGGATCGAAAAACGGGTGGTGCTCCGCGCCCCCCGTACGCGCGTGTGGCGCGCCCTCACGAACGCGGCAGAGTTTGGCACCTGGTTCCGGGTCAAACTCGAAGGCGCGTTTACCGAAGGCAAGTCGGTCCGGGGCAGGCTCAGCATACCGGGCTACGAGCATGTGACGCTGGAGCTGCTGATCGAGCGCATCGATCCGGAGCGGTACTTCTCGTATCGCTGGCACCCCTACGCCGTCGACCCCGCCGTGGACTACTCGGCCGAGCCCACGACGCTAGTCGAGTTCACTCTCGAGGAGACAGACGGCGGCACCGCGCTCACGATTGTCGAGTCCGGGTTTGATCGCATCCCGCTCGCTCGTCGCGCCGAGGCGTTCCGCATGAACGACAACGGCTGGACGGGGCAGATCAAGCAGCTCGCGAAGTATGTCGAGTAAAGGCAGCGCCGCGCCGCTGTTCGCCGCGCTGGGCGACGCGACTCGGCTCCGCCTGCTGGGACGCCTGTCCGCAGGCGGGCCGCTTTCTATTACTCGTCTCAGTGAAGGGACCGGGGTGACGCGTCAGGCGATTACGCGCCACCTCCACGCCCTCGGGCGTGTGGGGCTGGTGCGCCACGCCCGCCGGGGGCGTGAGCGGGTGTGGGACCTGAACCGCGAGCGCCTGGAGAGAGCAAAGCGGTACCTCGACCAGATCGCGGCGCAATGGGACGACGCGGCCGAACGGTTGCGGGCGTTCGTCGAAGACTAACCTAGGGAGAAGAGCGATGACCAAGCACAAGACCGGGACACGTGAACAGTGGCTTGCGGCGCGGCTCGAGCTGCTCAAGGCGGAGAAGGAGCTCACGCGGCAGAGCGACGAGCTGGCGCGGCGACGGCAGGAACTGCCGTGGGTCCGGATTGCCAAGCAGTACACATTCGAGACCGACGAAGGCAGCGCCTCGCTGGCAGACCTCTTCCGAGGGCGCTCGCAGCTCCTCGTCTACCACTTCATGTTCGGGCCCGACTACACGGCGGGATGTCCGTCCTGCTCGGCGATCGCGGACGGTTTCAACGGCTCCGTCGTCCACCTGGCAAACCACGACGTCACGCTTGCGGCGGTGTCGCGGGCGCCGCTCGCGAAGCTGCAGGCGTACAAGCGGCGGATGGGGTGGACGTTTCCCTGGGCGTCCTCGTCCGGCAACACTTTCAACTACGACTTCCATGTGACGCACACCAAGGAGGAGTGGACGGCGGGAGCCGTCGAGTACAACTTCCGCTCGATGGATTTGCGATTGCCGGCGTCAGGCGAGAATGATCCCTTCATCACCCAGCTCACTGCGAGCGTTGGAACAGACTGGCCGACGTACCGGCAAGAAGGGCCCGGTATGAGCGCGTTCGTGCTGGAGGATGGGGTTGTGTACCACACCTACTCCGCGTACGAGCGCGGGGTGGACGGCCTCTGGGGCATGTACCAGTGGCTCGACCGCGCGCCCAAGGGGCGCAACGAGACGGGGCTCTGGTGGCGCCGCCATGACGAGTACGACAAGAGATGAGCACGATGCCAATGCCCGGACAGACATGGCTTCCCGCCGCGGCGTCGTTCCTTGGCATGTGGATCGTGATGATGGTGGCGATGATGCTGCCGTCCTTGGTCCCGACGCTATGGCGCTACCGCCAGGCCGGCCTCGGCCAGGTGACCACACTTGTGGGCGTGGGCTACTTCGTCGTCTGGACCGTCTTCGGGATGGTCGCCTATCTGCTCGGCCTCGCGCTGCCGCGCACCGCCCCGATCGCCGTCGGTGCGATCGTCCTGCTGGCAGGCTCCCTCCAGTTCACCGCCTGGAAGGATCGTCACCTCGCCTGCTGCCGGGAGGCCGGGCGCGACGGTGTGCCGGCCGATGCCGGCACGGCCTGGCGACATGGCCTGAGCCTCGGCCTCCACTGCAGCCAGTGCTGTGTCGGTCTGATGGCCATCCTCCTGGTCATCGGGGTCATGAACGTTCTCGCGATGACCGTCGTCGCGGCCGCCATCACCGTCGAACGTCTTGCCCCGGCCGGTGAGCGCGTCGCGCGAGCCACCGGGGCCGTCGCCCTCGGCGCAGGGTTGTTTCTGATCGCGCGAGCAGCCGGGCTCGGATGACGCACTACTGCCCCGGATCTTCGAACGGTCAATGGAGAATACGAAGCGTCCAACAGTCCTAACTCATTCCAACCCGGGAGATCCCTATGTTGCTCGTTCGCGAAGTGCTGTACTGTAAGCCGGGCAAGGTCCGCCCCATGGTGGCGATGTTCCAGGCCATGAACAAACTCGGCGCCCGGACCGGCATGCCGCCAATGCGCCTGATGACCGACTTCTGCGCCGAGCGCTACTGGACGCTCGTCGCCGAGATGGAGGTCAAGAATCTGGAGGAGTTCGAGCGTAGGATGCAGGGAGCCGGTCTGAGCAGCGAGGACGCGAAGGAGTTCGAGAACATCAGTAAGGGCTACCACGACCTGGTGGAGCAGGGCAGGCGCGAGATCTACAAGATCGAGGGCTGAGCATCTAGGGGAGGCCGAAACTTCCCCTCCGCTCGTCGCGTAGTCCCCCTAACCTCTGACCCCACCCGTTCAGCGACGGAGGGCGCATGAGCTGGACCCGCAATCCGGGAAGAGTGGTTGGATTCTGGTACCTGCTCCTCGTACTGGGCGGCCCGCTGCGCCTCATCTACATCCCCAACAAACTCTTCGTGCACGACAACGCGGCCGCGACGGCCAGCAACATCGCCGCGCACGAGTGGCTCTTCCGGTTCGGCATGTTGAGCGATCTATTCGGCGCCGTCGTCCTGATCTTCCTCGTCCTCGCGTTTTACCGGCTGTTCAAAGGCGTCGACCAGCAGCTCGCGGTGCTGCTCGTGATCGTGGGCGGCGTGATGCCCGCCCTCATCAACTTCGTGAACGTGGTGAGCGATGCCGGCGCCCTCATGGTCGCGCGGAGCGGGGGCGCGGGCGGGGTCGACTTCTTGTCCGTCTTCGACAAGCCGCAGCGTGATGCTCTGGTCTTGCTGTTCCTCCGGTTGCATCACGCCCAGATCGTTGCCGCCGAGATCCTGTGGGGGCTCTGGCTCTTCCCCATGGGAGCCCTGGCGTATAAGTCGCGTTTCCTACCGCGGTTCATTGGCGTGTGGCTGATCATCAACGGCGTCGCCTACATCGTCCTGAGCCTCACGGGGCTCTTCTTTCCGGACTATCAGGACAAGGTGTTTGTCTATTCTCAGCCCGCCCTGTTCGGGGAGCTGGCGATCATGTTGTGGCTCGTATTCAAGGGCGCCAGTCCAGGCCTACAACCCCGCTTGGATACGGCGTTGTAGACCGCAGCGCGAACCTACTGCAGGTAAAACGCCCACACGGCTCCGTCGGCCGTCACCAGCACATACTGGCGGCCGCCTACCGTGTACGTCTCCGGAGCGTTCTCGACCGAACCGATATGGGCGTGCCAGAGCGGCACGGGCGACTTCCTCCCCCGTAGGCCAAAAGCAACCAGACTCCCGGCCGCGTCGTCGGCGAACAGCAAACCGCCCGCCGTCGTGAGCAAACCGCTGGCGCCGCCAAATCCGCCCCCTGCTCCCTCGAACCGATATTTCCAGGCGAGCTGTCCCGTCCGATAATCGATCGCGGCGATCGAGGTTCCGAGCGATCCAACGACATCCTGCTCGCTGCCGCCCAGCCCCACCATCATGCGCGGGTCCGTCGACGTCAGGTAATACATCGAGTAGAGCTCGCGCAGCACGACATAGAAGAGTCCCGTCCGGGGATCGTAGCTGGGCGGTAACCAGTTCGTCGCGCCGCCGTTGTCCGGCGATACCAGCGAGCCGGCGATCGTGTTGTCCTTCTCCGGGTTCCGCTCGGGCTGCCCGTTGGCGTTGATGCCCGCGGCCCAGTTGGCCGCGTCCGAGAACTTCATCGTGAGCAAATGCGCACCAGTGGTGCGATCCAGCAGGAAGAAGTAGCCGTTGCGCGACGCCTGCATCGCCAGCTTCCGCGGCTTCCCCCCGAACATCCCGTCAACCAGCACTGTCGGCTGCGTCGAATCCCAGTCGTGCGTG
>Ga0209471_1001099_pt1 | contig 16493 bp, 15 predicted proteins | sample GraSoiAngelo_128_FD_185885 | JGI IMG/M metagenome (GOLD analysis project Ga0209471, IMG submission 185885) | Grasslands soil microbial communities from the Angelo Coastal Reserve, California, USA - 14_0927_12_20cm (SPAdes) (version 2) | ecosystem: Environmental > Terrestrial > Soil > Grasslands ...
CGCGGGAGGAACCGAGCTCGCCGCCTCGGACCGGCCGAAGTCGTTCGGCGCGGCGAACGTCATGCCGATCGCGGCGGCAACGATGGATAGGGCGAAGCCCACGCGGAGCAGGAGGTTCCCCATGGATACATCATGGGTGCACGACCGATGCCGTGCTCAGAAGAGCCAGCGAGGGCTAGGCCGGGGTGCGCTTCCGCATGAGCTGTTTCTGCCGGTACATCGCCCTGTCGGCCGCCTCCACGAGGGCGTCCACGGTCGCCTCGCCGGTCGCGTCAGACACGCCCCACGCGATTGTCGGCAGCCGGCGGCCCGCCCCGAGGGTGCCCTTCGCGATCCGCTCGGCGAGGCGGCGCACGATCCGCTCCGCCGTGAGGATCGGGGCCCCGACGAAGAGAACAGCGAATTCGTCGCCGCCGATCCGCGCCACGAGGTCGCCCTCGCGCACCCCGGCCTGAAGGATCGCGCCTACCCGCACGAGCGCTTCGTCGCCCGCCGCGTGGCCGAAATCGTCGTTCAGGGCCTTGAGGCCATTGGCATCGACGATCGCGACCGACAGGGACGCCCCGTCCCGGGCGGCGAGCTCGCGCTCCAGACGCTCAAAAAAGATCCGGCGGTTGGGCAGGCCGGTGAGCGGGTCGGTGGCCGCCGCCGTCTTCGCCGCCTGGTGGAGCTTCGCGACCCGCACCGCGGCGGCGACCTGGTGGGAGACCGCGGTCAGGAGGTCTTCGTCCTCCCGACCGAAGGCGGCGATCCGTGGGCTTTCCACGCCGAGGGCGCCGATGCGCTCGTCGCCGAGCTGGAGCGGGACCGAGAGCACCGAGCGGATCTCGTTCGGACCGTAGAAGCGGGGATCGAGCCGCCCGTCCGCCACGTTCTGGAGCTTGCCTCGCTCGACGACCCACCAGCTGATGCCCTGACCCTTCGGCAGGCGCTGGCCGACGTACGACCCGGACGGGCCGACCGCGGCGCGGATCACGAGATAGTCGCCCGCGTCGTCGAGCGTGAGCAGGAACCCGTTCTCGTACCCCATGGCATCGCAGATGATCCGAAGGAGTCGCTCGGCGAGGTCGTCAATGTCGAGGACCGCGCTGATCTCGGACGCGAGGCGCTGCAGGATGGCGAGCTGCCGCCCGTGGGTCTGGGCGCTCGCCGCGAACTGCTCGAGGAGCACGCCCGGTCCCGGCACGTCCTCGATGTCCTCATGGAGGATCCCAGCGATGCGACGGAGCTGGGCCGCGCCCTGCGCGCGGTCGCGCTCGATAAGACGCAGGAACGCGTCGACCACGGCGGGGTGGAACTGCGTCCCGCGACAGCGCAGCAGCTCGGCGCAGGCGTGCTCGACCGTCTGCGCGGGCTTGTACGCGCGCCGGCTGACGATGACCTCGAACGCGTCCGCGGCGGCCACGACATACGCCTCGATCGGCACGAGATCGCCGCCCAGCTCGTCGGGATAGCCTCCCCCGTCGTACCGCTCGTGATGGCTACGCACTATCGGGACGAGGTCACGCAGCGGCTCGACCGCGTTCACGATCGATGCGCCGAGCATCGAGTGGCTGCGCATCATCACCCACTCGTCGGGTGACAGCGCGCCCGGCTTGTTGAGGATCGCATCCGGAACACCGATCTTGCCGATGTCGTGGAGCAGCGCGCCGAGCTGGATGCGGCGGACCTGGTCCGCACTGAGCTGCATCTCCTCGGCGATGCCACGCGAGAGCGCCGCAACCCGCGCCGAATGGCTGCGGGTATACGGGTCGCGCGCGTCGACGGCCGCCGCGAGCGCGCGCACCGATGCGAGGTAGAGCTCGCGCATGCGCCCGAGCGCCTCGGCGTTCTCGAAGGCGGTCGCGACGAGGTTCGCGAGGGTTTGGAGCACAGCCACGTCCTCGTCGTCGAGCGAGCTCGGAGCATCGGCGCCGCAGGCGAGGACCCCCACGAGCTTGCCGCGGCTCTTCATCGGGAGATGCACCTCGCTCGGCGTTCGGTGGAGCTCGCCGCTCTGGATGACCAGGCTCGCGGGACCGGATCCGACCTGCATGCGCGTCTCATCCGCCTTCGCCTCATCGCCGCGCGCATTGATCACGAAGGCGAGCTCGTTGCTCCGCTCGTCGTACCGCGCGATCGAGAACGTGTCGCGCGGCACGAGCGTCGCCGCCGCGTCGAACGCCAGCCTCGCGATGTCGAAGGGCTCATGCACGGCTCCGAGCTGCCACGCGAGGACGTTCAGAGCGGAGAGCCGTCCGATCCGCCGCTCGCGTTCGCGGCGCTCGTTGGCGGCGCGGAGCGCACTCGACGCCAGATCCGCGAAGGCAAGCAGCTCCCGCCGCTCGATCGCGTCGAACGATCGGTACGGGTCGGTCGTACCGACCGTGAGTGCGGCGCGTATCTCGCCGTCGAAGATGATCGGCGCGACCATGATGGCGTGCACGCCCACGTCGCGCGCGAGCATGCTGATCGCGCGTTCGGGCTCGATGCCGCGATCGCTCATGTAGTCGCGCAGGACGATGAGCTCGCGTGCGGCGACGACCTGTCGCAGCAGCGGCCCGAGTGGCGACCAGCCGTGGTCACGCGCGGGACGGGCCTTTCCGAGAGCAGCGAGTGGCCTGCCCTCCTCTCCTTTCAGCTCGCTGATGAGCACCCACTCCAGATCGAAGACGGCCTGCATGGTGTGCGCGATCCGATCGATGACGTCCTCAGGCATCGCGCCGGAGAGCTCGCGCGAGAGCGCCTCAAGACGACGACCCTGCTCGATGAGCCGTGCGTTGCGAAGAGCGATCGAGGCATGCGAAGCGAGGCCTTCGAGCGCGGCGCGGTCCTCCGCGTCGAACGGGCGCCGGTCGAGGCGCCCGACCGTGATCGTGGCCGCGAACTCGCCGTGCAGGAAGATCGGGACGCAGATCAGCGCTCGGACCCCGACGTCGCGGACCGCGGGGACCGCCGTCGGGTCCGTCCCGTAGTCGTCGATCGCGACCGTCGCGCGGGCGCGCAGGACCGCGCCGACGATCCCCATCTCCGCGGGGGCGTGCACGCCGACGACGCGCTCGCCGGTGCCGGCCCCCGCCGCGATGTAGAACTCTTCGCCACGCCGCACGTTGATCGTCGCGTGTTCGGCGTTCGCGAGAAGGAGTGCGCTACGAGCGATCGTCTGGAAGAGCGCCAACGGTTCGGTCTCCGCGGCGATGTCCGCAGCGAGGCGCTCGAGGCTCTTGCCGCGACGAAGCGCGCTCTCCGCACGGGACTGCTCGGCGTGATAGCTATCGACCGTCGCCGAGAGGATGATCACGACGATGCCGACGACGAACGCCTCGGCGATGACTTGGGAGATCGGCGTCGGCTCGCCGATCGACAGGCGAACGGCTTCCATGCCGACACGCGCCGCGACATACGTCGTCATCGTGGCGATAAGTCCCGCCCGTTTGAGGCGGTACATGGCGAAGGCGCCGACCGCGAGGACGATGACGAAGGCGATGCTGCGCGGGTTCGTCGCGCTGCCGATCATCCATACCGCCCCGGTTACGAGGTCGGCGATGACGAGCTGCGGCGGAACCTCGTGCAGCTGAAGCGCGCGGCCGCGCTTGCTATCGAGCCGCCAGACCCACGCCGACGTCGCGAGGAGCAGAACGAGAGCCGTGGCGGCCACCGGAAGGACCCCCAGGCCACCGAGAGCCAGCCAGGCGACCGCGCCGAGGCACGCGCCGATTCGTCCCACGAGCAGCGGGTCGCGCGGAAACAGGCCCCACACCCGCCAGGACGATAGGTAGGCTGCTCGTCCGGCAGGTATCAGAGACGTGCGGAGACGTGCCTGCGGGTCGTTAGGTCTTGGCCACCGGCCCATCCGCGGTCGGCCGCGGCAGATCGGTGCGCGGCGGGGCGAAGACCTGCACCACCTGCGTGGCTTCCTCGAACACCCGCGCGCCGTGCGCCGTTCCCTCGGGAATGCGGAAGGTGTCGCCCACCATGAGGATGCGCTGCTCGCCGGCGACGACCATCGCGAGCGATCCCTTCACGACGACGCCGAACTGTTCGACGGTGTGCTTGTGGGTCTCGACGATCGTCCTCGGGGTGTAGTCGTACACGATGAGGGTCGCGTGCTGCGCGTGGACGACGCGGCCCTTCACACCGGGATGGGGCTCGATCACGGGAAGGTCGCGCGGGCTCGCGTAGTAGAGCTTAGGCATGGCTGAGGAGCGGCAGCTCTAGGACGCGGTCGCCTCGTCTCCCTCGAGCGAGATCTGCTCGTTCTTCGAGAGGAGTAGCGGCTTCATCCGGCCCTCGATCGAATCGCCGGTGACGACGACCTTCCGGATGTTCGTGCTCGACGGGATCTCGTACATGACGTCGAGGAGTACCTCCTCGATGATGGTGCGGAGCCCGCGGGCGCCGGTCTTTCGCTTCGCGGCTCCCTTGGCCGCAGCCTGAAGCGCGTCCGGGGTCATCTGGAGCTCGACCTTGTCGAGCGCGAGGAACTTCTGGTACTGCTTCACGATCGCGTTCTTCGGCTCGGTGAGGATGCGCATGAGATCGCCCTCGTCGAGCGCCTGGAGCGGCACCACCACGGGGAGCCGGCCGACGAACTCCGGGATGAGCCCGTACTTCAGGAGATCGTCCGGCATGACCTGCTCGAGGATCGCGGACGTCTCCTTGGTGTTGTCGCGAAGCGTGGCGCCGAAGCCCATCGTCTTCTTGCCGACGCGCGCTTCGACGATCTTCTCGAGGCCCTCGAAGGCGCCGCCGCAGACGAAGAGGATGTTCGTCGTATCGATCTGAATGAAGTCCTGGTGCGGGTGCTTGCGGCCACCCTGCGGCGGCACGTTCGCGACGGTGCCCTCGAGGATCTTCAGAAGCGCCTGCTGAACGCCTTCGCCGGAGACATCGCGCGTGATCGAGGGGTTGTCACCCTTGCGCGCGATCTTGTCGATCTCGTCGATGTAGATGATGCCGCGCTGCGCTCGGTTGAGGTCGAAGTCGGCGGCCTGGATCAGCCGCAGCAGGATGTTCTCGACGTCCTCCCCGACGTAGCCCGCCTCGGTGAGGCTTGTCGCATCGGCGATCGAGAAGGGCACGTCGAGGATTCGCGCGAGAGTCTGCGCGAGAAGCGTCTTGCCGCACCCTGTCGGACCGATGAGCAGCACGTTCGACTTCCCAAGCTCGACGTCGTCGACCCGATGGCCCGCGCCGACACGCTTGTAGTGGTTGTACACGGCGACGGAAAGCACGCGCTTCGCCTTGTCCTGCCCGATGACGTACTGGTCGAGTATTTCGTTGATGCGGCGCGGGCTCGGGACCTTGGCGCCGAGCGTCCGCGCCTTCGGCGTCTCCATGAACTCTTCGTCCACGATCTCGCGGCAGAGGGTGATGCACTCGTCGCAGATGTAGACGCCCTGCCCGGCGATGAGCTTTCGGACCTGATCCTGGCTCTTTCCGCAGAAGGAGCAGCGGTACGGCTTGCCGCCTTTTGCGGTCGTCGTCACTGGACCAGCGCCGCTGCTACGCAGTAGGGCTTACCGCCCTTCGCGGTGGTTGTCATCGCCTAGCGGGCCGCCACCGGCTCTCGGGCTGGCTCGCGCCTGGGCTCCTCGGCCTTCGCGATCGAGATCAACGATTCCTTGCCAACGAAGATCTCGTCGATGAGACCGTACTCCCGCGCCTCTTCCGCGCTCATGAAGCGGTCGCGGTCGACGTCGCGCCGCACCTTGTCGGCGGGCTGGCCGGTGTGATGCGCGAGAATCCGCATCAGCTTCTCGACGAGCGTCTCGAGCTCCTTCACCTGGATGAGGACATCGGGAGTGTTGCCGCGGAATCCGCCCGAGCCCTGGTGAATCATGATGCGAGAGTTCGGCAGGGCGTAGCGCTTGCCCTTCGCGCCCGCCGCCAACAGCACCGCGCCCATCGACGCGGCCTGACCGATGCAGATCGTGTTCACGGGGGCCTTCAGGTACTGCATGGTGTCGTAGATGGCGAGCCCCGCCGTGACCACACCGCCCGGCGAGTTGATATAGAGGTAGATGTCCCGCTCAGGGTCCTCGGACTCGAGGAACAGAAGCTGGGCGATGATCAGGTTGGCCATCGTATCTTCGACGGCATCACCGATGAAGATGATCCGTTCCTTGAGGAGGCGCGAGAAGATGTCGTACGCGCGCTCACCGCGCCCCGACTGCTCGATGACCATCGGCACGTAATTCCGCGTCGTCAAGAGCACCCTCCTCGCGCGTCGTGTGTGTTCAAAGAGTGTACGGCAGCCAATTGACGCCGACGCGCATTTCCGAGCCGTGACTGTGGTTGCCATTCGGGATCAGCGGTTTGGGCATGTCCACCGGACAGGCGAGCCAGTACGATTCGCGCCGACGACAGGAAAGAATGCGTAAGCTTCCGCGCTCGCTGCGCTTCTACGTGGCTGCGTCGACCCTCTACGCCGCGGTGGTCTTCTTCGCTGTGCAATTCATCTACACGTTCCAGCTTACCCAGAGCGGAATCCTGGTTGCCCAGCGCGACAGCGGGAACGTGCTGTCCTCGATCCAGATCGTCTCGTTCATCGTGTGGCTCGGCATCAGCCTCATCGCGGCGGCGGTCATGCATCGCCTCGCGACCGCGCTCGCCGGCGCGAGGAGCGCCGAGGTCGAGGCCAAGAGCGCCGGTGAGCAGAAGGAACAGGAGCTCGGATCGATCTTCGGTCTTTCGGCGGCGATCGCCGGGCCGCTCGACCTCGACCAGATCGGCGGCTACTTCGCCGCGGCGATCCGCGGCGCGCTGCCGGCGGACATGACCCTCGCCCTCATCGTGTACGACGACGTCCTGGAGGCCTTCCGCACGGTCGCCGCGGATGGCCCGCGAGCAGACCGGTTTCGACAGAAAAGCTATTCGACCGCGGAGCTTCCCGCGGTGGTGCGGACACGCGTCATCGATCACCGACAATCGCTCCTTCTCGCCGACGACAAGGCGCACGCGGACACTTGGAAAAAGGTGGTTGAGGAGCTGCCGGTACTGGCGACCGCGAAGTCCTTCGCCGCGTTACCCCTTGTCTCGCGCGAGCGTCTCGTGGGGGCGCTTCTTCTCATTGGAGAGGGTGTCGACGATCTGATCGCGGACAAGGTCCAGCTGCCGTCGATCATGGGTCAGTACGTCGCCGGATCCATCCATAGCGCGCTCTCGGTCAAGGAGGCCGAAGCACGCGCGGAGCGCGAGGCGCTCGTGAACCGGATCGCGCAGCGCGCCCGCGCGAGCCTCGATCCCGGGGAAATCCTTCGCGGCACAGTGGACGAGCTTGCGAAAGTGCTCGACGTTTCCCGCGCTCTCGTCTGCACCGGAGCAACCGAGGATAACCTCGCTGTCACGTACGAGTGGGACGCGGCCGGCGTCGCGCCTGTGGGGATCGGGGCAAAGCACCTTCCGATCGCTCGTCTCTCGGCGCGGCTCGGACGCACCGTCATCGTGACCGACATCCGCAAAGACCGGCGGTTCACCGATCCGCGCACGGCCCAGGACGTCGTCTCGCTGGACGTCATCGCCGCTGCGGCGACGCCTATTCGCGTCGGCGGCCAGCTCGCGGGCGCGCTTTCGTTCTCGCAGGTCGACCGCTCCCGCGAATGGACGGCCGACGACGTCCGCCTCATCGAGGCCGTGGCTCAGGAGCTTCGAGTGGCGATCACGGCGGCGGAGGCATTCGAACGCCAGCGCGCGGCCGTCGTCGAGCTCGAGCGCCTCAACCGAGCGAAAAGCGACTTCGTTTCGATCGTCAGCCACGAGTTCCGGACGCCTCTGACCGGTATCCAGGGCTTCTCCGAAATGATGGCGAGCGAGGACCTCACGCTGGACGAGATGCGCGAGTACGCCGGCGATATCAACAAGGACGCCCACCGGCTCAACCGGATGATCACCGAGATGCTCGACCTCGACAAAATGGAGTCGGGGCGTATGCAGCTCAATCGGGAGCGGCTCGATCTGAATGCGGTCATCACCGAGGCGGCCGATCGGGTACGGCCGAACGCGCCACAGCACCCGGTCTCGCTGCGGCTGGACCCGCTCGTGGGCGAGATGAACGGAGACCGCGACAAGCTCGTCCAGGTCATGGTCAACCTGCTGAGCAACGCGGTGAAGTACTCGCCGAACGGGGGTGAGATCGTCGTCAGCACCCGGGCCGAAGGAGACGCGGCTCACATCGTCGTGCGGGATCATGGCATGGGCATCCCGCACGCGGCGCTGGAAACGATCTTCGAGCGGTACGGCCGTGTGGAGTCCCCTGCCACGCGGCACATCCAGGGGACCGGTCTTGGCCTCCCGATCGTTCGGCAGATCGTCCAGCTTCACGGTGGGACGGTCTGGGCGGAGAGCACGGTCGGCGAAGGCTCCGTGTTCCACATCACGCTGCCGCGCGCGGCCGCAGGCGCGGTCATGGCGGACGCCGCATCGTGAGCAAGGTCGTCTTTTGCGAGGACGACCCCATGATCCGAAAGCTCGTGCGCACTGCGCTCAGCTCGACGAGCCATCAGGTTCACGTGGCCGAGGACGGGAAGAGGTGTCTCGCGCTGATTGACGAGGTCCGCCCTGACGTAGTCTTCAGCGACGTGATGATGCCCGAAATGGACGGGTTCGCCGTGGCCGACGCGATGCACGAGTCAGCGGATCTCGCGCACATCCCGATCGTCTTCATGACGGCGTCTGTTCAGCGGGAGCAGATCGAACAATGCTTCCGTCACGGGGCCGCCGGACATCTCGCCAAGCCGTTCACGATGTCCGAGCTGCGCGCCCGCGTGGCGCAGTTCTTCAAGAGCTAGTGCCGGGAGAACGCATCCTCTTCGTTGATGACGAGGAGCAGATCCGCAAGCTTCTCTCCACCTGGCTGACGCGGCACGGGTACGACGTCACGATGGCGAACGACGGCTGGGAGGCCCTGAAAGCGATTCGCGCGAAGGCACCCGACCTTGTCATCACCGACGTGAACATGCCGAACATGAACGGACTCGAGCTGACACGACGGATGCGCGCGGACCATCGCACCGCGCGGATCCCGGTGATCATGCTGTCGGCCCGTAAGCAGGCCGACGACGTTCTGAGTGGCTACGCCGAGGGCGCGGACGAGTACGTCCCGAAGCCGGTAGAGATGGCCGTGCTCGAAGCGAAGATCGAGGTCCTGATCAAGCGGTTCCGGACCACGAAAGGCGACGGCGCAACGAAGCGTGGTGGCAACGTCATCCTCTTCCTGCACGGCAAAGGCGGGGTGGGCTGCACGATGCTCGCCGTCAACGCCGCCGTCGCGCTCGCCGCGACGACGATCTATCGCGTGACGCTGCTCGATCTCAACCTCGAATTCGGCAACGCGCCGATGCTCATGAATCTGACCTCACTCCGCACCCTCGCCGACCTGGCGGAGAACGCCCACGAGCAGCTGGACGAGGCCACGTTCGGCACCTACCTCGAGCAGGACCGAAGCGGCGTGCGCGTCCTCGCAGGGTGCGATCTACCCGAACGCGCCGAGCTCGTGACCGTTCCAGCGGTGCAGCAGGCGATCGATCTCCTTCAGAAGCAATCCGACTACGTCATCGTCGATGCGCCGGCGAGCTTCTCCCAGCACATCCTCGCCGTGCTCGACGCGGCCGACGCGGCGGTCATCGTGACAGCCGCCCATCTGCCGTCGCTCAAGGCGACGAAGCAGACGCTCGAGGTGCTCGAGAAGCTCTCGTTCCCGACCGAGCGCACCGTTCTCGTGGTGAACCGGACCAGCGCGGCCGGCGTGGAGATGGATCACGTCGCGCGGTTCTTCAATCGCAAGCCCGACGTCGTGGTCCCGCATACCGAGGCGGCCGATGACGCGGCCGATCGTGGGCGACCGCTCTCCGTCCTTCACCCTGATAGCGCGGCGTCGAAGGTCATCCGCGATCTCGCGGCGCGGATCGCGGTCGCGGCGCCCGCCGGTAGGTAGGTCGCGCTTCAGGGAGGAATGCGATGGACGGACTCAACGAGACGCAGCGCTATTTCGTCGAGGAGCACATCGAGGACTTCCGCGATGGCCTGATCGGCCGGCGCGAGCTCGTGCGCAGAGTCGCGATCATCGTGGGGGGTGCCGCCGCTGCGACGACACTCCTCGCGGCATGCGACCTGAGCCCGCGCAGCAGCGCGACCGCAACTCCCACGACTGCGATAGCGACGGCGTCGCCGACGCAGCCACTCGTCGGGCAGCCCTTCGCGACACCGCCGGCGGCGGCAACGACAGACGGGATCACCGTCAAAGAGAACGACCCGCGCATCACGGTGTCCAAGCCGGCGATCACTGGTGCCGATGGAGCACCGCTCATGGCGTACCTCGCCAGGCCGACCGCGAGCGGGACGGTCCCCGGCGTGATGGTCATCCACGAGAATCGCGGACAGACCGAGCACATCCGCGACGTGGTACGGCGAGCCGCGACCGCCGGCTTCGCCGCTGTGAACATCGACCTCACCGCGAGACAGGGCGGCGGCGAGAAGCTGGGCGATGCGGTCACCGGCGCGATCGGCAACCTCACACTCCAGCAGAAGCTCGCCGACCACACCGCGGCACTCGCCTATCTCAAGGCAAACACTTCGGGCGCGATCGGAGCCGTGGGCTTCTGCTTCGGAGGCGGTGAGGTGTGGAACCTCGTTGCGGCCGGCGCGGATCTGAAAGCGGCGGTCCCGTTCTACGGGCCTCAGCCGGGCAACTTCGCGGAGATCGCCAAGACGAAAACCGCCGTGTCCGCGGTCTACGCGGAACAGGACACTCGCATCACCGACACGGCGAAGCAGATGGAAGCGCAGCTCGTGGCGGCCGGCGTGCCCTACAAGATCACCGTGTACCCGAACGTGAACCACGCGTTCCACAACGACACCGGCGCGCGCTACGCGCCCGAGGCTGCGCAGAAAGCGTGGGTCGCGACGATCGAATGGCTGCGGAGATACCTCGCGTAGCTAAGGCGCGCGATCTCCCGCGGCGGTCGAGGTCGACGGCAGGCTCGTGATCGCGGTCTGGGTCGATGCCGTGAGGGTACGCACCGCGGTCGCCCTGCCGGCGCTGTCGATGCCCGTTTCAAAGCATGCGAACACGTTCGGATCCGGCAGACGAAGACCCGGCGCGGCGAAGAGGACGGTGCGCAGCGTCGGCGGTGAGAGGACGTCGATCCCCGCCGGTCGCTGGCCGGCGATCGGGTCGAGGACGCCCATCACCTGCCCGCAAAGGTGCGACGGCATCCCGAGCAGCTGTAGAAGGGGGCCGCTCGTGGTCACGGTCTGATTCAGGCAACCCAGGCTGCCGACCGACGCGACGGGTGAGATCCGGTCGCGAAGGGTGATCGCGAACATCCTCCCGCCGATCGTGATCGAGCCCGGCGCGGACGCGGTCGGAAGGCTCAGCCCGTCGATGCGACCACACGTCGCGAAGAACGGAGGTTCTGCTGAGACATGGCCGGCCGAAAGCGCGAAAAAGATCAGGATCACGCCGAGAGCCGAGAGAAGGCGCCGCAGGCTACTTCTTCTCGAGCATCGCGCGAAGGGCCTCGCGTCCTTCGGGCGTCGCGTCCGACTTCTCGGGCACGATGATCTTCGGCTCTGGCGGCTTCGGAGGGGCGTCGCCGTGGAAGTCGAAATCCTCACCGCCCGCCTTCTTGATGGCCTCGCGCTCGGCGTCCGGGGAGTCGAGCCCGATCAGCTTGTCCACGGTCTTCCGGTTGCGGATCGACCGCGCGAGCGACGCCAGCACCTGCGGGGAGCGCAGAGCCTGGGGGTCGACCTGCGCGAGCGGAGACATCGCCGCCTGCGCCGCGAGCTCGTCGCCGGAAACCGTGACGCCCTCCTTGCGCGCGATCGCGTCCAGCACGAGAAGCGACTTCGCGCGGCGCTCGGCGACCGGACGCCACTCCGCGCGGATCTCGTCCTCGGTCTTGCGCGCCTGCAGAAGGAACTTCTCCCAGGTCATGCCCTCCTGCTTGATGCGGGCCTTCAGATCGGTCACCAGATGCTCGAGCTCGTCCTCGACCAGAAGCTCGGGAACCTCCACGGTGGACGTCTGCATCGCGTGCTCGACCGCCTTGTCGGCTGCGTCGTCGCGCGCCTCGTGGAAGGCGGCGTGCGCGAGCTCGTTGCGCACGGCTCTTCGGAGTGCGCCGACGTCCGCGACGCCCACGGTCTTGGCGAACTCGTCGTCGACCGCCGGCAGGATCTTTTCGGCGACCTGTGACGGACGGATGCTGAAGGTCCCGGTCTTTCCGGCAAGATCGTTCTCGCTCGCATCGTTCGGGAACGCGAGGTCGACCTTCTTGTCGTCGCCCAGCTTCATCCCGATGAGGGCCTCACCCAGGCCCACGATGCCGAGATCCTTCCCCGCCTCGATATGCGCGTTCCGCGCGAACGGCGGCAGGGTCTTGCCCGGCACCGCAACATCGATGTCGACGGTGAGGATGTCACCGGTCTTCGCCTCGCGATCCACCGGCCGGAGCTGAGCGTGGGTGTCGCGCATCGACGCGATCGTCCGCTCGACGTCTTCCTCGGTGGGCGGAACAGCTTCCACTTTCACGCCGTGGGCCAGGTAGTCCCCGAGTGCGACGTCGGGGCGCACGACGACGGTCGCCGTGTAGCGGAGCGGTTCGCCTTCTTTGAGCTGCGTGAGCTTGGCGCTCGGACGATCGATCGGCTCGATGCCCTCGGCCTCGACGATCTCACGATAGGTCTGGTCCATGAGGTCGTCGGCGGCATCCTCCCAGAGATGCTCTTTGCCGTATGCACGCTCGTACATTCCCCGGGGGGCCTTTCCGGGACGAAAGCCGGGGATGTTCGCGCGCTGCACATGCCGCTCGAATGCGGCGTCGGCGGCGCGTGACAGCCGCTCGGCGGCGACCTCAACGTCGAGGGTGACCTTCGATCCCGGCTCCCGCCGCACGGTGTGTTTCACGGATGGCGGCAGAGTCTTCGGGGGGTTCTGCATGGAGATACGTCAATGGTAATCGGCTAGGCTCGTTCGCAGCAGATGTTCTTCTACGAGATCCATGAGGGCGACGAGGAGCTCGGCACCGCCGTGCTCCTCGCCCACGAGCGCCGCTACGAACCGCTCGAGTTCTTCGCGCTGGTGAAGAAGGCCCGGGCGCTGCTCGTCGATTCCTACGAGGAAGACTCGCTCTCCGAGGCTATCGCGAACGAGCTCCAGCGGACGGCCGGCTTCATTCACGTGACCGATGAGCTTCTCGTCGCGTCGGTCAACGTGGACGTGACCGAGAAGGGGACCTTTCTCGTCTCCGAGGAGGCCGGCGAGCGGAGCGTGTTCCTCTCGAGCGACGACGACCTCGAGAACTGACCTAATGGAGCGCGTCGGCTTCGTCGGGCTCGGGATCATGGGCGCCCCGATGGCCCGAAACGTCATGCGCGCCGGCTTCCCGGTCACGGTCACCAACCGCACGCTGGATCGCGCGAAGCCGCTCGGAGCCGCCGGAGCGACGGTCGTGCGCACACCGCGGGAAGTGGCCGAGCGCTCCGATCTCGTCGTGACCATGGTCACGAGCTCGCCCGACGTGGAGTCCGTGACCTTTGGCCCGGACGGCATCGCCGCGGGGGCGCGTCCCGATCTGCTGGCGATCGACATGAGCACGATCAGCCCGATCGCCTCGCGTGAGTTCGCGAAGCGCGCCGCCGCCAATCGGCCACCGTTCCGTACGCTCGACGCGCCCGTCTCCGGCGGCGAGGTCGGCGCGATCGAAGCACGTCTCGCGATCATGGTCGGTGGCGAGGAGACCGATGTGAAGCGCGCGATGCCGCTCTTCGAAGCGCTCGGAAAGACCATCGTCCACATCGGCGATCACGGCGCGGGGCAGGCCTGCAAGCTCGCGAACCAGATCGCCGTCGCGATCAACAATCTCGGCGTCTCCGAGGCGCTCGTCTTCGCGAAGGCGCAGGGCATCGATCTCGAGCGCACGCGCCAGGTCATCGCCGGGGGCGCGGGCTCGTCGTGGGCGATGCAGAACTACGCCCCGAAGATGCTGGCCGGCGATTTCCGTCCCGGCTTCATGGTCGATCTGCAGCAGAAGGATCTTCGGCTCGTGCTCGACAACGCCTACGGCGACCACCTGTCCCTCCCGGGAACGGCGCTCGTCCACGCGCTGTACACGGCGCTCCAGCGGGACGGCGGCGGGCGCGAGGGCAATCACGCATTACTGAAGGTCATCGAACGGCTGGCAGGAGTGGAAGCGCGACAGGAACGTTGACCGCTCGTTGACCTAGCGACCGGCCGACCAAGCCCAATCGGTACGCCTGTCCTATTGAGGCTGACTGCCTGCCGCGCCGACTCTTCATACATGGCGGCACGCGTCCTGGTGGTGGAGGACGACGAGGCGACGCGCGGTGCGCTGCGCGCGCTTCTCGACGATGCAGGCTACGTCTGCGACGGCGTCGAGGACGGCGAGCAGGCGGTCGCGGCGATGCGCGGTGCGCGGTTCGACCTTGTCCTTCTCGATCTCGGCCTGCCCGGAATCTCCGGCGCCGAGGTGCACCGCCGTCTCCGCCGAGACCCGCGCACACGGTTTCTCCCGATCGTCTTTCTCACCGCTCATGCCGATCGCGAGGCGAAGCTCGCCGAGCTCGCGGCCGGCGCCGAGGACTTCATCACGAAGCCGTACGACGCGGACGAGCTTCTGGCACGCGTTGGCGCCGCGGTGCGGCGCTCGAGCGGCCTGCGCAACGTCAACCCGCTGTCCGGCCTTCCTGGGAACCCGACCATCACCGAAGAGCTCGAGTCGCGTCTCGCGCGCGGCGAGCATTTCGCGCTGCTCTATGTGGACATCGACCGCTTCAAGGAGTTCAACGATCACTACGGGTTCACGCGCGGCGACCGCGTCATCACCTTGCTCGCGGAGATCGTCATCGATTCGGCGGGGGCCGATCAGCGCTTCGTCGGGCACATCGGCGGCGATGACTTCGTCGTCCTGGCGCGCGCCGACGAGGCCGAGGCGATCGCGAAGGAGATCACGAGTCGATTCGACGCATCCATCTGCGCGCTCTACGACCCCGAAGACCGCGCGCGGGGATGGATCGAGGCGCACGATCGTCGCGGGCGCCAGAGGCGCACGCCGTTCGCGACCGTATCGATCGGGATCGTCAACATCCCGCCGGGTCGTTTCGCCGGCGCGACCGCGGCATCACGCGCGGCCGCGGAGGTCAAGGCAGTCGCGAAGCGTCGCCCCGGCTCAGCCTGGGTCATCGATCGCCGCCAGAGCTGACCCGCGTTTACGCTAGCCGCGGGCGAGTGGCGAAACGGCAGACGCGTTAGCTTTAGGAGCTAATGCTCGAAAGAGCGTGAGGGTTCGAGTCCCTCCTCGCCCACCGCGGCTTTTCTGACATTCGAGGCCGGACCTGAAGTCCGGCCTCATCGCTCACGTCAGCGCTTGCGCGACGACCGGGCCGGGGTCGCGTACATCAGCGAGCCCGGAGTCGTGAGGAGCTCGCCGGTCTCGAGGTAGGTCTTCAGGCCCGAGAGGATCATCGGCCAGCCGCCGTACAGCTGATCGTTCGCGCCCTCGCGCAGGCGGTCGTGGGTCACGGTGAGGCGGCACGAGTCGCCGACCGGTTCGATCTCCCACGTCACCCGCGACGTCCCCTCGCGCTTGACGTCCTCGCCCCAGAGCGCCCGCATGGTCTGAACGAGCCGGCGCGGCGGATCCACCACGAGGTTCTCGCCCTCCACGAGCGGCCCGTGGTTGCCGGGATGGCTTGTCTCGTAGCGCGAGCCCGCCGTCCAGTCCGAGTCGATGACGATCCCGAAGTTGTACTTGCTCCTGACCTCGCTATCGGTGATCGCCTCCCACAGACGCTCCGGCGTGGTCTTGATGTAGATCTCGAAGATCTTTTCCACGGGTCCCTCCAGCCTATTTTTCAGATCGCTCAGCGCCACGGTCCACGGCTCGGCGTACTTGCTCACCCACCGGTCGTGCACGAGCCGGATCGGAACAGGATTGAGGAAGTGGAGCTTTTCCCGGCCTCGTCGCTTGGTCACCACCAGGCCGGCGTCCTCCAGCTGCTTCAGGTGCTTCATGACGCCGAAACGCGTCATCCGAAACCGTTCCTGGAGCGCGCCCAATGTCTGGCCGTCCTTGCGGAACAATTGGTCGAGGAGACTCCTCCGGGTCGAATCCGCCAGCGCTTTGAAGACGTCGTCCACCGCGATGGAATATAGGTGACTAATAAGTCACATGTCAACGGGCGGGAGGACTCGGTCCACTCCCCCGACAAGGTGACGCGCTTCCGTCCACTCCTGCGTCAAACCTCTCGATGGACGATCGCGTCGACTTCTACTGCGCGCGCCCGGACCACCGCGGTGCCGAGCCGAACGACGCCCTGACGATGCACGGGGAGCGCTGGGCCTACTGCCCCGCCGCCAAGGGCGAGCCCCACGACTGGCAGCCGACCGGCGGGATGTCGCTTCACGACGTGAAGCGGATCGCGCTGGATCAACCGATCCGCCGCGTCGATTCGTAGATCGCGTGGAGCGGTCTCTTCGCGCACCAGTACGG